>ENA-UOJA01001467-UOJA01001467.1-human-gut-metagenome-genome-assembly--contig:-C19-NODE-1467-length-19063-cov-10.436185_pt1 | contig 19063 bp, 16 predicted proteins | sample MGYA00242337_ERZ723884 | MGnify/ENA metagenome assembly ERZ723884
CGAAGATGCGATGAGAAATTCGCGTAGGCGGTTTCTCATCTGCAATCATGGCTATTTGTTTTCGCTACTCCCCGATAGTTATTTGTATATTTTGATCCATATGTGTAAAAATATTATAACAGAAGTTTACTTAAAAACCAAATTATAAAAAACATTCGGATAATAAGTATAATTTTATGCTGACGGATAAATATTAACATGTCAATAATACAAATCTAACATGTTAGTAGAATATTAATGCATTATAGTATAATTTTTACCATAAAAATTGTACAAACAAAAATTGTACTAATTATGCTAAATTTAGTAATAACTGGAATCTGTAAAACACGTTATGATTAAACCATAGAAAAGAAAACAAAATATTTAAGGACGGTCTTTAAAAATTATAAGGTGTACAGGAGTACAGGAAACGGAGGATATTATGAAAGAGAATAACGGAAAGGTAAAGCCTTTCGGGATGAAGGACAGACTGGGCTACATGTTCGGGGACTTCGGTAATGATTTTACATTTATATTGTCAACAATGTTTTTGCTTAAGTTTTATACGGATGTCATGGGTGTTTCAGCAGCAATAGTCGGTCTGATGATGATGGCAGCCAGATTTGTGGATGCGGTCACGGATGTTACGATGGGACAGATTGTAGACAGAAGCAGACCCGGGAAGAAGGGTAAATTCGCTCCATGGATTCGAAGAATGTGTGGTCCGGTTGCTTTAGCATCATTTCTGATGTATGCAACATATTTTAAAGGAATGCCAATGGGCTTTAAGATTTTCTGGATGTTTTTCACATATCTGCTCTGGGGCAGTATATGTTATACAGGCGTTAATATTCCTTATGGTTCAATGGCATCAGCAATTTCGGATAATCCAACGGACAGAGCTTCTCTTTCCAACTGGAGAACAATTGGTGCAACACTTGCACAGACAGTGATTGGCGTCGTATTACCGCTTGCAGTATACTATACAGATGCAGCAGGTAATAAAGTATTATCCGGTGAGAAAATGATGATAGGTGCGCTTGTATGTTCTATCGGAGCAGTCATCTGTTATATGCTCTGCTATCATATGACAACAGAGAGAGTAAAGGTTGAGCAGAATACACAGAAGTTTTCATTTAAGGAGCTTATTAGTGAAATCGCCCATAACAAGGCATTAATTGGTATCATAGTATGTGCGTTATTATTCCTGCTTGCACAGTTATCACTTAGCAACATGAATAACTATATATATCCGAATTATTTTGGTAATGTTTCAGCGATGTCGCTGGCAAACCTGGCAGGAATGGTTGTTATACTTGTTCTTTCTACTTTTATAGTAAAGCTGTCAGCAAAGGTCGGTAAGAAAGAATTATCAGTGATTGGAAGTATAATAAGTGCAGCAGCATTTTTAATATTATTCTTTATTCACACAGATAATGTATGGGTATGGATTGTACTGGTACTGATATCATCAGTAGGAACCGCAATGTTTAATATGGTGATATGGGCTATGATTACAGATGTAATTGATGATTCAGAAGTAAGAACAGGTGTCCGTCAGGATGGAACCATATATTCAGTATATTCATTTGCAAGAAAGTTAGGACAGGCCTGTTCGTCAGGAATATCAGGGGTACTGCTCTCAATCATAGGTTATACGGCAGCTACGGCACATGATCCTAAGGTGGTAGACGGCATTTACAATGTAACCTGTCTTGTGCCGGCATTAGGAATGATACTTCTCTTCCTTGCATTACAGTTTTTATATCCTCTTAATAAGAAGAGAGTGGAAGAAAATGCAAAGATTCTTAAGGAAAGAAGAGAAGCGAAGGTGCAGTAATATTTCCGGGCATTTACTGCCGGACATATTGAAGAATAAAATTTATTAATAAGTTTAAATATCAGGAGGAATGAATTATGTTATATCCAATTTTAACACAGTCAAGATTATTAAGCGATTTAAGCGGAGTATGGGATTTTAAGTTAGACAATGGCAAGGGGTTTGACGAAAAGTGGTATGAGGCTCCATTAAAGGATGCAGATACAATGCCGGTTCCTGCTTCATATAACGATTTAAAAGAAGGCGTTGATTTCAGAGATCATTATGGATGGGTATTTTATCAAAGAAATATTTCGGTTCCCGCATATGTAAAGAGCCAGAGAATTGTGCTTCGTTGTGCAGCCGTAACACATTTTGCTAAGATTTATCTGAATGGCAAGTTAATCTGTGAGCATAAGGGTGGATTTCTTCCATTTGAAGTTGAATTAAATGATGTATTAGAAGATGGAGATAATCTTCTTACAATTGCCGTAAATAATGTTATTGATTATTCTACACTTCCTGTAGGCGGCAAGGCAAATATGATGAGTGGATTGATGGGAGGCGTAGGTCAGAGTGATTCCGGAAAGCCTCAGAATAATCCTAATTTTGACTTCTTTAACTATTGTGGTATTACAAGACCGGTTAAAATCTATACAACACCGAAGACATATATTCACGATATTACGGTGACATCAGATATTGACTTTGGAAAAGCTGTACCATCAGCAACACTTCATTATGAGGTAGATATTGAAGGGGCGGATAAAGATAATACAGCATGTAAAGTAGAAGTATTTGATGCAGAAGGCAAAAAGGTTGCCGAAGCAGATGGCATTTCAGGGGAAATAAAACTTGATACGGTAAGATTATGGCAGCCGTTAAATGCGTATCTTTACCGGATTAAGGTAACGGCAGGGGAAGATGTATATACACTTCCTTATGGAGTAAGAAGCGTAAGAGTAGATGGAATCAGATTCCTTATTAATGAAAAGCCATTTTATTTCAAGGGATATGGAAAGCATGAGGACACATTCCCAAATGGACGCGGAATAAATCTTCCTATGAATACCAAGGATATAGCGATTATGAAGTGGCAGCATGCGAACAGTTTCAGAACGAGCCATTATCCATATAGTGAAGAAATGATGAGACAGTGCGATGAAGAAGGCATTGTAGTGATTGATGAAACAACGGCAGTAGGTGTTAATCTTAAGTTTGGCGGCGGTGCAAACTTCGGCGGTGAAAGAATCAGCACATTTGATAAGGAACACGGGGTGCAGACACAGGAACATCATAAGGATGTTATCCGTGACCTCATATCCAGAGATAAGAATCATGCTTGTGTTGTAATGTGGAGTATTGCCAATGAACCGGATTCATCGGATGAGGGAGCATATGATTACTTTAAGCCATTATATGACCTTGCAAGGGAACTGGATCCACAGAAGCGTCCTTGTACACTGGTAAGTGTTCAGGGAACGACGGCTGATAATGACTGTTCCGCTAAGTTAAGTGATGTGATCTGTCTTAACCGTTATTATGGCTGGTATTTTGGCGGTCCTGACCTTGAAGTATCTGAAGAAGGACTTCGTAAGGAACTTACAGACTGGGGGAAGCTTGGTAAGCCGGTTATGTTTACGGAATATGGTGCAGATACAGTCAGCGGACTTCATGATACGACATCTGTTATGTATACAGAGGAATATCAGGTTGAGTATTACGAGATGAATAACAGGGTATTTGATGAATTTGATTATGTAGTAGGTGAGCAGGCATGGAACTTTGCAGACTTTGCTACAAGCCAGAGTTTATTAAGAGTCCAGGGGAATAAGAAGGGCTTATTCACAAGAGACAGAAAACCTAAGATGGTAGCACATTATTTCCGTAATAGATGGAATAACATTCCTGAATTTGGTTACAAAAAATAAATGAAGCGTTCTTTTTAGACAGCCGGTAAAAGCCATAAAAAAGACTTGCGTAAAAAAGGCGGTACCGTAAGGATAAAAATATCCTTGCGGTACCGCCTTTTACGGAACAATGCCGGAAGCATATTACCGGTATTTTCCAAGGCGCATTTTAAAATCCGAATAGCCAAAATCGGTGAGTTTTACAAAAGCGCCGTCTGTCTGCATTTTGTAAATATCCGGGAGCGGCATACCGTTAAATGTATTATTTTTGCAGGTAGAATAAATTGCCATATCCTGAAACACCAGCAGACTGCCCTCATGTAAAGGCGCGGCAAACGTATAATCGCCAATCACATCTCCGGCAAGACAGGTAGGCCCGGCTAACCGGTATACAAAATCAGGATGCGTTGAATCTGCGTTTGTGGCAGGTTTATCTGTCACCGCTTTGGCACCATAAAGTGGCGGCATATACGGCATTTCAATCACATCTGGCATATGGCAGGCGGCACTGGTATCCAGAATGGCAATGTGTGCCCCATTGTTTTCAACAATGTCTAAAACGCGGGTAATGAGATACCCGGCATTTAAGGCAACGGCTTCACCTGGCTCAAGGTACACACACAGATTCCATTGATCCTGTGCATAGGTGATACATTTTTCAAGCCGTGTAATGTCATAATCGTTGCGGGTGATGTGGTGTCCGCCACCCATATTCAGCCATTTCATCTGCGGCAGAATATCACCGAAGCTGCGTTCCACGGCGGCGAGTGTTGTTTCCAAATCATCGGAATCCTGTTCACACAGCGTATGAAAATGCAGACCGTCAAGCAGGGAAATCCATTCACCTGTCATTTCACGGTTCCATACGGCGCGCGTTGTACCAAGGCGGCTGCCGGGCGCACACGGGTCATAGATCGCATGTCCGTCCTGTGTGGAACATTCAGGATTAATGCGCAGGCCGATGCTTTTGCCTGCCGCTTTTGCTTTTTGTGCAAATTTTTTAAACTGATGCGGCGAGTTAAAGACAATATGGTCCGCGTAAGTTAAAAGCTCCTCAAATTCATCATCGCGGTAAGCTCCGCAGAATACGTGAACTTCTTTATCCGGCATTTCTTCCGCACCGAGCCTTGCCTCGTAAAGTCCGCTGGCTTCCGTACCCGACAGGTATCCGGAAAGCAGCGGGTAAAAATCATAATTGGAGAATGCTTTTTGTGCAAGCAGAATTTTACAGCCTGTGTGTGCGGCAACGGAGGCAAGAATTTCTCCGTTATGCCGCAGGACATTCTCATCAATGATATAGGACGGTGTCGGTAATGTGCCGAAAAGGTCTGTTATATGCGTTGATTTTTGGCTCACTAGTCCACCAGTACCGGGTTGTGGTTTTCACGGCGAGGCAGACCGTATTTGTCGAGTGCATCAAGGAACGGGTCCGGGTCAAATTCTTCCACGGTGTAGACACCCGGCTTATCCCATTTCTTTGTCAGAAGCATTAACGCGCCGCACATGGCTGGTACGCCGGTCGTAAAGCTGATTGCCTGACTTTCCACTTCTTTGTAACATTCCTGATGGTCGCACACATTATAAATATAGTAGGTTTTGTCTTTGCCGTCTTTCTTTCCGGTGAAAATGCAGCCGATATTGGTTTTTCCGTGTGTACGTGGGCCAAGGCTTGCAGGGTCCGGCAGCAGTTCCTTTAAAAATTTAATCGGCACGATTTCATGCCCTTCAAAATTGACCGGAGTGGTTGAAAGCATACCCACATTTTCAAGGCATTTCATATGGGTCAGGTAGCTTTGTCCAAATGTCATAAAGAAGCGGATTCTTTTGACTTCCGGAATATTGACGGCGAGAGATTCCAGTTCCTCGTGGTGTAACAGATACATATCCTTTTCACCGACACTGTCAAAGTTATATTCACGCTTAATGCTCATCGCAGGAATTTCAACCCATTTGCCGTTTTCAATATAGCTGCCCGGAGCGGAAACCTCACGCAGGTTGACTTCCGGGTTGAAGTTCGTGGCAAAGGCATAGCCGTGGTCGCCGCCGTTGCAGTCCAGAATATCAATGGTATCAATTGTGTCAAATTCATGCTTTTTGGCATAGGCGCAGTAAGCCTGTGTAACACCCGGGTCAAAGCCGCAGCCAAGGAGTGCCGTCAGTCCCGCTTTTTCAAATTTTTCGCGGTAAGCCCACTGCCAGCTGTAGTCAAAGTAAGCGGAAAATCCGGCTTCCTTACAGCGTTTTTCATAAATGGCGCGCCACTTTGGGTCATCGGTATCTTCCGGTTCATAGTTGGCGGTATCCATGTAATTAACACCGCAGGCAAGGCAGGCATCCATAATTGTTAAATCCTGATACGGCAGGGCGATATTCATAACCAGCTCCGGCTGATAGGCTTTGATTAATGAAATCAGTTCGTCCACACTGTCTGCATCAACCTGTGCAGTTGTGATTTTTGTTGCGGTTTTGTCTTTAAGGCTTTCAGCTAAAGCATCACATTTTGATTTGGTACGGCTTGCAATACAGATTTCCGTAAAAATATCACTTGCCTGACAACATTTTCTGATAGCTACATTGGCAACGCCGCCGCAGCCGATAATTAAAACTCTACTCATACGAATCCTCTTTTCTATTACAACTTGTTGTGAAGCGAAAATCTTTGATATAAGGATTTTCGCGTTTAATACAGCGCCAGCAGCATTTCGCGCAGCACCTTACATGCGCAGGCGGTAGAAGCACCGCTTGTATCCAGCATCGGCGCAAGTTCATTGATGTCCGCGCCTACGACATTTGTCCGGCTGACGAGCAGCAGGGAAGTAAGAAGCTGCGGGAAGGTTACCCCTCCGGCTTCCGGTGTACCCGTGCCAGGAAAAACGGACGGGTCCAGACAGTCTAAATCCACGGTCAGATAAACCGGTGTATTATCCTTTTTCAGCTGGGCGGTCAGCGCTTCCAGTCCGTCAAAATCAAACGGGTGCATATCTGTATGTTCTTTTGCAAATGCAAATTCTGACCGTTCACCGCTCCGGATACAAAACTGGTGAATCCGTCCGTCCCCTACAAGGTCAAAACAGCGGCGCATGACGCAGGCATGGCTTAATTTAGCGCCAAGGTAGTCATCACGCAAATCAGCATGGGCATCAAAGTGAATAATATGCAGACCGGGGTATTTGGCAAGGACGGCACGCACATTTGCCAGTGTCACCAGATGTTCGCCGCCGATTAGAAGCGGCAGTTTATTATCGTTTACAATCTGTGCCGCCGTTTTTTCAATGTCAGCCAGTGCCGATTCGGCAGAACCGAAACAAAGCTCTAAATCGCCGCAGTCAAATACGGAGATATCTTCCAGATCTTTATCCTGATACGGGCTGTACGTTTCCAGCCCGAAGCTTTCGTGGCGGATCGCGGCTGAGCCGAAGCGCGCACCGGGGCGGAAACTGGTGGTGGAATCAAACGGTGCACCGAATAAGACAATCCGTGCAGCAGCATAATCCGCGTCACAGCCGATAAATGTTTCAACATTTTGTTTCATGCTTCAACCTCCTCAAGCATTTTTTCAAGATAGGCAGGCAGATAAAACGAACCGATATGTAACTTGGTGGTGTAGTAGTTCGTGCTTAAATGCAGTGCCTGCCACTGACGGGCTTCAAAGTCGTCAACCGGGTGGTATTTTTTGCTGGCAAAGCCAAACAGCCAGTAACCGGCGGCATATGTCGGAATATGTGCCTGATAAACGCGGCTGATTGGGAATGTATTCACAATCCGTTTGTGGCTTCTTTGCATGGCTTCCGCATCGTGCTTGTAAAACGGACTGCCCTGCTGGTTGACCATAATGCCGTCTTCACGCAGTGCGTTGTAGCAGATACCGTAAAATTCGCGTGTAAAATATCCCTCTGACGGACCAAACGGGTCGTTGGAATCGACAATAATCAGGTCATATTCATTGGAACAGCGGCGGATAAACCGCAATGCATTGTCAAAATAAATATGCACACGGCTGTCATCTAATCGGCACGCATTTTCCGGCAGATAGGCACGGCACGCTTCAATTACTTCGCCGTCCATTTCCACGAGGTCAATGCGTTCTACGCGGTCATAGCGGGTCAGTTCCTTTACGACACCGCCGTCCCCCGCACCGATGACTAAAATATCCTTTGCATTTTTATGGACGGACATCGGAACGTGTGTAATCATTTCATCGTAAATAAATTCGTCCCGCTCGGTAAGCATGACGTTGCCGTCCAATGCCAGCACCCTGCCGAATTCCGGGGTATCAAAAATATCAATCTGCTGATATTCGCTTTTCTTTGAATATAAATGGCGGTTCACGCGCAGGCTGTGTTTGACGTCCGGCGCATGACATTCGCTAAACCATAATTCCATGAGGTTTTCCTCCGTCTGTTAAAATGTTGATATGCTCGATTTTCGGGTCTTCCGGACCGGTCATGGAACAGCCCTTTGACTTGGCATATTCAATATAATCAAGAATTTCACCGGTAATACGCTCGCCCGGTGCCAAAATCGGGATTCCCGGCGGATAGCACATGACAAATTCACTGCATACCGCACCGGCGCTTTCACGTATCGGTACGCTTTTCTTTTGTGCGTAAAATGCTTCCTGCGGACTGCATACAACCTCCGGGTCGATATACTCCTGACTTAACAGACCGGCAGAATCTTTCTGATACCGTCTGCGGATTTCCGCAAGCGCGCTCACAAGCCGTTCCAGCTCCTGCGGACGGTCGCCGATAGAAAGGTAGGCAAGAATATTTCCGATGTCGCCAAATTCAATCTGGATGTCGTATTCGTCCCGTAAAATGTCATAGACCTCGATTCCCGCAAGACCGATGTCACGGGTGTGGACACTTAACTTTGTCGGGTCAAAGTCGTAGATAGAATTGCCGTTTATCAGCTCCCTGCCAAAGGCGTAATAACCACCGACCGCATTAATTTCCTCGCGGGCGTAATCTGCCATTTCAATGACTTTACGGAAAACCTCCCTGCCGCGCAGTGCGAGATTGCGGCGGCTGATGTCAAGACTGGACATTAAAAGGTAACTGCCGGAGGTCGTCTGTGTCAGGTTGATAATCTGGCGCACATGTCCGGGATTCATATTCGGACCGGTTAAAAGCAGGCTCGACTGCGTTAAGCTTCCGCCGCTTTTGTGCATGGAAACTGCCGCCATATCTGCGCCTGCCGCCATTGCGGAAACCGGCATATTTTCACCAAAGTAAAAGTGTGTGCCGTGTGCCTCGTCGGCAAGACAGAGCATTCCGGCGCGGTGTGCCATATCGACGATAGCGCGGATATCGCTGCAGATACCGTAGTAGGTCGGGTTGTTTACTAAGACCGCAACGGCATCCGGGTGCTTTTCGATGGCATTTTGTACCTGCTCACGGCTCATGCCGAGTGAAATGCCAAGGCGGTGATCCACATCGGGATTGACATACACGGGAATCGCACCGCATAAAACCAGCGCATTAATTACACTTCGGTGGACGTTTCGCGGCAGGATAATTTTATCGCCGCGTTTACAGCAGGATAAAACCATGCTCTGTACGGAGCTTGTTGTGCCGCCGACCATTAAAAAGGCATGGGCTGCGCCAAAGGCCTCTGCGGCAAGAATTTCCGCTTCTCGGATAACGGAAACGGGGTGGCATAAATTGTCAAGCGGCTTCATGCTGTTGACATCAATGCCGACGCACTGTTGACCGAGAAATTCCGTAAGTTCCGGGTTGCCCCTGCCGTGTTTGTGACCCGGGACATCAAACGGAACGACACGCATTTCGCGGAATTTCTGGAGCGCCTCGTAAATCGGCGCTCTGGACTGGTTGGATAAATTTTTCATAGTACACCTCAAAATAAAAAAAACGCAGGCTGTAATTACACAACTTGCGTTCAATATCTCAAATATAAATATGTCATGATTCAAAATAAACTGCAACCGGCAGGACAAGGTACAAATCCATCCTGTGTACAGCAGAATATTTTTAAGACAGGGATATCATATCAGGCATACAGAGTCTATATAGCAACACTACTTTTACTACTCTTATTGACCATTTCACAAGTTTGCGTAAATACGCATTTCGGTTATAAAGTAACCAACTTATAAAACTGAGCTTCTAACTCAATCAATAAGGCGGCAAGCCGCCAATCGGCAGTGGACCCGGCTGTCCGTATGGCCTTGACTCTGAATAAAAGAGTGGTCCTTGTAAAAATCGCTTGTAAGACTCCGGCAGATACTTTTGCCTTGTCTTGAATCCGTTTTGAGTTTTTCCAAAACGGACAACGTAACATTCAATGTCACAATGGTCGTATTATAATACGCAAAATGTTTTAAGTCAATAGAAAATAAAAAAGTCTTTGTTGTGCAAATTTAATAAAAATTTCAAATATTTCAAAAAAATATGGTAAAACAGTACAAAAATCTTAAAATGTGTGGTACGATATACCCAAAGTTTTTAGGAATTGTATATACGGTAGAGGAGAAAGTGTATGTTTAAAAAGAAAAAGCAGGCGGGGCTGTTACCCGGGCAGGATACGCATCAATTATTAGAAGCAATGGATAAGATTGCAAATGGGAATTTTGAGGAAGCAGATGTTACACAATTTAAAAATCCGGTATATGCAGAAAAAATTAATGCAATGCTGCACGCATTTAAGAATGCCAATAATCCGGTTGTGATGCGGTTAAATGAAACGATGGGCGTTATCGGGGATAATACACTCATTAAAGACACATTAGATCAGGTCGAAACCCAGACCAAATCAATACAGGATATGGAAAGTGCGAGCCGGCATCTGGAGAACTCCATTGAAAACATTTCAGAAGCCATGGGACATATCCGGGACAATACCCATGAAATTCTGTCGTCCTCGCAGAATGTAACCAATGATATGAATGACAGTATTGAAGCAGTTACGCAGTCGTCTACAAGAATACAGACGATTAATGACCGTGTGCAGGATTTTAAGGGTAAAATCGGTAAAATCGAAGAAATTGTAGATTTAGTTAAAAAAGTTGCCAACCAGAGTAATCTTTTGGCGCTGAATGCATCTGTAGAAGCAGCCAGAGCCGGTGAATCCGGAAAAGGCTTTGCCGTCGTTGCAGACCAGGTGCGCCAGCTGTCTATCAATACCGCAGAGTCTGCCGAAGATATTGTAAAATACGTATCGGAGTTAAAAACGAATATTGACGAGCTTGCTACGGCGATGGAAGAAACGACACAGAGCCTTGGCGAGGGCAGTAAAAAGGTTGAAAAGTCCCTGGCGGCATTAGAGCAGATGAACGGACAGATGGACAGTATCCGCGGGCGTGTGGACAGTATTTTTGATGATATTGATACACAGACCGGCGTTACAAAATCCTTTGCAATGCAGATGGGAAATATTTCTGAAAGCTACAGTGTTTTATCCAAAGACTGCTTACAGTCGGGACACCGTATTTTTGAGGTGGGCCGGTATCTGGATAAGACAAGAAGTGATCTGGTACGCGGCTGTTCAGAAATTACACAGCAGGACTGGATGCGTGTATTTGAAGTGGATCACTATGTGCTGACCTGGCGTGTATACAACAATATTGTGGGATTTGAACATTTACAGAAAAAGCAGGTGGACAATCCGGCAGGCTGTAAGCTTGGTAAGTGGTTAAACAGGCAGACCGATGAAAGGCTGGTGCGCAGCAGTGAATATACGGCACTGGTAAAGGCACACAACGATTTACATCATTTTGCAACACTGTCATGGCAGGCAAAGGAAGACGGCAATACAGAAAAAGCACTGGCGTATTTTAACAACACTTACGGAGCATTTATGGAGTATGACAAAGCTTTAAAACATTTGCAGCAGAGAATGAAAGAACTTGGCTACAATACCGATACACAGATTGCTGCTTTTGGCGGCAGATAAAACGCTTGAAAATTATCCTATCTTGTGCTATGCTTTCATTGGTTTTAGTATTGAGCGGCATTCGGAGATGAAGCTGCATCAGATGATAGTGCGTTGCCACACGATTACCCCGGCATAAGAAAAGCACAGCGAAGCATCATTACGAAAGTAAGAGCTATCGCGGTGGCAGGACTTGTGCGTAAGCGGGAGAAAATGAGGTGATAGCATAAGAATAGGAATTATCGGCGCCGGGAAAGTCGGTGTGACGTTAGGAAAATATCTTAGCGAAGCACACATTCCGGTAACAGGATTTTACAGTAGAACAAAGGAAAGCGCTGCATGGGCGGCAGCTTTTACAAAGACAGCCGTATTTGACGGTTTAAAAGAATTAATAACAGCAAGCGATACCCTTTTTATTACGACACCCGACGGTGTAATTGCAGATGTATGGGATTGTATTGCAGCGATGGATATGGATTTATCCGGTTATAAGATCTGCCATTTTAGCGGCTCATTATCATCTAATGTATTTTCAGGAATAGAACGCACCAAAGCGTGCGGTTGTTCTATTCATCCAATGTACGCGTTCAGCGATAAAGAAACTTCCTGGTTACAATTTCAAAAAGCATATCTGACAATGGAAGGCAGTGAAAAAGCGGTTGCGGTTATGCGCAGTCTGTTTGAAGGACTGGGACACACCGTATACGGGTTAGACAGTGCGGACAAGGTAAAGTATCATGCGGCGGCAGTGCTTGCAAGCAATGCAGTTGTGGGGCTTTTTTATTCTGCACAGCAGCTTTTATCTGAATGCGGTTTTGCAGAAGAAGAAAGCAGAAAACTGCTTGCACCGCTGATAACGGAAAATGTGTCTTCAATTGTAAAAAACGGGTGCGCAAAAGCCCTTACAGGTCCTGTCGAGCGGGCAGATGTACAGACTGTAAAAAATCACCTTGCGGCATTGCAGGGGAGTGACGAGGAAGCGGTTTACCGGAGTATTTCAAAAAAACTGACAGCGTTGGCAAAGTGCAGAAATCCGCAGCGGGATTATACGGCACTGGAAAGGATTATGGATGAAAAATACAGTACAGACCTTTAAAGAAGCAAAAAAGAATCACATGAAGCTTGCAATGCTTACGGCATATGATTATTCAACCGCAAAATTGCAGGATGAGGCGGGAATCCATGGAATATTGGTGGGCGATTCCCTTGGTAATGTAATTTTAGGATATGAAGATACAATTTCCGTGACCATGGAAGATATGATTCATCACGGAGCGGCAGTTGCCAGAGGTGCGAAAAATGCACTGGTCGTTGTGGATATGCCGTTTATGTCATATCAGACCTCGGTGTATGACGCGGTGGTCAATGCGGGAAGGCTGATGAAGGAAGGCCGTGCCAATGCAGTAAAATTAGAGGGCGGCGTATCCGTATGCCCGCAGATTAAGGCGATTACCGATGCCGGAATCCCAGTTATGGCACACCTCGGTCTGACACCGCAGAGCATTAATGCATTCGGCGGCTTTAAGGTGCAGGGAAAAAATGAAGCGGCGGCACGAAAGCTGATTGACGATGCAAAGGCAGTTGAAGAAGCAGGCGCATTTGCGCTGGTATTAGAGTGTGTACCGGCAAAGCTGGCAAAAATCATTTCAGAGCAGCTGACCATTCCGACAATCGGAATCGGTGCGGGTGCAGGCTGTGACGGACAGATTCTGGTTTATCAGGATATGCTGGGCATGTTTTCGGATTACACGCCGAAATTTGTCAAGCGTTTTGCCGAAGTCGGCAGTGTTATGAAAGAAGCCTTTGCAAATTACATCAAAGAAGTGCAGGCAGAAACGTATCCGGCAGAGGAGCATACGTTTAAAATAGATGATGAGGTTTTGGGAAAGCTCTACTAAGATACAGGGAGTGGATTGTGGGAGTGTGCAGCACGGAACAATCCACAGGTGTCATAGAGATATGTAAATAAAAAAATGCAGGCACAGCATGTTCCGGCGGTACTGTTTTTAAGCAAAAGCAGACGGTCCGTATGGAAAGCAGACAGAATGTGCCTGCGGGAATGGAGATAAAGATTAAAATGAAGATAGTAGAAACGATTGCAGAAGTCAGGGCACAGGTAAAAGAATGGAGAGCACAGGGATTAAGTGTCGGTCTTGTGCCGACCATGGGATATTTGCATGAAGGTCATAAGAGCCTGATTGACAGAGCCGTTGCGGAAAATGATAAGGTTGTTGTCAGCGTGTTTGTCAATCCGATGCAGTTTGGTGTGGGTGAAGATCTGGAAAGTTATCCACGCGACATGGAGCGTGACAGCGCTTTGTGTGAAAATGCAGGTGCGGCGCTGATTTTCCACCCACAGCCGGAAGAAATGTACCACAAGGATTTCTCCTCTTTTGTGGATATGAATACGCTGACGAAAGGTCTTTGTGGAAAAACACGTCCGATTCATTTCCGCGGCGTGTGTACGGTTGTATCAAAATTATTCAACATTGTACAGCCGGATAAGGCATATTTCGGACAGAAGGATGCACAGCAGCTTGCCGTTATCCGCCACATGGTATCGGATTTGAATTTCGGCATTGAAATTGTGGGCTGCCCGATTGTCAGAGAAGCAGACGGACTGGCAAAAAGTTCCAGAAACACCTATTTAAACGAGCAGGAAAGAAAAGCGGCAGTTGTTTTAAACCAGTCTTTACAGGCAGCACAAGACCTTTACGAAAACGGAGAGCGCAGTGCGGCAGTACTGTCTGCGGCAATCCGTGAAAAGCTGGCGGCAGAACCGCTTGCAAAGCCGGACTATGTGGAAATTGTGGACTGGAATACGTTAGAGCCGGTAGAAACGATTCAGGATTCTGTCTTAATGGCGATTGCCGTATACATTGGAAAGACAAGACTGATTGATAACCGCATTTTATAAGAAAAATTTGAAAAAAATTTCGGAAGGAAAGAAAAACGATGCAGCTTACAATGTTAAAAGGAAAAATTCACAGAGCCGTTGTGAAACAGGCAGAATTAAATTATGTGGGAAGTATCACGATTGACCCAAAGCTTATGGAAGCGGCGGGCATTCTGGAATATGAGCAGGTACAGATTGTCGATGTGGAAAATGGAAACCGTTTTGAAACGTATACGATTGACGGAGAGCCGGGCAGCGGCATGATTTGTTTAAACGGTGCGGCGGCAAGACAGGTGCAGGTCGGCGACCATGTAATTATCATGGCATACTGCCAGATGGATGCCAAAGAAGCCGCAGACCACAAGCCAAAGGTCGTCTTTGTCGATGAGGAAAATCATATCAGCCGCGTTTCCAATTACGAAAAGCACGGACAGCTATCGTAAGAAACGGTACTTTGCAGATAGATAAAACTCTGATATAATCAAAGAACAAAATAGCTGCACAGACAGCGGATTGGTGATAATGATGAATTATATTGTATTAGATTTAGAGTGGAATCAGAGTGCAAAGGGGAAAAAATATACACTGCCGGGCATGCCGTTTGAGATTATCCAGATGGGTGCCGTAAAACTGGACAATAAATTTGATGTCATAGATGAATTTGACAGGCTGGTCTGCCCGCAGGTGTATCCGGTGCTTCATTCTGTCTGCGGGGAAGTAACGGGCATTACACAGGAAATGCTTGCGGATGGGGAGCATTTTGTGGATACTGCACTGGATTTTTTAGAATGGTGTGGACAGGATTACATTTTCTGCACCTGGGGCAGTACGGACCTGGTGGAATTACAGCGTAACTTAAATCACTATGCCATAGAAGCGGAATTTCCGATGCCGTTTTTATTCTATGATGTACAGAAATTATACAGTCTGTGTTTTTTAAATGGAAAAGAAAGACCGGCACTCCAGACAGCAATCGAACAGCGTGGCATTGCGGAAAAGGAGCAGTATCACATGGCACTGTCTGATGCACGGTATACGGCACAGCTTATGAAACTGCTGGACTTTGAAAAGGTGCGGGCATTTTACAGTATTGACACGTACCGCGTGCCAAAGCGGCGCAAAGATGAAATCTGCATGAATTTCGGCAATTACAGTAAATATATTTCGCGGGTATTTGATACGCGGGAAAAGGCGGCAAATGACAGGCTGGTGCGCTCCTGCAACTGCTTTTTGTGCGGAAAGCCGATGGAGCGGAAAATTAAGTGGTTTGCGACAAACGGAAAGACGTATTACGGTCTGTTTTTCTGTGAGGAACACGGGCTGATAAAAGGACGTTTTAAGATTAAACATACCGATGATGAGCAGTATTATGCAGTGAAAATTTTAAAGCGTACGGACGATGCGGGCGCCGAAAAGCTGCATGCGCGCCAGTTACAGGAGCGGGAACACAGAAGACAGAGAAGGTTAAATAAGCAGGAGTAAGATAGTGCCGCTTTTAGGAAGTGCGGACGGTTCAACACATAAAAGATAAAAGTTAAATATTAAAAAGGGCTTCACCGTGAGATATGTATTTGTAATGTTAATACATATTTTTCGGGGAAGCTTTTTTTCTGTATTCCGAAGGCAGTATATGATACTGTGCCTTAAACCTATATTCTCGGCTTAACATGACGAGGTTGGTGCCTCTATCCCAATCGCTTCATATATCTCTGCCTGTTTGTTAAGCATTTCACCAATCCGTAGTGGATGATTTGAGTCCTCGAAGCATTCCAAAATATCAAGTTTATCAAGCAGTGCCTGCATTGTATACTTATTATATAAGCCTGATTCTTTCATTTTATGATCAAGATAAGAAACCAGAATCAATGCAACAAACTCCGTGAAAATTTTTCCATCGAGCCCTTTTTCACTCGACACAAGGAGACGTCTCATATTTAGACGTTCTTTAATGTTGCCAAATGCTTTTTCAACTACATCTTTCATTCTGTAAAGGTGCAATGCAGTAAATGCATCCATTTTTTCGTTTGTGATAAGAGCAAAATAACCAAGATACTTCCTTGCCTCTTTTATGGCATCTTCTTTGTAATTAACCTGACGTCCACGCTTCGGTGTGTTCTTAACTTCGAAGAACTGTTCATAAGCCTTTTTGTGACTTTCAACCAGCTTATTTTCAAGCAGTTCCTTATGCAGACATGCAATTCTCTTGTCAAAAGCCTGTTCATCATCAGCACCCTTTTCGATGCTGTAATAATAGTGGATGTACATCCGGCGCTTATCCCTGATCGTGTCGCCCTTATAGGGTCTTTCCTGAATGTAATCCCACTCTGTGGAAACCGTATACCCATAAGTTGCGATGCTGTCATCATAGTTATTAAACATACGAATATCGTGATATACATCATCAAGATTTTTCTTGATGAATTTAAGTGAAAGCCTGGTGCCAACCAGAAACTTCACATGCTCGCGATAAAGACCATTAATGTTTTCCTCGGAATAAAAGCCCCTGTCAATGACAAACTTTGTTTTACCAAACCCCAGAATATCAAGATCCTCCAGAAGATGCTTAACCGTCTTGGAATCAGGGATATTCCCTGCCAGTTTGCGGTAATAAAAAGGGATGCCGGATTTTTCGCCAAATACAAGTAAAAGATTAAGTTGCGGCAGCTTATCGTCTTCCTTGTTTTTTCCATACTGCACCTGGGCAAGGGTTTCGGAATAGCTCGATATACTGGTACTGTCATATGCCCAGTATTCTTCTTCAACACGACGCTTTCCCTGAAGCCTAAAAAACTTATTCACCTGTTCATCGGTAATTGATGCAAAGAATTCGCTGCTACGAGGTGAAGTTATATCTGCACCGTAAGGATGTTTATGTGTGAAGTTCCACTTTTCAAAACGATACAGGGGATTATTATCCTCAAGTATCAGATAATAGGCAATCGACAAAAGCTTCTTGTAGGAATCCGGAAAACACTGCTTCAAATCAGATGTGAGACTAAGTTCTTCTGAAAGTTTATCAAACAGATAAGTAGCGCCGTAATAAAGATGCCTTGTCTGAGCAAATGGTTTTGGTTCTGTCTTATTAGCATTTGTAATGGCTGCTTTTCCTTCTTTCTTCTTGGCTTTGCCACGAGTAGGAATGATTTTACCAGTGATCGGGTCCACCTTTCCTACGCATACGCGCTTGGAACGTGATTGCTTTTTCTCTTTATCCCAGTGATACTGAGTTTCATAAGCATATGTGATACCAGTTCTTTTATCTGTTTGAGTTACAATTGCCATAGCGCACCTCGTCATGTTTAGATGCCTTTATTATAAAACATGACGATGAAAATATCAAGTGGAAAGTGGCAAAAATTCAGTAAAATCAAGGTTTTAGCAATCCGCGACAAGAAAACCTCGTCACGTTTCCGAGAATCCAGGTAATAAGGAAGAAATCGAACGTATGACTGAATTGTTTGAGGTGCTTGGCAACCCCGTCCGTATCAGAATAATATGGATATTAAATCACGAAATCTGTGCAGGTGAGCTGGCGGAAAGACTGGATATGACACAGTCTGCCCGAGGATGTCAGGTCATTGCTACAAAAAAGATGCGACTTTTGGCTATAAAAATGGCTAAAAATTGTATGTTTCTGTATAATATACAATTGTCATAAAGTAGGCAGGATGTAGTGTCATTGTCATGTTAAATGGTTGAAAATTTTTTTGTCGGCAAATGTTTTCCTATATATCCGACAATTCCAACCCTATGTTCTGGGTCTGGTAAAAAGTGTATTCTGCCCGGATAATTTCCAGGAAAACTTATATGCCAATAAAAATATTCTTCTTTTCCATATGGTGTTACAAATTTTCTGCATTTATTTAATTCTTTATCTTTTTTAACAGACTCAGATTCTGTCCTACAACCAAATCCAACTTTATTTTTATCAAACGTTCCCTCGTATGTTGCAAAATAGTCTTCTAAAATTTGTATTCTTTTCATAATAGTTTGAATTTGTATTGAAACACGAGCTTCTTCTAATTGGCTTTTCACATCTTCACAAAAAATCAAATGTGGGTATAGTTGTTCTCTTTTTTCCCATAGCTCACACCCTGAAGAAATAATTAATGACTGCCGTTTTCTTTCGCTTGTAACTAGTTGATCTACATGATCCCAAATCCCACAATTTCTTACTTTGACTATTTCATCTTCGGCATTAATGGATATATATTTTCCCTCAAGCCATTCCTTTTTCCATAATTCCGATGATAAAAAACTAACTATATAGCTATCCCATTCATAGGCGATTAAAGCACCTTTGGCAGAAATAGGATTTTCATTTTCTAATTCTACAAGCAGTTCACTCTCAAGAAAAATTTTTGTGTCTATTCTATGTCCTCTTTGAATCAACGATCTAAAGAACTGCTTATCTTTTTGAGGCACATTTCGATCTTACAACCAATCATATACCGTATATTCAATAGCAATTTATTCTGTCATTAATTCATCTGTATAGTAGAAATAGTTATCCTTATTACCGCGTTTTAATTCTTGACAAACTTTTAAAAAAATGGAAAATTTTTC
>ENA-UOJA01001476-UOJA01001476.1-human-gut-metagenome-genome-assembly--contig:-C19-NODE-1476-length-18988-cov-9.403528_pt1 | contig 18988 bp, 20 predicted proteins | sample MGYA00242337_ERZ723884 | MGnify/ENA metagenome assembly ERZ723884
TACCCCCATAATAAAAAAGATAGGCAAGTTATTCTTGCCTATCATCCATATGTTTTTTATAATATTCTGTCTTTACATTAAGATATTTAACAAATTTGTAAACCACAAAACAAATTAAAAATATCGGTAAAATAATAACAATAATCATAAGAACAAGGTTTAATATAGTAATGAAACCATCAAATAAAAGTTGATAATCAATACCAAACAACCGCCCCGAACTATTCAAATATACCAATATATACACCCCCTTACTTGACTATTGTACTACAAGGCAAGATATAGCACAAGCATATAAGCGGATTTTATTTTACATTTTTTGTTGCGTTCAATCGAACGAACTTTGTATCATAGCGACAAGCCGCTTTCTATCTAATTCAATGTATACATTATCTAAAATAGTGAACTTTAGATTTAAGTTAACAGTATGTCTACAGAAGTAGAAACGCTGTTCATCTATGATGATGATGTTACCAATTACAACATTATCGCGTATATCTGATATTAGATATTCTATACATTGCATGTCGTCTTGAAATGTTCTTGTTACGTCGTCGGGACTTGATACAGATAATCTGAATTGTTTTAAGTCTGACAAACCGCGTTCATAACCCAAACATCTTAATATTAAGTCTGCGTTGATAAAGCCGTTGTACATTATTTTTCACCCCCTTATAGAATACTTAATGATTTAATACAACTAGCAGAGCAAGCAAAGCAAATAAATAATGAATATTAATAAACGTATATTAATCATAATTATATAATATAAAGTGTGGCAATATTAAGAACTTGCAACATCTGTATTATTATTTACATTGTCTTTATCTGTTTTTTCCGCTTTCTGCTGTTTTTTCTTTTCGCTTTCTTCGAGCCGTATATCTGCTAATTTAATAAACATACGGCGAATAAGGTTGCGCGGATTTCTTGTCGTTCCATATGTGGAATAATTAACGGCTTTTCTTATCTGTACGCTATTTCGCCAAGTTAAGAAGAATAATATTAATAGTAAATATCCCAACTTTGCACCCCCTTGTTATATATGTTAATGCACTCTTATATTGTCAACGGCATACTGTAACAGTATGCCTTGTTAGTAGCTAACAGCTTGATATTAGCTAGCAAGTGAACGGAAAAATCCTACTGAAATTCTTATGCCCATTGTAATAGCCATAAGCCCAAGACCAATAGGAAGAACGGCAACAATACCATCCTTGCATGTGTCCACTGCTGTCTGACAAGCTGTAGTAATAGCTGTCTTAATTCCTGCGTCCATAACTGCACTTGATACAACGTCTTCCATAGTTGTATATCTCCTTTCTAAAAATTGTATTAATTATCCCTATTGGGTTAATACCTTATTTTGCTATGTCTGTATATATTCGCCAAACTTTCATAATAGACCACGCGGCGAATGATAGTATTACAGACATACTAAAGCCGATTGATATATATTGTGTTATTAAATCGGTTAAATCATTAATTGACATATTAATCACCTTAATCTATCTATTGCAACATATCCAAGAAATGCACCTAATGAAATTATCTGTATTATCATCATATAACTTAGATTAGTATTAATTTGCTTTAAATATTCTTGAATTGTTGTATTATCAATATCTGATATATCAACATTGTTAGATATATCCGTTGTTGTCGTTGTTGTTGCCGTTGTTGCGCTTTCTGCCCTAACATAAGATACATTTTTAAATGTAAATATGTTAATGAATAGAAGAGCGACAAGCATTGTAATAATTAGTATTTGCAAAGTTTTCTTTGACTTCATTAGATACCCCTTTACACTTCACAAAGCCGCTAAACATCATTAAATATCTTTTGTGGGATAAGTTTCCACGGAGCGCCCCACTACATAACGAGGAAATCCCGAACATAGAACCCCACAACGCAACGAATAATGTTAATTAAGCGAATTAACAGTATTGGCAGTTGAACACATTCGCCGCCAATCTTGAACAGTGGCGAACACTACCGCGTTGTTATGCAAGCGGTAATTATAGCACCCTTGACAATGTACACCACAATATACGCTATGTAGGTGCTATGCGGTAGTGCGTGCCACTCTTGCCGCAAGTGGCGGCGCGAGCTGCCACTATTGGCATAATAATTAATGTCGTGCTTTTGCTAAAAGCCTACAAGCATAAGTTACTTTTAGCCGATTTATTAGCATTGTTATCAGTTGTTTTATTATCTGAATTGATAATATTTTTAACATCTGCGGCGCGTACATCTTCATAATTGATGTTATGTGATTGAACGTGTAAATCTTGCGTTGTATTAGCACCCGACTTCTTTAAGCCGCGCCCAGTGGCTTTATTGTAGATAGTCACAATTAAGAATACTAATATAATGATAGTCCACATAATCACAGCCGCGCCAATAACAATTTTAGTTGCAGTTTGTAGCATTGTTTTTCACTCCCTTGTTAAAATTTTAGATTTAAACCCTTGTATATGTGCTTAAATGCTAATTTAATATATCAAGAGTGGGAACATCTTTATTTTAGGGAGATAAAGAAAAACTTGATATATTAAATCAGAACTTAAACACATTGTATTCGCTTAAGTTCTAAAAGTTCGTTCGATTGAACTTTTCTATGTGATAGCAAGTGCATATATTAATATACACTTGCTACATATACACATAGACATATTGAGATACAGTGCGAATATCTCATAATCAGATATACAAGCTATGCGATACTTGCATATGTGATATATATATTTAAACTGTACAAGGGAACAGCTTAAACCGATTAATTAACTACTTGCTAGCAGTTGCCGCCGCTTTATCTGCGGACTTATTACCATACACATTAGGCGATACTAACTCATTAAACTTGCTTAAGAAATCGCCGCGCCAGTTGTTAGGAAGTTCAAACATAATGCCGTCGATTTTTGGTTTCGGTATCTGATTTTCACGTCTAAATCTGTCATCAAAACGAGTAGTAAACGCATATATCGAATCTTCCTTAATAATGTTATAAACATCTTCGGGAACTGTCATATCTATAGTATTATCGCCATCGTCGAGAATAACTGGATAATATACACCAGTTACGCGGCTTGTCTGTCTGTCTCTTATTTCCTGCGGTTCTTTCTTTCTGTATACCTTTACAACTAAAATCTGTCTTACATCCATTTTCTTTTACCTTTGCGCGACTTCGCGCCCTTCCTTAAATTAAATATGATATTATATATAGTGCGTTCGTATCGAACGGACTTTAATAACCCTTTGCCGCTTACTTGCCTTAATAAGCGGCATTGAGATATTAACTATTTTAATCAACATAAATCATCAATTTTATGTCTTTGTCTTTGTAACTCTTAAATAATTCATTCAAATATTTAACTTGTTCATCAGATAATGTTAAACCGCCCTGAATATCAATAACTGCCGTTGGTTTTTCGATATTATCAGCAGATACATTATTATCAGAATCGTTACTAACTGGCGGATTAATGAACGAATGAACATCATAGTTATTAGCTTGATTGTTGCTATCTGTAATAACATCAGCTTTATCACAATCCGCGTATAATTCTTCAATATCTTCGGGATTGTCGGGGATGTCACTAACAGTATCAGTTGTTACAGTACTAGCAATTTTTCTTAACTTCATTTCATCCACAACAATCTTCTTTATATCGCGAGTTGTCATATCAGCAGTGATATTATTTTGTCCTATTTGTTCAATAGTTAAGCCGCGAACAAGAATTAATTGTGTTATGCTAAAATTCTTTAATCTATCGTCTAAAGAATAAAAGCCAGTTTCGTTATTTAATACTCCAAAATTATCAACTACTTTAAGCCAGTTGGAAACAGTGCCGCGCGCTATGTTAAAATTGTCATATGCGTAATCATATATATTCTTATAATCATCAACGCGATAAAGTTCCTTGTCATATACGACTTTAAGCACAAAAGCAATTTTTAACTGACTTGTAGCACAAGCATTTACTTCACTTAATAGATAATTCTTTAAAGTGTTAGCAAGGTTTTTCTTTTCTTGCCAATAATCTTTGCAATCTGCTAAAAAGTTAATATCGCCAGTTGCGATATAATTATTAAATTCATCAAGATGTTTTTCCTCTTCGTTCTGCTGCTTTTCAAGTTCTTGTTTATGTAATTCTTCCTTAATCTGCAATACTGTCTTTGCATTATTCTCTATATAGTCACATTCAAATTGAGTGAATTTATCAGAAATTAAGTTGTGCATATATTCATAATCAGAAGTAAATACAACATCATATTCATATACATTATTTAAACTGTCAGTAATACGAAGAAAAACTTCATTACCAAACGTAAAAGGAACATCAACAGCAGGACTATAAACAAGTTCAATTTTAAAATCCTTGTAATTGTCGTTTAAAAGTACTTCGTTGTTATCAAGAAATACATCTTTAATATTTTTCCAATCTCTTTTTAAAAACATTTTTCGCATATTATTATTAACTCCCTTGTAAATAAAAAAATGTATTTGTGGTAAAGAAATTGCTATTTCCTTATCACAAATACATTTTACAATTTACGAGATGAAAATGTTTATAAAATAGGGTTTGACGCGGCTATGATAATATGATATACTGATATATACATGCGGATGTGGCGGAACTGGCAGACGCGCTAGATTTAGGTTCTAGTATCGTACGATGTGCAGGTTCGATTCCTGTCATCCGCATTATTTTATAATTTGTTATCATAAAAAGTGGGAAGACATGTCTTAGATTTAGGGATGTGTCTTCCTGCTTTTTTTATGTATAATGACGAATATGACGAACATGCTTATGCATGGTCCAATATATACGTTCAGATATTTTTGTGAAAGTTTTTTTGTGAAAAATACTTTACATATATTGTAAAAAGTAGTATATATAAAAGTATCAAAAAGCTACTTTTACAAAGGCGGTGAAAATATGTCGGATAATAAGTATATTCCGGTAGAGTTAAGAAAGAATAAAGACGGTCTTACGGAGAAAGAGTTCCTGGCACAGTATAATCCTGGACATTATGAAAGACCAAGTGTTACAGTGGATATGCTGCTTTTTGGCATGAGCAGTGACCTTAAAGGACTTAAGCTTCTTCTCATAAAGAGAAACAATCATCCGTATATAGGCTGCTATGCACTTCCAGGAGGTTTTGTTGGTATAAAGGAGTCAGCATATACAGCGGCATGCAGGGAGTTAGAGGAAGAAACCGGGCTTAAGGATATATATATGGAGCAGTTATATACGATGAGCCAGCCTGACAGGGATCCAAGAATGAGGGTTATAGATATTGCGTATATGACACTTATACCTGTAGATACAATGAAGCCGCAGGCAGGGGATGATGCCAGTGAAGCATTATGGTTTGATATAACATTTGATAATAAGCTGCTTACTTTCAGTAACAGTGAGAAGAATATTAACATAGCCTATTCACTTAAGGAAAAGATATTTAATAACGGAAGATTAAAGGTTAAGAATTATATTCCTGAGCTTATCAGTGAGGAAGCACTTGCTTTCGACCATGCACAGATTGTTCTTGAAGGACTTATGAGATTAAGAAATAAGACAGAGTATTCTGACATAGTATTTAATCTTATGCCACAGGAATTTACGCTTCCAGACTTGCAGAGAGTTTATGAGATTATACTAGGAAAGAAACTCTACAAGACGAATTTTAAAAGAAATGTCGACAATAAAATAAAATCACTAGACAGAAAGGGCGTTTCCATAACAGGCAACAAGGCTTCGGAGCTGTATGAGTATGTTCCAGACTGATATGACCGTCTAATACAGGCAAAGCTAAAAAATATTTTATATATGCTCATTTGAATAAAATAATTAAAAGAAAGGATACCAGCACTATGAAAAAAGTATTAGTTATTATAGATATGCAGAATGATTTCATCGATGGCCCACTTGGTAATGATGAATGTAAACAAGCCGTTCCAGCTGTTATTGATGCAGTGAATAACGGCGGATATACAGATGTTATTCTTACAAGGGATACGCACGGTGATAACTATCTTAATACACAGGAGGGAAGAAAGCTTCCGGTTGTCCACTGTATTAAGGGAACAGATGGCTGGCAGATTAACAGCGATATTATGAAAGTAGTTAATGCCTCATATGAGCCTGTTATTATTGATAAGCCTACATTTGCAAGTCTTGAGCTTGGAGAGGTGCTTTCAAATATGGTAAGTGAGGGAGATGTAGTCGACTTCTGCGGCGTATGTACAGGAATATGTGTCATAAGCAACTTAAGCATAGCCAAAGCCACAATACCGGAGGTGACTGTAAGACTTATAGAAAATGCAACAGCCTGCGTGACTAAGGACTCAAAGGAAGCCGCAGTCAAGACAGCCGGTATGATACAGGTAGAGATAGTATAGACCGGGTTTAGAGAACTATATTCATATACATTTTGTAATAAAGTTTCTGCAACAGATTGTAAGATATTTGGTTTAAAGTTCTATACGCAGATATATTTTTAGAAAGATTACAGAGTTCCTGAAAAATGAAAAGGATTAGGCGCACCACATACATTGTAAGAGAGGGATGTGCGCAGAAAAGAGGAAAATTATGAGATTACATCCAATAATAACAAGTTTATTAGAAACAGATATGTATAAGTTCAGTATGGGACAGGCGATATATCATCAGTTCTCAGATTATAAGACAACATGGACATTCAAGTGCCGTAATAAGGATGTGCATTTCACAGAGGAAATGGTTGAAGAGATAAGAGAGCAGATAAAGCATTTTTGTACATTGAGATTTACAGAGGATGAGCTTGATTACCTTGAAAATGTAAAGTGGATGAAGGGTAGTTATGTGGACTTTTTAAGATTATGGCAGGCAAGATATGCAGATTTTAAGATAACTACGGATGCAGAATGTGGACTTAGTATCGAAACGTTTGGTACATGGCTTAACACATCAATGTACGAGATACCAACGCTTGCTATCGTAAATGAAGTGTACTTCAGAATGGCTTACGATTATAATGAACTTCTTGACAGCTTTAAGGAGAGATTGTCGGCTAAAGTGGCAGCACTTGAAGCAGATGATGCTGATGGAACAGAAGGAAAAGAAACTGTATACAGACTAGGAAGCTTTAGTGAGTTCGGACTTAGAAGACGATTATCAGCTGAGGCACAGGAGCTTGCTGTTAAGGCTTTGTCAGAGGCTGACTATAAAGGCAATTCATTATTTGTCGGAACAAGTAATGTTTATCTTGCAAAGAAATATAATCTCACACCAGTAGGTACTATGGCACATGAGTGGATTATGTGTACAGGACAGGGAAATCACAAGCACAATCCGGCATATTCTAACTGGTATGCACTTGATGCATGGGTAAGGGAATATGGCATACTTAATGGTATAGCACTTACAGATGCAATAACAACAGACTGCTTCTTAAAGGATTTCCAGCTCACATATGCAACACTTTTTGGTGGCGTAAGACATGACAGCGGCGATCCTTATGCATGGGGTGAGAAAATGCTTAAGCATTATGAGAGTCTTGGAATAGATGCAAGAAATAAAACTCTATTATTTAGTGACAGTCTTGATTTTGACAGGGCTGACAAGTTGTATAGATATTTTAATGGCAGGGCAAAGGTAGCATTTGGAATAGGAACATATATCAGTAATGATACGAAGGTTCCAGCACTTAATATCGTTATGAAAACGACAAAGTGTAACGGAATGGATGTTGCCAAGATATCAGATAATCCTGGCAAAGGTATGTGTAAGAATCCTGAATACGTTGAATATCTGCAAAGATGTATAGACTGGAGAATGAACAACGACAGATAAATAAAAGAATAATCCGCAGGAATGAAAGCAGGGGCTTTTGATAAGAACATCAAAAGCTCCTGTTTTTTTAAAAAACACATAAGAATATAAAATAAATCAAATAAATATATTGACATGTTAGAGCTAACATGTTAGTATGTTATCAATAAAGAAATGCTGTAACAGTAATAATATAATTGTTATGGCTGCCACAGTTAATGGGTAACATAAAAGGTGGATGTTCATTTTTTATTTAAGGAGGATTTTTTATTATGGATATGACATTAAGATGGTATGGACCAGGATATGACAGTGTAACACTTAAGCAGATAAGACAGATTCCGGGGGTTAAGAATGTTATTACAACACTTTTTGGCAAGCAGGCAGGGGAGTTATGGCTGCCAGAAGAGATTGCAGAGCTTAAGAGGGTAGTTGAAGCAGAGGGCTTAGGAATAGCAGGTATAGAGTCAGTTAATGTTTCAGATGACATTAAGATTGGCACAGCTAAGAGAGATGAGCATATTGATAATTACATCAAGACATTACAGGCACTTGGTGAAGCAGATATTCATATGGTATGTTACAACTTTATGCCAGTATTTGACTGGACACGTTCTGAGCTTGCAAGAGTAAGAGAGGATGGTTCAACAGTTCTTGCTTATAATCAGGATACAGTAGATATGATCGATCCTGAACACATGAAGGAATCAGTAGAAAAGATGTCTAACGGTTTCGTTATGCCAGGCTGGGAGCCAGAAAGACTTGATCATCTTAAAGAGCTTTTTGAGATGTATAAGGATGTAGATGCTGATAAGCTCTTTAACAATCTTGTATATTTCCTTGAAGCTATTGGACCTGTATGTGAGAAGTATGATATCAAGATGGGTATCCATCCGGATGATCCAGCATGGCCTATATTCGGACTTCCAAGAATCATGACAGGTAAGGATTCTGTTACAAAGCTTCTTGATGCAGTTGATAAGCCTTATAATGGTATCACACTTTGTACAGGCTCATTTGGTTCTAACCAGAATAACGACATCTGTGAGATTATTAAAGCCTGCAGAGGAAGAATACCTTTCGCACATGTAAGAAATCTTAAGTATAATTCTCCAAGAGATTTTGAGGAGGCTGCACATTTATCAACAGATGGCTCTATGGATATGTATAAGATCATGAAGACCTTACACGATACAGGCTTTGATGGTGTGATAAGACCAGATCACGGAAGAATGATATGGGATGAGGTAGCTATGCCAGGCTATGGTCTTTATGACAGAGCATTAGGAGCAACATATCTTAATGGCTTATGGGAGGCTATTGTTAAGTCAGAAAGATAAATCGTTTCAGGCATATATCAATTGATTAATTTATGCCCATAAGCAGGGCAGGAATGGAGGATTATTATGAAGCTTTCTATAGAAGGTATTAAGGATAAAAAAGAATGGGAAAAGGCAGGGATAAAGCTTCCATCATATGATGTTGGGAAAGTTGCCACAGCAACAAAGGAAGCACCTGTATGGGTTCATTTTGGAATAGGTAATATTTTCAGGATTTTTATAGGTGGGATAGCAGATTCTCTGCTTGAACAGGGATTATCAGATAAAGGAATCACTTGTGTTGAAACATTTGATTATGATGTGGTTGATAAGATATACACACCATTTGACAATCTTGTTATGGCTGTTACATTAAAGGAAGATGGAAGTACAGATAAGAAGGTGCTTGGTTCACTTACAGAGGCTGTTAAGGCACAGTCAGCAGTAGAAGAAGACTGGTCAAGATTAAAGACAATATTTGCAAGTCCGCAGCTTCAGATGATTTCATTTACAATAACAGAAAAGGGATATGCGCTTCATGATGCAAAGGGAGAGTTTTTCCCATTCATCAAGAGTGATATTGATAATGGACCTGATAAGGCATCATCTGCTATGGCAGTTGTAGCTGCTCTTTTATTAGAAAGATTTAATACATGCAAGGCACCTTTAGCTGTTGTATCTATGGATAACTGCTCACACAATGGTGAAAAGTTAAGAAACTCAGTGACAGAAATGGTAAGTGAATGGGCAAAGAAAGGCTTTGTTGGGGAAGATTTTGTTAAATATGTCAACGATGAGAATACGATATCATTCCCATGGTCTATGATAGATAAGATTACTCCAAGACCAGCAGATTCAGTTGCAAAGGCATTGGAGGATGCTGGCGTTGAAGCTATGGCACCAGTTATTACATCTAAGAGGACTTATATAGCTCCTTTTGTTAATGCAGAGGGACCACAGTATCTTGTTATAGAGGACAGATTTCCTAATGGAAGACCACAGCTTGAAAAGGCGGGGGTTTATATGACAGACAGGGATACTGTTAACAAGGTAGAAAGAATGAAGGTTACTACATGTCTTAATCCGTTACACACAGCACTTGCAGTATATGGCTGTGTATTAGGCTATGACCTGATAGCTGATGAGATGAAGGATAAAGAACTTTCAGAGCTTGTAAGAAGAATAGGACTGGTTGAGGGAATGCCAGTTGTTACTAATCCAGGAATTATAGATCCTGTTAAGTTTGCGGATGAGGTTATTAATGTCCGTATACCTAATCCATTTATGCCGGATACACCACAAAGAATAGCAACAGACACATCACAGAAGGTCGGGATAAGATATGGAGAAACAATCAAGGCATATGTAGCTAAAGATGGAAGTGCAAAGTCGCTTACAGCTATTCCACTTGCAATTGCCGGCTGGTGCAGATATCTTCTTGGAGTGGATGATGATGGCGCTGCTTTTGAGTTATCACCAGATCCTATGGCTGATGAATTAAAAGACCAGATTAAAGGTATTATATGGGGTGAGCCATCATCTTACACAGGTCAGTTGAAGAATTTGTTGTCAAATGTTAATATATTTGGTATAAATTTATACGAAGCAGGAATCGGTGATAAGGTTGAAGAGATATTTGTAGAAGAAATATCAGGAAAAGGTGCAGTAAGAGAAACACTTAAGAAGTATCTTTAATTTATATAAATACATTGCCGTTCAGAGCTTGGAACTTATTTGTTATACAAGCCCTGGGCGGTATTTTGTTATATGATGTAAAAAACAGCTATATCTGCAGCTATACATGTCATCATAAGGATTATTTTCTGAAAAAGGAACCATTTATCAATATACAGAAAGGTTGTACAGCTATGGAGAAATCATTAAACGAAGAAACATATGAAAAATTAAAATACGATATAATGAATTTTAAGCTGCTTCCGGGAGATTCCATAAGTGCCCAGAAGATTGCTTTAAGATATGATGTATCAAGAACACCTGCAAGAGAGGCAATAGTTAATCTTGAAAAAGAGGGACTTTTAAAAATCATACCACAGTCTGGAACATATGTAGCCTGTATTAACTGTAAGCGTTCGGAGCAGGAATGGTTTGTCAGAAAAAGTCTTGAGATTGGAATGGTGGATGCAATATTTGAAAATGCCAGCGATGATATGCTTGATAAGATGACACAGCTTAATAACCGTCTTATTAACTATAAAGAAGAAGTGGAAAATATTCCAAGAATAGAGATAGATAATGAATTTCATAAGTTGATATACGAATGTTCCGGTGAAAAGCTTGCCATGAATATAATCCAGACACAGATGAGCCATTATAACAGGATAAGGTATCTTGCGGAATTAAATAAAAGCATAAGCGCAAAGACCAATGATGAACATGAAATGCTTATAGAAGCAATAAAAAATAAAGATAAGAGAATGTATCTTCGTGTTATAAAGGCACATATAAGCAGAATATTTAATGAGCTTGATAAGCTTAAGGGAATATATCCAGAATATTTTGAAAAAAACTGACGTAATATAATATGATGTGAGTGTCAAAAGTGAATTTTGCCACTTACATCATATTATCCTTACGGCAGTTTTTTTGATTTATAGCTTATTTGTGTTGTATCATTTCGCGGTATTGCGTAGGAGTCATGTTTTTAAGCTTTTTAAAAAGCTTGGTAAAGTAGTTCACATCGTTGATGCCACATTGTGCGGCAATATCCTGGATAGCTGACTGTGTTGTGTTGAGCAGATATATTGCATGCTCGATTCTTTTATTGTTTACGAAGTTTGTCAGAGTTACTCCCGTTTCTTTTTTAAAGAGCGTTGATAAATAACTGCTGTTTAACATAAACTCTTCTGATAAAGCGTTAAGGCTTAAATCAGCTGTGAGATTAAAGGATATATAGTTGATTATATTCTGTATAGGCTTGCTATATGCCCGTAATGAGTATGACTGGACAAGAAGACAATATTTTCTTGTCATTTCATTTTCTAATACTTCAAGCTGTGCGATTGATGTGCAGTCTTCAATTTTAATTGCAAATTTGCGCGATATTTCATCCAGATGTACTGGATGTATATATGCAGTCTGTGCAGCTTTACGGCAGATTGTATTTAGTATGATCATAAAGTTCTTTCTGTCACGAATAGAGTCAGATAAGCGTGGCTTTATATTAGCAGAGTTAAGATGTTCCATACTTTCAATTGACCTGTAATCTCCATGTGCTATACATTCCATAAGAAATGCTTCATTTTTATAGTGGGATTCCAGAACTTCGATAGATTTTTTTGTAGGCTCAGGTGCCTCTTCTTTATACATATATTGTGTTGAATTTTTATTAAGTATATGTTTTTTTTCAATAGTATAATTATTACCCCAAAGCTTGCTGCAAAGACAGCTTATAATAGCTGTAATACAGCGTTCATCAGCAAATACTGGAAGAGCAGAGTAGTACAGCTGCATAAATTCATTATACTGCACAGGAACTGAATTGTAAGAACATAAGTCATGTATTCTCTGGTTAGTGTATCGTTCATATGAAAATGGGCCTGCTATGAATACTCTTGTGCTGTCCGGAAGCTTAATATGTATATATTCACATGAAAAGCTGTCATGTATAAATAATGCAGTATTATCCCTGTTATAGGAGCTGATGAACTTGCTGAAGTTTTCTTGATTATTCATATTAGCATTCTGGGTGAAAATGTTATTTCTAAGTCCACCATCAATTTGATTATCCCATATGTAAGGAGTGTCAATAATGTAGGATGGAATTTTTATTTGCGATAAAAGCTCAATTGTATAATCTAAATATATTTTATATTCCATATATATCCCCCAAAACTATGTATTTGCGTTGTTTAAGGATTGCGTGAATTGTATAGCAATGTAGCAATCCTGATACATCATATTATAGCATAAGTTGTATAAAATATTATCTAATAATTATTATTTGTAAAATAATTTTTTTAATTATGATATGTACGTGAAACATAAATTTAATGTCTGTAACAATTATAAAATAAAAAACTAACATGTCACAAACACAATACTAACATGTCAATATAGACAGAACTGACATGTTAGTATAATTTAAATATAAAAGGGTATAATTTTTAGTATAAAAATTGCACGGGTAAAAATTGTACGATAAATACTAAATATAGTAATAACAGAAAATGTATAAAAAAGTTATTATAAGACCATAGAAAACAAGCACACAAAGGGGTGCAAACAAATATTTAAAGACGGTCTTTAAAAGAATTCAACGCAAAAATATAAGGTGTACATATTGCATATAAGAATGTGTATGTACAGAAATGGAGGATGTGTAATGAATGATACTAATGGAAAGGTAAAGCCTTTCGGTATAAAAGATAAGCTGGGCTATATGTTTGGTGATTTTGGTAATGATTTTACATTTTTATTATCAGCAATGTTTTTACTTAAATTCTACACAGACGTTATGGGTGTTTCAGCAGCACTTGTAGGACTTATGATGATGGCAGCAAGATTCGTTGATGCGATAACAGATGTAACTATGGGACAGATAGTTGATAGAAGCAGACCTGGTAAGAAAGGTAAGTTCGCTCCTTGGATAAGACGTATGTGTGGTCCAGTTGCAGTTGCTTCATTTCTGATGTATGCAACATATTTTAAGGGAATGCCAATGGGCTTTAAGATATTCTGGATGTTCTTCACATATCTTCTCTGGGGAAGCGTATGTTACACAGGAGTTAATATTCCTTATGGTTCAATGGCATCTGCAATATCAGATAACCCAACAGACAGAACATCACTTTCTAACTGGAGAACAATTGGTGCAACACTTGCACAGACAGCTATTGGTGTTATATTACCACTTGTAGTATATTATACAGATGCAGCCGGTAATTCAGTATTATCTGGCGAAAAGATGATGATTGGAGCATTAATCTGTTCAATAGGTGCAGTTATATGCTATATGCTCTGCTATCATATGACAACAGAAAGAGTTAAGGTAGAACAGAATACACAGAAGTTCTCATTCAAGGAACTCATTAAGCAGCTTGTTCATAATAAGTCATTAATAGGAATTATTGTATGTGCATTAGTATTCTTACTTGCACAGTTATCATTAAGCAACATGAATGCTTATGTATATCCTAATTACTTTGGTAACATAAAGGCTATGTCTATTGCAAGTCTTGCAGGAACAGTTGTTATACTTGCACTTTCAACCTTTATAGTAAAGCTTGCTTCAAAGATAGGTAAAAAAGAATTATCAATGATAGGATGCTTTATAAGTGCAGCTTCTTTCATACTATTATTCATAATTCATACACACAATGTATGGGTATGGGTAGGATTAATAATCGTAGCTACAATAGGAACTTCAATGTTTAATATGGTTATATGGGCTATGATTACAGATGTAATTGACGAGTCAGAGGTTCAGACAGGAGTCCGTCAGGACGGAACAATTTATTCAGTATATTCATTTGCAAGAAAGCTTGGACAGGCTTGTTCATCAGGTTTATCAGGAGTGCTTCTTTCAATAATAGGATATACTTCATTAACAGCCTTTGATCCAAAGGTAGTAGACGGAATATATAACATTACCTGCCTTGTTCCAGCAGGAGGAATGATATTACTTTTACTTGCTTTACGGTTCTTATATCCTCTTAATAAGAAGAGAGTTGAAGAGAATGCAGAGAAACTTAGAATTAAGAGAAATGAAAAATAAAATTATTATACAAAATTATTAAAATCACAGGAGGAATCAATTATGTTATATCCAATTTTAACAGAATCAAGATTATTAAGTGACTTAAGCGGAGTATGGGATTTTAAGTTAGACAATGGCAAAGGCTTTGATGAGAAATGGTATGAAGCACCATTAAAGGATGCAGACACTATGCCAGTTCCAGCTTCTTACAATGATTTAAAGGAAGGAGCAGATTTCAGGGATCATTACGGATGGGTATTCTATCAGAGAAATATTTCAGTTCCATCATATGTAAAGAGTCAGAGAATCGTATTAAGATGTGCAGCAGTAACACATTATGCAAAGATTTATCTTAATGGTAATTTAATATGTGAGCATAAGGGTGGCTTCCTTCCATTTGAGGTTGAGTTAAATGATGTATTAGAGGATGGTGATAATCTTCTTACAATCGCAGTCAATAATGTTATAGATTACACAACTCTTCCAGTTGGTGGAAAGGCTAATATGATGAGCGGTCTGATGGGCGGAATGGGTGCAGGAGCATCTGAAAAGCCTCAGAATAATCCTAACTTTGACTTCTTTAACTACTGCGGTATCACAAGACCAGTTAAGATATACACAACACCAAAGACTTATATTAATGATATTACTGTAACATCAGATATTGACTTTGGAAAGGAAACACCATCAGCAGTACTTAACTATGCTGTTGATATTGAGGGTGTGGATAAGGATAGCACAGCTTGTAAGGTTGAGGTGTTTGATGCTGAGGGTAACAAGGTTGCAGAGGCAGCAGGAACACAGGGAAAGATTGAACTTGAGAATGTAAAGCTTTGGCAGCCATTAAATTCTTATCTTTACCAGATAAAGGTTACAGCAGGAGAAGATGTATATACTCTTCCATATGGTGTAAGAAGCGTAAGAGTAGATGGAGTTAAGTTCCTTATTAATGAAAAACCATTCTACTTTAAGGGCTATGGAAAGCACGAGGATACATTCCCTAATGGACGAGGAATTAATCTTCCTATGAACACAAAGGATATATCTATTATGAAGTGGCAGCATGCTAACAGCTTCAGAACGAGCCATTATCCATATAGTGAAGAGATGATGAGATTATGTGACGAGGAAGGTATCGTTGTTATTGATGAAACAACAGCAGTAGGTGTTAATCTTCAGTTTGGCGGCGGTGCTAACTTTGGTGGAGAAAGAATCGGTACATTTGATAAAGAACACGGAGTTCAGACACAGGAGCATCATAAGGATGTTATAAGAGACCTTATTTCAAGAGATAAGAACCATGCATGTGTTGTTATGTGGAGCATTGCCAATGAGCCTGACTCAGCAGCAGAGGGAGCATATGATTACTTTAAACCATTGTTTGACCTTGCAAAGGAAATCGATCCACAGAAACGTCCTTGCACATTAGTAAGTGTTCAGGGAACAACTGCTGATACTGATTGTTCTTCTAAATTAAGCGATGTTATATGCCTTAACCGTTATTATGGCTGGTATTTTGGTGGACCAGACCTTGAAATCTCTGAAAAAGGACTCCGCAAGGAGCTTTCAGACTGGGGCAAGCTTGGAAAACCAGTAGTGTTTACAGAATATGGTGCAGATACTGTCAGCGGACTTCACGATACAACATCTGTTATGTATACAGAGGAATATCAGGTTGAGTATTATGAGATGAACAATAAGGTATTTGATGAATTCGAATTCGTAGTTGGTGAGCAGGCATGGAACTTTGCAGATTTTGCTACAAGCCAGAGCTTACTCAGAGTACAGGGTAACAAGAAGGGCTTGTTCACAAGGGATAGAAAGCCTAAGATGGTAGCACACTACTTCCGTAACAGATGGAGTGAAATTCCAGAATTCGGTTACAAGAAATAAGCTTGTATAGGCAGAATACATTTGTGCCTGTATAATATGATGTAAGTGTGATACTCACATCATAAAATAAAACAAACATACTAAGTGATTAGTATAAAAACTTTCCAATATTATAGTAACAACAAACAGGAGATATGCGGGATGACTGCATATCTCCTGTTTGTGTATACAATGAATATATAAGATATATATAATGAGCAATAGTAATAATTGTAATTAGAGCAATTATTATGTTAAAATGATGTAAGAGTCAGGATACATTCTGATTCTTTTATCATAATAGTATTTTGATTAAAATTTAGTGAGAGGGTAACAGAGTATGCAGTATAAACTTTATAATGACGATTTTGATATAATAATTGATTCAAAAGGATGTGAGATAATATCTGTAGTAAGAAAGCAGGATTCAAAGCAGTATATATGGAACGGCAATCCGGATGCATGGAAAAGACATACACCAGTTCTTTTTCCACTTGTAGGAAGATATAAGAATGATACTTCTGTATATAAAGGAAAAGAGTATCATATGACACAGCATGGCTTTGCAAGAGATTCTGAATTCACATTGGTTCATAAGGAAGATAATGTGATAATAATGAGTCTGACATCAAGTGAAGCAACAAAGCAAAAGTATCCTTTTGATTTTGAACTGATGATAACTCATAGACTTAGTGGAAATAATATAAGCACAATATGGGAAGTAAAGAATACTGGTGATGATGTTATGTATTTTAGTATAGGTGGACATCCGGCATTTGTATGTGGTGATAATGCTATAGGAGCACAGTTAAGGTTTGATACTGAGAATGATAATGTGGCTTATAAGCTGTTATCAGAGGATGGACTTCTTATGCCAGAGGAACATTATCTTACGCTTGTAAACAACAATGTTACAATCACAAAGGAGTTTTTTGATAAAGATGCTCTCATTGTTGAAAACAGTGGGATTAAGAAGGTAAGCTTAAGTAAGGATTGTGAACCAGTTGTAGAAGTTATGTTTAATGCTCCTGTTTTCGGACTATGGTCAGCAGCAGGAAAAGGAGTACCTTTCGTGTGTATAGAACCATGGTACGGAAGAACAGATGCCATAGATTCAGACGGCAGTCTTGATGCCAGAGAATGGGGCAACGAGCTGGCAGGAGGTGAAACATTTACAGGGGGATATAGATGTAAGTTTCTATAATGTATCTTTAATGATACCAGGGTCAACAGGTCTAAACCCACATGAGCTTGCCAAATAGTTATAATCAGCAATCAATCCCCAATCTGCCGTCCAGTTCCATCCATATGGAAGTTTTCACGGATGATAAGCTGTGATACTGGAACAATCTCATATCCTTGTTCTTCAAGGCTTGTGAGTACTGTATCAAGGGCTTCGGCAGTGAACTTCGCACCATTATGCATAAGAATTATAGAACCGTTACCAAGAGCTTTATGTCTGGTGACGGTTTTTATTATGCTGTCAACGCCGTAGTCTTTCCAGTCAAGGGAGTCAACATCCCACTGCACAGGATAGTGGTTACAGCCGTATACGGTGTTGATAAGTAGTGAATTATAGTCACCATAAGGTGGTCTGAATAGAAAGCATTCATATCCTGTAAGTTCTTTGATTTTATTATCAACTGCGGTTATTTCTTCTTTCTGTTCAGAGGCATTCAGTTTGCTCATTTCCTTATGATTCTCGCTATGATTGCCGAGGTCGTGTCCTCTGTTATATATTTCTTTAACCATATCAGGATATGTAGAAACCCAGCCGCCTGTCATAAAAAATGTTGTCTTGACATTGTGCTTATCAAGAATATCAAGCAGCTTTATCGTATCATCAGCACCCCAGGCGGCATCGAATGATATAGATATCTTTTTTTCATCAGTCTGTATACAGTATATAGGAAGTGCTTTCTTGCCAGCGACACAGTTTCCTTTGATAGAACCCCCATTAATACCATCCGAACCAGAGTTATAACTAGAATTAGAACCAGAATCCGAACCAGAATTGGAATCAGAACCCGAACCAGAATTAGAATCAGAATAAACAGGTTTTTTATAACTGGCAGCAGTGTCTTTAGGGTTAAAGCTTGCGTAGATAAAAAAAGCAAAGGCAAGCATGAGAAGTATGGAGGATAAGAGTACAGAAAGCTTAAGTTGTGTTATATTTTTAATATTGCTGACAGCATTGCTGCTGTTTTTGCGATTGATTATATTCATAAGGTTTCTCCGTTATATAAAATGACATATATAATTGGTAT
>ENA-UOJA01001478-UOJA01001478.1-human-gut-metagenome-genome-assembly--contig:-C19-NODE-1478-length-18954-cov-9.288322_pt1 | contig 18954 bp, 18 predicted proteins | sample MGYA00242337_ERZ723884 | MGnify/ENA metagenome assembly ERZ723884
ACCTGCTGAAAATCTCCTTAAATTTCCTTTCCTTTTATCATTAATCGAAAGCTTCTCATATGACACTTCTTGAAGATTCAAATTATTATTTATGGCATCTTCAAGCGTATTTGGATCAAACCCATTTTCACGGTACAGCCTATTCATTGCTATGCCATGCAGTGTACTTGCTGATACCAAATCATTATCTACAAGTGTATCAAAACATCTATTTACTGGTATAACTATATTTCGCCTTTTTTGTGGCTCTAACACTTCGGCTTCCGAAAAAACGTCTCCATATTGAACATAAATATGATGTCCATTATTTAACTCAGCAACTTCAATCCGCCTCCTTCTATATGTATATACTGCACATAACAAAAAAGAAATCACCCATATCCCGGCTAAAATCCCAATACTAATTCCAATTCGACACTGTATAGATAAAGAAGAATCTAACAAATCACTTAATGAAGCAAATGTTCCTATTAATCCAAGGAAAGCAAAAATCCCCGTTGTCCAACGTGTAGCAAGTTTTACTATATATTTTCTATTCAATATAATACGACGCATGTTTTCCTACTTTCTTTTACACTGCTAGGTCCAAGGGCAAATCCGAAATATCTTTGAATCTTTTTCGACTTAGAATTGTATCTAATAATTCAATTTCATCTTCCGAGCCAACCTCTTTTACTGTTCTGAGCAGCTCGTATAGTGCAAAATGATATACACAATCAATATCACCCGTTCCAAGAGCCAAAGACGCTAAACGATTTGGCATCGGTTCAGCAGTAACAACTACTATATGTGGCAGATGTCCTTTTCTATTACGAATCAGATTTAATGCCTCTGTACGACTGTTTTGTGCTCTATCACTTCTCATAGTATATTTAGCTGATACACTGGCATGCAGCAAAGGTTTTCCACCATTGACTTTTCTTATATCTGCCATTTTGCTCACATCGTTATCTACAATACATTGATTTTGATTTATTTCATCATCTTCAAAAAGTTCACGATATACAACCACATCTGGTGCTACAAGATAATCATTTCCCAATGCAGCTGCTAATTGTGCATTTTCTGCTGTCAATGCACTTAAATATGCTAAATGCTCATATTGTTCAAAATCACTTGTCTTAAGTTTATTATTATTGCCTAATTGCAATATTGACCATTTTCCCGGATACAAATTTTGTAAATTAGGAAATGTAGCCTGTAAAAACTCCATTGTGAGCATCTCAAATTGCTTTCCAAGCGTTTGCCCTGAGATTTTTTCCACCATATTAATTTTATGTTGCTGTTCTTCAACCAAAATGTCTACAACTCTTTTTGCTATTGCTTTTGATCCCCGGCTACTTGTATCTGCATTCGAAGCCACTCCAGCCTTAGTCAATGTTAATGTATTAGTCTCAAACAATCTTTCGTGAAAGTGATACCGCTCTTTCGCAATCAATGCATTCATCTTCTAAACACTCCTTTATCTTCTCTCCTACAGCTTTTGCTACTGGCGGAGGAAACGCATTTCCAATCATACGACACGCAGCTGTTTTCTTTTTTCCAAACGTCCATGTATCAGGGAATCCTTGTATTCTTGCCAACATTCTGCTTGTTAATCGTGGCATTCCTTCAAAGTCTGGTTCTGGAGCCATATTAGCCACACCACGACCATCTACCCCTAATTCAGCCCATGCATTTCTGGCTCTTACCGGTCCTAAATCCGGTCCTCCATGTTTCTTTGAGCCACCAACCAACGTTGGTGCAATTTTATTTGCATTTTGAGCCCACTTTTTTGCACCTTTCCATTTATTTTCTGCCATTAAATCATATAAGGTATTTCCAACTGTTGGAGCTATTTGAGAATCTCCTTGTGGATACGTAAAATTCCTATTTTCTTCCCTTCTTATTCCCACAATAACAACTCTTGGTCGAAGTTGTGGAACTCCAAAGTCTGAAGCATTCAGTAACTTAATCTGTGTATCATAACCTAATTTTTCTATAGATTTTAAAATGTACTGTCTATATTCTGAAAAGCCATTATCCAGAAAACCTCTCACATTTTCCAACATAACAGCCCTTGGTTTTATTTCTTTAATTAACCTAAGTGCTTCAGGAAATAAATCTCTTTCATCATCTTTTCCCAACTGTTTTCCAGCAATTGAAAATGGCGGACATGGAACACCTCCTGCCAATAGATCTACTCCCTCGTATGGTTTTCCATTGAAATTTCTTACGTCTGCACATATTACATTCCATTCAGGACGATTCTGTTTTAACGTATTACAATAATCAGCTTCATACTCAACAAGTGCTACATGAACAAAACCTGCCATAGCAAGTCCTAAAGCCTGACCACCGGCTCCTGCACATATTTCAACACAAGTTAATGGTTTTTGCACAAACATATCCTCCTCTATTCTTACATAATATCAATTTTTTCATCAGAAAATTCTATAATATCTCCAATGTCACATTTTAATGTTTTACAGATTTTATGAAGACTTTCTAAAGAAACAGACTCTCCCTTTCCCATTTTAGCAAGTACATTAAAGCTGATTCCTGCTTTATCTTTTAAATCTGTTTTATTCATTCGTTTATCTATCAACATTTTCCAAAGTTTATCGTAACATACTGACATTTCCAATCTCCCAATAGTATTTATTTCTATGAGTCTCATTCAGTATAACATTATTATTAATTCTTATCAAGAATTTCTCACGAAACAATGAGTTTTTTTCGAACATGTATTCTTTTTTGACCCATAGTCTATTCTAAGAGCAGCCATTCGACTGCCCTTTCTATTCACACATATACACTCTCTTTCAGTACAATTTCTTCTGCACAGTCTTTAATATTATTCATCAAACAAACCCATTTCATCTGATCCTGCATTTTCACTTGTTCTGTCACACCCTGTTTTTCTGCCATCTGCTTCATTAGGCTTTCTACCTGTTCCCTAGCTTCCTGATCAACTCGATTTAAATGTACTATCAATTCTCCCGTCATCAATAAATACTGATATCGTGCCGGTCTATGCACTTTCAGAAACTGTTTTCTCAACATTCCGTATTTACCATATGTCGGTTCTTCCTCATTCACTACCAGATCCGGCAGATAATAATCTCCATGCATTGTGTAGCTCAATCTATTACTTTCTTCATAAATATGCTTTTTCATCGTCTCATCTCTCCATTCCTCTGTTCTTTGTTTTATTTTTCTTACGTTGCTTGTTCTCCATCTCACTTTTTCTGGCACCCCAGGCAAGTCTTTCGTGAATACTGCCTTTTGGCATTTGCTCCATTTGTCGCTTTTCTTCTAATACCTTCTGCTCTTGTATGTCCTGTTGCACCACACCCTCCACAACATTTTCGCCAAGAACACGCACTACCCGGTCATATCTATCGGAAACATCCTGCAATTGTTGCTTTTTCTCAAATAACTGCTGTTTTTCTTCACGTACTGTATCTAAATCTTTCTGCACACGATTATATGCCTGTTTTGTTTCCTGATATTTGTGTTTCCATTTTTCTACTTCTTCGGCAAGTTCTTTAACCTGTGCAGCCATCGCAGCAATTTTATTTTTCATCTGAGTAAACAGTGGTTTTATTTTCTTATCCCGGTAAGTTGTTGCACGTTCCAATGCACCAGCTTCTGGAAGTAGAGTTTTCACTGTTCCATATTCCTTTATTTCTTTGCTAACATTATCCATTACCGGCTGTAACCGTTCTCTGCGTTCTTCCAGGCTCTGCAGATCTTTCCCGGCTTTTTCCGCACGCCTCTCAGCTTCCTCTTTATCTTTAACTGCCTGCTCCTTGTCATCTTTTAAAAGCTGGATATCAGCTCTTACTTCCGCAATCTGTGCAGTCAGTCCTTCATTCTCAGCAGTAAGATATTCTTTCTCCTGTTCCAGTGCCTGCACTTCCTTTTTACGCTCTTTCTTCTTAAAATTATAAACATCCAGATGTTCCTCATGTGTCCCTTTCTGCTCCCATTCAATTCCATGCTGTCGTGCAATCTCTGCAAGCAATTCTTTTTCATGGTTGATCCACTGATTCAACTCTGTATCGTGTTTGTTCCCGCCTTGAAATCCCAGGCTTTTTAATGCCTGCTTCAGGGAAACCCTGGTATCCATTCCTTTCCCTTTCCAGCCAGTTACATAAGGGACAAAATCAATGTGCAGATGCGGTGTAGCTTCATCTTGGTGCAGATAACAGCTAAATACATGAAGTGTTGGATTTCGTTGCTGAAAATTCTTTACATATTCATCCAATACTTTTACCGCCAGGTCTCCTTCTGTCGTTCCCACAGCCATATCTTCTCGATTTCCAATCTGGAAAATTACTTCGTGGAACAGCTTTTCCTGCTTTCCCTGACGAATTTTTTCATAGTAATTTGTAATCTGCCGATCCTTTCTTTTTCCCACATTGTACCGTTCCACAGAATCATCAAACAACTCTTTATATACTTCTTTCAGGTTTTCATTCTGGTAACAGATATTCAGGTGTACTCTGTCCGGGTCTACATTTTCAGCTATAAAATCCCGTCTGTTATGAGCTAAGGAACCAGCTCCAATCATGCCGCTGATCGTTCTTTTCATCATTATACTCCTCACCTCTCTTTCTAAAAAGCGTGCCAGATATGGCACATAATTTGTATTTCCTCCAACTATGGCAATTATAAGAAATCTTCGCCGGATACGGCGGTTTTGTTACTTTTGTCAAAAGTAACGCAAAAGCACTTTCGACAGTCGTACCGTCCATCAAAAGTACCCTTGCGCCCTGCCGGGGGCAAAATGCCCGGGGGACGTCTGCTCTGCACCGACCGAAGCGGAACGGAGACCATTATTCCTCCTACTGGTCGGATTGCTTCTGCGTTACTCACTTAACTAATCTATTACTGTATTCTCGCCCGGATATATTCCAAATCTCCGCAGTACGGTGTTCCTACCAGATACCATTCCCTTGCCGGATTCATCTCCATTCTGGTCTGCACCCACTGATCATCAATTAGTACTTCCAGGCATTCTCCGCAATGAAATCCTGTATCAATCCATAAATCTGATGACAATAAACCATATCTATCGTTACTGCTGTTATATCCTAATCTTCCTTCTCTCATTGCTGTATGCTCCTTTCTATTGTCCTACTGTAAGGACGCCCTGATTCAGGGCTCCCTTTCGCAGCCTATAATTTACCGATAAATAATCGGGTAATCTATAACCTCTCGTCTGTATCTTACCGGCTTTCTCCTTGTCTGATATTTACAGGTGCGTGACACGCTCCTGTTATAAAGTGATCAGCAAGAATCTCTACCAACGAAAGTTTTCCGGTATTCCCTTCCTTTCCAGGTATTCCTGCCTGGACTTTTCTCTCTCTTCCTCTGTTGGGGCTGTTTTGTACTTGCTGTATAACTCCCGATCTACCATTGCATTCAATTTCTTTTTTAACCCTTTCCTTATAATTTCTTCGCCCTCATAATTCTCCATCAGGAAATATTGCAACAGTTGAAAGAATAACTCATATGGTATCTGCACATTTCTATTTTTCATCTGATCTCCTTTCAAGGTGGCAAGATGCCCTATTATTAAGATATGGTCATCTTGCCATCTTCCTTTTTCTACTCTGACAACATCCAATACCACTGATTTCCACGTTTTACGGAATCTATTCCCAGTTCCATTTTGGCATTTCTCAGTGTTTTCTTTTTAATTCCCAGTTTTTCTGCTTCTTCCTCAATTTTCTTTTGTGCCATACCTCCATCAGCCAGTATCTCAAGCAGAAATTCTTTTGCTTTCCGGGTTTTCTGTCCTTTTCCCTCTCCATTGAGCAATTCATCTGCACTAATGTCATATTCACCAATCCATTCAAATCCGTTGTTTTTATCCAGACGGAACGCAATAGCTTTACCTTCCGGTGCCAGGGAACTCTTTGTATGGCACACAACTCTTACTTCCGGTTCGTCCTTAATTCGCCCGACAATCAAAACGCTTCTTGCAGCTGCCTGAAAATCAATAGAACCAAGTCCCCGGTAAGAAGATTTTCCGTTACTGTTCTTGTTCATGTGTCCAATCAGAATAATCGCACAATGATATTTTTCTGCCAAGACTGCTATACGTTTCATCAAAGGACGGATTTCATTAGCCCTGTGCATATCCACCTCTGATCCAAGGAAGCCCTGAATCGTGTCAAGCACAACCATTCTAGCTTTTGTCTGCACAATTGCTTCTTCCAACCGGACATCTGCCATCGTCAGCGGTTGCTCACTGTCATCGATAACCATGACCTTTGTGCAGTCTGCACCTGCAGCAAGTAATCTTGGTTTTATCGTATCTCCAAGACCATCTTCTGCAGTCTGGCAGATTACATTTACTGGTGCCTCCAAATGCTGTGTTGACGCATTGTTTTCAATATTTTCTGCATCTACCATATCGCTTTCACTATCAATATCTATCCTTTTATCTTTTGTTGAATCAGCTGGAAGAATAGTCTCTCCTCTGGTCAGTTTTGCAATAATTTGAAGCACCATTGTCGTTTTTCCTTCTCCCGGATCTCCCTGTATAATTGTTACTTTTCCATAGGGAATAAATGGATAAAGCAACCATTCAATCTGCTCCACTTCCACCGTATCCATATTGATGAGTTTCAGTTCCGGTTCCAGCCTTTTCTGTACTGTTTTATTTGTTTCTGTTCTTTTGTTTTCCATCAAATCCTCCTTATTTTCCCGTTGAAAGAAAGAGTGGTTTTTGATAGAATACTCATAGAAGTTTTTTGAAAGAGTATTCTACCAAATCCCTGCCTTTAGGTGTTTGCCGACACTTAAAGGCTCTTTTATTCCGCTTTCATTCCAGCCATTGTTATTGTGATAAGCCGAATCACTTCCAATAAATCCTCCGGCACATCTTCTCCCTTTTTCAGACGTTTCAGCTCACCCAGTACCTTTTCAAGTTCCTTCTTCAAAGCTTTATACACCCTGGGATTTCCTGTAACCACAACTTCTTTTTCCTGCAATCTTCGGATAATATATTCTTGTTTGGTTAATCCCGATAGCCGTACTGCCGTCTCCAGAAGTTCATCTTCTTCCGGTGACATCCGAAATGCTACAACTTTATTTCTCCAACGTCCCTGCTGATCCAGACATTTAGCCGACATTTGCAAGTCCTCCTTCTACTTCATTTAATTCTTCATCCATATTTTCCGCATCCAGCTGCTCTGCCATGTCCTGCTGTACCGACGGAAACAGATGTGCATACCGGTAAGTAATCTTTTCTGCTGAATGTCCAACCCTTTTTCCGATTGCTAGTGCGGTATACCCCATATTGATCAACAGGGATACATGACTATGCCTGAGATCATGAACTCTGATTTTCTTTACCCCACTCGCTTTACAGCCTCTTTCCATCTCATGATTCAGATAATATTTTGTTACCGGAAAAATGCGGTCGTCAGGCTTTAAACTGTAATATAATTTCAGGCAGTCCTGCATTTCATCACACAGAAACTGTGGCATTATGACTGTCCGTACACTGTTCTTTGTCTTTGGCGTACTGATTACATCTTCTCCTTTCAAACGCTGATAGGACTTATTGATCCGAAGCGTTTTCTTTTTGAAATTAAAATCTGCTGGTGTTAAAGCAAGCAGCTCGCCCGAACGAATTCCACACCAGTAAAGCAGTTGAAAAGCATAGTAGGAAAGAGGTTTGTCCATCATTTCTTCTGCAAATCGCTTATACTCCTCTTTTGTCCAGAACAACATTTCCTTGCCTTCTTCTTCTCCCAGTGCCCCAGCTTTTCTTGCCGGATTATTGCTAAGATCGTAATATTTCACTGCATGATTAAAAATAGTGCTTAATTGTCCATGTATCGTTTTCAGATACGTTGGCGAAAGCGGTTTTCCTGTTTTCGTTTTCAGTTTTCTCATCTGGTTATGCCAGTCCATCACATCTTTAGCTGTAATTTCCGATACTTTACGTTTTCCAAGATACGGAAGAATCTTTTTCTGAATAATATTTTCTTTTGTAAGCCAGGTACTCTGCTTCAAAGAAGGTCTGACATCTTCTTCATACATAGTGCAAAAGCTTTCCATTGTCATATCCACGCTTGCTTTCTTCTGTAATTTGAATTGTAATTCCCAGTCCGCAGCTTCTTTTCTTGTAGAAAATCCTCGTTTGCATTTCTGTTTTCTTGCACCTGTCCAGTCCTGATAACGAATCATTACATACCAGGTGCCATTGTCATTCTTGTAAATTGCCATTCCTAATTCCTCCCATCATTCGATCTTGTTCCATAGAACTGCTCATAAAAATACTTCCGGTCAACTTTTCCTGCGATTGTCTGACATCCCATTGCCTGCAATTCCCTGTTTAGCCTTTTCATCAGCTTGTATGCATAAGACTCCGATACTTCCAGGACTTCCATGACCTCTTTCACATTCATAAACATTTTACTCATAGAAAATTTCTCCTTTCTTTTTACTATACTATTTTGTATGGGTTGAATTATACTATACTATTCTGTATGGGTCAAGTACTTTCAATACATTTACCCATACTTTTTTGTATGGATTTTCTTGTCTCTACCATTTGGATATGCTATACTCAACCTATCAAGAAAAAGACAGGAGATATAAACATATGGCAATAGGCGAAAGAATCCACCATTTCAGACTTCTGCGTGGTTTCACGCAGAAATATTTGGGTCAACAGCTGGGATTCAGTGATTCACAGGCTGATGTCCGCATTGCACAGTATGAAAAAGGGGCACGCAGTCCAAAAGAAAAATATCTGAACGCATTGGCTGATATTTTTGAAGTATCCCCTCATGCTCTTGCTGTCCCGGATATTGACAGTTACGTTGGACTGATGCATACCTTATTTACCTTAGAAGACCTTTACGGGCTTCACATTGATGAGATTGACGGAGAATTTTGTCTCCGGCTGGACAAGGCCAAGGGAACCACCTACCTTTCCATGTTCGATATGTTCCATGCGTGGCAGGAACAGGCAGAAAAACTCAAATCCGGCGAGATCACTCAGGAAGAATATGATCAGTGGCGTTACAACTATCCAAAAAACGCAAAATAAAAGCCGACGAAAAAAGGCCTTACCAAATTGATTTCACTCAATTCAGTAAGACCTTTTTTGTCGGTTTCACACATATTACTCGATAACCACAGGATACCTGATAAATAATGCCAAAATATCCAGTGTTATCATTTTGTTATCAAATAGAACTTTATCTGCCCGGAAACGCCCTGTTTATAAGGCTTTCCAGAAATTTTTAATTATTCAAACTCAATCGTTCCAGGTGGCTTACTCGTCAAATCGTAGAATACCCGATTGACTCCGCGCACCTCGTTTATAATTCTGCTCATTACCGTCTGCAATACTTCAAACGGAATCTCAGCGGACTCTGCTGTCATGAAGTCGACTGTGTTGACGGCACGCAGTGCCACAGCATAGTCGTAGGTACGCTCATCACCCATAACGCCGACGGAGCGCATATTGGTAAGGGCGGCAAAATACTGGTTTGGCATCCAGGACGGTGCCACGCCGTTCTCTTTCTTGTAAGCTGCAACTGCCTTGTCCACCTCATCACGATAGATGTAGTCGGCATCCTGCACGATGCGGACCTTCTCAGCGGTCACCTCGCCGATGATACGGATTCCAAGACCCGGACCCGGGAATGGCTGACGGAAAACAAGGTTTTCCGGAATGCCAAGCTCAAGACCTGCCTTGCGCACCTCGTCTTTGAACAGGTTGCGAAGCGGCTCGATGATCTCCTTGAAATCAACGAAATCCGGCAGACCGCCTACGTTGTGGTGGGACTTGATGACAGCCGATTCGCCGCCAAGACCGCTCTCTACCACATCTGGGTAAATCGTTCCCTGTGCAAGGAAGTCCACCGCACCGATTTTCTTTGCTTCTTCCTCGAAAACACGGATGAACTCCTCGCCGATAATCTTACGCTTCTTCTCCGGTTCCGTAACACCGGCAAGCTTCTTATAATAGCGCTCCTGCGCATTAACGCGGATAAAATTCAGGTCAAACTGACCGTTTGGACCAAATACGGCTTCCACCTCGTCGCCCTCGTCTTTTCGCAAAAGACCGTGGTCAACAAAAACGCAGGTGAGCTGCTTTCCGATTGCACGGGACAAAAGACCTGCTGCAACGGAAGAATCTACGCCGCCGGAAAGTGCAAGCAGCACCTTGCCGTCGCCAACTTTTTCCCGGATTTCCTGAATTGTATGCTCCACAAAAGAATCCATACGCCAGGTGCCGGCACAGCCGCAGACACCGCGTACAAAGTTGTGCAGCATCTTGGTTCCCTCCTGCGTATGAAGCACCTCCGGATGGAACTGGATTGCATACAGATTTTTCTCACGGTTTTCAGCCGCTGCAACCGGGCAGTCAGCCGTATGCGCTGCAATCGAAAATCCCGGTGCTGTTTGGGAAATATAATCAAAATGGCTCATCCAGCAGATGGTTGTCGGAGATACATCGCCAAACAGCGGTGAAGTTGTGTCTACAAACACCTCTGTCTTGCCGTACTCGCGTACCGGAGCTTTCTCCACCTTGCCGCCAAGCACATGCATCATAAGCTGCGCACCGTAGCACAGACCGAGTACCGGAATTCCCAGTTCAAACAACTCCTTGGAATAGGTCGGAGAGTTCGGCTCGTAACAACTGTTCGGACCACCTGTCAAAATGATTCCCTTTGGATTCATCGCCTTGATCTGGTTAATGTCTGTTTTGTAGGAATATATCTCACAGTAAACATTGCATTCCCGGACACGCCTTGCAACAAGCTGATTGTACTGTCCGCCAAAGTCAATGACAATTACTTTTTCGTTATCCATTGCTTCCTCCTGTATCAATTCATTTGTTCCTATTATAATGTAGGATTTCTGCGTTTACAAGGCGTTTTTAATGAAATTGTACAAAATAAGCGGTCACCACTGTTTTTCTAGCGATTTTCTTTAAACAGCAGTCCGAAAATTCCTCGCACAAGCGGTCCTGCAAAAAAGATTTGCCAGCACATCGCCATCGGGAAATTCAAAACCGTTGTCTCAAACCACACCGCAATCACTTCCGCTCCCGGATTCTTAAAAAGAATTGTCGCAGCAAGGCTCATTGCCGGGCACATCAGACATACGGTGATGGCAGAGATTGCTAAAATGACCATAATCGGCTTGTCCTCACCGGGTGTCACGATACGGAATGCCAGCTTTTTCGACAGCCAGCCAAATAAAAAGAAATCCAGCACAAATGCAAGCGGTGCCATAATCACAAACTCGTGGAACACTAAAAGAAACACCTCATTTGTCATTCCGCCCTTGTTTAAGGCAATGTTGTAGGCAATCATGACATACACCATGACACAGACCATAAGAATGGTAAAAACTACTTCCTGAAATTTTGTTTTTGGCATACAATTTTTCTCCTTTGAATGAAATAAAATTAAAAAACAGCCGAAGGACAATCGCTTCTTGCGATCGCTCTTCGGCTGCACGTCGTGTTACTATCATAGCAAAAAATAGCACATTATGTAATTGTTTATATTTCACAAACTTTTCGAACTATTTCTACAACTTATGCCTACTTATTACAAAAGGCAATGGTTTCATTTCTAAACATCGTTATAGTGATGCTTTTTCATGACAAGGATGACAACCACTACTCCCGCTACCGCAACAAGCACTACCACTGCTGCCATCACCGGAAGCACGGATGTTCCCTGATACGAAACGGAATTGATATCAAAAATTTCCACATCTGCCGTTCCGATTTCAACGGTCTCTGCCGCCTCCTCTTCCCCTGCAGTAACACTGCCGCCTAACGACTCTACCAAATCTTTATCGGCGGTGAGCTGATCCATCACTACCGTGCCGTCAGCCAGACGGAAATTTACCTGCGAAAGGTCAATATTTGCTTCGTTTGTTCCGACTGAATTCCACCAGGAACCATATCCAAAATACAGCGCATCCGCACCGGAAAGCCACTCAAGCACCGGAGAGAAATCAGATTCTGCCGTATAGTCTCCTGCACCGGCATTCGGGTCGTCAAGAATACTCTGGTCATAGCATAACACATCATCCGCATATACCGCGAAACCGGAAGGATTTACCTCAATCCGCATCTTAGCGCCATCCTTGATATAGTCGGTGACAAGTGTATAGTTAAACAGGTTTGCATCAAAGTAACCGCCGAATCCGGCACTGTTAAAGCCAAGATAAGAGCCCGGAGAAAAATAGAATTTTCCATCATAGTCTCCGCTTCCCACAAATGCAAAGATAGCACCTAACTCATGAACTTCCCAGGTCGGTTTTGCATAAAACTCCAACACAACGCCCTTTGAGGTATCTTTTCCCTTGAATGGATTCTCGTACGCATAAACCGGGCCAAATTCTCCGCTGGTTTCTGCATGTAACGACAGGTCGATAACGTCCACATCCACCATATTTCCGGTCGGGATTTCAATTCCGGCGCTCTCTGCCTCGGTTTCCTCTTCTACGGCTTCTTCGCCTTCCACACTTTCCGTCTCTGTTGCAAAGACAGGGGCTGCGCTTATAGCGGTGAGCACTCCTGCAAGCAATACTGCCAGTAATCTCTTTTTCATCGCAATCTCTCTCCTTCCCTGCCTATAAATTGGTAAATGCGTCTGACTGCTGCTTTAAGCTGGCAACAACCTGAACACTTGATTCCACATTCTGATATACGCTGTTGATTTCGCCTACAAGTTTCGATGTACTGTCCGCAGAAGTATTAACCCCCTGGCTGCACTCGCCTACTGATTTTGAAATTTCATTCATCTGATCCATCAGCAGTGAAATATGTCCGGTCAGCTTCTCCATCTTCTTCTGGCAGTCATCCATTGCCGCGCTGACTTCCTCTGCGTCCTCCCGGTACTGTTTTCCGGAAACAGCGTAATTGTCATAATCCGGCAGAATTGTAGAAGAAATATACTGCATGATTTCGTTTGCATTGCTGCTCAATTCGTTTACGGCGCTGACCACGATTCCGTTGATGTTCTGAATCTTGTTTGCGGTCTCCCTGCTGCTGTCCGCAAGCTGTCTGATTTCATCTGCAACAACGGCAAAGCCGCGTCCTACTTCTCCCGCACGCGCAGCCTCGATGGAAGCATTTAATGCCAAAAGGTTCGTCTGGCTTGAAATGTTCAAAATTTCGTTTGTCAGCTCATTGACCTTCTCCACACTCTTGCTGTTTTCGATTGCCTGATTGAGCTTCTCAAGGCTGTTCTCCATCATTTCGCCCGTTCCGGTCTTGTTGGCGGCCGCAGTCTGCTCTAAGACTTCCGCACGCTTGCGCATCTCTAAGGTATGTTCGTGAATATCATTTGTCACATCCGCTACATCCGTCACATCTTTTCCAACAGAAGCTGTGCTCTCGTTGATACCGTTGATGGTAGATGCCACCGTATCCATGGTCGCTGCAATTTCTTCCATCGCAGCCGAAATATCACCGGAGTTCTCATTTGCCAGAGAAATGCTTTCATTTACCTGTCCAAATGCATTATCAAGGTTGCCGGACGAATTGACAATCTGACCCATGATATTCTGTAATGTCTGGATAAACAAATTGACACCCTGCACAAGATGTCCCACCTCGTCTGCCGTCTGTACCGGAATTCTCTGTGTGAGGTCTCCGTCCTTATCGTTGATTCTGCGGATAATCTCACGAAGTTTTTTCTCATAACGCTTTGTAGGAACCACAATCGTCATAAATACTGCAAAGACGCTGACCGCAAACACGATTACCATGATAAGAAGCATTCCGCCTGCGATAATCACGGCGTTCTGGTAAATGTTGGTCTGCTGTCCTTTGGCAAGTCCAAGATTGGTCTGTTCCTGCTCCACAAGTTTTTCAATCTCATCGTTGAGCTGGTTAAAAATCTCTGTCAGGACACCGTTTACCTGCGCTGTCACCTCGCGGGTATTGTTCATTGCACTGAGGCTTAACGTTGCATCATAATTCTCCATATACTGATTGAAGTAGTTGGACAATTCCTCATAAACCGCACTGTCCTGTGTCAGCTTGTTGTAATTCTCCAGATAAGCATTGGTTGTTGCCACCGCAACTGCAATCTGCTCTTCCACTTCTTTTTTATCTTCTTTTGTATCCATGACGCTGTGTGTCAGCAAAAGCTGTTGCAGCTTCTGTACATTCGACGAAATGGCATCGAGTGTAATAATGACCGGCACCTGTTCCCCTGCAATCTGGTTGCCCAGTGCACCGAGCTGTCTCAACGAAAACAGTCCCAGAAAAGAGGAGCCGATTCCAATGACAGCAATCAAAAGCAGTGGAAGCACAACCTTCCCTTTCAAACTTTTCATATCCAATCCTCCTTGTTTTGCGAAGCAAAATCCAATTTTACAAAGTAAAATTTTTCCTCTGAACGAGGAGAGGATTTGCCTCCTTGAAAATAAAAGTTTTTCTGCTGTCATTTTACCATTTTTTTTCAGTTTTTTCTACCCTTTCATCTGCATTTCGCCATATTTTTTTAGTTTTTAGTATAATATTTTAGTTTTTTATCTATATATTGTGTCAGTCCACACTTTTTAAGGATTCTGTCATGCTGATGCTGTCAATTTTTCTGCGCATGACGCGGTTTACAAACCATGCAAATGCCAGCGTCAAAAGGACACTGTAGCAGTAACTCACCGGGCGCACATGCACATCAAATGCCACAAGGTCGATGTGAATCTGGCTCATGACAAACCGGTGCAGGAAGTATCCGAGCAGCAGTCCAAGCAGTGACCCCAAAAAGGTGAGCACCGTGTTTTCCCGGAATACATAAGAAGCGGTTTCTTTTTCATAAAATCCCAGCACCTTAATGGTCGCAACCTCCCTGACGCGCTCCGTGATGTTGATGTTCGTCAGGTTATAAAGCACGATAAAGGCAAGCCCCGCCGCACACAGAATAATGACGATTACGATTAAATCCATACTTCTCATCATATTAGAAAACCGCTCGAGCATATCCTCGTTGACCGTCACCGCTGTCACGCCGTCGGTATTCATTAATACCGTAGACAAAAGGTGCACATCCTGACCCTCTGCCCGGTTCAGCCAGATGGTTTTGCACGCCGCCTGCTCCCCCGTCTCCAGTTCATACGTCTGCGTGCTGATAAAAACGTAATTGTAAACAAAATTCTGGAAAATGCCGCTCACCGTAAGCTCCATCTCCTCCTGATTTTCGTCTACAATTGTCATTGTATCTCCGACACTGATATCATAATCCTCGGCAATCTTATGCGAAATGACCGCCTCTTTTTCACCCGGAAGTGCTATCGGCTTCTTTTTCACCGTATGAAGATTTAAAAATGGGGTAACATCCATTTCCGTATCGATAATTTCCAGATTGATGGATTTGGTCTTGCCACCCGCCTTCAAATCCACCGATTTTTCCATGACCGGCGCATACGCGGCAATCCCTTCGATTTTTTCTAATTCTGTGCAGAAATCTGCATCCACGGCATCCTTTGTATGCACAGACATATCGTAAGTCTCGATTTCCGTGTACTGCTGTGTTGCTACATTTGTAATTGAATCTCGCACTCCAAATCCGGTCACAAGAAGCGCCGTACATCCACTGATTCCGACAACCATCATGAAAAACCGTTTTTTATAGCGGAAGACATTCCGCACCGACACCTTCTGTAAAAACTTAAGGCGTTTCCAGATAAAAGGGATATGCTCGAGCACCACACGTTTTCCGGCTTTCGGTGCTTTCGGACGCATCAGCTCCGCCGCCACCTCCGCAAGTTCTTTTCGACAGCAGAAATACGTGGTTCCGACCGAGCAGAGAAGCGACACGGTCAGCGAAATTGCTGCCATTTTCCAATCAAATACGTAGACTAACGTATCCACCCGGTATATCATTCCGTACGCATACCAGATGACCTTCGGGAAAAACCAGGTTCCCAGTGCAAATCCAAGCACACAGCCCGTCACAGCCGCCGCTCCGGAATAGAAAAGGTATTTTGCCATGATGCTTCCCTCTCCGTATCCGAGCGCCTTTAACACTCCTATCTGCGTCCGCTGCTCCTCCACCATCCGGTTCATGGTCGTGATGCACACAAGTGCCGCCACCAGAAAAAAGAACACCGGAAAAACGTTTGCAATGCCGTCCACAATTCCGGAATCGCTCTCAAAGCATACATATCCTACATTTGTATATCTGTCAAGTACATACGCGGTCGGCTCCTCTAACTCCTCAAGCGCCTTTTCCCCATCCGAAATCTGTTCTCTGGCATCTGCAATCGCCGTCTCATACTCGGCCACGCCTTCCTCGTACTCTTTTTTTCCATTCTCATATTTTTCTTCTGCATCCGCAAGCTTGGCTTCCTTCTCCTTTAATTCCTTCTGTCCATCGGCAAGCTGTTTCTTTGCCTGCGCAAGTGCCGCTTCGCCATCTTTGACCTGTTGTTTTGCCGCTTCTATCTGCTTTCTGCCGTCTGCAATCTGTTCCCTGATTTGCGCGAGTGCCGCCGTCGGATTGGACATATCAATCCCGTCTAAGAAAGCTCCCATCCCTTCTGCATCACTGCCCAGGGACGTTCCATCCGCGGCAATACTTTCCGCAGAGATGCTTTCGCCCGCAAGTACCTTGGAGACAAGTACTCCCATTGCTATCTCCACCTGGTCTAACTGCGCTTCTTTTTCTGAAATCTTTGTCTTCGCATCAGCAAGCTCCTGTTCCTTTGCCGCAAGCTCGTCCGGCGCCGTCTCAAGCTGTTTCTTTGCCTCAGAAAGCTGTTTTTCCCCGTCCGAAATCTGCTCTTTTGCATCTTCTAACTGTTGCCTGGCATCTGAAAATTTTTCATCCGCCTCCTGCTGCTTCTCGGAAAGTTCCTTTTTCCCATCGGAAAGCTGTTTTTCTGCATCCGCTAAAACCGTCTCATAGCGCTCCTCTGCAAGCGTCTTTGAAAGTGTCTCCCAGTCTTTTGTTTTCCGCTCGATATAATCCTTGTAATCATCACTATACATCGGGAAATCCGCTGCGAACTTCACATACACTTCCGTGTAATAATCTACGTCGAAGCCCTCCGGCAGCAGATAAAAGAAACCGTTCACGCTTCCATTTCCAAGCGAGGTATTTCCGCGCTCAAACTGTATGTAAAGCGGCGACTGCACTGTTCCTACAATTGTATACTCTTCATTTTTAAACCGTGCCAAATCATCCTTTATGTTTCCTTCCGAGAGCACAATCTTTTTTCCAATCTTTGACGCATCGTAGAGGTTGGCATCCACGACACATTCGCTGTCGTTTTCCGGGAGTCTTCCCTCCACCACCACAATCTGGTTGACCTCCGACGGAATGCTGAGGGCTTTTAACACCTTTTCATTTCCACCGTCTCCCTGACAGAGAATATCAAAGGATATGCCTCCCTCTGCTGCCCACACATCCTCCTGTTCCCGGAATTTCTGCACTTGCTCCTTAGAATATCCTACCGTGGATAAAATCCGGTAATCGTAAAAATGATTTTTCCGCAAGTACTGCTCTGTCGTTTTTATCATCGCAGGCTGTGTCACCTTAAGTCCTGCAAAAAATCCCACTCCGAGCGCTACAATCGCTAAAATTGCCAAAAAGCGCCCAAGGCTTTGTCCTATTTCCCGAAATGTTGATTTCCAAATTTCTGATTTCATCCCAACCTACCACTCAATCTCTGAAATGTCCACAATGTGCTCATTTTTGACCATATCCACAACCGTGCCGCTCTTGACCGTGATAATGCGGTCTGCCATCGCCGTCAACGCCTGGTTATGCGTTATCACGATTACCGTTTTTCCCTTTTTACGGCAAGTATCCTGTAAAAGTTTTAAAACTGCCTTTCCGGTCTGATAGTCGAGTGCCCCTGTCGGCTCATCACAGAGAAGCAGCTTCGGGTTCTTCGCAAGCGCCCGCGCGATTGCCACGCGCTGCTGCTCGCCGCCCGACAACTGTGCCGGGAAGTTCGTAAGACGCTCGGAAAGTCCCACCTCACAAAGCACCTCCGCCGCATCAAGCGGCTCCTTGCATATCTGCGCCGCCAGCTCCACATTTTCCACTGCGGTCAGGTTCGGCACGAGGTTATAAAACTGAAACACAAATCCGATTTCGTAGCGCCTGTACGCCGTAAGCTGCCTTTTATCGTAACCGGATATCTCCTGTCCGTCCAAAAATACGCGTCCGCTCGTGAGCGTATCCATCCCGCCTAAAATATTTAAAATCGTTGTTTTTCCGGCGCCGGATGCCCCGACGATAACGCAGAATTCCCCCTGCTCTATCTCAAAATTCACATCATGAAGTGCCTCTATCTCGAGTTCTCCCGTCTTATATATCTTTCCCACCTGCTCAAATGACACAAATGCACTCATTCATTTTCCTCCTGCCTGGTTTTTGCCTGTCATCTCTCTTGTAGTTCAAAAGTACTCCATTCATTTTTCTCTATGATAACACATCAGCCGCAATTATTCGATACCAAACACCGGAAAGGAACAAAAGTGTGCTGCGCATTCTGCCCGTAGAGTAAAAAAGCCACCATATGGATTCCATATGATGACTCTTCCTTCTAGTGCATATGCTGGTGTGCATATTTCTCTCTTGTGGCAAGTCCGCCGCGGATATGACGCTCCGACTTATTGACATCAAGAATTTTCCTTGCCTCCTGGGCAAGCGCAGGATTCACCTGCACAAGGCGCTCGGTGACGTCTTTATGTATGGTCATGACGAATTGGAGCTGTTTTTATGTTACTGCTCATGTTGTTTCCGTTTAATTTGCTTGCCAAATCATTGTTTTCTTGGGAATTCTCTGTTCTTTCAATCAACACAGCTTCATCCAGTCCTAAATCACCAATTAGCCGAAGGTAAATATCAACATTCCCTTCCTTGTCCACTTCGATTTTCTGAATCAGGCGCTTCAACTGTGCATTTGTCATTTCATGAACATCTGTGATATCCTCCAGTTGCTTGA
>ENA-UOJA01001515-UOJA01001515.1-human-gut-metagenome-genome-assembly--contig:-C19-NODE-1515-length-18631-cov-14.165213_pt1 | contig 18631 bp, 16 predicted proteins | sample MGYA00242337_ERZ723884 | MGnify/ENA metagenome assembly ERZ723884
AAAAGCAAAGGCCGATGCACTGCATCGGCCTTTGCTTTTACTCTGTCATTTCGTTCACCAGACGGGTGAGGGTGGCAACGTAGGCTTCGTTGGAATAATAGGTCTCGTACATCTTCCGGCAGGCGGCCTTCATGGCGGCCAGCTTTTCCGGGTGGAGGATGGCATATTCCAGCGCCTGCGCCAGCAGGTCCGGGTCGTCATCCTTGTAAACGAAGCCGTCCACGCCCTCGGTGACGAGCCCGGCGGTGCCGGTGTGCTCCGACACGATGGACGGCTTGCCGAAGATCAGGCCTTCGGTGACGAAGGTGGGCATGGGGTCATCGCGGGAGGCGCACACCACGCAGGCACACTGGTCCATCAGGGATTTGATCTCCGGGCGCTCCAGCCGCTTGCGGTAGAACACGGTGTCCGGGTAGTCCTCCACGAGGGTGTCCACGGTGTTCTTGATGTCTTTATCGGCGGCCTTGCCCACAAAGAGGAAGGCTGCTTTCTGGCGCACTTCAGGCTTCAGCAGGCGGATGGCGTTGCAGAAGATGTCCTGGCCCTTGCGGGGCTCGAAGGAGCCCACGGTGACGAACAGCGGCCGCCCGCCCGCATAGGAGATGTCATAGACGGGGAAGGACTCCTGCGCGTAGTCCGGCAGGCCGTAGATGAGCTGTTCGATGGCAAAATCCGGCCGGACAGAGTGCATGGCGGCGGTGGCGTGGGAGCCGACGGCGCAGACCTGCACATTGTGTTCCAGTGTTTTCGGGATCTGGTGCGCGATGAAGGGGTAGCCTGCAAAGGCGTCGTGCAGCCACCACAGCACCGGCACGAAGGAGCCGTTCAGGGTGCGCACGGCGGCGGCTTCCACCACCGTGTTGGCCAGCACGAAGTCGGCACTGGTGGCAAGGCCCCACAGCGCCGAGTGCATCACGCAGTCGCTTCGGGTGACGACGGCGGCCCCGGCGTCCAGGAACAGCGACAGTGAGCCCTCGTCCGAAGGGCCCAGCACCACCACTTCAAAGCCCATGCTGCGCAGCACGGGCACGGCGCTCACCAGCACGATGGGCGCACCGGTCATGGTCAGCTCGTGGCTGAGGATGACGGCGCGCTTTCCGCCGGCCGAGAACACATCGTCGGCGCACAGCTCCCGGCGGAAATGCAGCAGCGCCTGCGGGATGCGCTGGCAGTTCTCCGCCATGGCGGTGGCCAGGCGCAAAAGCTCCGTCACGCTGTCTTTGCCGCGGGCGGCGGCGCGGATGCGGTCCAGCAGCTGCCGCGACACCATGGCGCACCGGCTGCAGGGGATGTGCTGGGTGCTCAGGTAAAGGGCGGTGGCCCCGTCAAAGCCGAAGACGGCGTCGCACACCGCAAGGTCGGCCCCGGCCTGCAAAGCGGCGGCAAAATAGGTCAGGGCGGTGGAGGTGCACTCCACATCCTCGCTGACCAGCAGCACGCCTGCCACAGAATCGGTCAGCTCGCCCTCCAGCGCCGTCACCAGCCGGAACTTGCGGTGCAGCTGGTTCGCCAGCGAATTTTCCAGCGCCAGATGGCGGCCGGGGGCGTAAACGAGCAGATAGCTGCTCTGGGTATCGGTGTACACCTGCTTCGTCAGCTGTCTGCGCTGCAGGGCACTGTAACTGCTGTACATCATGCTACACTCCTCTGCGCTCAGATCAGCCGTGGAACAGCCTGCGCAAAGCGCGCAGCGGGGCGGTCAGCTTCCAGCTGCTGCTCTCGTACAGGTTTTCCAGCGAGGTCTCGTAGGCGGCGCGGCTGCTCTGCAGCTCAGCCAGCTGGTTGTTCAGCCGGGTGAGCTCGGCCCGGGAGGCCTGCAGCTGCTCCAGCACATCGTTCTTTTCCGCTTCGGCCTGCAGCTTGATGGCGTTCAGCGCTTTCAGCAGGGCTTTGCCGGGCTGCTCGTGCTGGAAGCGGTCCAGCGGGTAGTAGTGATAGGTCACCGCGAACTTCAGCCCGGCGGCAAAGGGCACGCTGCTTTTCACGGTCAGGTTCGGGTCCACATCCAAAAACAGCAGGCAGTCGTCCTGCAAACGGATGCCGTTGGCGGCCCGCAGCTCCAGCCGGTCATCCGAGATGCTCAGGTCGGTGACGCAGCAGGCCAGCTCGCCGGGGTCCAGCCGCAGGGCCCGGGCATCGGTGGGCAGGGTGAACACGGCCGACACCTCGTGGGTCAGCTCGTCGTAGGCGTCTTCGGTCGCGGTCAGGCATTCCCGCGGGGAAAAGCCGGAGCCGGAGTCATAGAACAGCTGCGGCAGGGTCAGGGCAGCGGATTCGTTCTCGCTGCTGTGCTTTGCCAGCGCAGCCTGGTAGGTCAGGACCTGCTGCTCCAGCTCCAGGCACCGCTCGGCCAGCCGGGACACCCCCTCGTCGGAAAGCTTGAGCTGCTGCTCCAGGTCGGCGGCACGGCTGCGGGCCGCCGCAAGGGTCTCGGGAACATCGTGGTTCATGGCAGGATCCTCCTCATGATTTTATGGCATGGCTGCATCCGCAGCAGCCGGGAGTGCGTTCAGTGCCGGGCGGTGTAATGCTGCACGGCCGGGGTGCGGCGCCGGGCCGGAAACAGCTTGATGACCAGGGCACGCCGGGCCTGCAGCAGCAGGCACACCAGCCAGATGGAGCCCATGGATACCGCATACTGCAGCCACATGCCGAGCAGCGGGCGTCCCTCGAACTTTGCCACGAACAGGTACCAGGGGATGGCGATGAGCTCGATGGTATGTACGCAGAAGATGTTCAGGCTGCGCCGGCCCACGGCCTCCAGAAAGCGCACCACAGGCCCGCGGCTCCGGCTCAGCCGCAAAAACAGCCGGATGAACAAAAGGCCCGCTGCGCCGTCCAGAAAGATGCTGACCGGCCCCAGCGACCACTCGGCCAGCGAGATGCAGTCGGTGGTGCGGGTGGCAATGGAACCCACGGCGATGAGCGCAGCGGCGGCGATCAGCCCGGCCCGCAGCCGCGGGGAAAGGGGCTGGTCCAGCAGATGATGCTTTTTGGCGAGGAAGCCGAGGTAGAGGTACGGCACCACCACGGCCCCCTGCACAAGGCAGAAAGGCGGCTTCCACACAAGGCTGGTGCCCCAGCCCAGCAGGGCGCAGCCTGCCACGGCCCAGGGAACATACGGCTCCGGGAAGATGTTCAGGATCACATCCAGGAAGATCCAGCCCGTCAGCAGCGCCAGCAGGTACCACATGGGCCCGCAGGAGAAGAACTCCTGCCCGGAATAGATGGCCGTGTGGGGCAGCCCCAGCACAAAACCGCCTGTGACCTTGATGGACTCCCCAATGGTCCCGGGCAGGTACTGGAACGACTTATAATGAATAAAAAAGTGCAGCACGCAGGTGAAAAAGGCGGTGTAAAGATAGGGCTTGAGCAGGGTCTTCAGCTGCTGCTGGATGCACTTGCCGATGGAGCGCTTGCGGAAGCCGTAGCCGCTGGCGATGAAAAACGCGGCCATGAGCGCTTCCCGGTAAATGAACGGAAAAAAGGCGGTCAGTGACAGGCCGCCGGAGGTCGGGATTGAATAAAGCTCTGCGGTGTGCGCAAAGACGATGGTCAGCATACCGGCACCCTTCAGCATGTCGAACATGCCGATGGAGCTGACGGTACGGGGTCTGGTACCTTCCATGAACGTGGGTCCTTCCTTGCGCCGGGGGTGCCCCTTGAAGCCGATCGCAGCGCAATGTGTAAGAATTGATCAAAAACCGGTGGTTTTTAAAGCTAGTATAATGCTTTTTGTGCAGGCTGTCAATTTTGAATTGCACTGCACCGGGGGCGGACTGTTGTCTTTTCCCATAAAAAGAATACCACACGGCCGCATTTATCGCAACGAAAGGGAGAATTTGTAAGCAAAACGCCGAAAGATAGGCAAGAGAATATTGCCAATATTGGAAATTAAATGTTGCAAAAGCCTTGCATTGCCGAACACAGTATTGTATACTGGGCACAGTTGGAAATGTCTGGAAAGGCCTGCGCAAGGTAACGCAGGCGCACCGGACGGGATGATAAATTATGGAGGCTGAAATGATCACTTCACTGTATCAATCGCTTTGCAATATGGAAACCAACATCGCAGACCGCGTGGCGCTGCGCTGGTATGATGAAAAGACTGGGAGCGTGGCAGTGGTGCACTACGCAAAGTATGCCCAGGACCTGCGCCGGTTCGTGGCTTTTCTGCGGGCCGAGTACGGCGACGTGCGCGGCAAGCGTGTAGCGATCCTGGCCCGCAACAGCTACCAGTACGTCATCTGCATGTACGGCACGGTCATTGCCGGTGCGGTGGCGGTGCCGCTGAACCTGGGCAAGGACTGGGACGCCATCTCCTACGAGCTGGGCCTCACCGAGCCTGTGTGCATCCTGCACGACGGCGAGTTCGCCGAGCGGGAGCCTGCTCTCGCTGAGACCTACGGCAGCATCCTGAAGCCCATGGACGCTTTTTCTGCCTATGAGCCTGCCGAGGACGTGACCGAGGTGGAGGATCTCTCGGCTCTGGCCTTTATCATGTTCACCTCCGGCACCACCGGCCGCAGCAAGGGCGTCATGCTGAGCCAGAAGAACCTGTTCAGCGCCATGCCGGCCTTCCTGGACCCCTTTGACGATGTGAAGAAGTACACGGGCTGGAACACCGACGAGTTCTCGTCCCTGTCCGCCCTGCCCATGTTCCACATCTCCGCCATGACCAGCCTTGTTTCGTGGAGCATCACCGGCCACTCCATCAACCTGTGCAACAACCTGAAGTATTTCTACCGTGATTTGGGTGCCATGCACAGCGAGGTGATGGCAGTGGTGCCGGTGCTGCTGAAGAGCATCTACAGCGACGTGATGAAGGGCCGCCGCGACCGCCTGAACGGTCTGTGCGTGCTGACCTGCGGCGCTGCCATGTTCGACCCCAAGATGCTGAGCGATATGATGGAGAAGGGCTTCTTTGTGGCCCAGATGTACGGCCTGACCGAGACCTGCGGCGACGGTGCATGGAACTCCTCGCAGGAGGCAAAGCACCTGACCAGCGTGGGCCATGTGGACCTCAGCTGTGAATACAAGCTGGACGACGGCGAGCTGTGCATGCGCGGTGACCCCATCATGCTGGGCTACTATAAGGACCCGGAGGGCACCGCCGAGGTCATCGATGCGGACGGCTGGTTCCACACCGGCGACATTGCCCGGGTGGAAGAGGACGGCTACATGTACCTGACCGGCCGCAAGAAGAACGTCATCATTCTGGGCAGCGGCGAGAACGTGAGCCCCGAGGAGCTGGAAGGCATCGTGGGCAAGTGCGAAGCCGTGAAGGAATGCATCGTGAAGGAGATGGGCCAGAAGATCGGCGTGGTGGTCTATTGCGACGAAGACAAGCAGCCTGCCGTGCGGGATTTCATCACCGAAGCCAACCGCACCCTGCCGCTTTACAAGCGCATGAGCGCCGTGGAGTTCCGCACCGAGCCGCTGCCCCGCAACGCCATGGGCAAACTGCTGCGCTGAACACAGGAGAAAACAGAACAATGAGCAAGATCAGAGTGCTGGATAACGTCTACGACCTTATCACCATCAACATGGAGGACCGCTTTAAGGATAACGTGGCCTTCCGCTTCTACGACACCGCAAACGATGCCGTGACCACCATCCTCTATAAGGATTATGTGCAGGATATCCGCAAGGCGGTGAATTACTTCCAGTCTACCATCCCGGAGATCAAGGGCAAAAAGATCTGCCTGCTCACCAAGAACAGCTACGAGTATGCCGTGAACAGCTTTGGCGTGGTGGCAGCTGGTGCGGTGCTGGTGCTGCTGAACCAGCGCAAGAGCTGGGACGAGCTGAGCTATGAGCTGGGCCTTGTGGAGCCCGCCGCTATCCTGACCGACGGCGACGACTACGGCTTCAATGACCAGCTCAAGGCGGCCTACGGCGATATCCTCCGCCCCATGGACGGCTTCCGCAGCTATGAGCCGGGCGAACTGACCCGCTGCATCGACCACGAAGCCCTGATGATCCTGATGTTCACCTCCGGCACCACGGGCCGCAGCAAGGGCGTCATGCTGAGCGAGAAGAATTTCTTCTCGGTGATGCGTGCCCACACCCAGATCGGTGAGCACATGATGGAGTATAAGCACGAGCCGGACCTCGTCATGAGCCAGTACACCGTGCTGCCCATGTTCCATCTGGGCGCTTTCATCTGCCTGTTCTCCTGGGCCCACGCGGGCTGGGCGCTGAACGTGAGCAGCGACATCCGCAACTTCTATAAGGAAATGCAGCGGATGCCCAGCCAGGCCATGGCTGTGGTGCCCGTCATCATGAACTCGCTGCACCATGATGTGATGCGCGGCCGCAAGGAGCGGCTGGGCCAGCTCTGGGCGCTGAACTGCATGTCTGCCATGTTCAACCCGAAGACGCTGCTGGACCTGACCCGCAACGGCATCCTCATTTCGCAGTTCTACGGCTGCACCGAGACCACCGGCGGTGGACTGATCAACTTTGCCGCAGACCCGGAGCATATCGGTGCCGTGGGCAAGCCGGACGGCCACTGTGAGTTCAAGCTGGAGGACGGCGAGATCTGTCTGCGCGGCGGCGACGTGATGCTGGGCTACTACAAGGACCCGGAGGGCACCGCGGAGGTCATGGACGCCGACGGCTGGTTCCACACCGGCGACCTTGCCCGGCAGGACGCCGACGGCTATGTGTTCCTGACCGGCCGCAAGAAGAACGTGATCATTCTGGGCAGCGGCGAGAACGTGAGCCCCGAGGAGCTGGAAGGCATCGTGGGCAAGTGCGAAGCCGTGAAGGAATGCATCGTGAAGGAGATGGGCCAGAAGATCGGCGTGGTGGTCTATTGCGACGAAGACAAGCAGCCTGCCGTGCGGGATTTCATCACCGAAGCCAACCGCACCCTGCCGCTTTACAAGCGCATGAGCGCCGTGGAGTTCCGCACCGAGCCGCTGCCCCGCAACGGCGCAGGCAAGCTGGTGCGGCAGTAAGCGGGCCATGCATAAGCGGGCAGGTTCTCTGCCATGCTAGAGATGTTTCTTTTGCCGCCCCCCTTGCGTATAAGGGCGAATCAGGGTATTATTAGAGAAAGGCGCAGCCTGCTGCACCTATCATCCGTCACGGAAAGGAAGAATAAGTTCTATGGAACGAGCAGAAATCATTTCCCAGATCCTGGCGATCCTGGAAGACGTTGCAGAGGTGTCCCCCGAGGATGTGAGCGAGAGCAGCGTCCTGATGGACGATCTGGACCTGTCTTCGATGGAAATTTTGACCATCGTGGCCGACCTCGAGGAGACCTTCGGCCTGCGCATCCCGGAAAAGGAGCTGCGCAACTTCGTCACCATGGGTGATCTTGTGGATTATCTGGCGGCCAACGCAGGGTGATCGCAATGGAGCAAGCACAGCGCTCGGCGGAGTACATCTTCCAGGGGACGATGTATTTTTTCCGCCGGGAGAAGATTTTGTGCCGGTATCAGTTCGCGCTGAAAGACGCGGTGGACCCCGCCCTTTTGCAGAGCGCGCTGGATGCCGCACTTTCCGCTGCGCCCTACTACCGGGTGCAGCTGGTGCAGGAAAAGCGGGAAGCTTTTCTGGAGCCGAACCCGAACCCATGCCTTGTCTATGCGGGCAGCGCACAGCGCAGTATCCCGGAGGAGACGAACGGATATCTTTTCAGCGTGAGCTGCGAAGGCGACACCGTCTATTTTGACTGGTACCACTTCCTCATGGACGGCCGGGGCGTCTCGCCCTTCCTCACCCGCATTCTGGAGCTGTACTGCAACCTGCGGTACGGCACCGCGTTTGCGAACACGCCCATCGTGTCCAGCCCGGCTTACGATATCGAAGCCATGATGGCAAAGTACCCGGCCCCGGAGGCGAGCGAAAGCACCCTGCAGCGGGACGTGGTGCAGACCTGGGAGTGCAAAATGCGCCGCACCCGGGTGCGCCTGACCAAGCAGAGCCTTGTGGACAAAGCCGTGGCAAACGGGGTCAAGCCCTTCACCGCGCTGGCGGGCCTGCTGTGCCTGGCGCTGCGGGGGTACCTGGGCAAGGACGACATCCAGTATTCCTACTCGGCCGACACCCGCAAAGCGGCGGGCGTGCCGGACGCGCTGTACAACTGTGTGTGCTCCTTCCAGCACAGCGTGAAGCTGGGCGAGGGCACCTGCCTTGCGGACATCGTGCCGGAGATGGACGCCGCCGTGCGCCGCACCCTGCAGCCCGAAGCAATGCTGCGCCAGATGGCCCAGCAGATGAGCTGGGTGTACAAGGTGGACCAGCAGAAAGCGCCCCTGCGCATCAAGCAGCGCGTGTTCCAGATGGGCGAGTACATCAGCGGCGTGCCGGCGGATTTCTGGCTGAGCTACCTCGGCAACCCGCTTCTCCCGGCTACGCCGGAAATTCAAACCTACACCAAAGACTTCAACGTCTGGGTGCCGCCGGACGGCGGTTCCATGGGCGTGGAAGCTTCCAGCCTGAACGGGGTCATCACCCTGTGCATTGAGAACAAGGCCGAAATGCCCGGCCTTGCCGCAAGCCTGCGCACCGCCTTTGCAAAAGAGGGCATCGCGGTGCTGGAAGCCGTGGAGCTGGATACATAAGTGCAGAACATAAAAAGCACTCTTTCCGGGCAGGAAAGGGTGCTTTTTTGCGTCTTATTCGGTCCGTGCAGGCCGTGTGGTCACCTCGCCGCAGCGCAGGGCTTCCTCGCGGCCGTTCTCCCGCCGCACCACCAGCCGCCCTGCGTCGTCGATGGCAAGGGCCTTGGCCGCGTAGGTCTCGCTGCCGGTGCACACCGTCACCCAGTGCCCGGGCACAAAGCACCGCGCGCGGTATTCGTCCAGGCAGTCTTCCCCGGGGCCGAGGGCCAGCAGCTCCCGGGCGATGGCCCCGGCCAGCGCGGCGCGGGGCACCGGGGCGGGCCCGCCGGGGTACAGGCTCCCGGCTTTGTCGGCCAGCTCCGGGGGCCAGTCGGCGGCGGTGGAGGTCAGGTTCAGCCCGATGCCCACCACCAGCCATTCCAGCCGCCCGCTCTCCAGGTCGGTGCCCGCTTCGGTCAAAATGCCGCACACCTTTTTGCCCTGATAATAAAGGTCGTTCACCCACTTGATGGCAAGCTCCAGCCCGCACAGGTCCTGCACCGCCCGGCAAACCGCCACGGCGGCGCGGATGGTGGCGGTCTGGGCGCTGGCGGCGGGCAGTTCCGGCCGCAGCAGGATGGAGCAGTAGACCCCCTTGCCCGCCGGGCTTTCGAATTTGCGGCCCAGCCGCCCCCGGCCCGCGCTCTGGTGGGCCGTGAGCACCAGTGTGCCGTGGGGGGCACCGTCCAGCGCCAGCAGCTTTGTCGTGCGGTTGGAGCTTTCCAGCGTGTCGTAGACATGCACCGGGGCGGGGTAAGGGCCCACGGCTTCGGCGCAGAAGGGGTCGCCGCCCGCCAGCCGGTAGCCCCGGCGGGAGACGGCTTCCAGCGCGTAGCCCTGGGCCGAGAGGGCGGCGGCGGCTTTGTGCACCGCCGCGCGGCTCACGCCCAGCGTGTCGGCCAGCTGCTGGCCGGAAACATAATCGCCCCCTGCGGCGGAAAGGGCCTGCAGCAGGGCCTGACGGGTGCTTGTGGGCATGGTGTGGGACCTCCGTTTGTGCTATAATGGCTCTATTGTACCATGAAGCAGAAAAAAGTTCTGCTTTTTTGCAGGAAAAAGTTCTCGTCGCTCGTATGAGTGTACAGAGGGGCGGCGCAAAGCGGCCTTTTCCAGAACGCGGCAGGGACCGGAAGGGAGGGTGTGCGGACCGTTGACGACCTTGGAATTCAGCGCGATGGTGCAGAAATATCAGGCGCTTGTGTACACGGTCTGCCACCAGCTGGTGCCGGATGCGGGCGATGCGCAGGACCTGACCCAGGAGACCTTTCTGGCGGCGTGGCGGGCCATCGACCGCTGCCCGCCCGGGTACGAAAAGCAGTGGCTGGCGCGCATCGCATCCAACAAGGCGAAGGACTATCTGCGCAGCGCCTGGGTGCGCCGGGTGAACACCCCCGGCGACGAGGTGCTGGCGCTGGAAGGCGCGCCGCCGGGCAGCCAGCCCGAACAGCAGGTGCTGGACACCCTGGGCGAAGAAGAACTCACCCAAATGATCCTGGACCTGCGGGAGCCCTACAAAACGCCCTGCCGTCTGGTACTGCTGGAACAGCACACGGCGGCGCAGGCTGCACAGCTGTGCGGCCGACCACCCAAAACGGTGGAAGCGCAGGTCTACCGGGGCAAAAAGATGCTGGCACAGCAAATTTTAGCCCAGCGCGAAAACGACGAGAGGAGGAGCGTACATGGAGCTGTTTAACGAAAATGGCTGCCTGACCGACGAAGGCCTGCAGGCCCTTGTGAACGGGCAGCTGGATGAACTGGGGCGGCTGGAAGCAGCCGAACATCTTTCTTACTGCGACCACTGTCTGGACCGCTACACCACCCTGCTGACGGCGGACGCGCTGGAAGAACCGCCCCGCTCGGTCCACAAGACCGTTATGGGCACCATCTGGGTGCGGCTGATGCAGAACACCTGGGGCCGTGCGGCGGTGGCCGGTGTGGCGGCGGTGCTGGCGCTGACCATGTGGCGCTCCGGCACGGTGGAACAGCTGATGGGCCTGCGCCAGCAGGTAAAGAGCTGGACCCCCGGCGTCTCTCAGAGCCAGCAGCAGGACGCGGAAGGACCCCTGCGGCTGGGCCGCCCGGTGAACGACGACTACCAGCCCGCCGATGAACAGCCGCTGGGCCAGCCGGTGGAGACTGCTGAGCCCCAAAAACCGGCACGGTTCACCGATGCTTTGAACACGCTGCTGTTCGGCCGCCGCGATGCGGCAGACAGCACCCACAATACGACCACGGAAACCACGACGAAATGAGGAGATGCACTATGATGAAAAACGGGATCCTGACCTTTCTCTTTGCCTTCTGCCCGGGCGCAGGCCAGATGTATCAGGGCTACATGAAGCGGGGCCTTTCGCTGATCACGATGTTCTGCCTGTTCATTATGGCAGGCGCACTGACCGGCCTGGACCCGCTGATCGTGGGCTGCCTGATCGTGTGGATGTACAGCTTTTTTGACACCTTCAACCTCCGCGCCCAGATCGGCGCAGGTACCGCCCCGGCGGACGACTATCTGGTGCACATCAACTGGCAGGATAAGCGCATGGAGCAGTTCATGATGGACAGCCACAAGCTGCTGGGCTGGGGCCTGATCGCCCTGGGTGCGCTGGTGGCCTACCAGAACATCATCATGCGGGTGCTGGGCGATGTGATGTGGCGCTGGGGCCAGAACAACCCCTTCTTCCGCGCAGTCTACCTGATGCTGGATGAGCTGCCGCAGATCGTGGCCTGCGTGGCGCTGGTCATCTGCGGCGTGTGGCTGGTGCGCGGCCCCAAGGGCAAAAAGCAGAAGCACGATGTGCCCGAAGACGAGGACTTCCGGGAGTATGCGGCGGCCCCGAAGGCAGCGCCGGAAGACACGGCCGACTTTGCCATGCCGGAGCTCAGCGCCCTGCTGGGCCAGTCCGTGACCCCGGAAGACGCGGAAGAACAGCCCGAGGATGCCGACAAACCGACGGAGGACGACGATGGACGAGCAGAATAAGACCGTGCAGCCGGAAGCGGCCGCCGCACCGGAGAGCCGCCCGCTGAAAAAGCCGGCTCCGGCAAAGGACGAAGCGCCCCGCCGCCGGGTGGGCAGCTTCACGCTGGGCATCAGCCTGATCGCGGCAGGCATCCTGTTTTTGTGCTACTACTTTGTGCCGGGCTTTGACTGGCAGCTGGTGCTGAAAGTTGCCCCGGCGGCCGGGCTCGTGCTGCTGGGCGGCGAGGTGCTGTGGTTCGCCAGCCACCCGGGCCGCTGGAAGTACGATTTCGTGTCGGTGCTGGTGTGCCTGCTGCTGATGGGCGTGTGCCTGTGCATGGGCTTTGTGCCGCTGATCGCGGAGCAGTACGGCCCGGAACGCCAGCAGACGGCGAACCGCCTGAGCCAGACCTATACGGACACGCTGTATCAGGACCTCAAGGCAGAGGCACCGGATGTCCAGCTGGAGGACGTGTACACCGACCTGTACCTCTACACCAGCACGGTGCAGGACCTGGCTGATCTGGAGCCGGGCGATGGCAACCTGCGCCTGACCGTGACCCTGTTTGGCCCCTACGCCAGTGCCGACGATTTTGCCAAAGACTGCCGCACAGTGGCGGATGTGATCCAGAAGCAGGCCGTGCAGCCCAACGCCGTGACCTTCCGGTGTGACGCGCCGCTGCCTGCGGACAGCACGGTGCGGGAAAATCTGGATTCCGCCAGTGCGCCGCAGACGCAGGACTACCTGCTGGAAGTGTTCGGCACCACCCAGCTGGACTGGACGGCAGAGCAGATGGCCCGCCAGACGGAAGTGAGCGGCCTGCTGGACGAGGAGAACACAGATTCGGACGAAGCCGAAGAAGCTGCAGAGCCGGATGACGCAGAGGAGACGGAAGCGCCTTCTTCGATGGACAGCTCCGGCCTGAGTGGAACAAGAAGCGATTGAGTAAAAACAGCTCCCGTGCAGACGCACGGGAGCTGTTTTTTGTTTGTGTGAAAAAGCGGCTTACAGCTGTTTGCCGGTGAGCAGCTCGTAAGCTTCCAGATACTTGGCAATGGTCTTGTCAATGACATCCTGCGGCAGGTCGTAGTTGCTGTCGGGGTTGGCCTTCAGCCAGTCGCGGACGAACTGCTTATCAAAAGAGGGCTGGCTGTGGCCCGGCTCGTAGCCTTCCAGCGGCCAGAAGCGGGAGGAATCCGGGGTGAGCATCTCGTCGCCCAGCACCACGTTGCCGTTCTCATCCAGACCAAACTCAAACTTGGTGTCGGCAATGATGATGCCGCGGGAGAGCGCATACTCAGCACACTTCTTGTACAGGGCAATGGTGTAGTCGCGCAGCTTGGTGGCGTACTCCTCGCCGTGGCCGGGGAACTGCTTCTCCAGCACTTCAATGCTCTTTTCGTAGGAGATGTTCTCGTCGTGGTCGCCGATCTCAGCCTTGGTGGAGGGGGTGTAGATGGGCTCGGGCAGTTTGTCGGACTCTTTCAGGCCTTCGGGCAGCTGGATGCCGCACACCACGCCGGTCTTCTGGTAGCTGGCCCAGCCGCTGCCGGTGATGTAGCCGCGCACGATGCACTCGATGGGCAGCATGGTCAGCTTGCGGCACATCATGCTGTTGCCGTCGAACTGGGGCTGCTGGAAGAACTCCGGCATATCCTTCACGTCCACGCTCAGCATGTGGTTGGGCAGCAGATCGCGGGTGTAATCGAACCAGAATTTGCTCATCTGGGTGAGCACGGTGCCCTTTTTGGTGACCTTGTTTTTCAGGATGACGTCAAATGCAGAGATGCGGTCGGTGGCAACCATGATGAGGCTGTCGCCGTTGTCATAGATCTCGCGGACCTTGCCTTCTTTGATGGGCTTGAACTCAGTCATAATCAAACACTCCATTTTCCAGTGCCGGTTGGGCGGCGGTGTATCTTACACCGATATTGTACCATGTCCGCGGACAGTTTGAAAGAACCAGAATGAAAGGAAAATGCGGCTGTTTTTGTGTTTTTATCGTGAAAAGTGCGCAAAAAACAACGCCAAAATTCGGCGTTTTGACGACAAAAGTCGTACTTTCACAACTTTTGCTGCTGCTTTTTGTAAAATGCGGGCATAGACAAGGAATCGTTTGTGCGGTATCTTATAATCAAAAAATAAAATAGGGAGGTTTTACTTATGGCCAGTTTCCCGAAAAGTTTTCTGTGGGGCGGCGCAACGGCCGCCAATCAGTGCGAGGGCGCATGGCAGGCGGGCGGCAAGGGCCTTGCCACCGTGGATGTGACCCCCTTTGGGCCGGACCGTATGCCGGTGGCCCGGGGCGAGCTGGAAATGCTGGAATGCGACGCAGAGCACTATTACCCCAGCCATGAGGCCATCGACCTGTATCACCACTATAAAGAGGATATCGCCCTCTTTGCCGAGATGGGCTTCAAATGCTTCCGGCTGTCCATTGCGTGGACCCGCATCCTGCCGAACGGCGACGACGCCCAGCCCAGCGAAGAAGGTCTTGCCTTCTACGATGCGGTGTTCGACGAGTGCCATAAATATGGCATCGAGCCGCTTGTCACCATCTGCCACTTCGACACCCCCATTGCCCTCATCAAAAAGTATGGCGGCTGGAAAGACCGCCGCATGGTGGATGCCTATGTGCACTACTGTGAAGTGCTGTTCGACCGCTACAAGGGCAAGGTGAAGTACTGGCTCACCTTCAACGAGATCAACATGCTGCTGCACCTGCCCTTCACCGGTGCGGGCCTTGTGTTCCACCCCGGCGAGAATGCCGAGCAGATCAAGTATCAGGCCGCCCACTACGAGCTGGTGGCCAGCGCCAAGGCTGTGAAGCTGGCTCACGAGAAGATGCCCGGTGCCATGGTGGGCTGCATGCTGGCGGCAGGCCAGTATTACCCCCGCACCTGTGCGCCCGAGGATGTGCGCGCCGCGCAGGAGGCCGACCGCGACAACTATTTCTTCACCGATGTGCAGGCCCGGGGCGCTTACCCTGTGTGGGCGAAAAAGCGCATGGAGCGTGCAGGCATCGTGCTGCAGACTGAGCCGGAAGACGAAAAGACTCTGAAAGAGGGCACTGTGGATTTCGTCTCCTTCAGCTACTATTCCAGCCGCTGCATCACGGTGGATCAGGAGATCCTGGCTGGGGAAAAGGCCGACGGCAATGCGGTGTTTGAAGCCACGGTGAACCCCTACCTGAAGGCCAGCGAGTGGGGCTGGGCCATTGACCCCATCGGCCTGCGCGTGACCCTGAACACCATCTACGACCGGTACGAAAAGCCCATGTTCATCGTGGAGAATGGCCTGGGTGCAGTGGACACCGTGGAACCGGACGGCTCCATCCACGACAGCTACCGCATCGACTACCTGCGGGCCCACATCGAGCAGATGGAAAAGGCCGTCAACGAGGACGGCCTGCCCCTGATGGGCTACACCACCTGGGGCCCCATCGACCTGGTGAGTGCGTCCAGCGGCGAGATGAAAAAGCGCTACGGCTTCATCTATGTGGACAAGGACAATGACGGCAAGGGCACCCTGGCCCGCAGCCGCAAGGACAGCTTCTACTGGTACAAAAAGGTCATTGCGTCGGACGGCACCGACCTTGCCTGACTGCTGCGGCGTGCGGCAGCTTTGTGAGGAGCACAAAACAGAGAGGAATGACCGCATTTTATGACACCTGAGATCATTGCACACAGAGGCGCATCCTACCTTGCGCCGGAGAACACCCTTTCCGCATTCCGCAAGGCGATGGAGATCGGCGCAGACGGCGTGGAGATGGACGTCCAGCAGACCAGCGACAAAAAACTGGTCATCCACCACGATTATATCATCGACCTGCACACGGATATTTCCGGCAAAATTTATGATATGACCGAGGGCGAGCTGAAGGAACTGGACTTCGGCAGCTGGAAGGACATCGCCTACAAAGACGAAAAGATCGCGACGCTGGAGGAAGCGCTGGCCCTGTGCAAAGAGCTGGACGTCGCCCGCGTGCAGCTGGAAATGAAAGCCCCGCTGCTGTACAGCGACGCCTTTGTGGAGCAGGTGGTGGAACAGGTGCGGGCTGCCGGCCTTGGCGAAAAGCTGGTGCTCACCTCCTTCAACCACGACCATCTGAAGCTGGCAAAGCAGCAGATGCCCGAGCTGCAGGTGGGGGCGCTGCTGTTTGGCGCAGTGGAAACGCTGGCCCTGCCCAAAGGCACCTGGGAAACGCTGGGCCTGCAGAACGGCCTGGACGAAGACGAGGATGAAGATGATTTTCCACAGCTGCCTGTACCCACCGTGGAAAACATGGACGAAGAAAACTGCCGCGAGCTGACCCGCTGGGTGAACGACAAATACAGCATGCTGCAGGCGGCCTTCCCGAACGAAAGCCTGAGCGGCATCCTGTCCAAGCTGAACCGCCAGCGCGACCCGGCGCAGTATATCCAGACGCTGGATTTTCCGGTGGAGTGGGTGAGCTGTGAGTACCACACCGCCTACAAAAAGGTGAGCATGGTGCAGAAGCTGCACGACCTGGGCGTGAAGACGGCGTTCTGGACGGTGGACACCGAGGCGGCGCTGAAAGACCTCTGGCCGCTGCAGCCGGATGCCATCGTGACGAACCGCCCGGACCGCGTGCGGGAATGGTCCGGTGAGCTGGAGACGAGCGAATAACGCAAACAAAAAACGGAAGGGACTGCTTTGCAGTTCCTTCCGTTTTTTGTTATACGATGCACCCGAAGCTGCGCAGTACGAACAGCCAGAAGGTCAGGCTGAAGGCGCTGAACAGGGTGGTGGTGACGCATACGCTGCCGGTGAGCACGCCTTCGTGGCCCATCTGCTTTGCCATGACGTAGCAGCTGGGGGTGGCGATGCTGCCCAGCATCACCAGCAGGGCCACCAGCTTTTCATCGGTGAAGCCGAAGTGCACCGCCAGCGGCAGGAACAGCGCGGGCAGCACAATCAGCTTGACCACGGTGGCCACGGCGGTGGGCTTTAAGTACCCCAGCGCCTTGCGGCCCTTGAAGCCTGCGCCGATGGCAAGCAGGGCCAGAGGGCTCGTGAGCCCGGCCACGCTGGAAAGGGTCTTGTTGAGCATGGTGGGCATGGAAAGCCCCGCAAGGCTCCACGCAAAGCCAGCCGCGATGCCCAGCAGCGTGGGGTTCGTCAGGATGCCCTTCACGCTCTTTTTCAGCCGGGCGGGCAGGGAGACCGTTTGGGCAGAGCCGGGGCCCTCCAGCATCAGGATGACCACGGCCATGATGTTATAAAGCGGTACGCTGCCGAGGATCATCATGCTGGACATGCTGGCGGTGCCGTAGATGCTCTGCAGAAAGGCGGTACCGAGGATGGCCGCCGACGAGCGGTAGCACACCTGCACGAACTCGCCCACAAGGGCCTTGTTCTTCAAAAACAGCTTTGCCAGCGCCCAGACGGCCAGGATGCTCACCAGCGTGACCGCAAAGCAGAACAGCACATAGGCCCCGTCAAAGCTGGTGCGCACGTCGGTGGCACCAAGGTCCCGGAACAGCTGCACCGGCAGGGAAACATAGAACACGAATTTGTTGGCCCCGGCCACGAACTCGTCGCTCAGAAAGCCGGTGCGGTGCAGCACATAGCCCAGCAGCATGACGAAAAACAGCGGCATGGTGCTGTTCATGCTGAACAGGATGTTTTCCAGCATGGCTCACACCCCGCCGTGGCGGCGCTGTTCGGCGGCCAGCTCCTGCTGCAGGGCGGCTTTGCGGTGGTCCAGCAGCAGGTCCTTGTTGTACTGGAAGTAGCGCTCGCAGCCGTTCTCGGTGAGGAAGGCATGAGAGACGGGGTTCACGGTCAGCTCGGTGACGAACACCACCATCTCCTGGCTCTCGGCAAAGGCCTGCTCCATGAAGTCGAAGGCGGCTTCCAGCGCGGCGCTGGCGGCCTGTTGGGCCGTCTCGCGGGCGTCGGCGAGGGAACGAAACTGCCCGCGCAGCAGGTCGAAAGCTTCCTGCGTCCCGGCGGCGTTGGCCCGGCGCAGCTCGCCCTCCCAGCCGCGCAGCACGGCAAGCACCTGCAGGCGGGTGGTCAGGGCATCTTTGCTCAGCAGCCCGGCTTCGCGCTTTTGCTGGGTCTCGGCGTCATAGTCGGCGATCTGCTGATGGAACATCTCGGCCGAACCGTCCGGGATATCCTCGGGCACGGTGGCGAGAGCCTTTTTCGTCTCCCGCAAAAAGGCATAGCAGCTGTCGGCCACGGCGTCGGCCTGACGGGAAGCGGTGAAGCGGGTGCTGAGACCCGACAAGATCAGGCTGACCAGGCTGAGCCGCTCGTCAAACGGTGCCTGCAGCAGCCGGGCGAACACGGCGGGCTTTACCTGCCCGGCCAGAATTTCCTCCACGCCGTAGTCGTCGCGGTACTTATAGTAAAGGTCGAGGTAGGCCGAGAAGTCCTCGGCAATCTTCGGATGCTGGATGTACTCGCGAATGAGGTCCTCGTCGGCCTGCAGGCCCAGCGTTTCGTAGGTATCCAGCAGATTCGAGAGGTCTTCCCAGCCGCGGGCGGTGACGAACTGGGTGCCGTCCACGTCGGCGTTGATCTGGTAGAAGTTCTGCGGGTGCAGCTCCAGATAGCTCAGGATGGCGCTGTGGATGTGGGCGGCGCGGGCGTAGTCCTTCCACACGGGCAGGTCCGGTTCAATATCCATGCGGCGCACACGGTCCAGCGTAACGATATCGAAATCGCGGACAGATTTATTGTACTCCGGCGGGTTGCCGGCCGCCACGATCACCCAGCCGGCGGGCACGGCCTGATTGCCGAAGGTCTTGCACTGCAAAAACTGCAGCATGGTGGGTGCCAGTGTTTCGGAGACACAGTTGATCTCGTCGATGAACAGGATGCCTTCTTTTAAATCGGTGGCTTCCATTTTGGCGTAGATGCTGGCAATGATCTCGCTCATGGTGTATTCGGTCACCGAAACATCCCTGCCGCCGTAGTTGCGCTGGCGGATGAAGGGCAGGCCCACCGCGCTCTGGCGGGTGTGGTGAGTGATGGTGTAGGCCACCAGCGCCACGCCGCACTCCCGGGCCACCTGCTCCATCA
>ENA-UOJA01001518-UOJA01001518.1-human-gut-metagenome-genome-assembly--contig:-C19-NODE-1518-length-18615-cov-8.176509_pt1 | contig 18615 bp, 18 predicted proteins | sample MGYA00242337_ERZ723884 | MGnify/ENA metagenome assembly ERZ723884
GCAACGGCTCTGACGCATCCAAATCCGGCAACGGCTCTGACGCATCCAAATCCGGCAACGGCTCTGACGCATCCAAATCCGGTAACGGTTCTGGTTCTGGCTGCGGTTCTGGTTCCGGCGTAGTCTCCGGAACTGCCATAAATTCGTTTACTGCGGATGTATTCGCATCTGCGGCGGTATCTACCTGGACACGATACTCCGGCTCATGGATTCCAAACGAGTCCATAGACGGCGCTGCCTCATGTTCTGCCACTGTCTGGATAGAACTTTCCAGCCTGTCTGCAAGCTGCTCTATTTCTTTTTTCACAGAATCTAAGAGGTTGTCCACAGAAGCTGCAATTTCGGTCTGTTTTTCCACAATCTTACCGAAGTTTTCCTCTGCGGAAGCTTTCTGTGCACCAATCAGCTCATTGTTCTGGTCTAATTTCTCTTCATAGTCAAGGAAACGCTCCATTACCTTATCATTGGAATTCATGATTGCATCTGCATTTTCCCTGCTTCTGTTCACCATAATCTTTGCCGCAGCTTTTTGGGTTTTGATTACTTTCTCAATGGAATCTTCTAACTTTCGGTCAAGGGAAGAAAACTGGTCTTCTGTTTTCTTAATCAGAAGAAACATTGCCTTCTCTGTCTTAAAAATATACTCAAACCGCTCGTCCATTTCCTTGCGGTCTCTCTCCTTCTGCTTTTCACGGAGAAAAAGTGTGACTGCCATTCCAGCCATTGTCAACACAGAAAACACAGTCAGCAATACAATTGCCCTGGGTTTTACCGCTGTCACAAACAAATCTGCCAGAAGGAAAAAAACAGTGGCAAGAATTGAGACAAAACTCCATATCGGTGCCGGATTCTTTTTTTCCATACTCATACCTCCATCTATGTACCTATCTGGTACTATTTTATCACACTCTTTTGCACTTGAAAATAAATTTTCCTTTTTCTGGTAAATATTTTGCAGATTTTAAGACTATCTGGTGACGTCTCTCAACCATTTTTTGGTGTGATACCGCCAGAGGCAGATTGGAACCTTGATCACCTCGTCACTTAAAAGAATCACATAGGTGACATACACGCCAAATTTCCAGACGAATGCCGACAATATCCCACCAAAAATGGCAACGCCCCACATAAAAATGAGGTCCAAATACAATCCAAATCTGGTATCTCCGCCGCTTCGGCATATTCCAACTACAATTGTGCTGTTTATAGACTGTCCGATTACAAAATAGGACATGACAAACATCATGAAGTTTAAGTATTCTCTTGCCTGCGGGGTGAGCACAAGCCCTGCAAGTGCAATCGGACGGGATATCAGCACAACCGCTGTGCCCAGAAATCCGGTTACGACACTTAACCACACAAATTTTTTTCCATAGTCTGCGGCAAGCTCCTTTTTTCCTTCCCCGATGACCTTTCCAATCATAATTGCAGCCGCGGAACCCACGCCAAACGAGATTACCATCGCAAGCTGTCTTACGACCTGCGCCACGGAATTTGCCGCAACCGCCGCGCTTCCAAGGTGTCCTACAATCGCCGAAATGCTCGCAACACCCGCGCCCCAGAACAGCTCATTTGCCATGACAGGCAGGGAATATTTCATAAAGTCTTTCCACAAAAGGCTGTCCTTTAAAAACAGATACGAGAAATGAAACGGAAGCACGTCATTTATTTTTTTATCATAAATGACAATGATTAGCACCTCCACCATACGCGCCGTCACTGTGCCGACTGCCGCTCCCCGGACGCCGATTGCCGGAAATCCTGCCAGCCCGAATATCAAAACCGCATTGACGATGAAGTTCACAATCATAGAGGTTAAGTATACCACTGTTGCGATTTTCACGCGCTCCATGCTCCGCATCGTATTCAGATACGTCATCGTAACCGGAATCAGCAGATACGAAAAACATACGATTTGAAGGTACTGCGCCCCGTAGGCAATCACCTCGCTGTCATTGGTAAAAATGCTCATTAAAAGCTCCGGAATTGCAAGCGTTACCACCATAAAGCAGATTCCCACGCAGGCCGAAATTTTCATTGCCATTCCAAATACTTTTTCAATCGCCGTAAGCTCTCTTTTGCCCCAGTACTGCGCAATCAGCACGGATGCACCGGACATAATTCCGAACAGTAAAAGGCTCATGATGAAGTTAATCTGGCTGCCAAGCGATGCGCCGGATAAGACATTTTCTCCCACGCGTCCCAACATGATGACGTCCATGGATGAGATTCCTACGTTTATAAGATTCTGCAGTGCGATGGGCAGTATCAATATCAATACTTTCCGGTAAAATTCTTTTCTGGTTTCCATTTGTCTGGTTCCTTTCCTCCGTAAAAATAACCGTAGTAGTGGCTGCCTCTACGGTGTTACTTTAAGAATCCGTTTTATCTCTTCCTCCGTTCTGCCAGTCATTTCGGCTATTTTTTCCGGTGAATAGCCGGATTTCTGGATACTTTGAAGGATTCTAAGCTCGCCTATTTCGATTCCCTGATTTTTTCCTATCGTAATTCCTTCGCTCTTTCCTATTTCAATTCCTTCGCTCCTGCCCGTCTCTAATCCAGCCTCATATTCTGCCTTCCTAAGCTTCTTTTCTTCCACTTCCTGGTCATACTCTAAGATACTCACCATCTTAACCTCCGAGCGATTTTTCTGGAGAAAATCAGCTAAGACTCCCTCCCTGATACATTCTTCGATTGCTTTATTTACTGCATCCTCTAATTTCATTTCCACCGCATACTTACGGACTCTTGCCACATAAATGGCATATTCTTTTAAAATCCGGCAGTGCTCCATCAGTTCCTTATTGTGTCCTTCGTTGATATTTAATAGGATTACTTTCAGTTCTAAATCCGGTTCTCCGACAAGATTTTCATATGCAGAAGACAGTTTCAGCTCCACGGTATCCTCTACCGATTCTGTTCCATTATAAAACACCATGAACTTCGGAGCCGGAATCTTTAGAAGGCTTGACGAATACAACGATTTGTCACTGACATACTTCTGATATTCGATTGCGATGTAAAACAAATCCCGCAATGGCATATTCGGATTGACGGTCGACTGGTGTTCGTAAAGATAAATATTCGTCTCTAACAAAAACGCCAGGTCGTTTTTCATTCCCATGTAGATTGCATTTTTTAACGTTACAATCTGTAACGCTTCTGCGTCCTCATAGTGTTTTCCCGTCACAGCATTGTAAAGCGATAACAAATGTTCTTTTTCTGAAAACAGCATCCGAAATACCGTGTCCTTATACTTACGATTTGCCATAGGCTTCTTCTGCAATGTACTCATATTCAATTTCCCCCTCTTCCAGGAGGCTTTATTCAGTCCTCCTGCTTTTGTAATGTGTGAATAAAAGCATAGATTTCTGAATTTCTGATTTGAATTATAGAAGAGCAACTTTATCACGGATGACAGCATCCTAAATGTTTTTACCCTGTTTGTCGGTGCATTGTTCTGACAGATGCACGCAAGAAATATGCTTTGTTATAGATTAGCACAGTCACCTCCGCTTACGCAACAGTGCCTGAAATTTTTTGTGCAATTGTACCAAGTTCCCTATTCTTCCACTCCCGTCATCTGCATTAACTTTTGCTTTGTAAAGTGATTGAAGGTAGCTTACAATTATCGTTGCAACACAGGTCACATCCACACAGTTTTTGATAAAACCGACGCTTTTATGACATTCATCCGCGATTGCCTGGACTACTTTGCCATAATTATATCTCCCATAACTGCATGATTTCCCTGAACATTATAACGTGAATACCCTGGAATTTAAAGTAACTATCAGATTTTTTGTACCCCAAAATTAAAGAAAAAAATAGGATGAGCGCACCCTTTGCGGTTGCGGCACCGTGAAACATCTTTTTCACCATCGCCTTGAAGGTGTCTACCACTTCCCCTTCCGTAACATACGCCGCAGTGCCTTTTACCTGATAGCCCTCGAGACTGTTTGCATCATAGGCGGAAATCGCAATTTTTCCATTATTGACATTAAGATTCCGCAAGGTCGTATCCAAAAACACGTCCCCTACCACCAGTTTTCCATCGGCAGTCACATCTTTAAATGCAACCGGCACAACATTTGGCTCACCGTCTGCGCAGGTTGCCAAATCCCACATTCCATTTTTTAACACATTGATTACTGCTTCGTTTAACATAAGTATCCCTCCATTGATTTGATACGCCCATCATACGCAGTTTCCCGGTGGTTCGGAAGATATTAGCAAATTTATAATTCACTATTAAATTTCATAGTTTAAGCGTCCGCTTTTCCTCCCGTTTGACATTTATTTTCTCCGGTGCTAGAATTTGAGTTAGTTAGTACTAATTTGCATTATATCTGGGTGTGAAAATCCGCCCACATCTTTTTTAAAAGGAGTTTTTCTTATGAAGGTATATGAATTTGGGGATGCCAATAAACCGGTCATCATGCTGTTTCCGGGAACCTGCTGCTATTGGAAAAATAATTTTGGACATGTGCTAGGCAGCTTGCAGGAACACTTTTTTACGCTGGTTGTCAGCTACAGTGGCTTTGACGAAACGGAGCACTCCACGTTTGTTTCCCAATTAGACGAGACCGAAAAAATTGAAACCTATATCAAAGAACACTTTGACGGTAAAATTTTTGCCGCATATGGCTGCTCTCTCGGCGGCTCTTTTGTCTCCCTGCTCGTCAGCCGCAAAAACGTCCACATCACCCATGCCATCATCGGCTCAAGCGACATGGACCATGCACCAAAGTGGCTGGCAAAACTTGAAACCGCCATTATGATGCCGTTATTTTGTCCGCTCATTACAGGAAAGGGCGGCTCTTTTCTACAAAAAAAGATGGAAAAATCTATGAATCGTGATGACGAGCGCTCTGAGTACATGAAAAAATTTATGGAACTGATGGGCATCGGCAGCGGCATGGATTTTTCCTTTATTTCCAAAGAATCCATGAAAAACCAGTTCTGTACCGATTTGTATACCAAAGTCGGGGAACATATCGACGTGCCAGGTACAACCATCCACGTCTTTTATGCAAAGAAGATGGGGGAAAAATACCGCGGGCGTTATCTCAAATATTTCGCCAATCCGGACATCTGCGAGTACGATTTGCAGCATGAGGAGCTGTTACTTGACGCTGACCGCTGGACGGCGGAGGTATGCAGAGTCTGCGGTATTTCATAGCGGCTACCGCTCCCATCTGCTGCCCGCACCCGTTGATTCCTTTACCTGTGGAAAAACGGGCTCTCCGTCTGTTTTGATAAATTATTGAAAGAATTCCTGTTTCTCCATATATCTTTTTAACAGAAATGTACAGAAATATGGAAATGTAACAATCGCCCCGCTCATTCCCACATTTCCAGTTGTAAATTTTATTCCATGCCTGATATCTGCATACATTTCACTTTTTATCAACTGACTCATGGACTTTGCACGATTTGTGTTCGCTTTCACCTCAACTGGAATCAGTTCGTTTGTACTGCGAATAAAGAAATCCTCTTCAAGTGTAGAATTTTCTTTTGAGTAATAATACAATCCATATCCCTGCTTTATGAATGCCTCTGCCGCAAAATTTTCATACAGTGCTCCTTTATAAATACCCAGATTTGTGTTTGCACGTAAGTCTACCTGCGCTTCATCATCCAGACTTGCGACCAGCAATCCGGTATCCGAAATATATACTTTAAATTTAGTTTCATTCACATTTCCCTTTAAAGGCAGCTCCGGAAATTCCAGACAATTGCATACATTAATAAGTCCTGCATCTTTTAGCCATTCCACGCAGCCCATATAGTCTTTTGACCTTCCCCCCTTAGAAACCTTTGAATATTGAAATTTTTTGTTTTCTTTTGCCAACTGTGCCGGAATGGACCTGTATACGCTTAAAATTTTTGCCTTATCTAATCCTTCTGCATATTTTACAATATCATTTTCATAATCCACAAGTAACTGACGTTGCAATGCAAGCGAACCCTCAAATGTTCCTTTTTCAATATAGTTGGAAACAATTGCAGGCATTCCGCCTAATATACAGTACTCTAAGAAAAGATTTGAAAATGTACTGTATTCCGCGTCAGAAAATGCCTTTCCATCCAGCATATGAAAAAGCATATCCGATATTGTCTCACCGGAATAGCCTTTTGCCCATAAAAATTCTTCAAAATCCATGGAATACATTTGATAATCCATTTTGTAGCCAACACTGATGCTCGCTATACGATGATATTGTACTCCAAGCAAGGAACCAGAGCATATTACGTCATATTTCCCGTTTTCTTTAAAAAATTTAAGAGACGTCGCTATTTCCGGAAAATCCTGAATTTCGTCGAAGAAAATTAGCGTTTCATGTTCTTTGAAATGTTTCGTGGGATCAATCCGAATTATGAATTTGATAATAGTTTCTGCCGAAAACAATTCTCCAATAATCGCTTTATAAGATGGTTCTGTAATAAAATTAATCTCTACTACATTTTTATAATTTTTTTTGGCAAATTCCCGAATGGTTTCCGTCTTTCCAACCTGTCTCGCCCCTTTTATAATCAAGGGTTTGCGCTCTGAACTATTCTTCCATTCCAACAAAAATGTATCTGCTTTACGAACTAAATAACTCATTAAATGCACCTCTACATTTCAAATTCTGTCCTTATTATACACCAGATTCACATTTTTATGTACGTATTATTATTAAAATTTACATTTTTATGAGCCTATTTCAAGTTTTTTCTACATTTTCATGAGGGAATTAAATTGATTTTACGCCAGCCCAAACATTTTTCATCCACCTTCTCTGTTTCCGCAATAAGCTTTGCGTAGCTGTGAACCTTGCAAAAATGCTGGATTCTCTTTGCATCTCCTCTATATAAGTCTATCATTGCCAAATGTAATTTGTTTAACATAGTGCTCCTCCAATATTCAATGAATGTATTAATCTTTCGCTTTTAATTCAAGAACTTTTCTCTGCGTGAATCTGCCCTTACCCTTTAAGCCTCTCTCTCCTTCTTTCTCCGGATGAGAAACATCGCAATTCCGGCACCACAGATAATCAGGTATCCGAGTACGCTAATGATGTCCGGCACTTCTCCTAAGAAAATGATTCCGAGCAAAGCGGCAAATACAATCTGCGTATAATCATAGACCGACAGCTCACTGGCAGGTGCATATGTATACGCAGCCGTAATCGAAAACTGTCCCAGCGTTGCAGAAAGTCCCGCCAGCAAAAGCGAGGCAAGCTGCCACCATGCTAACGGCTGATGGTCGAAAATAATAAACGGAATTGCACATACACAGGAAAAAACGGAGAAGCAAAATACAATAAGCGGTCCCGGTGCGCCATGCTTCGTTGCCAGCCGCACATTCGTATAGGCAAGTCCGGCTCCCATGCCGCCAATCAGTCCGATGAACGCCGGAAATGTCGCCACACTGTCAAGTCCTGGTCTTAGGATAAAAAGTGCACCTATAAATGCCGTCAGCACACAAAGTAACTGGTAAGGTTTTATTTTTTCATGTAATAAAAAATAGGAAAAGATAATTGCGAAAAACGGGGATAATTTATTGAGCATCGACGCGTCCGCGATATATAATTTCCCAATCGCATAAAAATTCGCAAATATTCCAATTGTTCCAAAAAGAGACCGGAAAAAGATATATTTCCTGCTTTCCTTTGGAATCGAAAATGAGATATTCTTTTTTTTCATGACAATAAATGCAAAAAAGATTGCGACGAGATTGCGAAAGAAGCTTTTTTCAATTGCCGGCAAATCTCCTGCCAATTTCACAAACAGATTCATAAATGCGAATCCAAACGCTGCAAGAATAATATAGAAGATTCCCCTGTATTTATTACTGATTTTCATGCTTTGTTATCTCCTGACTGTCAGATATGAGGGCATTTGTCTGTACCCCATTATGTGATTTTACATCAGACATTATAACATACGAAATACCAATGCGCATCCTTGCAAGCGTTTTACAGAAAATTCCTGTAAAATAAAAAGACCCTCTGTAGATTTTCTCCACAGAAGGTCTTTCACTACCTATTTAAAACGATGTTTCACATTTTTATTTGATGAATCCGACCTGTTTGCTGATGATTTCGATCTGCTCATCCTTCTTTTTATTATATTCCACTTTCTTCTCTTCAAAGTAGTTTCTTCCATAAGAATCAATGGATACAATCAGAGGCCCAAATTCTTTTACATGGCAGTGCCACAATGTTTCCGGCATTCCTAAATCCTTCCACTGTGCCTCCACGATTTCTTCAACTTCCACTGCTGCCACAACTGCATTTCCGGCAGGAAATACGCAATGGATGGCACCGAAGTCCTTGCAGGCTCTCTCAGTATTTTCCTTCATACCGCCTTTTCCGACGATGACACGGACACCTGTGGTCTCTACGAATTCATACTCAAACTTCTCCATTCTCATAGATGTAGTAGGTCCTACGGATACCATCTCGTATTTGTCATCTCCCAGAGGGCGGATAATCGGGCCGGCATGCAGGATTGCAGCATCTCTGACATCCACAGGAATCTCTCTTCCCTCTTCTACGACACGGCGGTGTGCCACATCACGACAGGTTGTGATATCTCCTGTCAGGTATACAATGTCACCAATGTGAATATCCTTTAAATCCTCTGCTGATACAGGTGTTACCAGAATTTTCTTACCATCTTTTATTTCTACTGCCATTGTTGTTCTCTCCCTTCTGAATTAGTTCTCTTCCTTATATTCAAAACCGGTATGGGTATCGACTGTGAAGTTCAAATCCTTATCAAAGACAATATGTCCTCTTCTGTGGCTCCAGCAGCCTACATTTACTGCCACACCAATTGCGGATGGATGACGTGCGGTATTCTCGATATTAACTCCCATCACGGAGTAATTTCCGCCCATACCCTGCGGTCCTAAACCAATGGCATTGATACCGTCTTCCAACAGCTTCTCCATCTTGGCAGCGTTGGCATTGTCATTGTGAGAACCGACCGGTCTCATCAGTGCCTTTTTGGAATTTAATGCTGCGGTCTCTACGGAAGTACCGACACCGACACCAACTAAAAGTGGAGGACATGCATTCAATCCGTAACTTGTCATACGGTCTAACACAAACTTGGTGACGCCCTCATATCCTTCGCCCGGCATTAAAACGGTGGCATTTCCAGGAAGCGTGCATCCGCCGCCTGCCATGTAGGTATAGATTTCACACTGGTCAGAGTTTGGAACGATGTCCCACCATACGGTAGGAGTTCCTTTTCCTACATTTTTACCGGTATTGTACTCATCAAAAGTTTCTACGGAGTTGTGACGAAGCGGTGTTTCAACCGTAGCCTGAATGACTGCTTCTTTCAGCAATGCTTCGAGGTCATCAATCAGAGGGAATCTCGTACCACATTTTACCCAGAACTGTAACACACCTGTGTCCTGGCAGGACGGACGGTTTAATTTCAATGCCAGCTCCTGGTTACGGAACATGGTATCATAGATGACCTTTGTCATTGGGGTGTCCTCTTTGTCTCTCAGTTCCTGCAATTTTGCAATTACATCATCCGGCAGCTTCTTTGCGGTAAATCCTACGAACTGCGCCATAATATCCGTCAGTTTCTTTACTTGTGCTTCATTTGACATATCTTTTTCCTCCAAATTGTTTATATTAAAGTGAAATTTTATTTGCTAATGTGTTTACCCTACGTGGTAAAAATTTTACCCTACGGGTAAAATGGAAATGCGATTGGTAAAATTATCATGCTGACCACGGTTGCAATGACGATTAACGGCATTCCGGATTTTACATAATCCATAAATTTATAGTTGCCGGCTCCGACTACCATCGTATTGGCAGGCATTCCGATTGGAGTTGCGTAAGCACAGGAACCTCCGATAACACATGCCATCAGAACCGCTCTCGGGTCTGCTCCCATCCCCTGGGCAATGGAAACACAAATCGGTGCCATCAGGGCTGTGGTGGCTGTATTTGACATAAAGTTTGTCATGATACAGCATAAAATAAATACTACAAAGGTAAATAATACTGGGGAAGGATTCTCTCCCAACGCTCCTATCACCTTGTCTGCAATCAGCTCTCCGGCTCCTGTAACTTCAAGTGCCTTTGCCAGGGAAAGCGTACCGCCAAACAGGAAAATGGTCTTTAAATCAATGGATTTTAAAGCATCTTTTTCGGAAATAACTCCGGTGACCATTAATAAAATGGCTCCTACACAACCTGTGATACAAAGCTTTACACCAATCTGTTCTTCAAAAATCATTCCAATCAAAGTAACAATCAGAATCACCAGAGATAATACTTTTTTCCACTTTGGAACATTACTGAAATCCCGTGATTCATCAAAAATAGAATCATCTGCATCCGTCGTGTCATGATGCGGTAAGATTTTAAATCCAATTGTGGCATAAAAAATGATACCAGCAATCAAAATCGGCAGACCTACAATTGCATACTCGAAAAATCCAAACTTCAATCCCAATGGTTCCAATGCAGATTGTGCAATCATATTGCCAGGCGCACCAATCAGGGAAAGATTTCCTCCCATCGCTGCTGCAAATACTAACGGCATCAGAAGTCTTGACCGCTTATATCCGGACTTTGCTGCAATTCCAATTACAACCGGAATAAGAACTGCTGCCGTACCGGTGTTGGAAAGGAAACCACTCATAACTCCCACAATCACCATAATTGCAATAATCAGGCTGCGTTCTGTTTTTGCAAATTTTGTTACCAGACTTCCAATCTCATTTGCCATACCGGTTTCAAACAATGCCCCGCCTACAATGAACATCGCAACAAACAAGATCACGTTACTGTTGATAAATCCACTGAAAGCATCACTTATGCTCAACACACCGGTAATTACAAGACCAACACAGACAATCATGGATGTCAGGCCGAGCGGAATCTTCTCTGTGACGAACATCACAATGGCAAATGCCAGAAAAATCAAAGTAATCACTGTCGGGCTCATAGAAAACCTCCTTTTTTCTTCTTTCTCGTGTTAAAAGTGACATGGCCTTGTCGTTTTCCTTTTGTGATTACAGCATATCGTATTTTCAGTATAATGTACATTTCATATACTTGACGTCAGCATAGTTTTTTCCTATACTAAAAATTATAATGAAATCATTTTTTACGGAGGGTTTTATGACACTGACACAGTTAGAATACTTTTGTACGGTATGCCGCTACCATAGTATTACCCGCGCCGCTGACGCGCTCTATGTCTCGCAGCCTACCATCTCCACTTCAATTCGGGATTTGGAAAAAGAGTTCCATCTGAAACTTTTCAATCATGGAAAGAACCGGATTTCCCTCACCAAGGACGGCGAGGCTTTTTATCAGAAAGCAGAATTTATCCTGAGACAGACGCAGGAACTGTATACCGATTTTTCAAATATTGAAAAAAAACGTCACCCGCTGCGAATCGGTATTCCTCCTATGATTAGCACCGTATTTTTCCCACGGGTGACCGACCAGTTTCAGGAACAGTATAATATCCCTATCCAGCTTTTAGAATACGGCTCCCTCCGCGCCCGCACCCTGGTGGACAACGAACAGTTAGATGTTGCCATGGCAAATATGGATTTTTATAATCTGGATAAATATAACAGTTATATCATGATGGAAGACCGCTATGTCTACTGTGTTTCCAAGACGCACCGCTATGCCGGTGAAAAAGAAATTACAATGGAAATGTTAGAGGATGAGCCTATTATCTTATTCAATACAGACTCCGTTCAGACCCAGACCGTCATCGCCCGCCTTCGCAGTGCCGGAATTACACCGAATGTCCACATGTATTGCAGCCAGCTCGTTACGGTCCTCAATTTTGTCCGGGGTGGTAAATGCGGTGCCTTTTTGTATTCCTCTCTTGCCACCAATCCCCGGGATTTTGTTGTGATTCCGGTATCCCCGGAAATCACCAGTAAATTCGGCATTATCTGGAAAAAAGGAATCTTTGTGCCGGACCAGCTAACGAAATTCGTAAAATTTATTCAGGAGTATGATGTCACCCCTTATCTGCCCAAACTTTAAGAAGCGATTGCGTTTCTCTCCATATAGGAGTATCATTGCGTTGGTATAATAAACAAATTGGAGGATGTTATGAAGCTAAAAACCAGACAAATCACCGTCACCGCAGTTATGCTTGCAATCTGCATTGTAAGCCAGTTTTTCAAAAATTTAAGTGTCTATCTTACCGGACCGATTATCAACGCAGCGCTGATTCTGACCGTCCTTTACGCCGGTCTTGCCTGCGGCATAATCTTAAGTATCATTACCCCGATTACTTCCTTTTTCATTACGGGAAGTCCGATTATGGCAGCAATTCCGGCAATGTTTCCAAGTATCATGATTGGAAATATGATACTTGTCGTTGCAATAGTGCTTCTCCGTAATAGATTAGGAAAAACTGCCGGTCTTCCGGTATCCATTGCAATTGGCGCTGTGTTAAAAGCATTGTTCATGGGAATTTTAATCTCCCTTATCATTCTTCCGAATATGCTTCCGGAAAAAATGCAGCCAATGATGCACGTATTACAGATTCAGTTTTCTGTCACACAGTTCATCACCGCTTTAATCGGTGGAGTCTATGCGCTCATTATTTATGCTGTGCTCCGCAAGACAGCATTTGGCAAGCAGGCATAACGCCTAACTAAACCGAGCTGCCACTCTATGTAAAGTGGCAGCTCGGTCTGCTTTTCATTAAACCAATATTATCTAATTAAAATATTCTTTTTAACACTTCGATAACCTCTTGATTCCTAAGTCCATAATTTTTCAATGAATTATCGTCAAATGGTTCACTCTCTAATAATCCAATGAATGTGTCTATATCTGCCTTTACTGAGAAAGGGAGATTTTCAACACTCTCAAGCATGAGTTCTGCTGTAATTCTTAATACATCTTTTTTATGCTTTTTGATATCATTGGAATCCACTGTTTCACCGTTCTGCTTTCTCTGTTTCAAATCAAGATATGCCTTTGCCTTGAACAAAATCAAATACTCTGGACGCAAAACAGAGAGCCCATTTGCAACAGCCTTTCCTTTTATCAACACATTGTAATAATCATCATTAAGCAGAATAGCTGACAGACTCGATACTGTGTCATCAATGTATATCGGAGTGACTCCCGTCATTTCACGCAGTTCAAAATCACTTCTACAAAACAGTTCCATCATCTTGGGAAATAATTCATTTTCTGGTTTATCAAACCTATAAAACTGCGGTTTTTCTCCATTGGTCGCTTTGTTTCTGTATCTTCCATCCTGAATAAATTTCCAGAACCTTTCTCCAAATTCAGAAGTTAGTGCTTCTACAATCAAAACCATATCAAGATCCCTTGTCGCTCGAAATGATGTATCATTGCTTTCAAATACAATATCACAAGCCGCACCACCTATGAGAACATACTGGTTTTCATATCCTTCAAAATATTTTCTAAAAGTATCTAAACCTTTTACCATACATATTCCTCTAGCATCTCATTTGTTGAAATACTGATTCTTTCATCCTGTCTTTCCGCTGCCGTAAGAGATAACGCCACACTAAGTGGATCTTCCACTCCTCTATTCTCAAAGTCAATAAAATATCCCAGTTCCAAAACAACACACCCTATTTTTTCTCCCGTATGAGACTGTTTCATCTTTTTAATTCCTAATTGAGCGATTTCCTTTTTTGTAACAGCATACGTTGGATACTCATTATCTGAAAGTAACGAGTATTCACATAATGCGGTAATCCCCGCCCTTTTCTCTAAAATAATATCATCTTTAAGTTCATATCTCGCAATAACCGGATTTCTCAAAACACCCTGTATACCATCCCAAAGCATCTTGGTATCTCTTGGAACAGTAATTACTCTTGCTTTTCCCTTCATATCAAGAATATCCACGTTCAGATATTCAATTTCATCAAAACATCTGCTGATTGACATTTTCGAGACACCAATTTTTTCTGCTGCCACCGAGACAGTTACATTCTCCCATTTCTCATATATTGCTACGAATATAACCTTTTGTGTCAGGTAAGAAATCAAATGAACCGGAGCGATTTCCCTCTCATTTTTATTAGACAGCAAATATCCGATAAATGGTAAATACACCTGCTTACCATAAATAATAAATGGTATCCCCTCCTCTAACAATTTTTCCTTAATATAAAATGATGTTTTATTTAAAAAGATAGCACAATTAAGTCCTGCAACCCTTTCAATTGTGGCACGATCTTTTCTAAGCATTACTAAACTAACATCACTCTTTGGCTGAATTGCTATCCAGAATACACTGTTCGTTTCGACTTTATAAAAGATATATCTTCCTCGAAAAGCTAATGGCAGTTTATCATTTAAATATTGGGTTTCTTCTATAATAACATTCTGGCGTAATGTTCTTTCTAAATAGTCTTTCATATTATCACCTATTTTAAAATTGTAACTTTTTTTATGTTGCAATTTTAAAATACCACATTTATACCATACATTCAATAGTAAGACAATCCTATTTTCGCCATTCTTTTAACGCAGCCGAAAGCTTTCTGTCTATATCCTTTCTGGTTTCTTCACACTCATTTGGATATTCTTTTGCAGCTTTGAATATAAACCGCAGCACAAATTTAAGTCCCACGGGCAATGCCATACGAAGCAGGGATTCCGGCAGCACAAAATGTGTTCCATGTTCATAGACAAGCGATACATATTCACAGGTGTGGGGGCGTTCTTTTAAACGCTTATCCATGCGGCGGATATATTTTCCCGCTTCCCAGAAGGAATCGTCATCTGCGCCCACAAGAAACAGCTTGCCTTTTATATTCTCAACCTTAATCATTTCCTCTTCCGTATGCTCTCTTGCTTTTTCAGAATCAATAAACAGGCAGGTACTGCGCTCAATATCACCAGAGCCTTTCGTCTCTTCCTCTATTTTCTGCCAGTATACCGGATGTTCATATACAAACGGCATATACGCAAGAGGCTTTCCCTTAAAAGAAAGAGTGGAAGCGCCCGGAACCGGCCATTCCTTACATCCATCTTTTTTTCCCTGTTCAAATCCCTGCCATACAAAGTCGCTGGGAGTAAGTCCAAACGTCAGGGTAATATTCTGAAAAAGGGATGCCGCAACAAGCGAATCCATCCCAGCCGTGCTCATTCCCATAATTCCAATCTTCCGGTTTCCATTATTTTTCAGCCATTTAATGGCTGTCTCTATTCTTTCCATCGGATAATTTACATGACTGTAATTCTTCTTCCCGGGAGACATACAAAGGGCATTGACCCCATTTTTATGTAACCATTTTGCCCCGCACTTTGCCATATAATCATTGGGATCATCTCCAAATAATCCGATAACCGCACAGTCTGAGCCTTTCAGATTTTCATAATAAGTTCCATAGAAACCATCTTTTTCGGTTTCAAAAAACAGCTTTTTCATAATCTTTTCCTCCAGTATCTCTTGAAAAAATCGAACCTGAACTTCCAGATTATTTTTATGTTAGTTCAAGCTAACCACATTGTCAACTTTTAATTTTGCTATTCTTTCTTTATAGAGAATTCTTACTTACCTGGTTAAATACCCTGTCAATCTCCTGCCAGTTTTCACATCTTACAAAGTTATCGTTTGGAAATTCTGACTGTCTATTCCAGGGACGATCAAATACTGCCACCTTACAATTATCAAAGTGTAAAACGTGCTCAAAGGCCGCCGGCGAATCCTCTATTGCAAAGTCAAATGTCATGCCATAAAGTTTCTCTAAAGACAGATTATATTTATAATCCTGCACAGATGTTTCACGACCGTATTTATCTACGCAAAACAATGGCACTCTTTCCAGCCGATGCTCGTCAAGCCATTTTCTGGATGGTTCATAGGAATTGAACGGTCTTCCGGTAATGATAAAAACCTCATGTCCCTCATCAACCCACTTATTAATCGTCTCTGAAGCTCCTGCCGTTTCCTCATAATTTAGCAGATTTTCCGGAAGATGTCCTGCTTCCATCAATTTATGATACTGTGCATCATCTAAATCAAATGATTTCTGAAGATTAAAAAACTGAACCTCACGGTAAGGCACATCAATTCCAAACAGTTCCTTTGCAATTTTTGTAAAATATTTTGCAGTTTCACAGATTACATCATCAAAATCTATATATATTTTCATAGTTCCTTCTAACCTCACTTGCTTCATTGATTTCTTCTTAATCTTTTTTCAACTCAATCAGACATTGTGCCACAGATTATCGATTGCAACAAACCTATGTACTTATCGGTTTCTTTGACAGAGTAGATCAAATGGCCATAGCCATTCACGATTGTGTAGTCAGCGCTAGGGTACGCACTTTTCACTCCGTGAAAGCAAAGTTTATATGCCTTTTCCTCGCTTCCATATAAGAAGTGCATGTTTCTCTGTACAGCCTCGTCGAAAGGTGGAAAGTCAAAGGTATAGCAGCACTCCGTTTCGTTTTTAATTGTCTGTTTTGTTAAGAGCGGTGCGGCTTTGGCGAATGCTTCCAACATCGGACGAAGACCTTCCGTGTCACCGCAAAAAAACTTTTTGAGTAAGCCGCCGTTCTGAGCACTGTCAATGTCTTTTTTCTTTATCATGCCAATCATGCTTTTGAATTTTAGATACATGACTTTCTTAAAGAGCGGGGGCAGCTTAATACACGGCGCACCGTCCAAATAGCAATGGTCAACCGCAATATTCATTTCCTGTAACTGCCGGAGCAGTTCAATCGTTATCTCTGCTCCCATGGACTGCCCATACAGCATTTTGATATGCGTAATATTGCTCAATCATTCCGGATAGACGTCTGCTTTTTCCGGTTCCCGCAAGCACCATAAAATAAAAAAACGGCAATGAAACCATCTTCATTACCGCTAAACTTAAACGTTCCCTGGGGGAATCGAACCCTCAACTGCCCCTTAGGAGCTCGAATCCCCGTTGGAAACCTATATTATTTTGAGTTAAGATAAGTCAATGAAATCATTGATTTTTCTACCCTTCCTGTAAATCCATGTCAAAATAAGAAAACTGAAAATCATCTAAGTTAAGCACCTCTCGCTGACAAATGAGTGACACTGTCACCCTGAGGGTTCAACCATTCCGTTCCTGCGAATTCATATTTATGGCTACCATTCTCATTTAGCAATGCAGTAATGATAACACTGTTTTCTTATTAGATTACTTATATTATAACGTGTACGAAGTCGGATGTCGATAATTTTTTGACCATATTTTGCTCTGGTTTACAGTTTATCCAGCCACCCATCAAAACTTTTTTGACAGCCTATCTAAAATTTATAACTATTCAGAGCCATACAAAATTGCTTTCTGTGAATGCCAGCATACATACAGAACAGCAATTTCATATGACAGGATAACTCATGGGCAAACAGAAAGCAGGAGCTCTCACCGAAAACAGAAATTCCTCTTCCCAAAACGGATTTCATCCCCGGGTTCCACCTCCACCATTACCTGCGGCTGTATTCTCAGACCGTTCTTATGTCTTTTTGTTAACAAGGTCAAAAAATAATGGATGTAATGTAATTGCCTGATTTAATTTAATTTACTGTGCATGATTCATTTTCTCCTTTGAAAAAGTTTTTATCCACTTTCCGCTCCTCAAGCGGAATACATACCATATCGATTTACAAATCTGATCTATTTTCAGAAAAACATAGATCCAAAAAGCATCCAGATGCCATACCAGCCCCGCCAGAATTCCAAGGGGCAATGACGCAGCCCACAGAAAAATAATATCTGCCACCATGAGAAATTTCGTATCACCACCACCACGGAGCACTCCCTTTGTCAGAATGCTGTTCATAGACTGAAAAATAACAATAAATGCGATGGCGTCCATAAGCTCACCAGCAATCTGAGCCGTTTCAGGTGTTATATTGTAAAGTCCGATAATGGGTCTGCTTAATACCTTAATCAGGGAATTACATTTCATCCGCAAATCCTTCAGTCGATAGCCGATCTTGCGATCTACAAACAAAAAATATCCACATATCAGCGAAATTTCAAATACTCTGGCAATCAGTGTTCCCACTCCTGCGCCTTCTACTTCCATCCTGGGAACTCCCAGCTTGCCGAATATAAACATATAGTTGAATAGTATATTTACAAAAAAAGAACCTATGGATGTAAAGAGCGGAAAACTCACCTGTCCGACGCTTCGAAGCACAATCGTACAGGTCATGGTCATTCCTTGCAGAAAATAGCAGTATACCATCCACTTAAAATATTGAACTCCTTGCGCAATTACCGCACTGTCATTAGTATACATCCTCATAAGCAGCTGAGGGATCAATATGGTTGGCAGCATAAACAGAACCGCAAGTATGATGCAAAGCCGCAGCATCAGGGTTATGGTCTTTTTCAGAGAAGTAATACGTAGCAGAAAGCGAGGTTTCCCCAAGCTTTCCCACCATGACGGTATCGGTCATATTGACACCGATGGTGATCATGCTCTGCAAGGAAATCGGAATGGCGATAACTGCCATTTTTTATAAAAACATTTGTCTTTCTATTCTCTTATCTTCTGTTCAGCGTCAAACTCTAAAACGCTTCGCACTTCTTCAATCGCAAAGCACTGACAGAATATGGCGGTG
>ENA-UOJA01001560-UOJA01001560.1-human-gut-metagenome-genome-assembly--contig:-C19-NODE-1560-length-18254-cov-12.548711_pt1 | contig 18254 bp, 16 predicted proteins | sample MGYA00242337_ERZ723884 | MGnify/ENA metagenome assembly ERZ723884
CCATAATAAAAATTCTTTTTTCGCATTTTAACTCTCCTTTTGACATCCATTTTCCCAGAGCTGAAAGTAAACAGGGTACTTACATTAGCATAGTGCCTTTACGAGGGCATACCTCCTATACAAAGGCACGTCGGGAAAAATAATTCTCCCGACGAGTGCATCCGGTGGGAAGGTCGTCGGGAGAATTTTTAAAAATTTGTACAAAACATGCGTGTATTTTGTACAAAAACGCACAAAAAGAGATGCGTTCGGGGAGAAATTTCCCCGTTTGCGGGATGCAACAAGCAGCACTGCGGCAGGTGTGCCGTAGCGACCGATGCATGTTTTCCTCAAAAATCAGGGACGCTTCGCTTTAGTATCTGCACTTTTTTTCGGTCTGACGCCTAAGCAGCTTCTGGCTCCCTTCTGGAATTTCTTCTCCAGGCTTTACCTCGTGGATGACGAGCTCAGTTCCTTCGTTGATACTTTTTTCGATGATTCTCAGTAGCGTGAGGTACTCAAATTTTATCCGGTGTATCTGTTCTATCGCGCGGAAGAACGTATACAGGGTACTGATCTGGTAGTTGCGACTGTCGGAACAGGTATGGGTACCTGTGCCTGTAATGCGCTGAATCTCACTTTTCGACACGCGTGCCGAGCGGTATTGCCGATCGAGGAAACGCTTGAGGGTTATCAACAAAAATCTCTTTTGTTTTTCCGTTACTTCACACGAACGATAGAGTACGTGCATGAATCTCACCATAATTCTTCATAATGTTTGGTTTTGCTATTTCTCTGCCGTTTATGGCAGAGGTTAATACACTCTCAGTGCGTATTTTTACGCACAGAAAGCGGAGAAACACCGAAATTCATCGACTGAAGTAACTTGATTGCAGATGTTGCCGTGCGTGTTTTTAAGCCTTTCTGCCGGCGGGTTTACCTGGCAGTAACGGTGCCGGAGGGGCTTAAAAGCGGACTTTCTGACGGACCGGACGGCGATGTCTGGAATCGGGTTTTGAAGTCTTCGGGGGCAAAGATAGAATAATCTTTGAATTGGCGTGTTTTCCGGACTGGAAAATTTCTTTCGCCTCCGGTTTGTTCCGTTTCCGTGGTTTTGTTTCGGCTCTTCAGGTCGGCGGAACACGCGAGGCGGTCGAAATCGGGTTGCGAAATCGGGCTTCGGCAGGCAGAGCGTCCTTCACCTCCGGTTTGTTCCGTTTCCGTGGTCTGTTCCGGCTCTTCGGGTCGGCGGAACACGCGAGGCGGTTGAAATCGGGTTGCGAAATCGGGCTTCGGCGTGTGGAATGTTTTTCGGAACGGAAAACTTCCTTTGATTATATCTTTGTTTATAATATAAAAAGGAAAGGGTGGTACCGTTGCTGGTATCATCGGTGGTCCGCTTCAGTGAATAAGTAATTGTAAATCAAAGTGGTAAGTGGTACCACTGGTGGTATCATCGGGGGTCCGCTTTACGGATTTACGCAGTTTATAACTTTTTAAAAATTTGAAGGATGTGAGGTGTCTGGAGTTAAAGGGCCCTGGAAAACAGGGATTTATGGCGCTTTCGAGGCGTCTGTTGAACACGATGTTCGACGAAATGTACGGCAAGACGCATACCGATGCGGAAGCCTATGTGTATTTGCTTATGAAGGCATGCTTCAGCGATCAGGGGGAAGGACCGGAGGAGCTGAAAAGGGGGGAAATGGAATATTCTCTGCATGAACTGAGCTTGCGTTTCGGGTGGAGCAGGGGAAGAGCGAGGCGTTTTATTGCCCGGCTGGAGCTGGAAGGGGTGGTGAGCACGGCGCACACCACCCACGGCTCGAAGCTGAAACTGCTGTATTACGAGGAACTGTGCCACCTGAAGGTGAGCCGCAAGTCGGGCGAGCGTCCCAAGAACCTGACCGACGAGTCGTTCGATGTGTTCTGGGAGCAGTACCACGCACTGACGCAGCAGCCCGCACTCGACATCGAGGCGGCGCGCAAGGCGTGGGGCAAGCTGACGCTGGCCGAGCGGGAGGAGGCTATCGGCAACATGGAGATGTATCTCTGTCTGCTGCCGTCCATCGATCGGGCAAGGTCGGCGCTCAACTATCTGCTGATGAAGAGTTTCGTGATCAATTGAGGGGTACCGAACGTAAGAATTGGATGATCTGACTATGAAAAAGATTTGTTTTCCGAGGATTCGGAAAGGCTATGGAAAACTGGTTTCTGTGTTGCGGCGCAGGGTAGGACGAAAACGGACGGAGCAATTGCCGGCACAGGGGAGTGAGGCGGAACGTTATGAGAATGAGCAGCTTGCGGTGATGCAGCATGAGGCGGTGCAATGTGAAGATGAGCTGCGTGGAAATGAACGGCTTGCGATGGAACAGCATGAAGATGAGCGGCGTGAAGTGGAACGGCATGAAGATGAACAGCGTGAGAATGAGCATCACGGAAAAGCCGAAGCGTGCAATCAGCAGCAATGTTCTTTGTGGAAGTTCTGTTTGAAGAGGTTCTCCGAAAAGTGGGATGCTCGTTCTGCCGGCGGTGCTTCTCCGGATAAAGCGAAACGGTGATGTATCAGGTTGATTTTCAGGCGATGCAGCGTGAGGATGATGCAGCGCGGAAATGAACGATGTGAGGTTGAGTTTCAGGAGAAACAGCGGAGGATGATGTAACGTGAGGTGGGACAGCATGAGAGGAAAATCAGATTCCGGCAAACCCCGAACACTAATGTATCGGTTTGATTTTCAAGCGATACAGCGTGAGAATAAGCATCAGCTTGATTTTCAGAATATATTACTTCAAAAATTAGAAAAACAACAGTAAAATTATTTTTAAAGATTACAGGGGGAATGATTTACGCAGAAGAAATAGAAAGAGCCGTTTTAGGAGCCTGTCTGCTGGAGCGGACGGCACAGTCGACGGCACTGAAGAGCCTGCGGGCGGAGATGTTTTACATTACGGCGCACCGGGCGGTGTTCGAGGCGATCAGCGCACTGTATGCGCGGGGAGCGGCGGTGGACATGCTTACGGTGTGCGAGGAACTACGTGCTTCGGGACGACTGGACGAGGCGGGCGGTCCGTTTGCAGTGGCGAAGCTGGCGGGCGAGGTGGCTACGTCGGCGCACCTGGAGTATCACTGCACCATCTTGTTCCAGTACTTCCTGCGCAGGCGACTGGTGGAGGTGCTGACGCGGGAGCTGGCGGCGGCAAACGACATGACGTGCGACGTGTACGATGTGCTGATCGGCACGCAGCGGGAACTGGGGGCGTTGCTCGACGATTCGCCGCTGGAGAATCACCTGCACCCCATGCCGGAGGTGATGGAGGACACGGTGGCGCTGGTGGACCGGCGGCAGGAGCTGTCGGTGAACGGACTCACGGGGGTGCCTACGGGCTTGCAGCGCCTGAACGAGATGACGGGGGGATGGCAGCCGGGCAACCTGATTTTCACGGCGGCGCGTCCGGCGGACGGAAAGACGGCACTCGACTTGTTCTTTGCGCGTCAGGCGGCGATGGCGGGGGTGCCGGTGGTGTTCTTCACGCTGGAGATGACGGCTTCGGAGCTGGGCGAGCGCATGGTGCTGGCGGAGAGCCGTGCCGACCCGCTGCGTATCCGGCAGGGGAAGCTCACGGTGGAGGAGGTGGAGGATGTGCATCGCACGGCGGAACGGATGAGTGCGCTGCCGGTGCATGTGGACGATACGCCGTACATCAATGTGGATCAGTTGTGTGTCATCGCCAAGTCGCTGCGGGCGAAGGGGGAGCTGGGGCTGCTCATCGTGGACTATCTGCAGTTGCTTGCCACGGTGAACCCGGGGCGTACGCGCGAGCAGGAGGTGGCGGAGTGCAGTCGCAAGCTGAAGGGGCTGGCACGTTCGCTGGGCTGTCCGGTCATCGTGTCGAGCCAGCTCAACCGTCAGGCGGAGGATCGGGCGGGGAGTCCGGAACTGCGTCACCTGCGCGAGAGCGGGGCGATAGAGCAGGATGCCGATTTGGTGATTCTGCTGCACCGTCCGGAGCGGTATCACATCCGGGTGGATCCCGACACGGGCTGCTCGACCAAGGGAATGGGGATCGCTACCCTCGCCAAGCATCGTAATGGGGCGACGGGGAAAGTGTATTACGGGTACAATCCCAGCATGACGAAAATCGGCGAGTTCGAGGGCGTGCATGTGGCTGTACCGGGAAAATCGTATAAGGAGAAAGGCAATGAAGGAAAGATCGGTGACATATTCGGTGGTACCGCGCGTTGATCCGCGGGACCTTTCGGCGGGGGTGACGTACTACGCCCGGGCTCAGGCGCGCGGGGTGGTATCGCTGGCCGACATGGCGGTGCGCATTCAGGAGCGTTGCACGGTGACCAAGGCGGACACGCTGGCGGTGCTCACGGCGCTGGAGGAGGAGATAGGCAACGGGCTGTGCAACGGGGAGATTATTCGTCTGGGCGACATCGGTTCGCTGCAGGTGGGGGTGAAGAGCGAGGGCGTGAAGTGCGAGGCCGACTTCCGTCCGTCGATGCTGGGCAAGGTATGGGTGCATTTTCGTCCGGGCACCGTACTGAAGGAGATGATGGACGATTTGGCCTTCGAGCGGGTGGCTCCGCACAAGAAGGTGGTACGACGTAAAAAGTGAGGTGTACGATGAAAAAAGATGAATCCGACGGAACATTCCGTCTGCGTATCTACGGCAAGGCAGAGCTGGCTTGCCTGTATTTTCCGAACCGTTCGCCGGAGACGGCACGGCGCAACTTGTACCGGTGGATGTACCGCTGTCCTTCCATCCGCGAGGGTCTGGCGGCACTGGGACACGACAAGCATCGCAAGTTTTTCCTGAAGCCGGAGGTGGAGGTGATCGTGAGGGGGCTGGGAGAGCCGTAAGAAAAAGAGGTCAATCTCGATTATTGGTATTAAGACAATTTTACTTACACTACAATAATTTTATTTTTGAAGAAAGCGCCTTTATTAATTTATTTTGTAGTTTTGAAGTGTAAATAATTTTACAGCACTGATTTTGTTAGAATAAAATTGTAAAAATACTATAAAAAATGAGATATTTCCTCTTTATCATATTGTCTTTTGTTGTTGCGGCTGGATATTCTGCTTCGAGGCTGACTGATCTTCGGGAACAGGCTTACTTGTTTCCGCAAGTAGCCTTGAGGCAGATTGACAGCCTACAGCAGAAGGCACAGTACCCGTCGTATCAGTTGGAGTATATCCGTTCGTGCGCTTATTTCCGTCTGTCAATGTTTGGGAGGGCGCTGGACAGTGCCGAGAAAGCCTATCATTCGGTAGAAATAAAATCGGACACCGTGCTGTACCGTCGGATATCTATGATACTGGCGGAGGCGTCGGTCTTTGCGTTTTCGCTGGACAAGGCTACCCGTTACATCCGCAAGGGCAAGGAGTATGCTACTTCGATTTCGGATCATGTCATGCTTGCCGGCATGCTGTTGTCCGAAGGCTATCTGTACCGCAGGCTGAGCCTGAGCAAGAAGGCATACGAATGTGCATTCCGTGCGGAGAAGCTGCTGGAAGGAGGAAAATCGGAAACCGAGATTTACTACCTGTCGCATACGTATGGTTTCCTGATGATGTACTACATCAGCGACCGGAAGTATGCTGAGGCATGGCAGATAGGACTGGAACGGAGCAAGCTGCTTTCCCGCCTGCCGGAACTGAGGCGCGACAACCAGTCGGGCTATCTGTACAGCAAGGTGGCTTTTCTTGCCCATATGCTGGGGAAGGAATTCGAGGATGAGAAGTATTACGAGTTGTTTCTTGGTACCCATTTCTCGAAAACCCTTGTGGGACGTCTGGAGATAAACGACTACCTGCTTACCATGAAGAATTACGATCAGGTTATCGTGAACGCACAGGCATACGTCAGGGAGATGGACCGGCGTGATACGCTCAACATTTCGTATGAGCGGCTCCTGCAGCAGGCGTGTGTAGCTTACGAGGCGGTAGGCGACTACCGGAAGGCTTATGCGGTGGCAAAGCGCAGGCTGTCTATCCAGCAGGCTATACGGCTGAATAACGAGCGCAACTATCTGCTGGAGAACACTGACCTGTTTAATGCGCTGGCTGCCCGGGAGGAACTGGAGGAAACGGAGGAGAAGTTGCGCGTACAGACTATCTGGCTCGGTGTGCTGACGGGTCTATTGCTGCTGTCGCTGCTGGCGCTGGGGGGCTTCATGCGGAAAGGTGGGAAGATGCGTATTCGGATTGTGGAGCTGGAGAAGCTGAAGGTGCTGCACCAGTATCTGCTGAAAAAGGGACAATATGCCGGAAGGAAAACAGCCGATACCGGCAAACAGGAGGAAAAGGCTGCGGAAGAGGTAGTGGAGCAGGCAGTGCCGGAAGTACCCAGAAAGGGGGCGTTTTCGCGCTTTTCGAACGAGGAATTGTTTGCCCTTTTCGACAAGAAGGTGCGTCAGGAGAAACTTTACCTCGACTATAGTCTGGGGCGCGACCAGTATGCGCGTATCATGGGAGTGGACAAGAACCGTTTTGCAGGTGTGCTGAAAGAGTTTGGCAACACCAATCTGGCTGCTTACCTGAACAGCCTGAGGCTGGAATATGCCATCGAGCTGTTTCACGAGAATCCCGAATGGTCTATTAGTAAAGTAGCTGAACAAAGTGCTATTCCTAATTTGTCTACTTTTTATCGTTTGTTTAAGGATAAATATGGTATGAGTCCTAATCTATTTCGTAATAAAATGTAAAAATAGAACGTAGAATTTTCTTCTTATATTGTCCATTTCTTGTTCTTGTAATCTATTGTAAATACGGTTGTTATGATTTTTTGGTAATCTTTTCTACTGTTTTCCTCCTTTTCATACGACAGATTGAAAATTAATTTTTGTTGACAGTATTTTAGCATTTGATAACTTTGCACTACGTAAAAACTTAAGAGCAAAGGACTATGAGAAAACTGTTTGCATTAATAACCTTTCTGATAGCAGGTATGTCCGTTTCAGCCCAGAAAATAGCGGTCAAGACAAACCTTCTTTATGATGTAACCACAACGCTGAATGTGGGGGCTGAGTTTCGGGTAGCTCCCAAATGGAGCATTGATGTTTCGGGAAACTATAATCCCTTTAATTTAGGTGATGACCGGAAGATGAAGCACTGGCTGGTACAACCGGAAGCGCGGTACTGGTTCTGTGAAGCCTTCAACGGACATTTTCTTGCTCTTCATGCGCTGGGCGGAGGTTTTAACGTGGCAGATATGGACCTGAAGATTTTTCCTTCGTTCAAGGATTACCGGTATCAGGGAAACATGTACGGCGTGGGACTGGGCTACGGCTATCAGTTCGTGCTGGGAAACCGCTGGAACCTGGGACTGGAAATCGGGGCGGGATGGATCCGTGCCGACTATGATATGTACGACTGTCCGCACTGCGGCGAGTGGAGAGGCTCCGACACAAAGGATTACTTCGGGCTGACCAAGGCGGCGGTATCGTTGATTTACATAATTAAATGATGGAGGAACGTACGATGAAGAAATATATCTTTTCTGCAGCAATGTTGTTTGCCGCTGTTTCGGCAGGGGCTCAGGTGCCTTATCTGGAGGCGGTGAACATCGACGGACCGCAGGTGACGAAAACGGCGGACCGCAAGGCGAACGTGAAAATGGAAATCGGGCTGGACAACCTGAAGATGAACCGACAGCATTCGCTGCGGGTGGTGCCTGTCATCGTGGCAGCCGACGGCAGCATGGAGCAGGAGTTGCCTCCGTTTGTCATCAACGGAAAGACGCGCGACAGGGTACAGCAGCGTGCACGTGTCTTGTACGGGGAAGAATTCAACGAGGACGCGCTGCTGGTGGTGCGCCGCGACAACGGTTCGGAACAGACGGTTTCGTACGAGGCATCGGTGCCTTTCAAGCGGTGGATGATAGACGGAAACGTGGAGCTGCGAGCGTACGTCACGGGCTGTGCACAGTGTGAAGAGGGTAGCGAAACGGCTTACGGAGGCACTATATTCCCTGCCATGAATCCGGTGTACGTGGCTCCGTTCATCGAGCCGAAGGAAGAAGAGGTGAAACGCCGCTCGGAAACGAGGGTGGCCCGGCTGGAATTCCGCCAGAACAGCGACCGCATCGATGCGGCTTACAAGCAGAACCGCGCGGAACTGGCGAAGGTGAAGGAGTCGTTTCAGGTGGTGCGCGACAATCACGACCTCACGATTACAGGCATTTACGTAACGGGTTATGCGTCGCCCGAGGGTACGATGAAATACAACATGGACTTGTCGAAACGGCGTGCGCAGGCGTTTACCGACTATGTGCGCCGCGATCTGGACGGAATAGACCGCTCGCTGTACCATGTAGCGTGGAAGGGCGAGGACTGGGACGCACTGCGCAAGGAGGTGGAACGTCGTACGGATCTGGAACAGCAGCAGGAGATTCTGCAGCTGATAGATGGCTGCGGCGACGACAAGGATGCCTGCGAGGCGGAACTGAAGAAGCTGGTGCCGGCAGCGGTATATACCAAGCTGGTGAACGAGGTGTATGCTCCGGTGCGCCGCAACGAGTACCGCATAGAGTATAACGTGCGTCACTTTACCATAGAGGAAGGGCGCAAGATGATAACCGAGAGCCCGCAGCTGATGAGCGTGAGCGAGATTCACAAGGTAGCGGACAGCTACGGCAAGGGTACGCCGCAGTACATCGACTGCCTGCTGACGGGTGCGAAGACTTACCCGCAGGACGTGACGGCGGTAAACAATGCGGCACTGGCGCTGCTGGAGGCACAGCGTGCCGGCGAGGCAGTGGCTCTGCTGGAGAAGGCTCCTCAGGACGGTGCGCTGCTGAACATGCTGGGTACGGCATACGTGAAGAATGGTCAGCCGGAAAAGGCGGTTGAAGCGTTCGGACGGGCTTCCAAAGCGGGCTATGCTCCTGCTGCAGAGAACCTGAAGGCGCTGCAGGCGTATCTGGACCTGATGGCGGAGTAGGAAAACAGCTGAAATGAGAATAATTAGATATGAGAGTATTAACTTTTAAATTTTTGTATTATGAAATTTTCTAAGAGTTTATTGTGGGCGTTTGCAGGTTTGGGTTTGTTTGCCTGCTCAAATGAAGAAGTGGTACCAGAAGGTGGTAGCATGGAAGGTAATGGTGTTGTAGAAGTTAAGATTGTAACTCCGAACAGCATGAGTCGTACACTGGTAGATGCTACTCCCGGTAATAATGGAGATAAGGTACAGGTAAAGGGTACAATGTCTATCAAGCTGACTGCAGGTACAGGAACAGCAACACAGACAGTTGAATTGGATGGTAAGGGTACTGGAACTACAACGGTCAAATTCTGGGGTGTTCAGAATCCTACCAAGATTGAAGCTTGGGTTAATGATGGTGATAAAGTAGGGGATGGTACTTCTATTATTAATGCAAGTGCTCCTGCCATGCAGGCTATGCCAGAAGCTATTCCGGCTTATGGTTCAAGTGAAACATTTACACTTACCGGAAGAATGGAAACCAATGAGGGAAAAAGTTATGAAATGTATACAACCAGTGTGGCAGTAAAGATTCCGGTAGCACGTCTGGAAGTTTCCGGCATCAAACATGTCACTCATCCTACTAGTGATGAAGCAACTTGTAAGTATGATGATTTGACTATCGACGGTATTTATCTGGATAAGATTCTGGCTACCAAGGGTGCAACAAGTGTTACAGATTATAAGTATCCGGAAGTGGTAGGCGGTGAAGGTGTAACTGCTATTCCTGCTCCTATTTTGTGGGATGAAATTGATGGTGACTTCCTGGCTACAGGCGCTGTATGGCCGGAAACTGCTGATCCAGCTAAAGCTTATGCATTCAATTTCTATCCTAATGCAGCTCAGATGCCGATTCTGAAGATTTACTTTGAAAATGCAACTGCATCTGATCTGGATAATCCGGTAAGTCAACCTCGTTATGCAGTGATTAAGAGTTATAACGGTGACTCTGCATTTAAGTTTGAAGCAGGTAAAATTTACCGTATTACAGACGTTACATTGAGCGATAAGAATATTATCGGTGATGAAGAAGGTAATAATCAATATGGCGTAGACGTAACTGTAACCGAAGCACAATGGACTATTGTCGATACTACTGCTGAATGGGTTGAACAATAACCTTATTTCTCTATAATCAAAGTCTGGCGGAATCATCCGCCAGACTCTATTCCTAAAACATACAGTTTTATAACATTCATAAGAACGAATATGATAAAGTTTCTGAAAATAATGTTGATGGCACTGCCGGTTTTCGTCCTGTCGAGCAGTTGCGTCAAGGAAGATCTGGATGATTGTGATAATGTCACCATTTATTTCCAGTATCTGGCAGATGGTGATACGGACGTATTATATAAGTACATGAGTAAAGTAGACCTGTATGTTTTCGATGAGGGCGGACACATTATGGGGGTCGGCCATTACACTCAGGACGAGCTGAAGAACTTTGATGCTGTACCGTCGTTCCGGCTGCAGTATGGAAAACGTTACAAAGTAGTGGCAATAGGAAATGCCTACGACCATACGGCTGTAGAAAATATATATGCCAACCGTCTTTCGGATATTTATATCCAGTCGCCGTTCTGGAATGATGATTCGAGAAATGTAATTAATCATGATGACAACTATATGGGTCAGCAAGAGTTTGTTATGCCTGATCAGGAAGGTGTCATGTATCGGGATACGGTGACGCTGTACAGCTCGCACGTAGATACCGAAGTAGAGATTTACGGTCTGCCTGCTCCGCAAAGCCGTGCCGACATACCGTATGAATTGAGTTTTGAAAATTCGAATGCACAGACCTCGTTCGAGAATGAAATTAACACGGAGGTGAAGGGTACCATTTATCCGGAACTGGTTTACGATGCAGAGAAGAATTGCTATCATACCAGTGACTTTGCTCTGTTCCGGCTGGATCATGAAACCAGTCTGGACGAGACGACGTGTGCACACCAACTGGTGCTGAAAGATAAAAATACTGGTGTGGAACTGGTAAGAGGAAATATCCTCAACTACCTGAACAGATACCGGGAAGATATTGATGTAACCAAACAGGAGGCGCTGCTGCCTATATCGATAGTGTTCGATCAGGTGGGAGTAAGTATCAGGCTTCCCGAATGGTATGTAGAAGATATTGAGCCAGACTGGCAGTAATGTAAGGAGGAGCATACTATGAGAAAACATTTTAAAACATATTGTCTGCTGGCAGTGGCTGTAGTGGCTGTAGCCTTGCTTTCTGTTTCTTGCATAAAGGATAACGATCCGGCTGTGGGAGGGAAGGCTTCGGTCACGATGACTTTCACTACGCGTGTTTCGGATAATGTTACTGCCGAAAACCTGCTGGACAATGAACAAATGAGCAAACTGCGTGTGATTGTGGCGCGCAGTGGTACGAACGATATCATTTATAATGTGAGCTATGACATTCAGCCTGACGAAAAGCAGAAGGTCATTCACTTTTCGGAGCTGACTGTCAATAAGGATGGTGAAAATTTTGACTTTTATGCCATTGCCAATGAGGATGCGTTCCTGACTGACGGGGAAAGTCTGGAGGGTTTAAGTGCGCTGAAATCACATATTCTTACTGAAGATTTCAATAGCCCTGCTTTGAGTCTGATTCCTCAGGCAGCTTTCAAGACTATCCCGGTGGGGCCGAGTGAAAAGACATCGTCTACCATGAATCTTTTGTTCCCGCTTGCCAAGGTGGTACTGAATTTCGACAACCAGACAGGAGAGTCTGTCGATCTGACGGATGTTGCGATATCGGGTATTGCCAATCAGGGATATTTATTCAAGGATATTTATACAAACTCTTATCCGCAAGGTACGGCAGGTAGTGGTACGGTTAAGTTTGGAAACGAGGGTACGCTGCAAGTACCTGTCGGCGAGGTAGCTGATGCGTCGCCGTACATACGCTATCTGTATCCGTGGACAAGTGATAATACTTACAAGCTTACGGCTACTTGGGGAAGCAAGACACACGAGGTGGTGTTTAAGATAGGCGATGAGGAGTTGAAGAAGCTGGAAGCCGGACAGCAGCTGAATGTGAATGTCTCGCTGATAGCCAACAGCCTGAAGGTGGCGCTTACGGTGAGCCCTTGGACGGTGGACGACGCGGCACTCGACTTTTCTACCGAGTTCAACGGATTGCTGAATCCGGCATCGGCGGGTAGCGTGAAACTTACTGCCGACAAACAGGCGGTTGCCGTGGCAGGAGCGGACAGGAATGCAACCTTCTCGTTCAAGATGTTGTCTCCCAAAGGAGTAAGATGGAATGTTCATCTGGAGAATACGGTCGACTTTGACCTGACAGGAACAACTTCGGGGTATGGAGGCGAGGATGCGGAGATAGTCACTTTTGGAGTGGAACCGAAGCATGGCTATGATGCCACGGTTACAAGGAGCGTGAAGCTGTATATTACGGTGGAACAGCCGTTCGGAGGAACTGAGAGCGAAGGTATTCAGGTTATCAATCCGGAGGAAAACGGCATATACCGCTTCCCGGGAACAGAAACAGAGATTGAGATACGGCAGGTCAGCGAGTCTGAGTTCGACGGACTGACGGAAAGTGTGTCTATTAAAGAATAAAGGAGGGCTGAGATATGAAAAAGCATGGATTAGTTTATAGCATGGTTGTTTTGTTGGCATGGTTGTTGCCGGCATGTACAGCTGATGACGATCTGGCTCCGGCAGTAAAGCCGGCTGAAGGCCTGACTATCAGTCTGGAAACTCCCGGTGTCTTGTCGAGAGCTACTGAAGCGGGCAATGATGCCCTGAATGAAAATACCATCAGTCAGGCACAGCTGCTGATTTTCAATAGTGAAGGGGCGAGAACTCCTGACGGCTACCGTTCGTTTGAGTTTACCGACGGAAAGACAGAGGCGGTGATTGCTACCGGCAACTGGAAAAACAATGCACAATTGTTCGACAAAGGTCCCGGCGCAATGTACGATATCTATGTCGTGGCGAACGCTCACGGAGGCAGTACGTCGTTGCAGGATGTTAGGACACTGGACGGTCTGCTGAGTGCCGTGGATGAGGATGCAGACATCTGGAAGCTGGAAGGAGCAAACATAGGAACTGGAACTGTCGGTTATACGGGCAAGCGTTTTGCCATGAGCGGAGTGAGCAGTGGTTTTGTTCCCGAGACGAAGGAGGACGAATATACAATTTCCGTGCCGATGGAAAGACTGGCTGCCAAGGTAGAAGTGAACATCTTTTTCAGCGATGAGTTTAAAGCTAAGTTTAAGCCGATAGGATTTTACAGCAGCCTGCGAAATTATGCTACGCGTAGCTTGTTGCGTGCCGACAAGGAAGAAAGCTTTACCGATCGGGGCATTGCCGGGAACGAAGCGAATGACCCGATGGTTGCCGCGCCGGAAAAGGATTTTGATAAGCGTACCGCAAAGCTGGTGCTTTACACTTATCCCACTGACTGGGGGGGCGATGTGCTGCAGGAAACATTTGTGCTGCTGAACATGCCCGGAAGCTATACGGAGCAGGAGGGAGCGAAACCGGAACATAAAGGTTCCAACTATTACAAGATACCGGTTCGTCTGGGAGACGCGACGGCTCATCAGCTGAACCGAAATACCATTTACCGGGTGAAAGTAACGATTGACCGTATGGGTCAGCCGCAACTGGATGTTCCGGTAGAGCTGACACCAAAGTATGAGGTGATACCGTGGACAACGGTGACAATTGATGTGGATAATGGTGACCTGAACTATCTGGAGGTAGTGAAGGATGAGATCATCATGAAGAATATTGAGAAATCGGAGGAACAGTATTTTACTTCTTCTTCGCCGGTGACAGCCAGCATTGAAGAAGTGTATTACTACGACAAGTATGGAACTAAGCAGACTATTTCAAGTTACAGTTATGGGCGTTATGGCATTTCTGTAGACCCTGCAGCAGGTAACTTTGGCAATGTGACGATCAATTCGGACGTACCTACTAATAACGGTATCCGCTACATCAAGGTGAAGGTGACCAACGGACAGGGGCTGAGCAAGGAGTTTACGGTAAAGCAGTATCCGCTGGAGTATATCGTGACTGTGCCGGGATGGTATTCGTACCGTACGGATAACATATGCGACGGAAGAGTTGTGCACTGGGAGGCCGAGTTTGATAAGGATTTGGATCGACCTGTTACGTCGGCTAATAATTTTAGTTCCAAGGTGTATGATAAGGACGAAAATAAAATATATACTTATAATTTTAAGCAAGACTCGTGGTGGGTTAGTACAGGATGGTGGGGTCAAGGATATTATGAATACTCCAACTGGAAAGCTGAAAAAGGCACTCGTCAGAATGGTAACGATAACAACAACATGTATTTTGTTCGTATAACCAAGACTTCCAATGAGTATGTGCTTTCTGTTCCTGCGATGGATAAAGATGGATATACAGAGAGTTCACCGGAAAACAACCAACTGGTAGCTCCTGCCTTTATGATAGCTTCTCAGCTGGGTACGGTTTATCCGCAACGGTTTAATGATGCTAAAGAGCATTGCAAGCAGTATGCCGAGAAATCTCTTGCAGGAGAGGTGTATGATGACTGGCGGTTGCCGACGGAAGCGGAATTAGAGATTATTGACAAGTATCAGAATACTGCAGGTTCGGTAATTGATGAAGTGCTGGGCGGAAAGTATTATTGGGCGGCATCAGGCAAGGCTTACGAAACTCAAAAAGGTACTGAGGGTACTAAAGACGAAGCCTACATCCGCTGCATCCGTACCGTGCAAGCCAATGAACCTATTGTTGAAGATAAAGAATAAAGGAGGTCTGTTATGAAACGATTGAAATATATATTACTCAGTTTGTTGGCTGTAGTCTTTGCGGCCTGTCAGGATGATGTGCTGGTAAACAGACCGACGGGAGGAATAGATGCCGACGGAAATGTGCGTCTCTGTTTCAATACCGAAATACCCGATATGGCGCAGGTTCAGACGCGTGCGGTGGACCCTGACGGCTATGGTATTCACTCGTTGTGGCTGTTCTGTTTCGACCAGTATCGCCACTATATCGGTCGTGTGCAGGCTGAAGTTACTCAAACAGGCTCTTCGGCGGATTATATAAGCGGAAGCTTTACGGCTACCATACCGGGAGCTACACGTCATCTGCATTTCATTGCCAACCTGAATGTGAACGATTTTGAAGATACCCCGAATCTGGGGCGTATGGATACGGAGGTGATTCCGCAGTTTACCACAACTTCGGGCTTGCTTTGCTACTGGGGATACAAGAGTTTCGACTCGGAAAATGCCTTGACGAGTTTTGCTAAGGGGACGGGCAGTACGGTAAGTATGTTCCGCAACCAGGCACGTATCCGCTATGTGCGTGAAGGAGGTGGCACAAGCTTGAGTATCAAGGGGATGGCTATCATGAATCAGTATTCGCGGGGTACGGTGGCTCCGTTCAACCGGAATGCAGGTACGGGGGATCCGTTTGCCTTCAATGGTGCGTCTGACATCAAGGAACCTACTCTGTGTGCCGACGAGGATATTCTGGTGGCTGTTGACCCTTCGGACGTTTCGCAGTTTGGAGGCGGTAGTGTGGGACAATTTGTGTTCGAACATGCCAACGATGTGGACGATCCGATGTATCTGATTTTCCGTATCAATACAAGCGGTGGCAGTGCGGATGACGGAAACTGGCAGTCGACCGACCGTTACTATAAGATAGCGCTGGTGGACGAAAAGGGTAACCAGTTGCCTATTTTAAGAAACTATGATTATGTAGTCAACTTTAAAGGAATACCTGCCAATGGAGGGTATGCCACCTTTAAAGAGGCTGTAGACGGTGCGGCAGCCAACAATATATGGGTATCTATCGACCAGACAATACCTGCCATTACCGACGGAAGCAGCATTCTTGCCGTGGTGGGAGAAACAACTCGTATCATTACCCGGAGTTCGCTGGCTACGGGTGGAGTATATCAGTTGGAATACCAGTGGTTCGACGGTACTAATTCCGGCATTGTACCTGAAGTGACGTGGGTGCAGAACAGCGGTATCGCCGAGGCACAAATCACCAATAACTTTACGCAGGGAAGCAGTCGGGAAAATCCGGGCACGGGAACCATTACCATTGTACCGACAAACATCGGAAATCCACAGTACGGCATCCTGCAGATCAAGGCTGGCAAGTTTGTGCGTACGGTGAAGCTGATTTCGCTGTCGAACTTCTCGTTTACGCCGGTATGGACTTCTTCCGGTCTGCCGATGAAGTCGGGTGAACCGGTGGCGATTGCCTTTACCATTCCGGACGATTTCCCGGAAGAGCTTTTCCCGCTCGACGTGAAGATTGCCTGCAACCTGTTCGATGATGATGGAACAAATGTGGACATGGACGGAAAGCAGACTTATCTGGATGTGATAATGGAAGAATGTAAGTTTACGGTCATGGAAAATGGAGTAGAAACGACCTATGAACGTGACTGGCCACACAAGTATGTCTATACGGTAAATCGTCCGGGATTGCACCGTGTAAACTTCAAGACGCTGATTGATAATTACGCGCCCAATCCAGGCGAAGATCCGCGCATCGAGTTCTTCCTGGAGGCAGAAGCGTTTACTACCGTGCGAAGCCTGATTTACATGAATAAAGATAAAACGAATTATCGTATTGCTCTTGGTACAGGCAGTAATCCTATTCAATGGGCTACCAGCAATTCGGCATCGGTAGTAGTACCTCCAGCTGCCGGGCAGGAGTTTAACCTGCACTTCAAGTTTTACGATGGTCAATCAACGCCTGTCAATCCGATTGCCGGCGAAGTGCTGCGTATTTATATGGACATTACCAAGATGAAGCCTAAAATTACGGGGCAGGACTTGAGTGCAGAGCCTATCTGGGATCCGAACAAGGGATATTATTATACGTATACGGTTCCTACAACGTTGAGAGATAATTATGCTACTGAAGGCGTGGTGATACCGATGGTAACGCAGTCGTCCGACTGCAACACATATCTGAGAGTTTCGTCACAGCTGAATGCTGACGGTACTTTCCCAAGTGGATCGCGTGTGTATCGTTCGGCTATCCTGACCATTTCGAATGCCGAAACGTATAACTTCTCTGTAAATTTGAACGGCAGCGAGAATCTGGAAGTGCCGTACGGCCCTGGACAGCCGGTAGCAATGAATGTAAGTTTCCCATCGGAGGTGCTGACATACCGTCCGGAAGGTTTTACGGGATTCATCGCCACGAATACGCTGAAGCCTGCCGCTGATGAACCCCGGCTGACAGCAGTGGAAGGAGGATATATCTTTGCGGCTACCCAGAGCGATATGACATTCCAGTTCGTGACCCGTGATGTGGCTTGTGAAGAGGAAATCACGGTGAGCGAACAGGGTAACGTGGTAGCGTTTTATCCGAAAACGGTTTCTATCCACAATAAACCTCTGACAGGAACTGTAGTACTTGAAAATGGTACCTTCGAGCAGGCTAATCCGTTCATGTCGCTGGAGCGTGAGGACGGTACGCGTATCGGTGTGCTGAGTGTAGTTGCACCGGATAAGGGTAATACCGGAACCTTTACGCTGGAACTCCGTACAGAATTCAAGCTGGATATGGATGAGCGCGTGTATATAAAATATTCACCGATGACTCCGGGTAACGAACGCCTCTTCACAGCACTTACTTCTATCAGAAGTATGCAGGAGCATCCAGATGATGAGATTCTGTTACAACAACGGTAAGTAGAGAGAGATTATCAACGGGGTGTGAACCTCACGTTTGCGGTATCGCGGCGTGGTTCACACCCCGTTTTTTGATTTGATATTCCAGGCACTATTTTTTCTGTAACTTCATGGCCTGTTCCTGTCCCGCGGTTATTGCTGCGCGCTGTTTCTTTAAAAAGAAACCCGCCATTGACGTGAATTTGTCAATGACGGGCAAGTGGATATTTTCTAATTTATTTCGTACTTAATCATCCAGTACAGGACGAATCGAGAAACCATAGTAACGGAAAAATGCAGATTCAACTTCACATTTATTATATAGATAGAAAGCATGTGCGGTACGGGTATCACTTCCTAGTTTTCCACTCCAATAATATCCGATTTTATTCCGATGAATTATAATATTTCCTTTTCGTATACCTGATAATGGTAAAAAGATGCAATTGCCATTAGGCCCTGTTGCTAGAAAGCCGGATTTTCCATCTTCTGTTGTCATAAATGTAAATTTGCATTTACTCTCTAATTCATCAATTTCTTGTGCAGTTGGCAGTCTCCAGCCTTTTCCCCATTGAATATGCGCAATATCATATCTTGTTCTGCTGAT
>ENA-UOJA01001568-UOJA01001568.1-human-gut-metagenome-genome-assembly--contig:-C19-NODE-1568-length-18199-cov-58.084711_pt1 | contig 18199 bp, 13 predicted proteins | sample MGYA00242337_ERZ723884 | MGnify/ENA metagenome assembly ERZ723884
CGAACTCTATCAAATATTCTTAACTATTTTCGGATTTTAAAGTGTCAAACTACCGCCAATGCTGATAAGAAACAAGTCCTCCTTGTTTCATGCCGTCTATGCTCTTTAGTCATAAGTTGTTGGTTATTAGAAATTATGTATTAATCATCTGCACAAAAAACCGATGATTTGGCTAAGTTAAAACATTTTAATATAAAAACCAAACACCAAAAAATGTTAAATTTGTATTCGGGATGTATATATTATAGGAGATTGTTATGACAGATGAGACAGTGGCCCTGCTGCGTGGATGGGCAGAGAAATACAATGACGCCTGCTACTTTCAGGAGGACCCGATAATATTTCCGAAGCGGTTCGTGTCAATGCTGAATGACGGCAGGAGCAACCTTGCCGATGTGGAAATCGCAGCTGTCTTTGCAGCGCATTTCGCGTGGGGGAGAAGGTCAATGATAGTGCGCGACTGCCATCGCCTGTTCGATGAAATGGACTGGAAACCATACGATTACGTGATGCGCGGACAGTGGAGGGACGAGCCGGTCAGCATACACAGAACTGTCAAATGGTCTGAAGTCGCGGTAATATGCGCGAGACTGAAAGACCTCTATTCGGAACGCGAAAGTCTTGAGACATTGACAATTCCCCAGTTCCGGACATTGGTCTTCGGGCAGAAGGAAGACAAGAAAGCGCCGAACAAGAAGATCAATATGATGCGACGCTGGATGGTCCGGAATGACGGCAGAGTGGACCTCGGAGTCTGGAAGAACATTGACCCGCAGACATTGCTGATTCCTCTGGATGTGCACGTGTATCAGCAGGCCTCGGAACTTGGCCTGACCGCCCGTAAACAGAAGGACATCACTACGGTAGAGGAAATTACTGACGCCTTCAGGGACATCTTTCCCGGCGACCCGTGCAAAGGTGATTTCGCGCTTTTCGGTTACGGAATCGACAAGTAAACAGCTAATAACGCAAAACTATGCCACAAATGTATGTAATATCAGGATGCAATGGAGCCGGCAAGACGACCGCCTCCTATTCATTGCTCCCGGAGATGCTCAAATGCAGCCAGTTCGTGAATTCAGACGAATTCGCCAAGAGCCTTTCGCCATTCAGTCCGGACGCCGCATCGATTCAGGCCGGCAAGCTTATGTTGCTGAAAATGAACTACTTGTTCAAGCGTGGCGAAGACTTCGCGATAGAGACGACATTGGCCACACGCAGTCTCAAGAGGACTATCACCCACGCCCACGAGCAAGGGTATAGTGTCACGATTCTGTATTTCTGGCTGAATTCTCCTGAACTTGCAGTAGAAAGAGTCCGCGCAAGGGTTGCGGCAGGCGGTCACAACATTCCGGAACAGGTGATACGGAGAAGATATACTGCCGGACTGCATTATTTTTTCAATGTTTACAGAACATTGGCCGACAGATGGATTCTTGCGGACAATTCCAAGATACCTTTCAAGGTGGTCGCCGAAGGCTGGAAGGGCATTCTCAATATAAAAGACGAAGAAATCTACAGTACGATAGAAAAGAAGGCCGCAGAGGCCCAAAACTATTTCGACAATGATAGCAAATAAGGAATATTATTATAACACATTCAAGGTCAATGACATTGACCTGAAATCTCTTGTGACGACGGCACTCTCGCACGGCGGGGACTACTGCGACCTGTATTTCGAGAACACCTCGGACCAGGTCTATCAGCTCATGGACGGGAAGGTCACGTCTGGCGGTCTGAATATCGATTACGGTGTGGGAATCAGGGTGTTGTGCGGTGAGAAGACCGGTTATGCCTACTCTGAAAGTACGGAGCGGAAAGATATGGAAGTAGCTGCGCTTGCGGCCTCGGCTATTTCGCAGGGCTCTGCTGTCACGCCACGTGAAACCAGAAGCGTGGGGGCCACGTACACTTCCCAGGAAAACAATGGCGGCCGCCTCGTCAGGAGACTTTATCCGGGACATCCGAACCCGGCGGCGGACCGTTATCCGATACAGAAAGACTGGAGGAAAGAGAGTCCGTCTGTGGTCGTGGGATATCTCGACCGTCTGGAAAAGGCCATCAAGGCGAAGGACAGCAGAATCGTGAGCATAATGTGCTTTCTGAGCAGTCAGACAAGCGATTATATGATGTACAATTCTTTCGGCGAGCTCAAATACGAGACCCGTCCGCTGACCACCGTTTCCGCCATGATTGTGGCTGACAACGGAAAGCGGCGTATCAAGAAAAATGACTCCATCAGTCTTCGCAAGGGCGCGGAGATGCTTACAGATGAAGTGATGGAAGAACTTGCGGCCAGTCTGACGGACGGCATTGACAGTGCTTTCGAGGCAAGCAGGCCTGAGGGCGGGCAGATGCAGGTGGTGATGGGTGCCGGTGCTTCTGGCATTCTGCTTCACGAGGCCATGGGACACGCTTTCGAGGCTGATTTCAACAGAAAGGGCCAGTCCATCTTCTCGGACAAGATGGGGAAGCGGATTTGTCCGGAAGGAATCAATATCGTGGATGACGCGACCATCCGAAGTAACCGCGGCTCCCTGAATTTTGACGATGAGGGCGTGCCGGGACAGAGGACAATGATGGTCGAGAACGGAGTGCTGACATCGTATCTGCACGACCGGATCAGCGCGAAGTACTACGGCGTGGCCCCGACCGGCAACGGAAGACGTGAAAATTTCCGTTCAAGTCCGATTCCGAGAATGCGCGCGACCTATATGGAAAATGGCAATGCCGATCCGGAAAGCATCATTGCTTCGGTTTCCAAAGGCATCTATGTCAATGAGTTCAGCAACGGGCAGGTGAAAATCGGCGAAGGTGATTTCACGTTCTTCGTGCAGAGCGGCTTCCTGATAGAGAACGGAAGGCTTACCAGACCTGTCAATGATGTCAATGTCATCGGCAACGGGCCCCAGGCATTGAAGGACATTGTCGCTGTCGGCAATGACTGCAAGCTGAAGGATGCCGCATGGACTTGCGGAAAAGGTCAGTCAGTGCCGGTTTCGTGCGGAATGCCGACGGTGCTGGTGAATAATCTGATAGTGGGAGGAGTGGCAGATGAATAAGGAATTCAAGATGAAAGAAAGTTTGGACTTCGCGATAAGCGATGCGGAGAGAGAAATAGCGGACAAAAGCGTGCAGATGGCGCTGGATGCGGGTGCTTCGGCAGTCATGGTGTCACTGGACAAAGCAAAAACCGAGATTTATGCATTGCTGGACGGGGAGATTGACAATATCAGGCAGACTGGAGACAGGTCATTGACCTTCAACATCTATGCTGACGGCAAATACGGCACTTTTTCCACGAACAGGTTCGAGGAGGACAGTCTTCGCGATTTCCTCTGCAAGGCAGTCGAGACAGTGAGGATGCTGGTGGCTGATCCGTTCCGTGGATTGCCGGACAAGAAGGACCTTGCCACGGATGCTGTCAATGGTGATGAGATGGGGCTGTGCTGGTATGGTTATGATTCGGTTTCCCGCGATGAAAAATTGGAGATGGCAAGACGCGTTTCCGTGTTCGGGGAATTCTCTGCGCCGTCTTCTGACAGGAACTGGCGTGTGGTATCCGAGGAGGTGGAATATAACAACACATTGTCAGACACATACTTGACAAGTTCTGACGGATGTCGATGCCGCCAGACGGAGACTTCATTCGAGGTGAGCAGCCAGGTTACTGTCGAGGACAATGATGGAAACAAATACAGCGGCCTGTGGTGGGATTACGGTGTCGGTCCGGAGAAGGTGCTGACTTCAGAATGCGGGAGAAAGGCTGTTGAAATGGCCGTGATGCAGATCGCTCCTGTCAATGCGGACAAGGGAAAATACACGATGGTGGTTTCACGTCTGGTTTCAGGCCGTCTTCTCCAGCCTGTGCTCAATGCGTTGAGCAGTCTGTCCGTCTATCAGAAGTCTTCATTCCTGGTGGATGCGCTGGGTAAGCAGGTCTTCAGCAAAGGCTTGAATGTGGTGGATATGCCTCTTGAAAAGGGCAAGAGCGGGGCAATCCTGTTCGAGACCGACGGTCGTGCCTGCAGGAACCGTGAGATTATCTCTGACGGCGTGGTGACGGAGAATTTCACGAGCATATACATGTCTAGGAAGCTTGGCATTCCGCCGACTTACAGCTGCCCTAACCGCCCTGTCCTGCTGCCGTTTGTCTCCGAAGAACTGCTTGGTGGGGAGCGTGGAGGAGTTAGTGGTGATGGGCTTGGTGGTGAGCGTGGTGATGGATGTGGTGCTGGGCTCGGTGCTGTGAATGGTGGTGAACGTGGAGCTGGACTTGGTGCTGTAAGTGGTGACGGACGTGGAGTTGAGCTTTGCGTTGTGAGTGGTGACGGACGTGGAGTTGAGTTCGGTGGCCCCGAGCTTGGTGCTGTAAGTGGTGGTGAGCGTGGAGCTGAGCGTGGTGCTGTGAATGGTGGTGAACGCGGAGTTGAACTCGGTGCTGTGAATGGTGACGGACATGGAGTTGAGCGTGGTGAAATGAGTGGCTCCGGTCTTGGTGGTGATTGTGGTGAAGTGAGTGGTGATGTGTTCGGTGCTGTGAGTGGTGACGGACGTGGAGTTGAGCGCGGTGCTGTGAGTGGTGGTGGGCGTGGACTGAAGGCGGACCCGTTTGTAAATGAGATCGCGCAGCGGGATATTCTGGAACTCTGCGGAAGCGGCATCCTGGTCACGGACTTCAACGGCGGCAACTGCAACAGCGCCACCGGCGACTTCTCCTACGGCGTTTCCGGCTTCCTCTTCGAGAACGGCAAGATAACCTCGCCGATCGACAGCTTGCTCATAACCGGCAACATGACAGACCTTTGGAGCAACCTCCTCGCCGCCGGCTCCGACCCGGTCCCTGGAATGAGCCGTCAGGTCCCGACCCTCGCCTTCAGAGACGTCACCTTCAATGCATAAAGCCGGAAAGTGTGAAAATCTCGGCAGCGCGATTCATCCGTAAAACCCCGCCTTTTCACGGACAAACTGTAGATTCTCGGTCAACCAATATCAGTCTACTTCTCGCGCGCGGTACAATCTTCAACGCGTAAAACCGGAAAGTGTGAAAATTACCCGTAAATCATCACGGAAAATGTGAAATATATATGGGTTTTTAGTGCGGATTATGTGAAAATCTCGGTAGCGCGATTCATCCGTAAAACCCCGCCTTCTTCCGGACAAGATGTTGATTTTGAGCAACTTGTCCGTGGAATCCCACCTTTTTACGGACAAACTACTTTATATTCTACAAATTGGCATTATTTGTGGAGTATGTAGAGCGTTAAATAAACTGTTCCTATGAATGTTAAGACATATTCAGAAAAAGAGAGACGCTGCAATGCGAGTTTTCTATCAGCTGGCCCATATTGGCACGCATATACTTCTGGAAAAGAAACGCCGTTGCTATTCTCTTGTACTCAAGACTTTGCATTTGCCATGAATGTCGTGGCCCAAGCATCAAACGAGTTCAAAGGTGTAACAATCCTCGCCTTTGAAATATTGAACAATCATTTTCATTTCGTGTTGTCCGCAGAAGAATTGGAAATATTGGAATTCTGGAACTATTGCCGCAGGCGAATAGGGCGGTTCTTTCCATCTGCAAAAGGCATTGACTTGTCACTGAGGCAGATAGAAGTCCTCTCGTCATTGCGCAACTGTATCATTTACACAAATCGGAACGGATATGTTGCTGATCCTTCTTATACGCCGTTCAGTTACCCTTGGGGAACGGGAAGATGCTATTTTCTTGATGCTCCAAGTGGAGTCAAGTTCTCTGAAATGAAGTTTGATGATAGAAGACGAATCCTTCGAAGCCGTTTTCCCGGATTGCCGAATGACTGGGTGATTGTCAATGACTATGTTTCTCCATTTTCGTATTGCGCAGTCAAGTTTGGCATGGCTATGTTCCGAGATGCGCATCACTATTTTGCGATGCTCAGCAAGGGGGTAGAGTCATACTCTGAGTTTGCTGCTGAACTGGATGATGGCGAGTTTCTTACGGATGCTGAACTGTTTACGCAGATAATGAAGTGTCTGAAGCAGAGTTATGGCGTGACTGCTCTACATGACTTGACACGTCCACAGAAACTTGACCTTGCCAAGAAACTGCACTATGATTTCCGTTCTTCCAATGGTCAAATCCGCCGTGTACTGGCTCTGTCTCAATATGATGTGGATGCCCTGTTCCCACTTTCGTCCTAGCATTTTTTTGACAACTAACCGCCAACTTGTCTGTAAATTACTCCATTTTTTCTGCGGCAGAAGTTTTCTGGGCGGAGTTTGTAATTCCTGATTTTGGTCGCTTTGTGAGGTAGCTGACATCTGGAAAATTCAGGTGGCGGGTCTCTTGGAAATCCAAGTGGCATGTGTCTGGAAAATCCAAACTGCGTCGGTCAGTAAACCGCAAGCAGCGTTTGTCCGTAAGACCACAGTCCGCATCTGTCCGGGAGACCCTACCCCGCGTTTGTCCGGAAAACCCCGCCTTTTTACGGATGAATTGGTCATTCTGACAACTTGTCCGTAAAACACCCCCTTTCTCCGGACAAAATCGAGTTGCTGGTGTTTTGGTTGCCTTAGGGATCTGCAGAGAAAAGTCGCCATGGGGAGAGTTGGCAGGATGTCTTTCAGCAAAAGATCCGACCTGGTGTAGCTGTGGTTGGTTCACCACGTCCCGTCTCGGAAGGATTCTGGGCGGACCAGGCCCTCCCGCTTAGCGGGCCCCTCCCTCTAGTACCGAGGGCGGTAAGTCCGCCCCGAGCCATCTGAGACGGTAACTCTGTCGTTCCTGATTTTGGTTGCTTTGTGAGGTAACGGGTGTCTGGGAAATTCAGGTAACGGGTGTCTGGGAAATCCAAGTGGCATGTGTCTGGAAAATCCGAACTGCGTTGGTCAGTAAACCTCAAGCCACGTTTGTCCGTAAGACCACAGTCCTCGTCTGTCCGGGAGACCCTACCCAGCGTTTGTCCGTAAAACCCCGCCTTCTTCCGGACAAGTTATTGATTTTGAATAACTTGTCCGTGAAACCCTGCCTTTTCCCGGATAAGTATTCCATAGTTTCCAAGCGGCTGAACACTGAAGCGGTTTTCACCATAAAACTGCCCTCGTCCTGCGTTTAAGGTCGCAATTTATGACCTTAAACATTATTCCTTTGTCAATTGAAACCGAAAATTATCTGGAAAGCGTTCAATATTGCGTTTAACAGCCTGATTTAGAACTTTAGCTTCTACACCATATAGCGTTGCCAAGTCTTTATCAAGCATAACCTGCTGTCCTCTAATTACTTTTATTAGCGGTTCGATATTATCCACGGCAACCAACCGGTCACAATTTGTGACCAGTTCGCAGTTCTCAGTCTTTTCTGTTATATCTGCCATATTTCTATCTTCATTCTTGAGATCACAAATTGTGACCTTAAACGTGTTGTTATTTATTGTTGCATGCAGCTGTGGTTGTACTTTTAGTAATCGCTTAACTCGTTGCTATGAACAGGTGTCCGTCAATCTTGGCACTGCAGCATCGACCCCGGTGCAATCTCGAGTATCTTGCACAACTTCGCAGCCATCTTCAATGTGGGCATAGCCCGTCCGGTAACATAGGCATTGATTCGGGATGGGGAAACCGACATTTTTTCTGCCAACGCCTTCTGGGACATATTATTGCGGATAAGCCCGTCCTTTATCAGTGACTTGACAGATCTCAGGTTTTTATGTTCGTCCAGTCCGTCGTCAGTCTGGACACTGCTCTGGTTTTTATAATCATCTCTCACATTCCCGTCGCGGAGTATTCCGTAATTTCGGTACGAGTCGTAGCCGTCCACAATAGTTCTGCTATGACTGTGGTAATTCTCTTTGCGTGACTCTGCCAAATATCCGGAACACGGTTTGCCGTAGGAATCATTGTCAGTGCCTATAGCAAGCAGTTCATTTCCGATTTTGCGGATCTCATTGACAATCATTAACTCTCGCGATTCTGACGGACGCTTCATTCCGCTGGAATATGCGGCCAAAAGACTTTGCTGTATGCCGAGTCTTCTTGCTACTGCGGACAAGTTCAATTCCGGATGTGAAAGCAGAATCCTGGATATGCCTTCAGGTTCAGGATTGTCATATTCGAAGCTTTCGTTTGAGATGTCCTCGTTGAGCGAATACCAATGTACGCCGTCATCCTCGATTATATAATCGTCTCTGTTTTCCGCATTCAACAGATTACGATAGTAAAGGAGTGACTGCCACAATGTCCTCCCGTCATCGAACTGAGCATATATTCTGCTTCCCTCGAACCATATCTTCTTGATCCGCATAGCTGCCTCCCTTTTTTCCTTACAAAGTTAGGATATATTTTCATATCTATAATACAAAATTTAGAAATTTTCGCAACGAACAGATTTTCCGGCCGAAAAAACTTTCCAAAATTTTCCGCGTTACAGGCGGTCATAAATAAATTAGAATATTTCAACAAAGAAATAACTGCTAACAATTATTGAAATAATCGACAAAAGAGAAAAAGCATTTTTTCATACAAAGCTAGACACTTTTAAACGAAATGTTTTTATATTTGCAATTGTCGGGCATGTATGACTTAACCGACATGAAATAATATACTAATTTCATGTTACAAAGATAGTTATACAACGCCGACAGACATATTATAGACGTTACTGACGTTTTTCTTTCACGATACAAACTTGGCGGTTTGACAAATTACAGAAAGAGGAAGCGGCAACGGGAACGTCCACATGTGATGACACATCAGTCATCCGCGCCGGTGGAAGGCGTGGAGATTTGCTGTATATCATCCTGGCGTGGGCTGACGGCGTTGCTTATCTTTTCTGAAAGGCACGCCAAGGCCTGTATCGTGGGATAAGCAAAAGCAAGACTCCCACGTCTTTTTTTGTATCCGCCATTCTGGGGAGGCATTGGCACCAACACACAAACTAATGATTGGCAACAACTATCAAGATGAAAAGCCAGGCTATTGCCCTCCTGAAATCAATTCAATTCTGATAGATTCAAAATCACCTTTTGCTGTCGTTGAAGGCAGTACCGGCAACGGTCTCAATGTCGGTGTAGCCGGATGGGGAGAAGGTGATAATTTCAGCGGCGATGCCGACTGATAAAATAATGATCAACAAACACTTAAAAACCAATTAATATGAAATCACGATTTCTTGTTTTGTGTCCGACATTGGCGGTTCTGCTTGCCGGATGCGCGAAAGAACCAGTCGTGGAACCAATTGTAGATGATTCCGGCCTCATACCGCTGAACATCGACGGTTCCATCAACCAGATTCAGACCAAGGTCAATGCTGCCGGCTTCGTGGACAAGGACGCATTGGGCCTCTTCGCCGTGAACTACAGCGATGAAAACACCGTCGCAGGCACCCTTGCCGACAACGGAAACCAGGCCGACAACGTCAAGTACGTCTTCGACGAGGCCGCCAACAAGTGGACCCCGACGAAGAAAGTCTATTACAAGGACGTCAATACCAATGTTGACCTCTACCTCTATTACCCGCACCAGTCATCCGTGACCGAGGTCAATGCCGCGAACTTCGAAGTGCAGAAGGACCAGAGCTCAGCCGCTACCGCATCATCCCTCTCCGGATATGAGGCCTCCGACTTCCTCTGGGGCAAAGCGGTCAACATCACCCCTTCCGAGAACAAGGTAGCAGTCCAGCTGTCGCATAAGATGGCCGCTGTCAATGTCGTCCTTGTGGAAAAGGAAGGCTTCGCTGAAGGCGAATTCGCATCCCTCGAAAAAGGAGTCATCCTGACCAATACCACACGCAAGGCCAAGATCAATTTCGCGACCGGAGAAGTTTCCGCTTTGGGCAATGCCCAGCAGGACGGTATCGTGATGTGTCCGCAGAGCAGCGGCGCATTCAGGGCAGTGGTAGTTCCGCAGACCGTGGAGGCCGGCGAGAAGCTGTTTGCGATTACAATCGACGGCGTGTCATACGGTTTCAGAAATAGCGCTGCTTCAGTAACTTACGCTGCCGGCAAGCAGACGGACGTCACCATCAACATCAAGAAGAAAACTCCGGCAGGCGAATACGAACTCACCCTCGGCGACATCAAGATTGCCGACTGGACTGAAGACCGGAATACTCACGGTGGAGAGGCCCGTCAGTACTTCGTGGTGAACCTTACCGAAGCCGGAACGCTTGGCAAGGTGATTCGCAGTTTCAAGAAGAATCCGGACAAGATCAGGAACCTGAAGGTGTCCGGTCTGATTACCACTGAGGATTTCTACTTTATGCGCGACTCTATGGCTATCTTGGAGGCGATTAACCTTAAGGAGGCTAAGGTGGTGAATGCGAAGTATTATGATGAGAAAACTCAAAATTGGGCTGCTCGTAATGATATAATTCCTTATGAATCCTTTAGGAATAAGAAGACTCTGTCGCATTTCTCATTTCCAGAGAAAATAACATATATAGGGTCATATGCATTCTCCAATACAAGTTTATCAGGAGCATTGATAATGCCAGATGATGTTACAGAAATTGGTGCTTCTGCCTTTTCAACAACATTGATTGGTAGTGTTTCTTTTTCGCCACGACTTGATAAAATTGAAGAGGAAGCCTTTAGCGAATGCAAATCTCTTACTGGGACATTATCGCTTCCAGAATCTATCAGATATATAGGTTCTTCAGTCTTTATAGATTGTTCTTTTGTTGGAAAACTTCACTTGCCAAATAATCTGGAGTATATTGGAAGTAGTGCATTCTATCATTCCGGTTCTTTTGTCGGGGACTTAATAATTCCAGAGAATGTCACAAAACTATATGAACGAACTTTTGGATTTTCAGGGTTTACAGGTGAGTTAAATTTAAATAATGTCACTGAAATTGGGAGATGGTGTTTTAAATGTTGTGAGTTTACAGGAGAGCTAATGATACCACAAGGCGTGATTGATATTCCCGAGGATTGTTTTTATCAAAATCATTTTTCGAAAATCATTATACCTGATTCCGTGAAAAGAATTCAGTCTAGTTCTTTTAGCTATAACCGACTTCGTGAATTAAAACTACCAAAGGGATTATTAATCATAGAGGATTATGCTTTTTCGTATAATTATTCGCTAGAAGAAATTATTTTGCCATCTACAATACAGTTAATCAGACAGGGTTCTTTCGCATATTGTCCCACAGTTTCCAAAATCATTTGTAACGCCTCGGAGCCGCCATCCGTAATGCAAGGCGCGTTTGATGGCATAGCCAAAGACAATTTCACTGTAGAAGTCCCTTCCCAATCTGTGACGCGTTACAAGACCGAATCGGGCTGGTCTGATTTCCGTAGAATCTCAGCGCACTATGATTTTTCAGTAAGCCGTGACAGAGTGCGCACACTTAACGCGGCAGAGTCAAGGACATTGATCCTGCGCGCCCCTGCGAACTTCAACTGGAGCATAGAAAGCAAGCCTGACTGGGTAACAGTGACCCCTGCATCAGGCACGGGTAAGGCTGATATTACTATAAATGTGAACGAAATGGCCCGTACAAGTGATACTTTCGAAGTAAATGAAGGCACTTTTACCAGCCCTACATATAAGAAATACGCAGGCAGAAGCGGCGAGATTGTCTTCAAACTTGACGAGAAAGACTATCGTTGTACATTGGATGTCGAGCAGTACGATACGGAATATTCAGACGGCGAAGTCATAACATTGAACACGGCGACCAAAGGCCCCGGCATTGACATCGTCTTCATCGGAGATGGCTATGATGCCCAAGATATTGCCAAAGGCACATTCAAGCAGAATACCGAGGGCGGCTTCAAACATTTCTTCGGCATTGAACCTTATTCTACCTATAAGGATTATTTCAATGTCTATGCGGTCGTTTCCATGTCGGACGACAGCGGCATCGGTACGGTCAATACCGTGATTGATACCAAGTTCGGAAGTTATTTCACGCAAAACCGCATAAAGGCTCCTGAGGCCGACAAATGTTTCAAATGGGCAAAGCGTGCCGATGCGTCGATGGACCTCAGCAAGTCTCTCGTAATCATGCTCATGAACACATCTACTTATGAGGGCGTGACCATGATGTATGGAGACGGCTCGGCTATTGCCTGCTGTCCGGTAAGCACTGATGCTTATCCATATAATTTTAGGGGTATCATCCAGCACGAGGCAGGCGGACACGGTTTCGGTAAACTCGGTGATGAGTATATCTACCATAATGCATTTATCCAGACGTGTCAATGCCCGGATGGTTGCGAGCATCCTCAAGGTGACGATGATACAATGACATCCTATGGCGTTTACAAATCCAAAGGCTGGTACAAGAACCTCTCAATGACTGCCGATGCCAAGCAAGTTCCGTGGGCACATCTTATCTATCACAAGAACTACTCCGACAAGGTGGATATGTATGAGGGCGGCTATATGCACACACGCGGCGTATATCGTTCTGAGGCAACAAGTTGTATGAACAACAATATCCCATACTACTCTGCCATCAGCCGCCAGGCCATTGTCGAGCGGATCAAGGCATACGCAGGCGAGGCATTTGACTTCGACGATTTCGTGGCCAAAGACTCCTTCGAGGTCGGCACCAAGTCATTGGCAAGAGACTTCGACTGGACCTTCGGCGTGAATCCGAACATGTTCCGCGCGAACGGCGACGGCCCTATCTACATGGGTGAGCATCCTAACGTAAAATAAAATATTTGCACAATGAAAAAATCAATATACCTTATAATTGCGGCAGCTGCATTGATTTCCTGCTCCAAGTCCGAGCCGGTCGAGGTCAATGCCGATGAACTCCGGTTCGACATCTCTTATCCTGCCACGAAAGCGACCGCTTCTTCTTTCGAGAGCGGTGACGCGATTTCGCTCTATGCAGTGGAATATGCCGCAGACGGCACCCAGATGCCTCTTCAGATCGGCGGAAACTATCTGAACAATGAGAAGATTACCTGCAGCGGTTCGTCCTGGACTCCAGAGAGAAAACTGTTCTGGAGCGAGCGCCCATGCGATTTCTACGGCATCTATCCATATCAGAATGTGACATCCATCGAGAGCTATCCGTTCTCGGTGGCGACTGACCAGTCCGGCGACGGCTACGAGGCTTCCGACCTGCTGTATGCCTATACGCAGAACGTTTCCCGTTCAGCGGGCGCCGTAAGCCTTCAGTTCCAGCACATTATGTCCAAGCTTGTGGTGAAGCTTGAGAAGGGGCCTAAGTTCGAGGGCAAGATTCCTGACGACGTGGTTGCACACATCTACAATACCAATGTGGAGTGCACCGCGAACTTCATTACCGGTTCAGTGGAGAAAAACGCTTTCGGAGCGAAGAACACCATCACGATGAAGAAGCTCAGCAATGAGCAGTTCGAGGCCATCCTGGTTCCGCAGAACCTGGAAAGGAGCACCCCGCTCATCGAGCTGACCATGGGCGGCATTGCCTACCTTCTCGACTACTCCCTGAGTTTTCGCGCCGGCTACGTCCACACCGTAACCATAACGCTGAACACTTCACCTGACCAGGAACAGATCGAGATCTCCATCGACCCGTCAGTCAACCCTTGGAAATAATTCCGGTTCCCCAGACGTCATGGGCGATACCCGTGACATCCCGGTTTTTCAGGTCAGATAGACACCGCTGTCTTCTCCGAAACTCCGGCTGAATCTGAGGTTTCCGACCATATACTTAGTCCCGTGTGCTGATCCGTTCATTCTGCACACGGGACTTTATTCTTGTGCATTATCCTGATCCTGGTTGACCCTCGGTCGCTTGACCCCCGGTTGCGCGATTCATCCGTAAAACCCCGCCTTCTACCGGACAAGTTATTGATTTTGAGTAACTTGTCCGTGAAACCCTACCTTTTTCCGGACAAACTGTAGATTCTGGTTCAACCAATATCAGTAATAAGCAGATCCTTTCATTCTGCACACGGAACTCGTCCGTAAATGCCACGCATCACATGAGGTACTTGCTCATGTCTTCGCCACGGCTCTGGGCCTCGCGGATTTCGGTGGAGGAGATATCAACGATCGGCGCATCGAGAAGCTGGATGTGATAGATCTGCCGGTCGGCATCTTCCAGACTGAACCGTTCCGCTCCGGAATGCGATTCGTCCAGGACGTAGAAAGCGGGGAAGTGCTTGCACTCGTTCATGAGTGCTGCCCTCAATGCCTTGATGTCGAAGCCTTTACGCGGATATACAGCTACACCGTACTCGGAAAGGATACGGGGAAAGTCACGCCATTTGTGTATGGAAGAGAGGTTGTCCGCGCCTATGACCAATGTGAAGTCGTTCTCCGGCTCACGTCGCTTGAGCGCATCCAATGTGCGGATAGTGTAGTGCGGAGGCTCCATTTTCAGTTCAATGTCATCCACCCACACGTTCAGTTCAGGATGTCGGCGGACAGCCTGGACAGCGGCATTGTACCGGTCCTGTCCGGAACTTGCATCAATCGAGTCCTTCAGCGGATTTTTGGGCGATACCACCAGATAGACCCAATCGAATTCCTTCTTTACGGTAAGGTATTCCATTATGGCCTGATGACCGATATGGAGCGGATTGAAAGAACCGGCGTAAACGGCAATGCGCATGATCAAAAATTATTGTAGGAAGTCGTCAACCACTTTTTCAGCTTCGGCATAAGCTTTCTGCAAATCATCATTGACAAGAATATAGTCGAACTTGTCAGCGTAAGTCATTTCCTCTGAGGCCTTTGCGACGCGCTTTGCGATGGCTTCGGCGCTGTCGGTGCCTCTGGCGACGAGCCTCTTCCTCAGCTCTTCCACTGACGGAGCCTGGATGAATACTGACAATGCCTTGTCTCCGAAGTATTTCTTCAGGTTCACGCCGCCTTTCACATCCACGTCGAAGATGATGACATGGCCTTTGTCCCAGATTCTCTGGACCTCTGACTTGAGCGTACCGTAGAACGAACCAGTATAGACCTCCTCGTACTCCACGAACTTGTCTTCCGCTATCATCTTGCGGAACTCGTCTGCCGTAAAGAAGTGATATTCAATGCCGTTGCGTTCCTGTCCGCGTGGCGCGCGGGAAGTCGCCGATACAGAGAACTCCATCTCGGGATGCAACTTGAGAATGTGGCTCACAATGGTGCTTTTCCCGGAACCTGACGGGGCTGAAAATATGATTACTTTATTGCTCATTCTGATAATTGTTGGATTCTGACGCAAAAGTAAGCATTTTTTGCTTAACTGCCCGTAAGTTGGTAACTTTACCGGACAAACCAGCTGAAAAAGTAGTTAACCATTCATTGGACACGAAAATTTATGAATTCAGACAAATACGTCATCGGCATTGACTTCGGCTCAGATTCGGCAAGAGCGGTCATTGTGAACTGCGCGGACGGCTCGATTGTCGGAGAAAGCGTCAGTTTCTACAAGAGATGGAAGCAGGGACTCTTCTGCGACCCGTTGAAATCACAGTTCAGACACCATCCGCAGGATTACATTGACGCGATAGAGTCGGCAGTGGGGGCGGTCACTTCCGCACATCCGGATCAGGCTCGGAATATCGTGGCATTGTCAGTGGACACTACCGGAAGCACACCGTGTTTCGTGGATGAAAACCTCGTTCCGCTCTCCCTGAAGCCGGAATTCAGCGAAAATCCGGATGCGATGTTCATCCTGTGGAAGGACCATACGGGGACCGATGAGGCTGCCCGGATCGAGGCTGCTTGTCATGCCAATGTCCCTGACTACACCATGTTGTCAGGCTTTGCCTACTCTCCTGAGGCATATTGGTCCAAGGCCCTGCATGTGCTGAGGACTTCTCCGCAGGTGCGTGAGGCGTATTTTACGGCGATTGAGCTGTGCGACTGGATTCCGGCGCTTCTGACCGGATGCCACAACATTGACAATTTCTGTATCAGCCACAGCTGTGTGGGCGAAAAATCGTTCTGGTGCGAAAAGTGGGGCGGCTATCCTCCGGTGGAATTCTTCGAAAAGATAGATCCGGTGCTCGTGAAACTCAGGAAGAGTCTGTCTGACAATGACCGGACTCCTGATGTGCCCGTGGGCAATATCACAGACGAGTGGGCCGACAGATTGGGCGTTCCTCACGGAATCGTAATCGGTGCCGGCAATATCGACTCGTTCTCCGGCTCGTTCGGCTCAGGCGTGGAAGAAGGCGTGCTCGTGATGAGTTTCGGCACTTCGGCTGCCTATACCACTGTTTTCAGGCCGGAGGCTCTGGACAATGTTATTGACGGCGTCATGGGACAGGTGGATGGGCTGATCACTCCCAAGATGATAGGCATCGAGACCGGACTCAGCGCTTACGGGGATGTTTACGCTTGGCTCAAGCGCCTGATAATGACTCCGGTAAACAATATTCTCGCGGACTGCGACGTGCTCCCGAAAGAAGATGTGGCAGCGATTGCGGACTACATTGACGATAAGATGATGCTGGAGCTGAACCGGTCTGCGGAGCGGGTAAGTCCGAACATCCACAATCCTTTCGCGACGGACTTCCTTAACGGCCGCAGGGCGCCGGCTTCGAATATGCGTCTGTGGGGCTCGCTGATGGGACTGAAGCTGTCCACGGATGCGGGGGCGATATTCCGTTCACTTGTCGAGGCGACTTCGTTTGCTTCCAAAGTGATAATGGATGGCGTGGAAAGTGCCGGGCTGAAGATCGACAAGGTGATTGCTACCGGCGGCATTGCCCAGAAATCGCCTTTGGCCGTGCAGATGGTGGCCGATGTGCTCAACAAGGAAATAGAAATCTGTTCGTGCAAGCAGTCGGGAGCGCTCGGGGCTGCCATTTTTGCTGCTGCCGCTGCCGGAGTCTATCCTGATTTCAGGACAGCGCAAAGGTCAATGATACATAAGAATTCCAAGGCCTATTATCCTGATAATGAGAGCCATAAGTTCTTGCTTGAACGTTTTGGACTCTATAGGAGGGCAGTGGATTATACTGAAAAAGTTCAGGAGGAATTCTTTAATTTTGATGAAATTGACTAATTTTGTGGAGTTTTGCTGAACCGTGCGGAGAAATTATATGACATTTTGTCGGTAAAGTAGCGAGGTGGCAGAATTATTGCAGAAAGACCTGCGGATTCAGTAAGCGTTTAGGGCTTACGTAATGTTCATTGAAATAATTTCTAATTTTTATAGAATATGGTTTCTTATAAAGAATTAGGCCTTGTAAACACAAGAGAAATGTTTGCAAAGGCTGTAAAAGGCGGATATGCTATTCCTGCCTTCAACTTCAACAATATGGAGCAGCTTCAGGCTATTATCCAGGCTTCAGCAGAGTTGAAGTCACCAGTCATTCTTCAGGTTTCTAAGGGTGCCCGCAACTATGCGAACCAGACTCTTCTCCGTTACATGGCAGAAGGTGCTGTACAGTATGCCAAGGAACTCGGTTGGGAACATCCTCAGATCGTTCTTCACCTCGACCACGGCGATTCTTTCGAACTCTGCAAGAGCTGCGTGGATATGGGCTTCTCTTCAGTTATGATCGATGGTTCTGCTCTTCCATACGAGGACAACATCGCTCTTACAAAGAAGGTTGTAGAGTACGCTCACAAATATGATGTTACCGTAGAGGCTGAGCTCGGTGTTCTCGCAGGTGTTGAGGATGAGGTTGCTGCTGAGGAATCTCACTATACAAAGCCTGAGGAGGTTATCGACTTCGCTACCCGTACAGGTTGCGATTCACTCGCCATCTCCATCGGTACTTCACACGGTGCATACAAGTTCAAACCGGAGCAGTGCACACGTGACCCTAAGACAGGTCGTCTCGTTCCACCGCCGCTCGCATTCGACGTTCTCCACGAGATCGAGAAGAAGCTCCCTGGATTCCCTATCGTTCTCCACGGATCATCTTCAGTACCACAGGAGTATGTAGATATCATCAATACTCATGGCGGAAAACTTCCAGATGCAGTAGGTATTCCTGAGGAGCAGCTCCGCGAGGCTGCCAAGTCAGCTGTCTGCAAGATCAACATCGACTCAGATTCACGTCTTGCAATGACTGCTGCCATCCGCAAGGTATTCGTTGAGAAACCGGGCGAGTTCGATCCACGTAAATATCTTGGTCCTGCACGTGACGAGATGAAGAAACTCTACGAGCACAAGATCAAAGACGTTCTCGGTTCTGACGGCAAAGCTGAATAATCAGCCGACCCTATAACAACTAAGTCCAGATATCTTCACAGGTATCTGGACTTTTTAGTTCGTCCAGCACGAACATACTCTAATGGGTGCAAGTCCCTAAACCGC
>ENA-UOJA01001569-UOJA01001569.1-human-gut-metagenome-genome-assembly--contig:-C19-NODE-1569-length-18193-cov-39.772412_pt1 | contig 18193 bp, 6 predicted proteins | sample MGYA00242337_ERZ723884 | MGnify/ENA metagenome assembly ERZ723884
AGAAGAGTCTGTTGTTTTATGAATCTACAATGTGTACTTTATCGGATGCTTACGATTTGGAAGCTGCAAAGAGAATTTGTTTTTGAAGTTCAATGTGCTAACGAGATGTTGTCTTTGTTGCTTTTTTATAATTATTTAGCTATAAAATATGATGATAAGGAGGCATTGTGTAGAGTAAAAGCTAATTTAATGAGTGTAAAACCTCAGTATTTAAATTTGCCGAACGATTTTTTTGATAAACATATGCTAGCATATGCAGATAAATTGCATGACGTAATAATACAAGAGCTAAATAATATAAACTTTGAGAATGTGTTGTTTATAGGTTTTACTGCAAATCTTTATCAATGGATACCATCTTCTATAATTGCAGAAATAATAAAAGAGAAATATAACATTCCTATAGTAGTAGGAGGTATAGGAACAAGAGGTAGTGCATTATCTATTTTAAATAATTTCCATTGCTTCGATATCTCAACATGGGGAGAAGGTGAGAATATCTTGTTGAAGATATCATTTTTTTTGCAAAAAAATGATACTACTAATGATAATATGTTGTTAATACCAAATATTGCAATTCGAAAATCTACTGGCGTAGCAGTTTCATCAAAAATAAATCATGATTTTACGAATTTGTCGGATAGTCTAAATTCGCCAAATTTTCAAGATTATTTTAAGCAATTGTCTGAATATTGTATACTTAATGAAAATATTGCTTTAACTATTGAAGGTGGTAGAGGATGTCATTGGAAAAAATGCAATTTTTGTTATTTAAATATGGGTTATAAATATAGAACCAAAGCGGTGTTGACTATTATAAAGGAGATTACATATTCAATAAAGAATTATAATATAAAGAAATTTACTTTTCTAGATAATGATCTTATAGCAAATGATATAGAAAGATTTGATTCATTGTTAGATAGTTTAATTTCAATAAAAAAGAAGTTTCCTTCATTTCAAATAGAAATGGCTGAAATAATAACAAAAGGGGTTAATGCCAAAACAATAAAAAAAATGTCTTTAGCAGGTTTTAGACATGTACAAATTGGCTATGAATCTGCAAGCGATGATTTATTAAAGAAAATATCAAAAAAAAATTCATTTGGAAGTAATTTATTTTTTATTATACAAGCTATAAAATATGGAATATCTATTGAAGGAGCAAATATTATTAAGGGACTTTTTGGGGAAACAGAAGATAATATATTAGAAAGTATAGAAAATTTAAGGTATTTACGATTTGTTCTATCGAATGATAAATTTAGTCATAGCTATTCAACTTTAACAATTTCTCATTCTAGTAAAAATTTTCAGATATTGAAAGATTCTCCTAAATTTATAACTAGTCATATTTTGTATTATTTACCAAAAGGATTTATTCTCCCTGATGAACTTGAGGACTGCTTTTTTACAGAAAGGTTTTTATGGGTTGAAAGTCCTCTTTGGAGTCATTTTGAATTGATTGAACGTTATTTTAGATCTTCCCTTTATACATATAGGCTAATAGAATATAAAAATCAAATTGTTTATACAGAATTGTTAAATAATGAGACGATCAATATTTTAGAATTTTATAAAGGTTCATTGGATTGTTTAATATTGAAAACTATAAATAATAGAAATATTTCTATATTAGAACTTAAAGAAGTATTAAATGAGTATTCGCTTGAAGAGATTCAAACTACTTTAAAGGCATTAAATGAAGAAAGGTTAATTTATGTCAACTCTGACTTTTCGGAGATAGTTCCTATTATAGATTTTGAACAAATGAATTAGTTTCTTAAATAAATATTAAATTCCTAAATTATGAAATACATATTATTGACACTGTATTTATTATTAGTATCTACTACATCTGTTTTCAGTCAATCTGCAAATAAAATCATTGTTGATGCTATAGATGTGGGTGATTGGAGGACTTTACGTGAAACATATTTTTCTATTGGAAAAAGATTAGAGCCAGAATATTTATCAGTTTTATCTCGATTCTTTATATATCATTTTTACAATCAACCAGATTCAGCTATCCATTGTGGTACTATATTATTGAATGATTATCAACCTGAAATAAGTGAATATATAGGAAATGTAATGTATTTTATGGCAGACGACTATGCGAAGTTTGGTGAATATGAATATGCAGCCGATATTCTTAATATGTATAATAGTGCTGTAGAACAGGCAAATCTTGAGGAAAATAACTTTTTTATAAACTCTGAACATCAATATAGATTTCGTTCTAAGTATAAACCATTTGAAGTTATAAAACCAAGTCATGATGTAGTTATTCCAATGACATATTGTAATGATAAATCGAATGAATTACAAATGATTTTCGTTCCTATAGAAATTAACGGTCTTGGGTGTCAAGCAAATTATGATACTGGAGCTGGTGTAAATGTTATATCATATAAAATGGCAAATAAAATAGGAGCGCATATAACAGAAACAAATGGGGTAACTCTACTGGGAATCGCTTCGCACCCTTCTAAATTTGCAATAGTAGACTCAATAAAATTAGGTGAAATTACATATAGAAACATACCATTTCAAGTTATTGATTTTGAAACGGGAGATAAAATTGCGGACAAAAAAATGGAGGAAATAGGATATCAATGCATATTAGGTAATCAAAGTATGTTCCCGTTAGAAGAAATACATTTTAATTTTAAAGAAAAGAAACTTATTATACCACATAAAATAGCAGAAAAAACGCCTTATGCTCCCAACATGTATAAATCAGAAAGTGATTTATTGATATTATCGATATTTGATAAAATATCAGGTAAAGTAATTGATGGTAATTTGGATACAGGGGCTAATGTTGCCAAATTAACATCAAAATACTTTAAATGCAATAAATCATTGTTTTCTAGTTATTCTGAAACAGATACCTTAAAAGTTGCAGGTATTGGAGGGGTAACATTTAGTAATGTTTTTTCTGTTAGTTGGAATTTTGAAGCAGGAGGAATGTCTCACACAGAACCGTCTATCCTTGTTGATACAAATTTAGAAATAAAAGAAAATTATGATTGTTTATTTGGTCTTCCTTTGCTTATGCAATATAATTCAATCATCCTTAATTTCAAAGATATGTGGGTGAAATTTTTAGATGAGTAATAAATAATTGTATAGAAGTTAATCTTGTATATTATTTAAAGTTCGAATTCAGTAGGAGCGTTGCTGCAAAAATTCTAATGTAAGTGGCTGATTATTTGTAAGAAATGATTTCCTTTTTTTGGGGAATACCAAATGGCCGAATAATGAGCATACACCTTACTTACTACGATAAAAAGCAGATTTAAAAGTTCATCATTTCACTTGTGTTCATAAAATATGAACACAAGTGAAATGATGAACTAGCATGGCCATGAACTTATAAAAATATTCTTCTATAATTTTTTTATTAATAGAATCACTACTGTCCACTAAAAATGGACAAGGTTAAAAATTAAATAAATTCGGTTCACTTGAATTATATCGGTCTTTGACATTTTTGAAATTCGATTTGTCAAACAAGTCACTGAGATGTGTTTTGTCAGTCAAAGAAATTCCGAGTATTTGGAGAACTTCATAGATGCTGCGTTCTAATTTCATATCGTGTTGGACTATTGCTACCAAACAGTAAGTGATTATCGCACAATAGATTTGTATGCGTACTGCGTTTTCCGATGTTCCCCAAAACTTCTTAATCCTGAGGTGTTGTTTTATCCATTTGAAGAACAGTTCAACACTTCATCTGTTTCGATAAAGCGATGATATCAACTCCGCAGATGCGTCAAGATTGTTTGTCAGGAAGATATATCGTGTACCGTCTTCATGATTCTCAACGATGAGTTTTCTAAGTTCCTCGGGATAATCCTTAGAACTTTTATAAACCGTAAAGCACCCGATTACATCCGAAACTACACCTTCCGGCAATCTTCGTTTCCAGGTTTTAGGCTTGATCCATACGTTTGTTTTGGCTCGTACAACGAAGAAAGCACCTATACGATTTATCGTATTAAGGTTGCTGAAATCGTTATATCCGCGGTCGAATATGTAGTGCGCTCCAGATTCGTATGGTATCTCAGGCATAGTCTTTGAATCGTGAATATTGGCAGGTGTAATATGCACAAATGCAGGAACTTCCGCTTCAATATCGTAGAGCGTATGCAACTTTATTCCGCCTTTATGTTTGCGGAATTTAGCCCACTCAAACACTGACAGGCACAGATCAATCGTTGTAGAATCAAATGCATAAACATGACCGTCAAGTTCGAATATTTTATTGATTCTACGCTTGCGGGCCTCGGCAATCATGAATGTTGCATACTCTTCGAAGACGCGGTAGTTACGTTGCTCATTAGCCTTACTAAGATTGCTGCGAGTTACAGACTTCCCGATTCCAAGATGGTAAAGTTTTTCAGCATGAGCTTCCATAGCCACAATCAAATTTCTAAGACTCTCTCGATTGGATAGCTGACCGAACATCATCGTAAGTAGTTGATTCCAACAGGTGTAGTTCTTGATATATGTGTCTTGTTCCCAGCATAATATTGTGTTTCTAGTTAGAACCCTATGATGCAAAGTCACCTATCTTGGATACGATGCGCTGGTTGCCTATGTAGATGTGCTTGGTGTAGCGTTCGCCTTGGTTTGCCACGAGATAAGGGCTCACGTAGAGTGAGAACTTGGCCGTGTTAGTGAGTCCACCGGCAAACTCTGAGTTTACATATACCTGCTCGCTCTCGCCACTGGTCTTCACCGTGCGCTCACTACATCGTTCATCATACATAAAAATTAAAGTGAATCAGATTTCTTCTTATTTGAAGTCCAAATATATCTAATGAGAAAAATCAATGCAACTACAGCGGAAGTATTTGGAATAATACGTTCAAGAAAAAAAGTTTTAAAACTCATAGACACTGACAATGATAGCAAATCGAAAGTCGATATAAATAATATCATAAATGCAGAATATACTAGAACTGATGTAATAACTACCTTTAATACTATAACTGATATTTTTCGAAACATATTTTTGTATCTTTTTATAAATAAAAGTCATACCTTGACTTATTCTTTAAGAAACCATCAAGATATGACCATGTTAATTATTAGTTTTTGTCATTGTAAATTTGATTTTTAATCTTTTCCCAGAATTTAGGATCCGAGTCTATCGGAAAACGGTGTATGTATTTGATTCCGACATCCCCTGATTTTTCTCGGATTATTACATCAGCATTATTCAATGAACCATTCCCTAAATTTATATCGAACCAAAAAAGAACGGGGTCGTTTGTGTTTTGGTAATCAATATAAAACGTTTCACTTGATTTTGGATTGTTTATTTTATCAACTTGATAAGTATTAATCATAACATTATATTTAACTTTTCTTTTCATTTCCTTAAGATAGTTTTCAATACCTTTAGAAAATGCTCCACCCATACTATGAGAAACAAGGTTAAATTCTTCATCTGGCTTCATATCTGAAATCCATTTCTCATAATGAGCCTTTGCATATTCATATCCTGATTTTTCCCTACTTTTCGCGGTTGATAAATATCCATAATCAGCATCGGTGAAAACAACTTTGTCATCATTGAAAAATGATTTTGCACTTCTTACAAAATTACTATTGTATCCATTCCAATAAGGTGCTCCTGCTTTAGGAGAGCCTCCTCCAATTTTTCCATTAATGAAAACTATTTTATGTCCATCAGGATCAATGGCATTAACTGGATTCGAACCAACAAATAGATACGATGTATATTGCGGATATTTTTCCTGTTCTGAATCCGTACTCATCCACAAGCTTAACCTCGGATCATAGTATCTCGCACCATAGTAATACAATCCCGTTTCCTCATCGAATTCTTTCGCATTGAAGAGGTAAGGCGTATTCCAGATGTTGTTCCGCTCTTCAATGAACACTTCGCCGAACGGCACGTACTCTATGTGTTGTACCACTTCGCCATCTAGGTTGGTGATGTAACTGCTGCTACCCAGATGGTCAGAATGGTAGTAGAACTGCAGATTCTCGTAGGCGTCGCCTTCCTGGAAGTTGTCCTCCAGTGCCTTTGCCATGGCACGAGTCTGGGCTGCTTCCATCGAGCCGTCGTCACAGCAGAATCCCTCGCCGTTTACATAGTCGTTGTTGTCCGTTCCGTTGTACGGCACCTCAAAGGTAGCATAATTTTCTTTGATTGCCTCCTGTTGTGCCGAATATTTTCCGGCATAGTCCACAGATATGGCATCTGCCTCGCTTCCTGCATATTGTATGCGTCTCGGGTCCGAGCCATAGGATGCGAAGTCACCGATCTTGGAAACGATGCGCTGACTGCCTATGTAGATGTGCTTGGTGTAGCGTCCGCCTTGGTTTGCCACGAGATAAGGGCTCACGTAGAGTGAGAACTTGGCAGTGTTGGTGCGTCCGCCGGCAAACTCTGAGTTCACATATACCTGCTCGCTCTCGCCACTGGTCTTCACTGTGCGCTCGCCGTCAGCGTCATACCAGTAGTTGGTCACGAATCCGTCGTCGTCAGAGGCCAGCAGACGGTTCTCCTCGTCCCATTTCAGCTTGCGCTCATGGGCTTTCTCGTCTGTTGTTCCATCTTTCTTCGTGCGTCCCGTGTTGACGTAAACGAGGTTTCCGTTCGCGTCATACTCGTAGGCGTGGCTGTTGCGTGTCTTCTGATTCTCGTCCGGAGTGGCTTCCGTGCGGTAGTTCACGTCACTGACGTTGTCCAGTTGGAATTTCTTTCCATCTTCCTGTCCGTAGGTGTACGTCAGGTCATAGCCCACGTTCAGTGTGCCGTCAAACTGCATGTTGCCCTGCGTCAGGTGCTGGCTCTTCGAGGTGATGCGGTGCATGTTGTCGTAGCCCATTGCCAGTGTGTAGCTTGCCGTCTTGCTGTCTGCACCCGTGTAGGTTCCGGTTGCGCCTGTCAGACGATATAGTGCGTCGTAGGTGTAGCTGTGGCTCATCTGTCCGCCTGCCTTGCCGCTCTGTGGCAGGGCTGCTCCGTTTGCCACGCTCAGCACGTTGCTCACTGCGTCATACGTGTAGGCGTTGTCCATGATGGTATTGCCTCCGGCATTCACTTTCATGTTCTGCAGTCTGCGACGCTGCGGGTCGTAGGTGTAGAATGTCTCCGCTCCGTTGCAGTACTTCATGTACGTGCGCTGGCCGAATTTGTCATATCCTATGCGGTTCACATAGTCATATCCGTACGACTTGTATCCGTGTACGTTCGTAAGCTGTCCGCCCAGGTCATACGTGTAGGTCACTTTCTCTTCGTCCGGGTAGATCATCTCCAGCAGTCGGTTGTGGCTGTCGTAGGTCCATTGTGTCACATAGGTGGCGATGGCCTGGTTAGGCACGATCATCGTGCGTCGGGTCTTGGTCACTTCGCCCATCTTGCCGTAGAAGTATTCTATGGCACCTGTTCCGTCCTCGCGCAGCATCAGTCGTCCTATGCGGTTCTGTGAGGCGTTGCGTCCGCCGTAGTAGTACTTCACGTTGTTCTCCGGATGGTCGGGATAGTTGATGCCCGTCAGTCGGTTGTAGTCGTAGTCATAGGTAATTGTTTTTCCTTCGCCTGCAAGGTTGGCTGTCTGCTTGCTTGTTACGTTGCCCAGTGCATCGTAGGTGAACGTGGTCTTTCCGCTGGCCGGATGGTTCACTTCCGTGCGGCGGTCGCCCATGTCATACGTCGAGGTCGTCACGTTGCCGTCAGCATCTGTTACACGTACAAGTCTCTGGATGCCGTCGTATTCGAATGTAGTGGCGATGGCTCCGTCCGGACCGCTTTCCTGTATGCTCTTCAGCGTCTTTCCGCTGCCGCTTGTGTGAGTTGTTTGCACATTGCTCAGTGCGTCTTCCACGCTTGTCACCAGTGCATGGCTGCTTCTTTCCAGACTGTATGTGGTCTTTGTCTCTGCATTGTCCGGCAGAGTTACCTTGATGGTACGATCAAGCACGTCATAGGCTGTGATAGTCGGGGTCACATTGTCAAAGGCCTTGTTGAAGGCAGCTTTGTTTCCCAGTGACTCCGTGGTCGGATAGTAGGTCTTCGCTACGCGTCCGAATGCGTCATACACGTTCCGTCCGCTTACGATCATCACGTTCTCGGCGCTTGATGCGCTGCCGTTCTCCACATCGGTCACTGTGCCGTCCTTCTTCACCTGTACCGGGCGTCCGAATCCGTCAACGAATGTCACTGTTTCTATGTCGTCTTCCGGATGCTGTATGTCATAGTGCTTCGTCACAGCGTATGCCGGGGCAGTGATGCCGTTTTCATTGAAGGTGGCTTTGGGTTGGTATTCAAATGCGATGATATAAGGCACACCTGTGGCCAGTTCGTTTGGTCCGCGTACGCCGGTAATACGGCCCAGATTGTCGATGTCGGTTTCGTAATAGAAATTGTTCAGGTCGCGGCGTTCCAGGGCGATACCGTAGCGGTAGTCGAAGTTGCCCGCTTCGCTTCGGTAGCCGAACGCATCCTCTACGCGTTCCACGTACATGTTCATTTCCGGCTCATAGCGGTACTTGTACCACATGCGCTGTCCTTCGGCGTTCTCCGGTAATGTCTTCTGCGTGATGTTTCCGTATGCGTCATATTTGTAGTCGGTCACGGCTGTTCCGTTGCCCAGCTGCTGCGTTATCTGCGTCAGGTGGTTCGGATAGTTCGTGTTATAGGTGGCCGATACATTGTGATATACCGTTCCGTCTCCGCCGGTTACGGTCACGTTCACGGGCAGGCCGAGGATGTTCTTGGCACTGTTGGAGGTGTACTGGATGGCAGTCTGGTAGTCGAAGCTGCCGTTCCCGTCCTCACCGAGTGTGCCTTTGTCACTGTACTTGTACGATTTCAGCTCGCCGTGGTGGCCGGTCAGGTAGTATTCGTTCCATGCTTCCGAAGTGATCATGCCGTCAGCCGTACCTTCATATTGCAGGTTGGCCGTGTAGCGCAGCGGTACGAACGCCGATGCACGGTCGCTGCACAGGTTGCTCTGTGCCGTAAAGGTGTAGTCGTCACCGTTGGCTGTCAGGTAGTAGCCGTCGTATTCGTTCTTGGTTTCGGTGTACTTATTGCCTGCTGCATCCTGTACGGAAGTATTGGTCAGGTTCCCCTGTACATAATAGTTGGCCACGTCGTATTCTTCCACGGCCTGACGGTACAGCGCATTGCCCTGTTCCGTGTCGAGGTTCTTGGTTATCACCTCACCGAATCCGAGGAACTCACGTTCATGGCGGTCACGCCGACCGTTGCGGTATTCGAATGCAGTGGTCATTGCTGGTCCGTCGTCACGGATACCGTCGTCCACTGTCAGTTCCGACATTACCCATTTACCGCCCGGCAGTCCGTAGGTCGGGTCTGTATGCTCATAGTCGAGGGTAAAGGTTCCTCCCAGTGAATTCACTACCGATTTCAGCATGTTCGTGCGCCCGATGGCCGAACGGGTCACCTTCAGTTCGCTTTCCTTGTCAGATTCCACGATGTCGAGATATCCGTCGCCGTCCACATCCTGCAGCGTGTAGTTCAAGCGGCTGATGCTGTTGCTCAGTGATACATTCGGATTGACAGTAAACTTGATAGGTATGATTTTCGGAGTGACGTTTACTGTAAAGGCCACATTGCCAGATTCGGAAGTTGATGCGGATTTGTTCAGGGCTGTTGCACCTTCCCACGAAATCGCTTCTGTAAATCCGTTTCCTATGTTGAAGGCTACCATGATGCCTTCTCCTGATACCCATACCTTGTCTGGCAGGCCGTCAGAGTTTACGTCCATCAGATTATACTGCTCACCATTCTGTGTGGTGACCATATTATATCCTCCGGCAAAACTCGTAGAACCGCTTTCCAGATTTTTGAATTTATTCTTAAATGGATTTTCACCGCCCGTTCCGCTTGCTCCTACATTGATGGAAGTTGCTTCACCGCCTTGTATGCGGTCAATGTCCCATTCAATAGGTTCAGAGAACGTATACCCATAGTTCAGACGAACTTTCTTATCCGATTGTATTTTGTCTGGCAGACCGTCACCGTTTACATCTACAAAGCTTTCTGTACTATGATCTTCATTATGCGGAATACCAAGAGAGACGTTGACACTTGCTTTTGAGTCTGCGCTTGATTTCTGGGTTTCTGAAGCGCGTTTCCATCCTGCGATGTGTCCTACCGTCATACTGGCAGATATGACAGGAGCACTTCCTGCTCCCCAAGTGGTTGCTTCGTTGGTACTGCTTATTGTTCCAATACCGGAATATCGTTCTCCGCTTATACCACCTAACGTATTGGTATATTGGATTGTTCCGTTGGCTATGATGTCAGGATAACCGTCTCCGTTCATGTCCATCATAGTGGAGCGTGTTGTACTTCCACCTGATGCTTCGCTCCTGGTGATTCCTACAAGTCCCACTTGTGTGACTGTGCTTGTACTGATTACTTCCTGAGTTATGGCTGCTGCTCCGGTTCCTTGCAGACAATCTCCGGTAAGTGTGGCCACATCTCCTAATTCGTCAAATGGATTGGTCAACACTACGTTTTGCTCAGTCAGGCGGGCAGTTCCCATTTCCGAAGCTGTAAGATATATCTCTGGCCTCTGTCCACTCCACCTGTCAAGGGTATTGAGGTCAGTCCCCACGGGAGTGAAAGCCCATGTCAATGGATCTATCTGGGCATTTTCATCTTCAGGCAGATTGAGCAAGGACTCATTGATGGGATTTGCATATCTGCCTTCTGCTGTATTATATGTGAATCCTCCCCAGCCGCGATATAGCGGTCCGAATCCAGTAGAGTTTTCCGATGTATATAAATTGACAGCGATTATTTTCGGGATTACTAACGATAGAGTGTCTTGTGGATTGTCTATTGAAACAGAAGCTTGCAATAGCTTATCTGACAATTGAGTGTCGTTGGAAAAGATTTCAAACCATACCGTATCACCCTCAATCTCACTGCGATTTATGATAATGGAATCCGTTACAGATTCTTGTGTATTAATCTGAATAGAGCGTTTCCCAAATAATTTGTTTATCCCCTTGACTGTCAGAGTGACATTTCCGTTATAATTGACTAACGGTTTGAATGTTAAAATTGGCTTGATGGACAATAATGAATCTTCTTCAGCAAATGCGTAAGGTTCAGCAGTGAATACATGGTTGGTATATAGCTTCATATCAGCACTGGTATTCCATTGCTGTTCATTGTTGTCTGAATCCTTATAAATAACTATCGGTTGCCATTTGATGTCTTCCCATCTGACGTTGGAGGATGCTGAAATCTCAAAGCGGAAGTTGGTGAACAAGTCCGGATTCTGGATTTGGAACTTCAGACTGTCATCAAACTCTTCGTTCCATGCAAATGTTCGTGCAAAAACTTCTTTTTCCTGATAGTTAGGATTCGCATTTCCTTCTCCATCTGCTTTATTATTGGACGCAAAAGCCTTGAGGATAACATCGTCAGATGTAACCGGTTTTACAAATTTACCGGAAACAGATACAATGCTGTTTCCTTCATCAATCATAGCTGATGAAGATGCATAGTAAACAGCTCCTTCGTCAGGTTTGTATATGTTGGACGTATATCCGTCAGGTGTTGTATAACTGACTCCTGTATATGTTATAACTGGTGACCAGTTAACATTGTCAAATGAGCCATTGCTCATTTCATTTGTACCGGACTGTACACGGAAATAGATCCTATCGTTTTTCTGAACGGTAAGATTATTTACATTCGCAGGATATGCAGTAGCATCCCCTTTGGATATTGTTTTATTCCAGCGTTCCGTACCCCCTGACTGTATGGCTACTCTTACTCCGTCAGCATGTTCATACTCGTTGGCATCATAGTCGCCTGAAGGAAGAATCAGATTAACTGTTCCGGTAATATTGACAATACCATTGTACGGGGCACGCCATACACGTACCATATCAACCATGGGGGAGGTTCGGATAAGCTCCGCTTGTTCCTCTGGATCAACGGCACCGATTGTTTTGTCTATGTTATTTGGGTCGTATATGATTGGGCTTGGAGTATCTGCACTGCTAAGAGTGAATGTCGGGATAGCGTTCCCGTTATCGTCAAACTCCAAATGGTTGAAATACACTTTCCCATTTGACACAAGGTCTATCAGCCCATCCCCGTTGATATCAGAGAAGTATTCTTTGGTCTTGGTATTGGTTCTTGAATTGTCAGAACCGGCAGTTCCAACTATTCCACCCCAACCGATTTTTACGTCACCTCCTCCTGAGTAAGAATTACTGCTGCTGGTCGAGAAGCTTGAAATACCTATGACTTTAATCGCTGCTCCGTATTCTACTGAATTGTTATTTGACGATTTTAATTGAGGACGGTAATAGACAGTCCCACCTTGACGGAAAACTTTGTCAGGCAAGCCGTCGCCGTTAAGATCTACAAATGTGGATAGTCCTTTTGTTTGGTCATTGCTGTAGTTGAATGATCCACCGGCTGTAGAACTTGTTGAAGGGCTTTGGTCATCTGGTCCGACACCGACATAGAACGAGCCACCGATAGAAGAACTGGTTGTTCCACCCAAAGCTGTTGGACGGTCACTGAATGTACCGAAAGATTGTAATGGATTGATGAATCCTGCATCCAGACCGTCGTCATGGAGGTTCCATGTCTCGCTGCTGCTTTGGAACGGTACATAGCCGTTGCCTGACTGTACGTCGTCATAATACTCAAATGCCTGGAAGGCTACTTCCTGATTGTCGGAGTCAAACTGCCTCACGCTTTCCAGAACCTCCTTGAAGAAGGCGCCATCCTTGTAGGTGAAGGCATAGCTTCTCAGTTCCTCTCCGAGGAAGTTTACAGTGACTTTCTCTAGCAGGCGGTTGGACGAGGTAAGGAATCCGTAACGTGCATTGTTCGATTTCAGTTGTTTTACCTTGTTTCCCTCAAATACGACAACCGTGTGCGGTTCCTGTCCGGCGTTACCGGCATGTACTTCTTTCAGGTAAATGGCCTTTGCCTTCAGGCCTCCGCGTACATCCTCGTCGGCCGTCTCATATACATATTCTATATAGTCACCGTGGGTTTCTTCCACACGTGCGAGTTTCCATTCGGAAATCACTTCCCGGGTTGCGCCGGTAGCGTCCGTTATAGTACCTTTCAGCACGGCGCCCTCGCCTCCATAGGTGTATTTCACTCCCTGTTTGTCGGTCACTTCCCAGTAGTACTCCGTTGGCGAGTTTCCCTTGCGGATGATACGGGCGAAGTCGCCGCCCTGTCGGGTATAGAACTGCCGGTCGGCCTTTCGGCTCATCTTTTCGCCGCGGTGGGCCACCCCCATGGTTCCATTGTCATCCATGGTGGAGAGCATGGCTCCCGACAGCAGGTAGGTCTCCGTTTCCTTTTCCGTGTCGTAGCGTGGTACCCCCCAGCGTGTGTCCAGTGTGATGGACGGTACCGGCATGTTCCAGCCTTCTCCCAGCCAGCCGCTGCCGCCCTCGCTGCTGTACTGGATGCCGAGCGAAGGTGTCATGCCGTTTCGGGCAGGAGGCATCTCAAAGGCATACTGCAGGTTGGCGGTTCCCCGGCTGTTGGCTGCCGGAGGTGCTATCACGTTGATTTTCGAAGTCGGATCAGCCGCCTTGATGTCGTTCATCATCGTAGGGGCAAACCCTTCAGTCTCCGGAGACTCTGGTGCCTGGATGACACCGTTTATCATGTCCGTGAAGTGGGTTGTCCTTGATACCACACAGGCAGCTTCCTTATCTACTTCCACTCTTTCCAGAGCTACCCAGTGACGGGTATCGGTATCAAAATAGTAGGTTCTGATATCATCTTCGGTATATCCGCTAGGTATTCTTGTCCGGTCGTATTTCAGTTTTACCGTAGCGCCTTCTCCTGCGAAATGGTTACCATGAGGCAGGAAACGGTAGCCTTCGCTTTCAGCAGTGACATTTGTCATGCCGAAGTCCAGAGCCGGTACATCTATGTCACGCAATGAGTTGACCGACAGTCTTCTGTCACCCAATAATATATCTTTTCCTACAACCAGCTTTCCTCCGCTGATGCTGATGCTGTCTGCGGTTTCCTTATTGAAAAGCTTGGCTACAGGTCTTGATGTATATGCAGTATATTTACGGCTGAAATCGGCTTTCCCTCCGTCGCTTACTGCAAATGTTCTGGTAGCTATGCTTCCGTCGGCTTTCGACGCTGTGATGGTTACCTTTCCAGATTTGGCGCTGACCATTCCTTCAAATTCACCATCGGTCAGATTAAGCGGTTCGCTTCCGGCTTTCACGGTATGGATGCCTTTGCCTGTAAAACCGTGGATATATGTTTTTCCCTCATAGGCTATAGGCATGAGCGCAAGAGATATGCTCTCATCATTTCCATCTGCTGTTTCTATTCGCAAATTGCGTACGGAATATGCGGGCATTCCTTCCACGGCAGTGAACAGAATGCGGTTGGTGCCTTTATGTAACCATGAAGGATTGATTTCTTCGCGGACTGTAGTCCAGTCTTTGTTTACAACAGCATGGTAACCGCCTGTAGCGGGCCGGTCATTGATACTCTTGCTTACGCCGTTCCCGGAGCTGATACCATACAGGTCGTATGCCAGCCATACCCGTTTGTTGCCTGCAATATTTTCAGCCAGTTCTATTTCAAAGAGGTTGTCCTCAGGATTGTCCGAAGCTTTTCCTTCCGGTATTCCTATATGGCCTATACTTTGCTCCGAGGTTATTACCAGCATTGGAGTTGATGCTGGAGTTTCGGATTTCTCAGGGTCGGAAGATGGCGAACCTGCGGTTATGTTGCCATGTTTTTCAGACATCTGGTCATTTTGCTCAGCAACGGGTGCCGTTGGCTGATATCCTTTTCCGGACACAGTATCAGGAGAGTGGTCCGAAAAATGCCGTGATGTGGCAAAGCCGGCGACAGCCAGTACCAGGGCTGCCGTGGCAATTATATGTGATCTTCTCATAATATTGTTGCTTTAGTCGTTATTTTACAATAATTTTTCTTGTAAACTCTTTGCCGTCTGCTGTAAGGACTTTGATGATATAGACACCTGGACCAGGCACCCTGAATTCTGTATTTTTCACGGATTCACCTTCCATGTCCTTATTTTCTATCATTCTGCCCGATGCATCAAAGACAATCAGTGTTGCTGATGACGTTATGTCACGCTCCAGTACCGCATCATAAATTCGTGTGGCATTACCTTTTTCATTGACAATGAGGTTGTTGTGCTCTGTGTTTCCAGTATTGTTGCCGTTCTGGATTTCAAAGTTCTGTTTTTCCCTCATTTCCTCCGTACCGTTAGGGAGTGTATCGTCACATTCGCTGCCCACATGTACGGTCAGATTTACGGTATTCGACTTTGGCGTTTCTATTTGTACGCTTCCGGAAGTTGCAAATGATTCAACCGGCTTGCCGTTTACCGTAAGATTGGTAATGTGTGTTTCTCCGGTTCCGTATTTGATGCAGAAACGCCATGCCCGGAGTGACCAGACCGTTTCACGATGGAATACCACACCGTTCACACGGTAAACCACTTGCATACTACCCACCGAAACGCTCAGTACATCACCCTCTTTTATCGTGGCATACTGTGTTATGCTGGTATAACCGTCGTATATGATGTGTGCTCTGTTGCCGCGTACGTCAAAACCGTATTGCGTGATTTCGTCGGTAAGAGCAGGCTCAAGTCCCACACGATAGTTGGAGTTGGTTTCAGCTACTGTCCATGTAATTTCACCGGACAGATAGGTATGTGTATCGTGCGAATAGCTGGTGTATAGCGCATTTCCGCTGCCGTAGATATCATTTCCACCTCCTTGTGTGACGGAAAGCGTATAGGTTCCCGGGGCAAGGCTGTCAATCCGGTGTGTGTCACCTATAAATGTTCCGCTTGCTACTGTGGTACCGTGTTCCATTCCTGCCACAGTATCTACCGACAAGATATAGTTATACACAGGGGTGCCTATATTTACTCCGATTTCTATCGAACCGTCGTTTTGCGGCACTCCGTTTTCACAGCTGGAAGGGGTTGGTTCCGCCTCAATATCCAGACCATCATAATAGGCAAAGGTGAACATGTCACTGCCGCTGCCGTCAGCATCCCAGAATATATTATGGAATATGGTCTTTCCTCTGGCTATGTCAGGTTTTGAACATCTCACTACTATCATGTTCTCTGGATCGAACGTTCCTTCTCCGCTAGGATCTATGAGCATGACAGTGCGCTTACGGCAGTAGTCGGCAAATTCACTTCCGGCTGTCAGATTATAACTGAGCTCTGCCTGGTTCCCGGTATCGCCGATACCTCCTGTACGTAGAGAGATAATAGACAGGGGTACTTCAGCCGATTGCGTCCGGATTATTCCGTTTGATGTTCCCGTAGTATCAGGTGCGGCCATAGTGTAGTTGGCGCTGCCCGAGCCGTCTATACGGAGAAACAGATAGCCGTTTTCACGACGGATCGAAAGCATTCTTCCGCTGACTCCGGTTGCTACAGTTCCGGAAGATACCTGCCCGTTATTGATGGTATATACAGAACCGTTATTGCCGATTCTGAATCCATAGACACATTCATTGCCACCGGCGGTAAAACCGATATCAAAGGTCGGATGTGTTGTCGGGCATCTGAACTCCATTGCTCCTCCTCCTGTTGGCATAGCTGGGGTTATGGCGTATGCTCCTGCTGTTGCAGTTGTCTGGGTAATATCGTCCAGGAATCCTTCGCTCGTTACGTCAAGTCCGTTTCCGGTCCATCTGGTCATGAGGCTGTCTGCGCTTGCCGGCATATTGCTTTTTACTAGCCAGGTGCGGTTCATGATATGCCACAACGTGTCATTCGGTGCGGTATAGGTAGATGTCTGGGCATCATCGTCTCCCCAGAATACATAGCTGTTATCCGGCATCGTATTGCCATATTCACGTCCCATAACCAGCAGGTGCGCAGCTGAAGGGAGATTGTATGAATTGGACTGATAATAACTGTCGTTCTCTTTTAATGACGAGTAGGCAGGGGCTTCTTCGTAAGAAGTGGAAGATAGCGGCTGCATGAGTTCTCCATTCACATCCTGGCCAAAGGCAGCCACTCTGTTATGATACGGCCGGTATTCGTCCCTGTCCCATATCAGGTTCCCTTCACTGTCGAGATATGATCCGTTTAATGTTATACCGTATTTTACAGCCAGATAACTTTCCACTTTTCTCCTTTCTATGGGAGTGAGATATCGGCTGTAAACAATATATTCTGGTGTGTAGCTGTCAAATTTCTCATTTCCGAAGGATGATACGTCAAAAGAAGTGCTGTAATCGGTGTCTGTTGATGAATATGCACTGCCAAAAGATATGGCGGTTTGGCTGTCTTCTCCCCACAGATTGAAGTTCGGTCTGTCGGCTTTCAGGTAAGTCGCAATACGGGGTGATTGTTCCTTGAACTCATCTTCAGACAGCGAATCGGAAGACGAATATACCAGATCCTCTCCGTTTTCACTTCCGTAGTCAAGCGGATCAGTTCCTTGTGCGCGGACTGCTTTATCTTTCGTAAATACGGTACCGGAGCCTTTGCGGCCGTTGATGGCATATAATACCATGTCTTTATTGCTGCTTGTCGATAAAGGAGCAAATACTCCGAAAACGGTCGCTTGTGACAGGTTGGAATACTTCAGATGGGCAGACTTACCGAACGAACCCTCTGATAGGTTGAATGCTGGATGAAAGTTGATAGCATGCAATGTGGCACGTGACTGTGTAAATTCTGTAAGTACTGAACTGCCAAGCCTGCGTTGGTTAAGTCTTACGGAATCGCCGGAATGATCCAGCCAGTGATAGTACCCTTGCAAGTTGGATGTCACCGGTGATGCCTTGAACCAAAGATCGGTTCCATTTACACCACCAGGCGATTGTGCATGTGCATGCAACGCTCCAATTCCTAATAGAATTAGTAAAGTCTTTTTCATGGGTAAAGTTTTTGTTGTGTAATTGTAAAATGCATTGTAGAAAAGCAAAGTTTCAAATCATTTCAGACTTGAACTCGTCGAGAGGATGCCACTTTCAGTGCTTGTTCGCAAAGAGGCTGATGGACTATACATACTTACTAATAGGGGATAATATGCCGGCTATATCGAGTGTCCGGCTGACAATAGATTGTTGATTCTCCCCTAACCCCGTCTAAATTTATATATAATATTTTCGTGACAAAATATTTTGATGTTA
>ENA-UOJA01001570-UOJA01001570.1-human-gut-metagenome-genome-assembly--contig:-C19-NODE-1570-length-18190-cov-7.512159_pt1 | contig 18190 bp, 19 predicted proteins | sample MGYA00242337_ERZ723884 | MGnify/ENA metagenome assembly ERZ723884
AGAAAGTGTATTACTGCCATCCTCTTGCCGCAGGGTCGAGCATCTCGGCGGCGGAGTAGATGAGAGCATTGCAGATGGCGGCGGCAACGTTGCTGCCGCCCTTACGGCCCATGGCCACGATGGCAGGCACGCCATACTGCGTGCAGACGGCAAAAAGGCGTTCCTTGCTTTCCACCACGTTCACAAAGCCCACCGGCACGCCGATGACCAGCGCCGGGCGCAGGCCGTTTTCGATTTCTTCCACGATGGTCAGCAGGGCCGTGGGGGCGTTGCCGACAGCCAGCACCGCGCCGGGGCAGTCCCGTGCGGCCTTGTGCATGGCGGCCACGGCGCGGGTCGTGCCTGCCTGCTTGGCCGCTGCGGCCACAGCGGGGTCCGCCATAAAGCAGAGCGCCTGCCCGCCCAGCCGCGCCAGTCCGGGCTTGGTGATGCCTGCCAGCGCCATATTTGTGTCGGTGATGATCGTCACTCCGCTGCGCACGGCGGCCATGCCCGCCGCCACCGCGCCGGGGGTGAAGTGCAGATTTTCGGCATAGTCAAAATCCGCTGTGGTGTGGATGACCCGCTTGACAACGGCGGCGCTTTCCTCCGGGATCTGCAATCCCCGCGCGGCCAGTTCCGCCGTGATGATGCCCATGCTCGTGCGCTCAATATCAGCAGGCAAATGATGCTGCGGCGTCATTTTTTGTCTCCTTTCAGGTTTACAAGACCTATGGCTGCGTAGACAGCGTCCATATCCAGGGCGCGGCGCACACCGTCGGCCAGCAGGTCGAATTGCTGTTCGCGGTAGGCGGCCATCGGAATGGGCGCGGCGGCCTCGGGGGCAATCCCCTTGCGTGCGCAGAGATACGCCGCCAGCCGCTCGGTCAGCTCACCGCTGTCAAACAGGCCATGCAGATAGGTTCCGAACACCGTGCCCTGCACGCAGCCCTCGGATGTGCCGTCGGCGTGGGTGCAGAACGGTGCCCCCTGCACGGCAGTACGGCCTGTGTGGATTTCGTACCCGGTCAGCGCGGCCCCCGCAAAGGGCGCGGCAGCGCGGGCTTCGATTTGGGCGCGGCGCTTGTCGGCGGTAAAAATTGTCTGTGTCGGCAGCAGTCCCAGCCCGCGCAGCGTTTGCGGGCGGCCGCTCTCGGTGCCCTGGCTGTCGTCCAGCGTTTGGCCCAACATCTGGTAGCCGCCGCAGACGCCCAACACCGGCGTGCCGCCTGCCGCCAATTTCAGCAGCGCGGCCTCCAGTCCGGACTGCCGCAGCCAAAGCAGGTCCCCCACCGTGTTTTTCGTGCCGGGCAAAATGACTAAATCAGGCGCACCCAGCTCCCGCGCGGTCTGCACGTACCGCACGCTCAGCAACGGGTGCTGCTCCAGCGGTATAAAATCGGTGAAATTCGAGATATGCGGCAATCGCACAACGGCGATATCCAACGGCTTTACGGTATTTTTTTGTTCCAGCCGCGTCGAGAGCGAGTCCTCGTCCTCGATATCCACTTTCAGATACGGCACTACGCCTACCACCGGTAGGCGGGTCTTTTCTTCCAGCATCGTCAGACCAGGGCGCAGGATCTCCACATCCCCGCGGAATTTATTGATGATAAGTCCTTTGATCCGTGCCCGCTCATCGGGTTCCAGCAGTTCCACCGTACCGTACAGCTGCGCAAACACGCCGCCCCGGTCGATATCCCCGGCCAGCAGCACCGGGGCGTTCACCAGCTTCGCCAGCCCCATATTGACGATGTCGTCTGCCTTCAGGTTGATCTCCGCCGGGCTGCCCGCGCCCTCGATGACAACGACATCGAATTCCTCGGCCAGACTGTCGTAGGCACGCAGAATATCGGGGATCAGCGCCTTTTTATGGCGGAAATATTCCTGTGCGGGCATATCGCCGCGCACCTCGCCGTTGACGATGACCTGACTACCAATGTCACTGCTGGGTTTGAGCAAAATCGGGTTCATCCGCACATCCGGCTCCACGCCCGCGGCCTGGGCCTGCACGACTTGGGCGCGGCCCATTTCCAGCCCGTCGCGGGTCACAAAGCTGTTCAACGCCATGTTCTGGCTTTTGAACGGTGCCGTCTTGTAGCCATCCTGGGCAAAAATGCGGCAGAGTGCGGCGCAGAGCAGGCTTTTCCCTGCGCCGCTCATCGTGCCCTGCACCATGATACATTTTGCTTTGCTCACGCCAGCACCTCCCCCATGATTTGCAACAGCTTTTGATTTTCGGCGTTGGTACGCACAGCGGTACGGTACCAGCTGCCATCCAAGCCCGGGTAGTTGGCGCAGCTGCGCACGACCGCACCGCGCCGGCGCAGGGTTTCGCCAAAGTCGGCAGGGGCCTGGAACAGCAGGTAGTTGGCCCGGCCCCCTACCACGTACAATCCCAGGGCACGCAGTCCCGCTGCCAGCTTGGGGCGTTCCTCGGCAATGAGGTCCCGCACACAGTCGGCGTAGGCAGTCTCGCCCAGCGCCGCCAGCCCTGCCGCCTGCGCAAGGCTGGACACCGCCCACGGCTGCCCCGCCGCACGCATTTTGTCCATCAGCGCGGCATTCCCGCACAGCGCGTACCCCAGCCGCACGCCCGCCATGGCGTAGAGCTTGGTAAAGGCCTTTAGGATGATAAGATTCGATGCATCGTGTAAAAGTCGTTTAGCAGTCAGTGCATCGCGGTCGGGTAAAAAGTCCAAAAAGCACTCGTCCACCACCAACACCGCGCCGCAGGCGACACAGCGGCGCAGCAGTTTTTGCACCAGTTCCGGCGGTGTGACCTGCCCGGTAGGGTTGTTGGGCTGGCACAAAAAGACAGCGTCGATATCGTCGGTCACGGCATCCACAAAGTCATCCGTCACGGCAAAGTCGTTTTCTTCCTGCAAAAACACACGCTGCACCGTACAGCCAACGGTATCCAGCGCAGCGGCATACTCGGCAAAGGTGGGCGCGGGCAGCAGCGCGCGGCGCGGGCGCAGGGCCAGCGCCAGGCGGAAAATCAAATCCGCTGCCCCGTTGCCGCACAAAATTTGTTCGGCGGGTACGCCCTCAGCCTCTGCCAGCGCCGTCCGCAGGTCGCGGCACAACGGATCCGGGTAGCGGTCTGCCATTGGCAGCGCCGCTATGATGGCCGCCGCCACGCCCGCAGGCAGGCCCAGTGGGCTGACATTGGCCGAAAAATCCAGCGCATCGCGGCCAAATTCTGCCCGGTAGCCCGCCCAATCTCCGCCATGTACCAACTTCATTTTTGTTGCCTCACAATCCAAACACAAACAGCGCCCGCACGGCCAGCCCCAAGGCCAGCGCCAGCACGCTCTCGGCGTACATCATTCGGTCAGCCCGCAGAATATCCTGCGGTTCCACCGGGCGCAGTGGGTCGCCGATCGTCGATTTATCGTAATACTCGCCAAAATAGTAGGCTGGCCCTGCCAACTGCACACCCAAGGCCCCAGCGCAGGCGCTCTCGGTCTGGGCGCTGTTGGGGCTGGCGTGGTTGCAGCGATCCCGCCGCCAGATATGCCATGCCCCCGCCGCGCTGCTGCCGGTCAAGGCCGCCGCGCAGACCCACAAGAGGGCGGCCAGGCGGCTGGGCAGCCAGTTGGCAGCGTCGTCCAATTTGGCGGCACAGCGCCCAAAATAGAGATACCTCTCGTTTTTGTAGCCGAGCATACTATCCATCGTGTTTATGGCCTTGTAGGTCAGCGCCAACGGTGCACCACCGATAAGCATATACAAAAGCGGCGCGATCACACCGTCGCTGGCGTTCTCGGCCACTGTCTCTACGGCAGCTTTCGTCACGCCCTCGGCAGTCAGGTTCTGGGTGTCCCGCCCCACAATACGCGCCACGGCCTTGCGGGCGGCGGGCAGGTCGCCCCTTTGCAGTTCCCTGTACACGTTCATGCTCTCCCGCACAAGATCACGCGCCGCCAGCGCCTGGGCGCACCAGAACATTTGCAGCACCAGCCCCAGCAGCGGATGGATTTTTGCTGCACCCCAGCAGGAAAGCCCGGTCACAGCCAGTGTCCCCAGCGGCAGCACCGCCGCCACAATGCAGCCGCCCGCCAGCTCACCCTGTGGCGTTTTGGGCAGGGCGGCACGCAGGCGCTTTTCCAGCGCCGTGATGCACCGCCCCATCAGCACGACCGGGTGCAGCAGCCACACCGGATCGCCGAAAACGGCATCCAGCAAAAAACCGCCCAGCACCGCCCAAAAAATCAACATGTGCCCTCCTTGGTGTACTGTACGGTCTTGACCAAGTGCAAAATATGCTGCGTCGGCCAGTCGCGAGTGTCCAGCACATAGCCGCCCGCATTGGGGCCGCACCACTCATAATAGTCCTTGTGCGGCAGGGCGTAACGCTCCAGCGCGGCCATCTGGGTGCCGCCGTGGGCCAGGATGACCAGCAGTTCCTCGCCGTCGGCCAGAGCCTTGTCCACCAGCGCGGCAAACGCCTTGCAGATGCGGTCGGAAAATTCGGCCTTGCGCTCGCCGTCGGGGCATTGGCTTTCGCAGTTGGCGGCGACCCAGGCCAGGTAATCAGGGTCGTGCTCCATCTCGACATAATTGCGCCCCTCAAAGCTGCCGAAACACATCTCTTTCAGGGCGTCCACCGGCACGAGCTTTGCATGCGGGAACAGCACCTCCGCCGTCTGTTTTGTGCGCTGTAAGGTAGAAATATAGACGACCTTTGGGTCGATATCCGCTTTGCGCAGCTGGGCCAGCCCTTGCGCCGAGAGCGGGATATCCCGCTGGCCCTGGTAGCGCTTCTGGGCATTATAGTCCGTTAAACCGTGCCGTAAAAAGTAAATCAGCATTCGGGAAGTTCTCCTTTCAGAACCGTGGGCAGGCCGCAGAACATCTGCACAACGCAGTCTGCCCGCGCGGCCAGCAGGCAGGCCAGGCGGCCCGCCGCCTCCCGTGCGGCGCGGTCTGCGGGGTCAATGGGCACAACACCGCTGCCCACCTCGGTGGCAGTCACCACGTCGCAGGCAGCCAGTTCGTCAGCCAGCACCGCCAGGTCGGCGGCATCGGCGGCGCGTGTCTGCACCTCATAAATCTGCCGCCCGCCGAATTTTTGCGCGTAGGTACGTTTGCCGCTGTACAGAGGTCCGGTGATGAACAACATTTACAGCACCCCCAGCCACTGGCAGGCAGCCAGCGCCGCCAGCATCCAGATCTCACATTTTTGCAAAAACCACCCGGCCAAATCGCCTGTGGTGCCGCCAAACTGCTTTTTGGCGACGAAATAATACCGCACAAACACGCCCGCCGCCGCCAGCACCAGTGCCCAGCCGCCCAGGGCCAGCAGCGCCGCTGCCACCGCAGCGCACAGCACCGCCAGCGCACGGCGCACATTCACCCTGTCTGCCGCTGTGGCAAAGGTGTGGGCAAGGCCGGTGTTTTTCGCCAGCGGGAACGCCGCCACAGCCAAGCCCGACAGCGCCCGCTCCCCCACCAGCGCCAGCGCCCAGAGCGCCCCGACGCGCGGGGTAAACTGCACACAGCCGCACAGCGCAAAATACGCTGCAAAGTAGCTGCACAGCCGGATGACCGCGAACGCCCCGCAGTGGGGGTCTTTCAAAATTTCCAGCTTCTTGGCCGTGTCGCCGTAGCTGGACAGGGCGTCGCAGGTGTCAGCGTAGCCGTCCAGGTGGATGCCGCCCGTGACCCAGACCGGCACCAGGCAGAAGCCGGCCGCGCGGGCCAGCGCGGGCAGCGGCAGCATACCGCACAGGCACCACAGCGCCCCGCACACAGCCCCCACCAGCGGGAAAGCGCAGAGCGCGTACCGCATATTTTTTGCGTTCCAGTCAAATTGCGGCATCGGCAGGGCGGAAAACATGGCAAACGCCACGGCGATGGTCTGCAAAGCTGTCATCATCTTTCGCTTCCTTTATAATAGACCGGTATCCCGCACACGACCCGCACCACGGCGTCGGCGCGGGCAGCCGCCGCGTTGTTGACGGCGGCCAGCGTGCGCAGATAGCGGTCGGTATCGCCCGCGTAATCGGCCCCGCCGCTGAATACTTCATTGGAGACGAGAATTAAATTTTCGCATTGCTGCGCAATATTCTCAATACCGCGCAAAATCGCAGCGGCCGCGTTTTCCCCTGCACCGTCTGGGTCGTACAGTTCGTTGGCGGCCAGGTTGCCCAAGTCCTCCAGCAGTACGGTCCCGCGCCTGGGCAGGGTCAGCCGGTCGAGGTGCAGCGGGCATTCCACCGTGACAAACTGCTTTTCGGCCCGCATGGCGCGGTGTTTGGCAACGCGGGCGGCGCACTCGGCATCCCACACCTGCATCGTGGCAAGGTAGGTGCGGGGCAGCGGGGCGCACAGGCAGAGAGACTCCGCAAAGGCACTTTTGCCGCTGGCCGCACCGCCGATGACCAGCGTCAGCATTGCGGGGTGTACGGCGCAATGCCGCCCTCCGTGAAGGAATAGCAATGGTTGTAGACGGCCAGCGCCATATCCCACAGCGGCAGGCTGGCCACCGCGCCCGTGCCCTCGCCCAGGTGCAAATCTGCGGTGATCAGCGGCTTTTTGTGGAGCGCATCCAGCACCAGCCGGGCGGCGGGTTCGCTGGAAGCATGGCTGGCAAACACGGCCTTGGCCGCAGCCGGGCACAGCCGCACCGCGCACAGCGCCGCCACACCGCTGATGAAGCCGTCCATGATGACAGGGATTTTTTCCAGCGCACCGCCCAAAAACACGCCGCACAACCCGGCGATATCGAACCCGCCCAACGCAGCCAGCACGCCCAGCGGGTCCGCGGCATTGGGGTGGTTGACCGCAATGCCGCGCTCGATCGCATGAATCTTGCGGTGCAGCCCTTCGTCGGACAGGCCCGCGCCGCGCCCTGTCATCTCTGCAGCCGGGCGGCCCAGCAGCACCGCCGCCACCGCGCTGGACGTCGTCGTGTTGCCGATGCCCATTTCCCCAGTAGCCAGCAGCCGCACGCCGTTCTGCTTCTGGGTGCGCACCAATTCAATACCCGCCGCGACAGCCTGTACAGCCTGTTCACGGGTCATAGCCGGGCCTTGGGTAAAGTCCCGCGTGCCTGGGGCCACGCGGCGATCCACCGCGCCGGGCACAGGTACATCCGCAATGCCCATGTCCACTGGGACGACCTCGCAATGAGCCGCAGCCGCCATACAGCAGACGCTGGTACGGCGGGCGGTCAGGTTTTCGAGCACCGCCCGGGTCACACTGGCGTCGGTCTGGCTGACCCCCTGCGCCACAACGCCGTTGTCGGCGCAAAGCACCAGCACGGCACGGCGGGTGAAATCGGGCGCGGGGTCGCCGGTCAGCGCGGCGGCAGCCTCGACCATCGTTTCTAACTGGCCCAGTCCGCCCAGCGGTTTCGCCAGCGCGGCCCAGTGGGCGTGTGCGGCGGCGCGGGCGGCCTCGTCGGGCGGGGCCACGGTTTTAAGCAGGTTTTTTAGTTCCGTTTCGGTCATGGTCGTTCCTTTATATAATGTTCGGCGGCGCACACAAAGCGCTGCGGCAGCGGCGTTCCCGCCCAGTACAGGTGTGGAAATCCAGCGTAGATATGTGCATTGGCAAACCCACACGCCCATTGCCGCCCATTAGCCTTGGCGGCAGTCAGCGCGTCTCCGTTGGCAGTGGAATCCCAGTGGTGAAACTCGTGGGCCGGGATGTGCTCTCCCGCCGCAAACAGCATACTGTCAGTGCGTGCAGTCAACGTTGCGTAGCCAAACCGCATGAGCCGTCCAACTTTAACCCCCTGTCCGGGCAGCACACCCGCCATTGGGTGGGGCGTGCCGTTGGCATCCTCCAGCGTTTGCCCCAGATAGAGAAAGCCGCCGCACTCGGCCACGGTGGGCAAGCCGCTCTCTACTGCGTTTTTTATGGCGCGGCGCATCGGCGCGTTGGCGGCCAGCTGGGCGGCGTACAGTTCGGGGTAGCCGCCCGGCAGGTACAGCCCTCCGCTGTTTTCCGGCAAGGCCGCATCTGTCAGCGGGCTGAAAAAGCACAGCTCCGCGCCGTTTTCCCGCAAGGCTTCCAGCGTTTCCGCATAGGTGAAGCAGAACGCGGCATCCCGCGCCACGGCGATGCGCACCCGGGTGGCGGGAAAATTCTGTGGTATGGCGGCCGGGGCGGGGCGGCCGCAGAGCTTTTCCAAAAGCGCCCAATCGATGCCGCGCTGGGCGGCGTCGGCCAGCAGTGCAATCTTGCGCTGCAAGTCCGTAATCTCAGCGGCGGTTTTCAGCCCCAAATGGCGGCTCTCAATGGCAGCCTCGGGCAGCGGCGGCAGGTAGCCCACCACCGGCAGGCCGGTCTCTTTTTCCAGCATGGGGCGCAGCATTTTGTACAGGCTTTCCTTACAGTCGTTGAGCAAAATTCCTGCGATATGGTGCGGTGTGCGAAACGCCATCAGCCCCCGCAGCTCGGCCGCCAGCGTCAGGCTGGCCCCTTTAGGCCGCACGACGAGCAGTGCAGGCAGATTCAGCGTATCCGCCAGGTGCCACGCACTGGCCGTGTCGGCCACACCGCCCAGGCCGTCATAGTAGCCCATGGCTCCCTCGACGACCGCCGCGCCGTGGCCCGCCGCGTGCCGGGCGTAGAGTTCCCGCACCGTTTCCGGCTTTGAGAAAAACAGATCCAGGTTGTGGCTTTCCACGCCCAGCACGGCGCGGTGGAACATCGGGTCGATGTAGTCCGGCCCGGATTTGAAGGCGCAGGGAGCCAGCCCGCGGGCCTGCATGGCTGCCAGCAATGCACAGGCAGCCGTTGTTTTTCCGCTTCCGGAGCGCGGCGCGGCCAAAACCAGTTGCAGCATATTACTCCCTCGCGATCAAAAATACCGGGTTATTTGCCATCAGCAGATGCAGGCTGCCCGCCGCCCTGCTGCGGCTGACGGCGATCTGCGTGACCTGGGCGGTCAGGCCATGGGCGGTCAGTGCGGCGACGGCCTGCTGCAAAGTTTCCAGCGCAATGGCGCTGATGCAGAGCCGCGCGGCAGGGTTGGCCGCCAGCGCGGCGTCCACGATGGCACGCAGGTTGCCCTTGCTCCCGCCGATGAACACGGCATCCGGGGCAGGCCAATCGGCCAGGGCTTCCGGCGCCAGCCCTTGGGTAAGGTGCAAATTTTGCACGGCAAATTTTGCGCGGTTCTGGCAAATCAGCTCACACGCATCGGCGTCACATTCAGCGGCATAAACACGGCCCTCGGGCGCAGCCAGCGCCATTTCCACACTGACACTGCCGGTGCCCGCACCCACATCCCACAGGGTATCGTTCGGGCGCACGGCCAGCTTTGCCAGCACGGCGGCGCGAACCTCCTGCTTGGTCATCGGCGTTTTGCCGCGGAGAAACACTTCATCCGGCAGGCCGGGGGTGCGGCGCGGCGGCGCGGGGCAGCGCTCCGCCAGCAGCACGCTCAGCGGCGCGAACTGCTGCTGCGCCAACGCGGCCACTGTGTCGGTCACAAGGCGCTGGGCATCGCTGCCGAGGTTTTCCCCCACGGTCGCTATGACCTCGCCGTACCCGGCTGCTGCCAGCCGGGCGCAGAGTGTCGCGGGCGTCTCACTGCCGCCTGTCAGGAAGAACGTTGGCACGCCCTTTTTGCACGCAGCTACCGGATCGCAGGCGCAGCCGTGGGCCGATACGAGCTGCCAATCCTGCCAGGGGCGGCCCAGTGCCGCCGCCAGCAGCTGCACGCTGGACACGCCCGGCTCCACCGTATAGGGGGTACCTGCGGCGTCCAATGCACGGCAGAGCGCTCCCGCCCCGGAGTAAAACCCGGTGTCACCGCTGAAAACGACCGCCGTCTGCTCGCAGCCGACCTCTTGCAGCAGTGCGCAAATTTCGTCCGTTTTGTAGAGGGCTGTTCGGTTGTCGGTGCAGCCATCGGGCAGGTTTTGCAGCAGGCGGCGTGCCCCGATGATCAGCCCCGCGCCTTGCAATACGGCCAGTCCGCGCACCGTCAGGCCTCCGGGTGCCCCACTCCCCATGCCAACCAATGTGATCCTCATAAAATCTCCCTGCATCGCCGTAAAATCGTTTCGGCGCTCTCGCCCTGCTCCTCCGGGCGGCGCAGCACGATGAGCTGTACGCCGCACTGCGCAGCGGCTTCGGCCTTTTCGGCAAAGCCGCCTGCGACGCCGCCGTCCTTCGTAACCATATAGGAGATGCGGAACTGGCGCAGCAGCGCGGCGTTCAGTTCCTGGGTAAACGGCCCCTGCATCGCAAGGATATTGCGATGCGGGATGCCCGCAGCTTCGCACGCAGTGATGCCTGCCAGCGTCGGCAGCACCCGAGGGTACAGCCGCGCCGGGTCCAGCACCGCGAAGGCGGGCAGTTCCTTGGCCCCGGTCGTCAGCAGGACATTTCCGGGTTTGTCCGCCAGGTAGGCGGCGGCCTGGGCGGCGGTTTGCAGTGTCACACTGCCCGCCGGCAGGGCGCTGGCCGGGCGCAACAGGCGGTGATATTCCACCCCCACAGCCTGGGCCGCTGCACGGATATTGCGCGTTGCCTCCGTGGCATAGGGGTGGGTCGCGTCAACGCAGAGCGCCGCACCGCGCAGCAATGCCGCCATCTCGTCAGCGGTCAGCCGACCGGCGCAGACTGCGATGCCCTCGGTGTTCCCCTGCTCCTCGGCACCGATATCGGTCGCCACGCAGACCGTGACCGCCGCGCCCAGCGCCGCCACCTGGCAGGAGAGAGCGCGGCCCTCGGTCGTGCCGCTGAAAATCACCACATTCATACGCCGTGATACCCCCTGGGCGTCACCATTCTGCCGCGCAAATTCTGCGTAGCATCGTTTCCTATATACACCGTCGTGAACATATCCACCGGCGTGCTTTCGAGTTCGGCCAATGTCAGCAGCCTTGCGGTCTGGCCGTCACGACCTATGTTGCGCACAATGCCGCAGACCGTCTCGGGGTGCTTGCCGTTTGCCAGCAGGACGCGCACGGCCTTGGCAAGGTAGTCGGCGCGGCCCTTGGACGACGGATTGTAGAGCGCCGCGCAGAAGTCCCCCGCCGCCGCGCAGGCCAGCCGCTTTTCAATCACTGCCCAGGGCGTCAGCCGGTCGGACAGCGAGATGACGCAAAAATCATGCGCCAGCGGTGCGCCCAGCACGGCCCCGCCGCTCAATGCCGCGGTCAGGCCGGGGACGATTTCGACTTCTACGTCCGGGTAGTTCCCTGCCAGCTCCAGCAGCGGGCTTGCCATGCCGTAGACCCCCGCGTCGCCAGAGCAGACCAGCGCCACTGTTTTACTGCGCTGCGCTTTTTCCAACGCCCAGCGGCAGCGGTCGATTTCCCGCGTCATGCCGGTGGCGTAGACCTCTTTTTCAGGGAACAGCGGCCGCACCAGATCGATGTAGACCGTGTAGCCGCAGAGCACATCGGCATTTTGCAGCGCGGCCCGGGCCTGGGCGGTCAAAAACTGCGCGTTGCCGGGGCCCAGGCCCACCACATACACAAGGTTACGGTTCATCATTTTTCCATCTCCAGTCCGGGGCAAAGGGCGCACATGCCACCGCGAAGGTCACGCCGTCGTGCGCCCACTTCGGGAGCAGCAACTCACCGCCCGACGCCAGCACCGCCGCGCGTTCACAGACATTGTCCACGCCGGTGACGCTCTGCACAAAATTGGACGCCGTAAAATTCCCCGGTGCCGTGCGCAGTTCATCGGCGGTATAAAAGTCCATGGGCCAGCCGTGGGCATGGCAGAACGCCGCCAGGCCCGGCTCATCCTGTTTCAAATCGATGCTGGCGGCCTGCATAATGCCCTGCAGGGCCAGACGATGTTCCGCACAGAACGCCGCAAACACTGCTTCCAGCTTTTCCGCTGATGTGCCGCGCTTGCAGCCGATCCCCAGCGCCGCAATGCGTGGGACGATGTGCAAGGCTTCGCCCCGGGGCGTCAGCGTCAGCGCAAAATCTGCGCAGTCGGCGGTGTCGGTGGGCATCACACCCGCGGGCGGGGTACCCTGAATGGGCCAATCGGCGGCATAGCGCACCGGCTCACCCGCCAACAGTGCTCCGCTGATTTTCTTGATGCGCTCCGGCTCGGCCACGGCGCAGTTCTGGCGCCTGGCCCATTCATCCACAGCAAAAACACCGCGCCCATCGGTGGCCGTCGTGATGACCGGCACCGCGCCGCAAACCGCCGCCAGCAGCCGCGCCAGGTCGTTTGCGCCGCCCAGATGCCCAGACAACAGCGGGATAGCAAACTGACCGCCCTCGTCCAGTACCACAACGGCAGGGTCAGCGGCCTTGCTGCGGCAATGGGGCGCGATGGCCCGCACCGCAATTCCGGCAGCCCCCACAAAAATCAGTGCATCACTTTGTGCAAACTGCCGGGCCGTCCAGTCGGCCAGCGGCACGCCGTCTGCGCCGCCGCGGGCCACACTGCCAGGGCACGCGGCCGCCAGCCGCTGCGCCAATGCCAGCCCCCGCGCCGTGAAGGCGATATACGCGCAAATCATGCGTCGGTCCCCCTGCGGAACGCAGTGGTGAACGCCGGGTCGTAGAGCTTGCTGCGCTCGTACCGCGCGGCGAGGAGGAAGTCCCCCACGACGATGAGCGCGGTTTTGGTGATGCCGGCCTCGTGGGTGTTCTGCGCCAAATTTCCAACGGTGCAATGTACGATTTTTTGTTCCGGCCAGGTGGCCTTGTAGACGACGGCGGCGGGGGTCTGTACCGTATACGCACCCTGCAGAAGCGCGGCCTGGACTTTTTCCACAAGGCCGATGGAGAGGAAAATCACCATCGTGGCCCCATGGGCGGCCAGCGCGGCCAGCCGCTCCCCCTCCGGGACCGGGGTGCGGCCCTCCATCCGGGTGATGATGACGGTCTGGCTGACACCGGGCAGGGTGTACTCGGCATTCAGTGCCGCCGCCGCGCCGCAAAAGCTGGACACGCCGGGGGTGTCGTCATAGGGAATGCCTGCGGCATCCAATGCGTCCATCTGCTCACGAATTGCACCATACAAGCAGGGATCACCGGTGTGGAGCCGCACGGTGGTTTTGTGCGCTGTTTCGTTCTCTTTCATCACGGAAAGCACCTGTTCCAGCGTCATTTCCGCGCTGTTGTAAATGGCGCAGTCCGCCTTTGCAAGCCCCAGCAGCGCCGGGTTGACTAGGCTGCCCGCGTAGATGATGCAGTCCGCCGTTTGCAGCAGCGCCGCACCGCGCCGGGTGATCAGATCCGGTGCGCCGGGGCCAGCCCCCACAAAATGTACCATGTCAGGCTCCTTTCCATGTTTTCAACAGTGTATCGGCGGTTTTTGTCTGGCCCAGCGGCCCCGCCTGGTTGGAGAACAGCACCGCCCCCACCCGAAACGCCTCCGCCGCGCGGCGGTCTACATGCGTTTGGATGGCATTCAGTAGGCTTGCCACGACCGGCTCGCGCAGGTTGGCAGCGTCCAGAATTTCCAGGCAAGCGTCGGTAGTCGCGGCGTCCATCAGGGCGCGGCAGGTGGCCGCATCCGCCCCACAGTGTGCCGCATGGGTACAGAACAGCTCGGTTCGGCAATCAGCCTGCTTGGAGTGGGTGTTCATGATGCCGCCCGCCAGCTTGACCAGCTTGCCCACATGGCCGACGAGCAGCACTTCCGCAAAGTGTTCGGTTGCCGCCATATCCATCGCTTCACCGACAAAATTTGAGATTTTGACGACTGGAATTCTGGCCAGCTCCGGCATATGCGCAGCCAGATAATCCAGCCCATAGTTGCCGGGGGCCAGGATCAGGCGGCGGCTTTTCAGCGCGGCCTGATGGATTTCGATTTGCAGCGTGTCCAAAAGCGCCTGCTGGCTCATCGGCTCGACGATACCGCTGGTACCCAGCACGGACAGCCCGCCCTCGACCCCGATATGCGGGTTGAAGGTGCGCTTGGCCGCAGCCGCGCCGCCCTTGATGGAGACAGTGACCGCGAAGCCGCCGCCATAGCCCACGGCGTCAGCCTCCCGCAGCAGCGCCTCGGTGATCATCTGGCGCGGCACATGGTTGATGGCTGCCGCACCCACCGGCTGATCCAGCCCAGGCTTTGTCACGCGGCCCACACCTGCGCCGCCGTCGATGGTGACGGTGCGCGGCGCATCCGGCAGCAGCGTGACCGCGGCAACGACCGGCAGGCCGGTGGTGGCGTCGATATCGTCGCCGCCGTCCTTGACGATGGCGCATTCTGCGCCGTCCGCCGTGGGGCGGCAGAACTGCGGCGCGACCTCGACCACGATGCCCTTGGGGGTGCGCAGGCCGACAGATTCCGGCACATGGCCGGTCAGCAGCAGCCGCGCCGCTCCCGCCGCCCCCAGCGCCGCACAGGTGCCGGTGGTGTAGCCGCAGCGCAGCAGCTTTTGCCCGCTGCGGATATAGTGCGCAAACTTTGGCTTTGTATCGCCATTTTTAAATAGCATGGCGTACTGTTCGGCAGTCAAATCAAACAGCCTGCGGATGTTCTGCTCGGCAAAGGCCTCCTGCGGCGTCAGCACGCCGGATACCCCGGACGGCGCAACGCAGACGACGGCATCGGCCAGCTTTTGCGCCAGTTCCAACTCGTGCAGCGTCACGATGATCGCGACGTTTTTTTCATGGGCCAGCGTTTGCAGTATGGTCATCAGTTCTGCTTTGCCTTTTGCGTCCAAAAACGACGTAGGCTCATCCAGCAGCAAAATCTCCGGTTGCTGGCAGACGGCACGGGCCAGCAGCACGCGCTGGCGCTGGCCGTCGCTGATCTTGGTAAAATCCCGGTCAGCCAGCGGTGCGGCCTGCACCAGTTCCAGCGCGGCCCGCACCTGCTGTTTGTCGGCGGCAGAGAGCACACCCAGCCGTCCGGTGTAAGGGTAGCGCCCGGCAGCAGCCACGTCAAAGCAGGTCGTCAGCTCGGTGCGGACCGTGTGGGGCAGCATCAGCGCCAGCTTGCGGGCGCGGGCGTTGGGGGTGTAGGCGGCCAGGTTTTGCCCGTCCAGCAGCACCGCACCGCCCTGTGTGGGCAGCTGCGCCGCCAGCGTCTTTAATAAGGTGGACTTGCCCGCGCCGTTGGGGCCGATGAGGGCCAGTATCTTGCCGCGCTCAGCGTGCAGGGCAATGTCCCGCAGCAGCGGTGCGCCATAGCCGATGGCGAGGGCCTGTGTTTCGCAATAGCTCATGCTGCCCCCTCCCCGCTGTGGCGGCGCACCAGCAGCCAGATGACCACCGGCGCACCGAACACCGCCGTGACCGAGCTGATCGACAGTTCTGTCGGCGCAAACAGGCTGCGGGCGATCAGGTCACACAGCAGGCAGAACGCCGCACCGCCCAGAGCGCAGCCGGGCAGCACATGCAGCGGTTTTGCACTGCCCAGCGTTTGTTTTACCAAATGCGGCACCGCGATACCCACAAAGGATATCGGCCCGGCAAACGCCGTGACGCAGGCCGCCAGCAAACTGGACAGCAGCACCAGCACCACCGAAAACACCCGCACCGGCACACCGACGCTGGCGGCGTAGCTTTCGCCCATCTGGTAGGCAGCCATCGGCTTGGAGAGCAGGAACGCCGCTGCCAGGCAGGGCAGCACAATGGCCGCTGCCGTGGCAACGTTGCCCCAGGTCATGCCAGAGAAGCTGCCCATCGACCAGTTGTGAAGGTTGACAATGTTGGAATCCTGCGCGAAGGCCACGACGATATCCGTGACCGCCGAGCAGATGTAGCCGATCATGACGCCGCAGATGACCAGAATACTCATCCGCTGCACGCGGCGCGCCACAGCCAGCACAAACAGCATGGCCGCCATGGCCCCGGCGAAAGCCGCCAGAATCAGCGTCCATGAGTTGGTGAGCAGCCCGCGGTTGAGGAACACGACCATCGTCAGCGCGACGGCCAGCTTGGCCCCGCTGGAAATGCCCATAACGAACGGCCCTGCAATGGGGTTGGCAAAGAATGTTTGCAGCAGGTAGCCCGCCGCCGACAAAGCCGCGCCCAGCAGCACGACCATAACCGCCCGGGGCAGCCGCAGCTGGTACAGGATGTTGGCGGTCAGCGCATCGGGGGCGCGGCCCAGCAGCGCGGCCACGACCTGCGCCGGGGAAAGCGCCACGCTGCCCCAGAAGAGATTGAGTGCAAACAACGCCAGCAGGGCCGCCGCCATGGCGAAATATGCGATTGTCAGGCGTGTTCGGGTGTGCATGGTATCGTCCTTATTGCAGTTTCGTCAAAAATTTCAATTCATCGGCATTGGGGGTGCCCTCGGTGAACACCTTATTCATGTCCAGGATCAAATCCGGCAGTTCCATACTCTGCTGGAAAAGGCTCTGCGCGGTACACCAGACATTGCCGCTTTGCACAGCCTTGAAGTCGGCCAGCATTGGGCATTTGGCAATCAATTCATCGATAGAGCGCAGTTCACCCTCAATCGTGCTGTTATAAATCAGCACGTCGGCATCCTTGGCCCCGGCGTAGAAATCTTCCAGCGAAATATTCACGGTCGCCAGGTTGTTGCCGCTGTCGGTCAAATCGGCAAAGGCGTAACTGCCGCCCGCCATCTTGATCATTTCGGCAACGTAATCGCCGCCTTTGCGCACAGTGGCAAGGTTGTTGGAGGTGATGGAGAAAAACGCGACGGTCTCGCCGGTGGGGGCTTTGTCCGCCAAGGGGGCGATGCGCTGCTCGGCATCCGCAAAAACACGCTCTGCTTCGTTGGTTTTGCCCAGCAAAATGCCGTAGAGCTTGACCCATTCCATGCGGGCCAGCGGACCGCTCTCGTAGCTTGAGCGTTCGACCAGCACCGGCACACCGAATTTTTCCAGCTGCTCCTTCACCTCGGGGGTGTGGTAGATCATCGTGTTTTCGATGGCAAGGCCGCAGTCGGCGGCCAAAATCGTCTCGTAATCCGGGGCGCTGTACTTGCCCGCGTAGACAATTTGCCCCTGTTCCATGGCGGTGCGGGCAGCGTCGAGATACCAGTTTTCGGCCTGCGCGCCGGAGAGTGCCACCGCCCCCAGCCCACCAATGCTGATGATGGGGTCCATAGCGGAGGAAGAAACGAGGTAGATATTCTCGATAGGCTGCTGCAAAACGACAATGTCGCCGTCCAGTTCGGCGGGCACAGCGGCCCCTTCGGGTACGACCAGATAGCGGCTGCCGTCGATGGTGATAAGGCTGTACCCGCCCGCGCATTCGTCCACCGTGAACTGCTGCGCATAATCGAGAGGGTAGCGGCTTTCTATCGTAAGTGCGTCGGTTTGTGTTGGTTCCGATGCTGCCGCGCAGCCTGCCAGCAGCAGGGCGGGCAGGGTCAAAAGTAAAGTACGCTTCATTCGGCTGCAGTCAGCGTTGCGCTGTCAAAGGTCAGCGTGTAGTCGATCTCGTGCGGGGTGCTCATGGCGACAGTGTCTGCCGTGACGGCCAGCGCCGTGTCCAGTGCGGTGACGGGGATCTCAAACGTGGAATTGCCTTCGGTGTTCGTGGGCAGGTACTTTTCACCGTCGATGAGCATATAGTCGTAGTTCGGGCTGCTCCACACGATGGTGGCGGTCATCGCGCCGTCGGCCACGGTCAGGGCGGCAGGGCTTTCGACGGTAGCGCGGCCGCTGCCGCCTTCCAACGTCACGGCACAGGTATAGCTGCCGTCGGCGGGCGTCTCAGCGGAGGCGGCGGTTTCGTCCGCGGCGGGCTGGGCATCGGCCACGCTGACGGTGTGGTCGTACCAGGTGCCCTTGGTGCCCAGGATGGCCAGCTGGAAGTCGGTATCCACGGCCTGCACCGGGATATCAAAGCCGTAGACCTCGTCGCTGGTGCCGTCGGAGTACGTCACGGTGTCAACGGTGGGCTGCAGCCAGTCGCTCTCGTGGTCGGGGGCGTCGGCGGCCATGCCAAGGTACAGGTTGACGATTTTCTGGGATTGCAGGCTGACATGGAACGTCATAACGCCGTTTTCCACAGTCAGGGTACCCATGCCGTCCACGGCCTCGCTGGCATGGAACATACTGCTGTCGGTCTTGAACTCGGCGGTGTAAACGCCGTCGGGCAGGGCGGCGGCAGGGGCTTCGGTTGCGGCGGGGGCCTCGGTGGCTTCGGGGGCGGTCTCCACGGTGGAGGCAGCCGCGGATGCACTCTCGGCGGTGGTGGATGCGGATGCGCCGCAGCCCGCCAGCAGCAGGGCGGCCAGTGTGATGGATGCGAGTTGGCGTTTTTTCATGGTTACCTTCCTGTCTCTATTCTAACATATATAAATTAAGGGAACACCGCACGGCAGGGGCCGC
>ENA-UOJA01001577-UOJA01001577.1-human-gut-metagenome-genome-assembly--contig:-C19-NODE-1577-length-18115-cov-3.953821_pt1 | contig 18115 bp, 28 predicted proteins | sample MGYA00242337_ERZ723884 | MGnify/ENA metagenome assembly ERZ723884
AGGTTGACAAAATTTTAGATGAAACTAACAATAAAAACAACGACAATGAAAATTCTGATTGACAACGGCCATGGTGCGCGTGACATCACTAAAGGAAAATTCAGTCCATCCGTAACAGGTCTTGGTATCGACGACAAAACAATAGTCAAAGACAGGTTCAGAGAGGGAGAGTTTAACCGTCTTGTCGCACGTGCGCTTGTGGCAGAACTTAAAGCAAGTGGGTACGATGCTGAGTTGCTTGTTCCCGAAGACACAGACATTACTCTTGGTGAGCGTTGCCGTAGGGCAAATGCTTGGTGCAAGAAACTTGGCAAGGATAATGTTATCGTCGTTAGTGTTCACGCTAATGCCCTTGGGCATGGTAATGAATGGTTTGACGCAAACTATTGGACTGTGTGGACAAGTGTAGGACAAACGAAATCCGATGCTATTGCAACCAGCCTTTGGAACGCTTGCAAAGAAGTGATGCCCGACAAGAAGTTTGGATCTCAAATGTATCACGATGGTGACGTTGACTACGAAAGCCAGTTCTACATCTTAGTGCATACTTCATGCCCAGCAGTATTAACTGAGAACTTCTTTTATACAAACAAAGATAATCTCCGCTTCATTGCCAGCGACGAGGGACGCGCAAAGATTGTAGAGGGTCATAAAAGAGGTATCATTAACTATCTGAAGAAATTATGAACAGGGAAGCAGTAAAAGCAGCATTGGTATTCATGCTTGTCGGACTGGTGCTTGGAGGCATCATCGGTTATGGTGTGTTCGGTCGTAGCAAGGCGACGGACTATGTGAGTGAGCGCGACACCAGCACCTACATTGACACCATATCATATTACCAGCCTGTTCCGAAAGACAGCATGGTGATTAAGTATGTGACAAGAACACTGCCAGTCAAGCATCGTGATAGCAGCACGACCAACAAGACCGACTCATTTTTGGCTGAAAATTATGCGCAAAATAATGGGGAAAATATACCGCCGCTGTATGCGTCAGTTGACAGCGACAGCGCAGCGGTGGCAATCCCCATCACACAGAAACGCTATGAAAATGAGGATTACCGCGCCTACGTCAGTGGCTATGAGCCGAACCTTGACAGCATCTTTGTGTTTCCGAAAAGCACCGTCATTCATGAACGCAGTTACAAGCCTCCTAATAAATGGCACATCGGTATTACGGGAGGCTACGGGTACGGCTTTAAGAGTAAACAGGTTGAGCCGTACATCGGAATCGGCATCACTTACAGTATAATCAGTTTTTAACTATGAACATCATTTTATCAATAAGCAAGTCGGCAGTGTTCAAGGAGGTTGCACAGACCACCAGTTACACTGGCGCAAAGATGGACGACGACGCAAATGCCTACGAGCGTATCACTACCGTTGATGAAGACCAGTCGGAGTTGCAACGCTTTTGGGATGAGAGCCGTGCAGAGTTGGCACAGGCATTTATCCGTATGCTTGTGTCGGAGGGCATGGCAGAAGACGGCGACACCTATCAACTTGTACTGAATGTGTCAGTGGCTTTCGACACAGCCTTGCAGCCTGGTATGGAGTTGGGCTTGTTCTCCTACTTCGTTCAGAGCATCACCGCCAAGTGGTATGTGTTCACCAACAAGAAAGAGGCTGGAGATTTCGCCACCGTCGGCAAGAGCATCCTTGACGATGTTAAGGAAAAAGCATTCTTCAAGAAGAAGCCTACGCGCCCGACCTACGACTAATAAAGAGAGTAAATAACCCCATTAAATTTTTCATGAGCATGGCAGAGAACAAAAAAAATCTTGCTGTCACCATTCAGACCAAGGAACTGAAGTTTGCGATTATGAATAAGACGCACGTGACAGCACGCAGTCTGCAAGCAGCGGGCAAACTCAACTATGAGGCGGCAGCTCACATGCAGGCGAGCGAAGACTTGGAGAACTCGTATGAACTTATCCGCGCCATTAGCAACGCTATTGCAGAGACCAAGGTGGAGTTGGGTGAGTATCTGAACGAGACAACGACGGCGACCGATAACCTCATCGACAGCGATGTGGAGAACGGCGAGGCGGTAATTCTGAATTTCCTGCTTCCCAGCAACTACAACAGTGCCGCAGCCGACGCTCTCGGTGGTGGTATTCATGAGTTTGTTGTGGGTCGCAGTATCTATGAGTGGTATCGTCAGACATGCCCGGAGATTGCGGAGGCTTGCAAGGCTGATGCAGAGGCAGCACTTGACAGAGCGAAGAAAGCCCTCTACAAGCGTAGCCGTCCCGAGCGTCCGACCTACACTCCATAACAGTTAATCAAGTAATAACCAATTTTATCCAATCGTTATGGACTACTGTGGAACAGGCTGCAATAACATTACGGCAAACGGCACAGCCGCCGATGCAGAGGACAAGCGCGTAGTGCGTCTTAAGTTCCTGCGTGACCAGTTGCTTTACGACATCAAGAACTATGCCTATGTAGAGGGTGACGTGATGGGTGAGGAGAAACAACACGCCCAGCATGTACTCGTAGAGATTGGCGAGGAGGGTAACGTGGACAGGGTGAGCCGTATCCTCGCTGTAGTCCACACCGCAGTGATAGAAATGCTATTCCCTTACACCAAGGCTGAACCCATCGAGAAGGAAATAGACAACTGCCTACACGCTCCCGAAGAGTATGTCGTGGAATTGAATGTGCCTAACACCATGTCGCGTACCACGATGCACCACTTATCGAAACTGATACATGAGTTTATGGTGTACTGCGTGCTGGCTGACTGGCTGAGCATCACCAATCCGCAAGCAGCAGCCAACTGGAGTGCCAAGGCTGAGGCTATCAAAAAGGAAATAGAAGAAGTCAAGAACCTGCGCAGAAAAGCATTCACAAGGGCAACACACCCTTGGTAACAATACACCTGCCAAACCGGGCAGGAACTATCCCGACAAGGAAAACGCACCTATCTTCACAGACGGGTGCGTTTCTTGTTTTTACCTTAAAAAACTAACTAAAAACCTAAATGTATATAGTCGATTATGAGAAAAAATTAGCGTAGTTGGTTTGTGTGGCGAGGCTCGAAGTTGACTGATGCACCAAAGATGGATTTGCCATCAGTGAGTGTCGCCAGTCCTGCAATACGAAAATACTTGTATGGTGTTCCACGGAACCCACGCAGGTAATGGTCTTTAGAAGACCAAACGAGGTGCCAAGTGAAAAGGTCGCGTGAGCCGTACAGCACCGTGCCGACATCGCCACGCTGGAAGTGTCCGCGCTGAATGAGTGCGGAGATAGTCTTATGAACATCGGCAGCTTCCAGTTTGAGCGGTCGCGTGATGTAAAGCCCCTTGCATACTTCCTCGTCAGTCTCGCTGAACGACACCAGTTTGTTATCGAGTGTCATTGCCAGTGCTTCGGGATATGCGTTGATGGTTGATGCAAGGTTTGTGAACACCATGCCCCACATTTTCGATTTGAGAGAGAAGACGTAGGCGTATGTGTATTTGGGCGAGCCGTTCACCTTTGTTGGGTTATACACAAAGATACGTTGATGCACATAGTCGTAAACCATCTGACACCCAGCAAGGAAACCGAGGAACGGCTGCATGGGCAGACAAGCATCTGCAGAGTGTCCGAGTTTGGCGTGCAGTTGGTCTATGCTGGGCAGGTCAAGCACGTTGAACGGTGCTTCGCTGAATATGCCATCCGTGATACACTGTGTCTGCGAACCACTGATAAGCATGATGCCCCTATCTGTGGCAAAGAGAACTGAACTATCTATCTGCGTAATGCTGCCAGTATTGATACACACGTCTCGCGTGATAGGCTGACGTGCGGAGTAGGAGCCAGTGGAAGACACCTCCAACGCCCAAACGCCCTCAGTGGTGAAAGCGTATAGTGGGAACTGTCCGAACTGACCTTGCGACATTGCTTTTGCCGCAGCAGATATGCCGAGGATGGTGCCAGTACCTACGGTGTTGATGCCCAAAACAGGGAAGTGGAATGGGTTATTGACTTCGGAGGTGTAGATTTTGTTTGGAACATCTATCGTGCGTATTGCCTCACTTGACTCAGACGGCAATGATGTAGTTTTTGTGGCGTTATCCCATCCACCAAAATAAAATGCTCCATTTAGGAAACCGTGTGCCTCCAGTGGAACCTCGTAGGCATCATAGAAGTAATCATATCTATAAAAAACGGCCTTATAAGCATTGACGTTTGGATAATAGAAAAATAATAGACGCGCTTGCACACTCATAGCAAAAGCCTCTCCCTGCACAATGATGTCGCGTCCGTCCTGCTTTATGAAGAAATAGACACCCCATGAGGCTTTACGGTCAATAATAGTTGGTGAAGCGTCAGAAAAATTCTGAACATAGCCATCGGTATAACAGAACATTGCTCCGGCATTGAACGTGTCGTAAAGTTTCTTTTTTAGATTGGCAATGTTCAGTCGTGAGTTATATGCAAAAGAGTATTGCGGTATCAATACATCATGACTGTCAAAATCGTCTGTCATAACCTCTCTATTCACAAGAGATTGCAAATAATCTTCTTCAACGGAAACAGCCGTGCGCGTAGTTGTCAGTTCGTCTAACTTGATGCTTTTGAGTAGATAGAACTGGGAACATGAACGTATATCTGCTTTCACCTGGTCAGTGCTACGCTGCGGTATCATCAAGCGTCCAGAGGGGTATGTGAAAGTTGTCGGGTTGTAAGTGAACGCATACAACTTGTTAAATGTATTGTACTGGTATCGCAAAGGGTATGTGTTTGTATCAGCAGCTTGATTGATGTGCTTACAGATACAGAAAGAGTTAATTTCGCTTGATTGTGCGAACCTTGTGCATTGTCCGTTTTGGTCGTATGTGTAGATAGGCTTTGAGATAAAGATGTCAACTGAGCGCACAATATCTTTCCACTGTCTCAGCATATCAATACGGGAAGCCAGTACAACAGCATAGTCAAGAGTATGCCTTACACCAACAACACGCAACTGCGCATCGGTATATTCGCCATGTCCTGTTACATGCTCCCAAAAGACCTGTGGAGCGAGGTCGGAAGAACATACCATGAGAATAGGCGCAGAGTGCATAGTAAGAGAACCATCATACAACCTGTAAGCATACCGTACAAGGAAAGGAAAGATGAATTTACCAGCGTTGGTTGATTGGTCAGCAATGAACTTGTTTACCTTTGCCAGCACTTGACTTGTTATGCGTGATTTGTTTTCATCGGAAAACTCATTCCAAAGACTGCCCTCGCCGATGCCATTAAAAGAAATACTGAATACGTCAGTGCGCACCACCTCGCCTTGCAACCCAAACGAGATAGGCAATTCGGGTAGATGTGTACCAAGATACAGATACCCCTCTGTGTCGCCTTTCCAAAGCAGGTAGTGCATACCATTGGCGGTAAGAACAATCAGCGTGTTACCGATGCCATTGACATTGTAGATTTCAGTTGAACCAAACGAATAGAGTTCACGGCTTGGGCTTGTCTGAGCCAGTTCCGTTTCAATCGTCGCACTTGACACAGGCTTTACGGCAGCATACGTGATGATGCTTTCGTCAATCCAATACAATTTGTTTGTGCTTGTGTTGAGCAGAATGTAATGGGTGAACGTGTTGGTGTCGTGAATATACACTACTTTATAGCCGCTTGGAAGTTCTGCAAGTTCAGACGGCTGGAATACTGGTTTGAGTTGGCTATCCTCATTGATGAGGTTCAAGGACGTAGCCAACTGACCGTCGGGACATTCATAGTCTGACGGTTCAGTGGCATATCCTTTGTATTGTAGTTCTTTAATCATGACATCACTTGCTTATGGGTACGCTTGCAAAGGTAGCGTTGTTTGAGTGTGAACGCCTGTTATGTTTTGGATTTGTCTGCTTCCTCTGCTTCTTTCATCTTGGCAGCGATGAGGCGGTTAATGGCTGTGGCAACAATCGCTTTGATGGGTTCGCGGACTGCAACAGGCTGGTTAGACTTCTTATCGAGGATAAGATTGTACTCGTTAATCAGCAACCTTGTAAGCCTCCTCAAACGTCTCTTTGGGCGACCATGACTTGTAGCCGTCCGGGTACTCGACGAGGTAGCCGTCTTCGCCACCCTTTGCGTCAGCAAGGCTGCGCTTCAACACTTTCTCTGCTTCACTCTTTGCCATCGGCATAGCCATGATGGTTTTTGTTCCAATGTACTTTTTCATTGTCTTAAAAGTTTTGATTGTTAATAATAGGGTTTACTTGTCTGATTTGACTTTGTATTCAAACACGTCCATGATTGGTGTTTCAGAGACTGATGCAATGGAGTAGTCAATCATAGTGCCATCCATTACTTCGTCAATGTTTCTTCGCGCACTTTCCAAACTGCATCCCTCAACGAGGTAGTACACGTTACTGCGCTTTTCTTTCCCTGTCTTCTCGTCGATGGTGATAAACTGGAGTTTCGATTTGTACCAACGAGTATCGGTGTTCTGCATCTTGTCTTCGAGAGACTGGTTCTCCCATTCTTTGAATGCCTCTTTGTCTTTCTTGTTGATGGCATCATTTAGTTTCTTGGCATCATTGTCGAGAACCTTCTTAGCCCAGTCCATGAAGAAAATCTCCTTGAACACGGCACGGTCTATCTCAACCACTTCAAATTCTCCGCTTATGTAAGCGGACATTTCTTCGATGATACGTGCCTCTGCCTCTGTGAAAGACACAGCATCGACAACGTATGTTTCCGTTACTTTCTTTTTCAGTCCATCTTCCATAGTTTTCTCGTAACGGATTTTACAGATGAACCAGTTTGCTGTTCTACTTCTCATAACTTAATCGTTTTGGGTTGTTTCTTCTGTTACAATTTCGTCCAGCGTTTTGTGTATGCTGGTTTCAATGGTACCGATGTGTTCCGTGATGATGTTCTCTATGTCAGCACGTTTGATTTTGAGCGCGACTTCCGAGCCATCAGCGAAACGTAGGCGCATTTGACAATCCATGTCGGGATTGTTCGTCAACTTGTCCTGTGCTTGCAGCAGTGAAGCGCGAGAGCAGAACAGCGGTTGGAGTTCGGGAATGAAATCTTTTGCCATACTGTTTTGATTTTATTGGTGAATAATAAGTGAATTATCTCCGGCTATCCCCTGTGAGTGGGATAATGTTGTAGGTCTTGAAGCGGTCGAGCAGTCGCCCGAAGCCATCCCTGTACTTCTGTTTCAGTTGCTCGTTAGTGAGGTTGGTTGTAAGATGTGCCATTTTGTGGTATTGCGTCCAAATCTCGTTGCGAGCATGAAGAAACTCGTTAGTGAGTGTTTCGGTGTCCGTGCCGTAGAACTTGGTGGATTGTACGCCGATGTCGTTGAGGCAGATGTTTACAGGCTCGCACTTGAACCCCTTGTTTTCCTCCTCATTGAAAGTGTAGCGGTCAAGGTTGTTATGCAGCGTGTAGTAGTTCACCATCTGTGTTACGGAAAGGTTATGGAAGAAACGCGGGTTTTCTGTGATGTGGAGGTATTCGGAGAACACTTGCATGAGCAATGTCTTACCAGTTCCGACAGCCCCTTGCAACATAATGTGCTTGTGCAGCTTGTAGCCACGACCGGGAAACACATCTTCTGCAAGCGGACACCCATTGAAGTAGTAGAGCAAGAAGCGCAGCACGTCCCGGTTATTGTCGTCCACAACAAACTTGCGTCGCTGGTGAGCCAACACTACGTTGTTTGCCACCCACGTGAGCGTTTTGGCATGAGCGTCAAATACTTCCTTGATGGAAAGGTCTTGTGACTTCTCTTTTTCCTGCTGCATCTTTTTCCATGCACGTTCCACGCATTGATTGAGTGTACTGATGTGCATCCGTGCGATAGCATCTTTCTTTTCCGCTTCACGCTTTTGCTCATCTGTCATTTGTTTATCTTCCATTGTGATAGTTGTTAGAGGGTTACACATCTTTGCTTCCAAAGCCACCGTCATACTGATAGTCGGCAGTTGATGGCGGTTCTGTTTCTATGGAGGTCTTGCCTTTTGCCTGTTGCTTGTCTTTAACCTTAATGCGCATTGTGGCGATAAGATGTTGAGACCAGTCGGTGTAGTCGGTATGTTCTTTCTTGGAAATCTCCCATTCAGCGACAACCTCCTTTGCTACCTTGCGTATCATTGTAATGTCGTCGGGTTTCAGTCCAAAGTTCATTAGCAACACTTCAAGGTTACTGACGTTCTCTTTGCCAAAGAAGCGTTTGAGACAGGCTTGGTTGTCGGCTGGTTGTGTCGTTGGCGCAGGTTTGGGAGTTGGCGCAGAAGTTGCTTTCGGTTGTGGCTTAACCTCCTTGTTCTGTTTACCCTGTTCTTTTTTCCAGCGGTTTTTCATACCAATTTTACCACCCTCGGAACGCTGACGGCGCAGTGTGTCCTTGATGTCCATACGTCGAGTGAAACTTTCTGAATAGAAACACTTACCATCATCGGTAAAGGTAAATAGCCCGAAGTCCTCAACAACTGACTTGACAATGGCAGCATCCACACGAAGGTCAAAGGCTATCATGTTATAATCTTTGGCACTCATGTAGTCGGCTTCCTCCCTCAACCGCTCCAGTATCATGAAATACACGCCATACCCTGCTGCCCCTTGCTTCATGCGCAGTCGCACCAGTTTCTCGTCGTTGCGTGCATTACTATCGTGGGAGAAATAATTTGTAGATTTTATTTGCCGCGTAGCCATATCGTCAAGTATTTATCGTTCTGTAATTCTTATGCCATGAACATGTAACATCAGTTTGCGTTTGATGCGGTACACATCAGTTCGCATTCCCTTTGTGTCCTCGACCACAGTCTTTCCGTCCTTGTCGGTATAGACAAAATCAGCGATGTATTTACAGGCACGTTCAAGCACATTGCCATCGGCACCTCGTTGTGCCGGTATGAGTTCGTAGGAAACCTGTTCACGCAGATTGGAGATAAGCCCAGCACGTTGCATCAGTCGCAATTCGTTGGCGCGTCTGTGTTCCTTTCGTGAGTCATAGCCACCCGACTTCTGAGCGTGATACTTGTTGTTTCCCTTGCTCTTACGGAAGTATTGCATAACGTCCATGATGGTTAATACGTTCTTTAAGTTCGTTGTAGGCGATGAACTTCACTTGCTTGGTAGGTGGCAGCATCATCGTTGTGCCTTTGCTGATATTGCGTGCTGGCTTTGCTGCACGCTGCACTGTCTTGATTGTGCCGAAGCCACGCAGCAGGATAGGTTCATCCTTGGCGAGTGCGTCGGCGATGATTTCAACGATACCCTCGACGGCGTGAGTAGCCTGTGATGGGGTGAGGTTGGAACGATTAGCCAGTTCCTTGGCGATTTCTCTTTTTGTCATAACTTTTTAATTTTAGAGTTTATAATTTACGTTCAAGTTTCTGTTTCATTAGTCGCATGAGCCTTGCCTTGTTGAGCATCAGCAGGTAGCCGCGTTTCTGCTGGCTTCGCCGTTGGCATTCCTCATCAACGAGCGTTGCCGCATCATCGAGAAAACCGATGATTGCTTTGATGTCAGTCTTGCATATCTCCATCGTCATTGTCTGGGTTGAGTATCATAGAAGCCAGTTCGTTGAAATACATTTCGTCGTTAGGTATCTCATCGTCAGCAGCCATGATTTGGTTAGCAATGGACTTTTTCTTGTGGATGATGTCGTAGAGCGCACGGTCGATGGTATGGCGACCGATGAGATAGTAACACGTCACGTTGTCCTTTTGCCCAATACGGTGCGCTCTGTCTTCGCACTGGCAGCAGTCGGCATAAGTCCAAGGAAATTCTACGAAAGCCACGTTTGATGATGCCGTCAGCGTCAGTCCAACACCAGCGGCCTTGATTGAGCAGACAATCAACTGGCTATATCCGTTTTGAAAACTGTCAACGGCTTGTTGCTTTGATGTGGCGTTATCGCGCCCTGTGACGCGTACAGCATCAGGAAACGCTTTGCACAATTCATCTACAATCTCATGGAGTGAGCAGAACAGGATGAGCGGTTTGCCGGATGCAAGGAAGACGCGAACAAAGTCAATGGCTTGCTTTACCTTACCCTTGGCAGAGAGCGAGCGCAGTGTCATGAACTTGACAAGAGCCTCCATGCGCATCTTGCGACGTATCTCCCAATCGGAGCACTCCTTATATTGACGCAGGTACTCGGCAAGGTCTTCCGCTGCAAGTTCGTATTCATCACGATTGGATATTTCCACATAGAGGTCTGTACGCGTCTTGTCGGGCAGTTGCGTCAACACCTTTGCCTTTTCACGTCGTATCATGCAGCGGCGGTAGAGTTGCTGAGACAGTTCTTCAAGGTTGTCATTCTCCCCATAGTCAGCGAGAAACTTGCCACGACCTCCAAACTCCTGTAACCTGCCCATGATGGAGAGTTGGGAAACCAAGTCTTCTGCTCGATTTACCACAGGCGTACCCGAAAGGAGAATACGAAAGTCTTTGCCCTCAACAATGCCCCGTGTGAAGATTGTCTGCTGTGCGCTTGGGTCTTTGACACGGTGACTTTCGTCAATGATAACCGAGCGAAAAACCTTGATGGCATCATTGAATACAACATCTTTGAGACGGAAAGAACGACGGTCTGAAGAATTGATGTCCCAAACGAAATACTTGCGTAGGCTCTCATAGTTGACGATGGCAACATGGAACATACCCATTTGCAGGAAGTACGGCCATGCCGTGCGTGTAGCGTTGTCAAGTACAAGTGCTTTCTTGTTGGTGAACTTCTCAAACTCACGCTGCCAGTTGATTTTAAGAGAGGACGGACAGATAACGAGCGCAGGGTAGGCGTTAGCCGTATCGACAATGCCAATGGACTGGAGTGTCTTACCAAGTCCCGGTTCATCACCGATGAGCAGCCTCCGCTTGTCGAGACCGAAACAAATACCCTCACGCTGGTATGGGTATGGTTCTATTTTAAGATTGTGTTTCAGTTCCATCTGACTATAAGTTTAAGCACCAATACTGGAATGCCAGTTCTTCATATTTCTCACGTCCACGGTTGTAAATAGCGTCGCCACGGTTGATGAACTTCTTGAACACGCAGCAGTTCTTTTTGCTGATGCCGTAGATAAAATCACGGTCGGAGTGTGCTATATCCATGTACCATGCACGGCTCCTGTCCCAGTCGAAGAAGTCCACAGCCTCGTCAAATTCTTTCTGCGTAGAAGCGAAAGTCGTTTTGAGGTCGCCACCAAAGCCGAAAAGGTCAAGGAACCAATCCCACTTGCAGCGAGTGTCGAGAGTGAAAACAAACCCACCATACTCAAACTGCTGTTGCTTATTTACCATACAGCGTTGCGTGTCCGCAATCTCAAGCACCTTTGCAAGAAAAGCATCATTGCGAGCCTCCCGACGAAGCGAACGGTACATTTCTTGTGCGTGCCGGAACTCGTCTTCCGTGTACTGAACATCGTCAACGGTGAACTGGTAGTAGTTCACGCGGTCGGGTTCTGTGATGATGGCATCGACAAGAGAGCCGAAGCGGAACGCTGCTTCCTTATCGCCAAACTGTAGGCGCGGATGGAGCAGGTTTTTGAGTTCGGTGAGGTCAGAGTTGCTGACCTCACTTCGCTCGTAGTAGTTTATATCTTGGATATTCATCATAATCAAAACATTTCTGTTTCTTCATCGTCGATACTCCAATTTTCGCAGTCAGCCATTACGTCTTTCCAAAACGATTTTGGCTTGTTAGGCATCTTGCCATCGGCAAGTTCTTTGGCTGTTTCTTTGAGCAGGTCAATGAGTTCTTTCGGTGTACGATAGGTATCTTTGAAGTCGGACAGCCAATCGGTATCGGAGAAATCATCACCGTCACGATAGCCAAAGCCGTCCTCGTCTTTTTCCCATGTACCAGGCAAGGCACATAGTTGGTAGTCTCGACGGTTGCAGTGCGACGCATGATGCAAGAATACTCGATGTCCTGCGATACTGGTTCGGGGTCTGACTGGTTCCACGGAGCGTTTGGGTCATGCTCCGCACCTGCTGGGTAATATCCGCTTTCGTACATAGTTACTTTGCTTTTACATCGTCCACGTATTCAATATGTTCAGACTGGATAAAGATTGGGTGCTCTTTGTCGTTAGCCAGTTTGTTGCAGTATGTCAGTTGCTTTGAGAAAATCTTTTCAAGTTCAGCAACAGAGAGTGTGCAGCCGTGTTGCGCCCACCACATACCAACTACCAGCATGAAGCCCTCAGAGTTTAGTACGTTGAGGCGTTTTTTGACTGATGTTTTCGGCTGATACTGGTTGACCTGTATTTCAGCGGCACCAAAGAGACCGTCCATTTCCTGCTTCTGTGCAGCGAGTTCGGCAGCAGCTTTCTCCTTTGCCTCACGTTCGACACGTTCTTTCTCTCGCTGTTCGGCTTCCTTGCGCTCGCGCTCCTCCATCTGTTTCTTGATACGCTCTGCCTCCTCCTTGTTGGCTTTGGCAATGCGATCCAATTCCTTGCGCTTGGATGGCAGACGGTCAAGAATGACGACGCGGGAGGTGGAAATCACAAAAGTGAATTGTTCCTTGAAACGCTGCTGTATCTTCTGCTTCACTTCGGCAGCGATGGCACGCGCGTCTTCGGGCGAGAGAACTGAGGGCATGAGCACTTCGGGACGAAGCGCATTGAACCAGTCATGTGAAAGTTGGTCGCTGGTGTTTTTCACTCCATCGTAAACGATGGCATAGTTTTCAAGTGTCAGAGACTTGTCAAGTTCGATAAGACGGTTACACGTAGAAGCAACAAGCGCATTGAACTGGCGCAGGAGGTCGTCTTCGACATCGGTAGCATACTTGTTCTTTGCCATCACCTTAGCCTGTTCCAACTGCTTTCTGCGCTGCTCTGCCTCGTATTCCTCGCGTTTCTTGGCAGCGTATTTGTTGCGGTGTTCCTGCAACTGTGCTGCAACCGTTCCTTTCTTTGCAGGGTCAACCTCGTTTTCCAGTTTTGTATAGACCGAACGGATGTTATCAAAGAGTTGCGTAACGGCAGAGCGTTTGCCGTTCATCTTCTTCAATGTCTTCTTCGCACGTTCAATGAATGTTGCAATCTCTTGGTCGAGTTCGTCGGACATACCATCGGTATTTACTCGGTTGAGCAGTTCCTGTCCGAACTGGAGGCAGCGGTCGTGCGAAACGCTGTTCTCCTTGAAAGCCTGTGGCGCGACTTTTGCAATCGTGCCTAAATTCTGCGGTTCAAAAATTATTATTTCTGTTGTCATGATGATACCTGTTTTGTGGATTGAAAAATGTTTGTGCAAGGTTGAACCATGCAATACTCTACGTATCTGTGTAGGCGTGAGCAAAAGAGACCGTTGATAGCGAGATAGGATTGCGGGCATCCTTTGCACACGCTTTCTTTTCTCTCGTTAGAAGCCATCATCGTCACCGGCATCTACGGTTACACCTGCAGAAACGTCGTTGGCAGGAGGTCCGAACGGCTGTGGCTCTGGCTGCATGACCTCGCCAGTCTCGGTATCAACACCATACAAATCGTCGTTGATTTCGATTTCTTTCTCCTCAACCTGCTGGCTCTGCAACTCAGTACCACGTCCGATACGGACTTTTGGATAAGTCTTGAAAGCGTGTTTGATACACTTCGCCATGAGGAAACCACTGTCAATGTTGACCACACCTTGCTGGTCAACTCCATAGAGAGCATTGGCACCGCCATTCTTGTTCTGACGTGCGCTGTACTGAGCGAGGCGCACCCAGTCTTCTTCTGTCATGACAGAGTAGTCGATGCTCCCATCAGCGCGAGTGATACGGAGGTAGCAAGCCACGATACGCTGACCAGTGTGAGGCAGGTGGCAAACATATTCCACTTCCTTACGTCCATTCTTATCAGAGAAAGAAAACTCGTCGTTGGCATACACCAGTACCGGGTTGTCGGCATGACGTATCTGTCCGGCACGTTCGCGCAGCACCAGTTCGCCGTAAGCAGAGATAGTGAGAACAACGCGACCCTCCCAGTTGTAGATGATGTAGCCCTTTTGGTCTTTCAAAGGTCTGCCTTGCTGGTCGAGTTTTGGAGTTGTCTTTTGGTTGCGTCCGATAAGGTAGCACAAGGCGCGTGTACCTTGTTCAAGCGATAGACCACACACTGCGAGGTCGATAAACGCTGTAAACAAAGAGAAGTGAGTGCCTTTTTGCAGGTCGGGTGTATCGCGCAGCAACTTGTTGAAGTAGTTGCTTTCGCGCTCGTAGGCTGCTTCGCCTGTGCCATTACCCCAAAGGGTATCATAGATGTTGATGAACTTGTCGCGAACGATAGGCGACGTTACGATGTCGAGGGGCTGCATTTCGTTAAGCTGCTCGACGGTGAGATTGATTTGACTCATGATTGATACTATTAAATGGTTTAACTTATAATTTGTCTATGTAGAAGCGGATGCACTCGGAAGTGTTGACGCTCGTCATGTAGTCGTACTGGAAATCGTCCTTTGTACCTTTGGGGTTGTGATGGAGCATCGGACGCTGGAGGACGCGGATCCACATGTCATTTAATTTTTCACGTGCAGCAGCCTTTGCCTTGTGGTTGCAAGCCTCCTGTGTGAAGCGGTGAATAATGCGAGGGTGCTTGCCGTCGGTTGTTTTGTAAATTGCGTAATCCATATTATTTTGTCTTATGAGTTTTCTTGTAAGCCTCAGCCCATATCTTCTGCATATCTTCATCTTCATGCTTCATAACAATTTCGGAGTTTAGTTTCAACTTCATGAACATGCAGCGTTTTTTATCAGTGCCGAAATAGAGGCAGTTGTTTAATACATCGGGTATCGGCGATATAGGCGACATGAATGTGTATTGTCCCATGAACTGGTCAACAAGCCAACCAACATGTTCAATCCATCTGAAACAACCGTCATGGAGTTGTCTTAACTCCAAAAGGTATTCCTTTGATTTGTCGGTACGAATACGAGGCATAGATGTGAGATTTAGCGTTTGAAGTAATCTTGTTGCGTCTGCTGAAGAAGTCGTAAGTCTGCCATGCAATACTCCACTTTGCCCGGACGCTTGCAAGGATGTATGCGTCCCTCCTTGCGCCAGCGGTCAACATTGGCACGTCCGAAGATGGAGTAAGCCTTTCGTTGGCTGACCGTCTTAGGGTCTGCCTCCGCACGCTGCATCTTGCGAACTATGCGCGATGAAAGGTCGTCCATGAACGTGTCGTATGACACCACCTTGTCGGGAAACTGGATATAGGTACTCATGGTTATTCTTCTTCTGCGAGTGCTGTTAACTCATTGATTTTGCCCTTGGCATCCCAATACTTGCCAAGACGATAGATGATGTAGGCGAGACCGAAGCCAACACCCTTTGTAAACAGTAGATAACCCATGTCGTCGCATTCGCCGAGAATGAACACGGCAGCGACCATCACAAGCACAGCAAGCACGATAACGCGCCAGTTTCTGAATGGAGTGAACAATTCTTTCATGATTAGTTTCTTTTGATGATGATAGTTGCACCGTTGTCGGGTGTGGTTATCTCAAACTCAACACAGCCAGCACGCTGGTTAAGGCGTGTGGCTGCACTCTTGACAGTGCTATAAGGCGAAAAGTCCTTGCACGATACTCTTACCGTTTCTCCCTTTTCAACCGTCAAAAGGCTTTCGGGAGTGTTAACTTGCGTTTCTCGAACGACGCGAAATTCAGATTTTGCCATTTTCTTTCGTTTATTTAATTAAAAATGATTACCTTTGCAGTTTGAAAACAAGCCAGTTGCAAAGCAACGAGGCTTAAACACGATACAAAGGTAACAAGTTTACTTGATATAAACAAGAGAACTTGTTAGAAATGTATGAAAATTAAGGGTTTTTAACAGAATAATAACAAGAAGACTTTAGATGAACAAAGAGAAACTTAAACGTTTGTATGAGGGCTGTCCCGACAAATATGCGGCAGCAAAAGCATTTGGTTCAACGTATCAAAGCATGTATAATCTTCTCTACAAAGAAGGAACTACATGTAAAGTTGATTTGTTGGAACGTATTGCTTCATACTTCAACGTGCCTGTAAGTTTCTTCTTTGATGATGAGGCTCAGAATGCTATTGCCAACGGTAACAGTTCTATCGCTGTGAACAACAATAGTGGCAGTATCGCTACAGGTGACGCTGTTTTACAGGAGCGTGTTTGCTTGTTGGAAAAATTGTTGGAAGAGAACGAACGGACACTAAAGATACTGATGGAGAAATGAAAAAGTTCCTTAACTCGACATGGTTCAAATTATTTCTTCCTGTTGTTTTTTATGTTGTAGGCGTTGCTTTTATTGAAAAAAACAATATTGAGCCATTAAAACGTTCTGGATATGCAGAGCAAGAAGAATATTCATACGTTGACAGGGACGGAGAAGAACATGAAGATGAGACACTGATAAAGATAGACGGATTAGGCAAAATACTAACATATCAAGACGTTTACCTCGCATCAATTCCCATGTTCATGTTGGCACTGATATTTGGGGTATTTGTAAACAATGGCAAATTGGAAAGTGTAGATGAGGTTAGATATGTGGTATTTGCAAATTGCATATTAGGAGCATTGTTAATATGGCTAACTACAAGGGATAATTGGATTGCGACGTTATTCTTTTGGCTTGGCATTATTGCTGCTTACATTAACTTGATTATTAGAAATGAGTAAAGAAGACATCGCATTTCGCAAACTGTCCATGCTGATGAAAGCCGTAACGGAGGCGAATGAGCAGGATGATACGCTGGAGGAATTAAAAGCCGCAGCGTTCGAGGTGTTGCGTCTCAATCCCGGTTGCGAGCTAAGCGATTGGGCAAGGATACTCGTTGAGCAATATGGAACAGAAGTGGTGGACGCATACGGCAAAGACCCAGCAGAAGCCTACGCTTCATTGGAAGCTCTTTGGGAAAGTCCATACCTCGATAAGGTTAGCGGACTGGAATACGACTTCAAGACATGGGCTGAGGCATTTTCTACTGATGCAGCAGTTCAGTTGTATTACGACCTGACGGAGAAAAACGAATGAGTTAGACATTGATTAGAGAAAACCGCAAACTCGCTTATTTTGAGGCTCCAAAAAGAGCGGAACAGGCTGCCGTTGAGGAATAAAGTAAATATTCCATATAACAACTTAGGCTGTAGTTCTCTGAATAATCAGGGACTTCAGCCTAAGTTGTTTTTATATGTCTATTCTTTTGATTGTACTTTACGCGTCTTTAATTAGTTTACTCAAGTGATGTTCGTATATTAATCACAAAGTTTTGCGTAAAGTTTATTTCTGTCTCAAAGGAAAACAAACAAAACTGTTTGAAAGTAGTTGTCGCAAAAAAGTTTAATCAAATAATTGCGAAACACGCAGATATGAAATGAATAAGGCTATTTAGTCGCCAAAAGTGGTTATCAGTAACTTTTTGCTGGATGAGAACTATGTAGTTTCGCGGGTTATTTGCGTGATTTGGATTTTCGGTTTTGGGAAATGGTTTGGAAGTTTTCAAGAGCCCAGCGTATGAGGCTTCCGAGATGGGGCATGAGACTTGTGCCGAGGTCTGTAAGTGAGTATTCCACTCTCGGCGGGACTTCTGCATAAACTTTTCTTTTTACCAATCCGTCTGTTTCCAGGTTTTTCAATGTTTCTGTCAACATTTTCGGCGATATGTCGGGAATTGCTTTGCCTATGGTGTTGAAGCGGATGGCTTGGTTCTCTGCAAGAATGCAAAGAATAAGCATTGACCATTTCCCAGAGAATCGCGACACGATGTTTCGTATCGGACAGGCTTCAATGTCTGAAAATTTTTTCAGATTTTCTTGTGCTATTATGGTGCTCATTTTCAATTTTACTAACTTGATAGTAAGTATATGACTTTTTTGTAACCTCTTGTAAATTATGATGCAATGTTTTATTTTTGCGCTATCAAATTAATAGTTACTTACGGATGCAAAGTTAACACAATGTTTCGTCAATGACAAATTGTAATGATAGTTTGTTTATTGATGACGGATGTGGAGGCTTGTATCTCATAAAATTTAAGCATTATGAACGAAGTAAAGATTCTTAATTCGAGCGACAAGTTCGCTCATGCCTCGGTTGGCAGTTTGCATGACTTTGAAGGTAAGCTTTTTATGAAATAAGCTTTGTGATCTTCCTATTGTTAAATTTCTTTCGGTACATTGCCAAAAGGTGTGTC
>ENA-UOJA01001589-UOJA01001589.1-human-gut-metagenome-genome-assembly--contig:-C19-NODE-1589-length-18051-cov-10.338409_pt1 | contig 18051 bp, 17 predicted proteins | sample MGYA00242337_ERZ723884 | MGnify/ENA metagenome assembly ERZ723884
TGAAGTATCCTTAAAATTAAATTTAATTCGAGAGATTATTTCTTTGGGATTACAAGTAGAGCATTATATACTTCGGCATAAACTTTCTGAAAAAGAAGCTTTTCAAATAGAATCTGTTCTTATAGATTTTCTTACATATCCAAAATTTAATACGGAACAAATACTAACCAATATTGTAAGTGGACATCATCAGTGGGATGAAGGTATTAAAACCGTTGATGAGATTAATGCAATCTATGATTGTGAACGAATTAAGATAAATAACAATGAACATTTGTTATTGGTAAGTTTGAATAGAAGTTTTGATGATGCAAAAGCTCAAGGTGTTTATCAACGAATAAATATTTATGAGAAAACTCGTCAATATTGGGCAATAGCAAAATCTCGTGCAGCTGAAATAGATTATGTGTTAGGGGTATATCATGGAATTGTACGGTCGGTAATTAAGGTTGATAGTTATGATTGGACTTTTTATGATGAAGAGAAAAAAGTCCGTTTAAATAAAGAACGCTGTTGTTTTCATGGTACTTTAATAGCAGATTCACCTTATTTGAATAAAGATGTGAGTGATTATCCTTTTGGAAGTGGAGGGGCAATTAGGTATATTCCATGAGGATAATGATTAGTAATGATTGAATATCGTATAATTATATGGAAAAAGTTTTTATACTTAGATGGTATGGTCCATTTTTATTTGAGCAACTTAGAACGTGGGAAATTTCTCAAAAAAATACTTTCAATCTATATTTGATAGGTGGCAAAAAGAAATATTCAAAGAAAAAAATTCATTATTATATTGGTAAAGCGGAAAGATATTTGTTATAGGATAGATAAAAGGATAAGAATCATCATATAAATGATTTTTCAAGTATTAATGAAATATGGGTAGGAACGATTATTAATAAAAAGGCAACGCATAAAGATGTTTTACTTGTAGAGAAGATGTTAACATCATATTTTGTTGCTGAAGGAGAATTGTTGAATGTCATTAATAAAAAACTGCCAGAAGAAAGTTTATATTTGATAAATGAATGGATTCATTATAAACGTAACTCTGAATGTTTACGGCTTCCTAAAATTTCTATAGGTAATATGATGCCAGATGTTATAATTTACAAGAAAGATAATTATTCAGATGAATATAAATTATTTGTTTCAAATAAGTTGAAAATAACAGATTGATTATAAGTCATTTTTATAAAGAATAAGGACTTGATAAAAACATAATAGTATATATGTGATTGATAATGTTTGAAGTAGTCAAAGATAACTAAATATACCATGAAAAAACAATTTATCTTCATTTTATGTGGCTTGTTTTTATGTGCAGGTACGATAGCTGCCACAGATTACAACGTGCTTCAATAGGGATCTGTCGGTGACGGAAAAACATTGAATACAAAGTCTTTGCAATCGGCTATTGATGCACTTCATGCAAAAGGGGGCGGGCAATTGTACTTTCCTGCCGGACGTTATTTGACCGGCAGCCTGCAACTGAAATCGAATGTGACACTTTACCTGGAAAAGGAAGCGGTGCTGTTAGGAAGTACGAGTCCTTATGATTATCCGGGCTTCAGTACCGAAAAGGAACTGAAAGTCAACAATGACCACTTTGACCAGGCGCTGATTTATGCGGAAGGTGCAGAGAATATCGGCATTACGGGAGAAGGGTGTATAGACGGACAGGGTAGGGAACTGGCCCTGACGATTGACAGCCTGCATCATACGGGAGAACTGGTGGACAAGCACTATAATACGTATCGTAAACGGCCGAACACACGACCCAAGTTGCTTTTTATGCGTAATTGCCGGAAGGTGGAGCTTCGGAAGACTGATTTCCGGAGCGGTGCGGCATGGGGACTTTCTTTTTCTCTGTGTTTCGACCTGACGATTGATAGCCTGCATGTGGAAAACAGGGCGTACTGGAACAATGACGGGATTGATATCAGCGATTGTAAGGATGTACGTATCTCCAATTGCTTTATCAACTCGGCAGACGATGGTATTTGCCTGAAGTCACACAACCGGGGAGCATGGAACGACCGGGTATCCATTTCCAACTGCCACATCATCAGTAGTGCCAGTGCCATTAAGTTTGGTACGGAATCGTTGGGTGGATTCAAGAATGTGACGATTGACAATATCCGGATTAAAGATACTTTCCGCTCGGCCATAGCCATTGAGTCGGTCGATGGGGCGGAGATTGAAAACGTGCAGGTGTCCAACGTGCATGCGGTCAATACGGGGAATGCCATCTTTATCCGTCTGGGTCACCGTTCGGGTGAGCAACCGGGGTATTTGCGGAATGTAACGATTAAGGATGTATATGTGGAGGTTCCTTTCGGTCGTCCGGACATCAACTATGACCTGCGCGGACCAGCGGTGACGTTCTTCCATAATCCGTTCCCAAGTTCCATCTCAGGCATTCCGGGGCATGATATTGAAAACGTGAAGCTGGAGAATATAGAGATTGTGTGTCCTGGACGTGCTACACGCGGAATGGCCTATATGTCGGTGAGCCGCTTGAAAGACGTGCCGGAAAATGAAAAAGGATACCCGGAATTTACCATGTTCGAGGAACTGCCTTCATGGGGATTCTATGTGCGCCATGTGAAAGGGATTCAGATGCACAATATTAAGTTGCGGTTGCAGGAAGACGATTTCCGTCCGGCTTTTGTGTTCGACAGGGTAAGCGATGTACGCCTTTCGGGCATCAGTTTACCGGAGAATAAAAAGGAGGGGCAGGTGGTGCTGCGGCAGACAAACTTGCAATCGGTCGATAATGCAGTGAAAGAGTATGTCAGGGAAGTAGAATAGGTATCAGGAGTTACTTATATAAAAGCATGATGCCTTTCTGAGTCACGGAATGAATGGACTCGGGAAGGCATCATTATTTTTATGGCCGTCGGATTTATTCCAGACAAGCATCCAGGTCTTTGATGAGCTGTTCCTTGTCAAGGTGCTGGCCGATGAAGACAATCTTCTGCATGCGGTCGCCATAGTGCTCGTCCCAGTCTCTCAGTAGGCCGGGCTCGCGCTTCATCAGTTCCACGATTTCTTCTTCCGGTTGGGTGGCATACCAGAGTCCGGCTTCTGAAATCTGTTTCTGTCGTCCAGCCTGTTCGAACAGGAACGACATGTCGCGGTTATGGGCGAAGTAGCATACTCCCTTGGCACGAATCACGTTGTGAGGCCATTTTGTCATCACAAAACGGTCGAACTTATGGATGTCGAAGGCAGGGCGGCGATAATACACGAAGCTGCTGATGCCGTATTCCTCCGTCTCACCTTCTTCATGGTGGTGGTGATGGTGGCAGCCTTCGTGTGAGTGTTCATGCGCATGTGTGTGCTCGTGCTCTTCCTCGTGGTGATGCTCGTGTTCCTCGTGGTGTTCATGTGTTTCATGGTGAGGATGCGCTTCTTCTTCGGATACGGGGCGTTCTATCTCACGAATCCATCCGGCGGAAGTGGCCACCCGTGCATAGTCGAAACGGCGGGTACCCACAATCTTGTCAAGGTCTACCTTGGCATAGTCGCATTCAATGATTTCCGCACGGGGCTGGAGGGTACGGATGATGCTTTTGATACGCTCCCGTTCTTCGGGAGTAACTTCCGATACCTTGTTCAGCAGCACGGTGGTACAGAACTCAATTTGCTGGATGAGCAGGTTGGCAATGTCTTCCTCTTCCAAGTCCTTTCGGGTAAGTTCGTTGCCACCGTCGAATTCGCTTTGCAGGCGGAGAGCATCGACCACGGTCACGATGTTGTCAAGGCGACAGGTTCCGTACTTGGTGTAGGCCCCGCCCAACTGGGGGATGGAACAGATGGTCTGGGCAATCGGTTCCGGTTCGCAGACACCACTGGCTTCGATGACGATGTAGTCGAAGCGCTGCATTCTCATCAGCTCAAATATCTGTTCGATAAGGTCGGTACGGAGGGTACAGCAGATGCAGCCGTTCTGCAAGGCTACCAGACTCTCTTCTTTCTGGCCAACGATGCCGCCTTTCTGTATCAGCTCTGCGTCAATGTTGATTTCGCCGATGTCGTTCACGATGACGGCAAACTTAATGCCTTCGCGGTTGCTCAGCAGGTAATTGAGCAGAGTCGTTTTTCCGCTTCCCAAATATCCGGTAAGCAGAAGTATAGGTATTTCTTTTGTTTCCATGTGCAAATGTTTTTTACGTGCCTGCAAAGTTAGTGTTTTTCTGCAAACGGTGTGCGCTTCTTTTTCGCAGAAGCAGGTTTAACTTTCGTTATAGGTCGGTGTCACGTATGTGACAAAGTTTCTCTGCCAGAGGGCCTATCTTTGCACCCGTAATCAATAAAACGAATTAAATATGAAGACAATAGACTGGAAGCATACGAGTGTGGGACAAATTGTGGCCGATGATTTTGCAGCGGCAAGTGTGTTCAAGAAATATGGCATTGATTTCTGCTGTCATGGCGAAGTGACGCTGGAAAAGGCTTGTGCCGATTTGGAACTGGCTGTAGAAGAAGTGGAACAGGCATTGCTTCGTCAGGATGAAGCTGGTAACGGACGGATTCCATTTGCTTCGTGGCCGCTGGACTTACTGATGGATTACATTCTGAAGATACATCATCGGGGAATTCGTGCCCGTGGACCGGAACTGCTGGCGTTGCTGGAGAAGGTGGAACGAGTACACGGTGAGGTGCATCCGGAACTGCATGAATTGAGAGCGCTGGTCAGTGAATCATTGGAGGACTTGGAAATGCATCTTCAGAAAGAAGAGAACGTGTTGTTCCCATATCTTTATGAATTGTACGCAGCAAAGGAACAGGGACATCGTATGGCCCCGATGCATTGCGGTACGATAGCGAATCCTATCCGGGTGATGAAGATGGAACACGAGGGGGAAGGAAACCGCTACCTGCACATCATTCAGTTGACGAATCACTTCTCCGTACCTCAGGACGGCTGTGCCAGCTACCGTCTGCTGATGCAGGAACTGGAAGCGTTTGTGGATGCCCTGTTCGAGCATATCCACCTGGAAAACAATCTGCTGTTCCCACGCTTTGAGGAGATTGAACGAGAAATCGTATGTTGATAGTTTGATATTAGAAAGAAGGAATAAGGATGTGGCGCATGCAGAGAAGTATGCGCCACATTTTTTGTAAGTGGAGGTCTGTTTTTTGACTGAAATACCTATCTTTGAGGAAAATAAGATAAAAAGAGACCGTTATGCAGAGACAAATTTTTTGGGCAGCCCTATTGCTTCTGTTGAGCATGCCTGTATGGGCACAGCAAGTGAAAGTTAGTTATGAGTATCCGGCACATTCCCTGTCCGTTCCTTTGCAGGAATACTTCCAGATGCAAGGTGTACAACATCTGAGGCTGATAATCCGGGGCGAGTTTAATGGAAAACGTGCTACCTTTCAAAAGGTATCTTGTCAGAAAGGTGTATTCACAGAGCGTGAACTATTACCCGATTTCTTTCATTTTATATTGGAAGACAGTGTAGAGATACTTGACTTTATGGCTGTACCTTACAAGGAAGATAGTCTACGTGTTACTTGTTTCCATTCGACTGAAAACAACATGCCGTTGTTTACGGATACTGTGCGCATAGATAAATATAAGATTCTTATGGAGACGTATACACCTGGCGATGGTCCCGAAACTCCTATTATGAGTTACACTTCCGGTATTCCCATAGAGGGAGGTTTTTACTTTTGTGGTTTGCGTAGCTCCGGAGTAGAGCCACGCAAATGGTATGAGAAGTATGGTATTGACGATTATGTGTATTATACTATTCGCTTAGAGGAGGATACGTACTCTGAAGGAGCGATTAACATCAGAATAACGAAGGGTAACTAATCCTATTTTTTAGAAATCAGTAATCGATTTTATCCAAGATTCCTGCCAAATAAGCAATAGTCACTCCGTAGTTGGTCATGGGAACCTGCTGGGCGCGGGCTTGACCGATGCGGTTCAGCACATACTTGCGGTTGAACATGCAGGCCCCGCAGTGGATAATCAAGTCGTATGGCGTCAGGTCTTCTGGGAAGTCCGTGCCCGACACGATGTCGATTTGCAGGCCTTCACCGATGCGCTTGCGGAGCATATTCGGGATTTTCACCCGCCCGATATCTTCTGCTAGCGGGGCATGCGTACATGCTTCGGCAATCAGCACCCGTGATTCCGGTGTCAGTTGGGCGATGGCATTGGCTCCTTCCATGTAGTAGTCGATGTCGCCTTTGTACTGTGCAAAGAGGACGGAGAAGGAGGTGAGTCGGCTTTCGGCCGGTTTCTTGTCGTATACCGTGCGGAACACCTGTGAGTCAGTGATTATCAGCTTGGGCGGACGGGCTAATGCGGCCAGCATGGCATCGATTTTATCAGTGGTACAGCTCATTACCAAGCATTTGCGGTCCAGCAGCTCGCGGATGGTTTGTACCTGCGGCAAGATGAGGCGGTCTTTGGGGGCCTGGATGTCCTGTGGCATGACCAGCATGACGGTGTCGTTTTCTTCTACCAGTCGGCCTACGATGCCTTGTGCCATGGTTTCATCCGGCAATTTATTTCGCAGACTGCGCAGAATGTCGTCCAGACCTTTTCCGGTGAGGGTGCTCACCAACAGGGGAACCTGTCCGCATTGCTGTTCGATGCGGCGCATGGTCTGTTCGGCATCAGACAATAGGTCACATTTGTTCAGTATCCAGATAACAGGCACATTCTTTTCCTTTAACAAGCGTTGCCAGTGTAACTCTTCGTCCAGATGTTCGTCGGTACAGACCATCAGGGCGATGTCAGTTTTCTCCAGTGCACGCTGTGTTTGTCGGATGCGGAGTTCGCCCAGCTCGCCTTCGTCGTCGAAGCCGGCCGTATCAATGAATACGCAGGGACCAAGACCATGGATTTCCATGGCCTTAAAGACTGGGTCGGTAGTCGTGCCGGGAATATCCGACACGAGGGCTGTATCCTGATGCGTCAGGGCATTAATCAGTGATGATTTTCCGGCATTTCGCTTACCAAACAGACCGATGTGCAGCCGGTTGGCACGGGGAGTATCGTTCATACGTTTAATCAGGCTTTAAGTTTACATATTAGAAACGGAAGTCGCGCTTTCCTTCGGCAATCCGTTCCAGATTTTCCAAGGCTCTTTTGCGGATGGCGGGATTCGGAATCTCTTCCATCTGCTTGCGAATCATGTCTTCAGCCAGTCGGCGTGTTTCGGGCGAAGCGTAGTCGCAGAGGTATTCCTGAAGCGTCATCAGGGCATTGGGGGCACAGCAGTTGGCTATCTGGCCCGTCTTGACCAGCGACATGAAACGGTCGCCCGTACGTCCTTCACGGTAGCAAGCCGTACAGAAGCTGGGAATGTAGCCCAGTTTCAGCAGCCAGGCTACAATCTCATCCAGGCTGCGGTGGTCGCTCACATCAAACTGAGCAGAGTTTTCTTCCGGCAGTTCTTCGGTAGCATAGCCTCCCACGCTGGTGCGGGAACCTCCGCTGATTTGTGACACGCCGAGGGCAAGTACCTTCTCGCGTGAACGCTGCGATTCACGTGTAGAAATAATCATACCCGTATAAGGCACACTGATACGGATGACGGCTACAATTTTCTGGAATATCTCGTCGGAGATGGCGTTCTCGAAGGTAGAAGCGTCAATGTCGTCGGCAGAGCAGATACGGGGCACGCTGATGGTGTGCGGGCCTACACCGTACGTCGCTTCCAGGTGTTCAGCATGCATCAGCAGTCCCACGAAGTCGTAGCGGTAGGTGTTCAGGCCGAACAATACACCGATACCCACATCGTCGATTCCTCCCTGCATGGCGCGGTCCATGGCCTCTGTGTGGTAGGCATAGTTGCTCTTCGGACCTCTGGGGTGAAGCTTTTCGTAATTCTCCTTGTGGTACGTTTCCTGAAACAGAATGTAGGTACCGATACCAGCCTCGTGCAGGCGGCGGTAATTCTCTACTGTAGTCGCAGCAATGTTCACATTTACCCGGCGGATGGCGCCGTTTTTATGCTTGATGCTATAGATGGTCTTTATCGATTCCAGAATGTATTCGATGGGATTGTGAATCGGATCTTCTCCTGCTTCCAGTGCCAGACGCTTGTGTCCCATGTCCTGCAGGGCGATGACCTCACGACGGATGTCTTCCTGTGTCAGTTTCTTGCGGGCAATGGTCTTGTTCTTAACGTGGTAAGGACAGTAGGTACAACTGTTTACGCAGTAGTTTGACAAGTAGAGTGGGGCAAACATTACGATGCGGTTGCCATAGAATTTCTGCTTGATTTCACGGGCCAGGCGGTAGATTTCCTCCACCAGTTCCGGGTCGCTGCATTCCAATAGTACAGCAGCCTCGCGGTGAGAAAGTCCTTTGCACAGGCGAGCCTTTTCAATGATGGAACGTATCAGTTCCTTGTCCTGGCTTTTGCTTTGGGCATATTCCAGGGTATCGAGAATTTCTTCGTGGCAGATAAATTCTTCTGCCTTTTGAGAATCAATCTTGTACATAGCTGTAATGTAATTTATAGTGTTTTGCCGGGATAATCTCCTCGGCTTTTATCTATTTCGTAACCAATGACAGCCAGCCGTTGTGCCAGCAGACGCAGTCCTTCGGCAGCTTCTGAGCCCATAGAGGCTTTATTGTCATACAAGGCATAATTCTTTCGCTGTTCTACCGGAGAGAGGTTGGGCATCACTACATTGGCACCTGCCAGTATGCCTTTCTCGCGCCCGTCGGGGGTAAGGCTTGCCAGGGCGGTGGTAGAAGGAATCAATGCCTGCGGATGCATCAGCCGGAAGATGGAAAGCAGCGTGAGTGTCTGCGTGAGACTGCCGGGCGGGCAGGAAGCGAAAGGAGTGTCATGATGAGGCAGGAAAGGGCCGATACCAATCATCTGGGGACGGAATTGTTCTATGAAAAGAATGTCCTCTACCAGGTGGTCGACGGTTTGTCCCGGACTTCCCACCATGATGCCGGTTCCCGTCTGGAATCCGATGCGTTTCAAATCGTTCAGACAACGCAAACGGTTGGACAGTGACATGTCTTCAGGGTGCAAGCGGCGGTAATGTACTTCGTTGTGCGTTTCGTGGCGCAACAGATAGCGATTGGTACCTGCCTGAAAAAAACGTTCGTAGGAAAGTGTGGGGCGTTCACCGAGTGAAAGGGTGATGGCCACATCGGGGAATTCGGTTCGTATGGCAGTAACCACTTCCGTTACCCTGTCATCGTTCATGTAGTTATCTTCTCCTCCTTGCAGGACGAAGGTACGGAATCCCAACTCATATCCATGCCGGCAGCAGGCCAGAATAGTTTCTGCATCCAGTCGATACCGCTTCAGGTGGCGGTTACTTTTTCGGATACCGCAGTAGAAACAGTCATTGTGACAACAGTTCCCTATTTCAATAAGTCCACGGATATAGATTCTGTTTCCGAAATGGCTTTGTGCTACTGCACGTGCCTTTTGCATGAGAAAGTCGAGGTCTTCCCCCCGGCACTCCAGCAGAAGGGTACGCAATTCACCGGGAGCCAGTGTCTGCTCCCGGTAAAGGCGTTCAATAAGTTCCCTCATGGGTTTATTCCTGATTATTGTTTTCGTACTTCAAGGTACGTTTCAGCAAGTCTTGGTTCAACTGGCGTTTTCCGGCTACAGGGTCGTTGTGTGCGCTCGGACCGGTTACACATCCGCCTTCACAAGCCATCATTTCGATGAACTGTGCATCCACTTTTCCGGTCTTGGCGTAAGCGCGGAGTACACCGATATTCTTCTTCGTGAAGTCTGAGAACTGCATAATCTTGATGCCGTTGGCTTTCGGGCCCAGGTAAGCTTTCACAGCTCCGGCTACACCGCCTGCCTGTGCGAATCCGTGTGCTTCACATACTGATTCGTATGCCACTTTGTACGGGTTGGCCTGTTCCAGTTCAATACCCAAGCCACGGAAAATCGGGTGAAGTTCTTCGAATGTCAGCACGTAATCTACGCATTCGTCGCGCTGTGCTTCTTTTCTTTTGGCGATACACGGGCCGATGAAGACTACCTTCGCATTCGGGTATTTCTTTTTAGCAATGCGAGCCGCGTAATACATCGGAGAGCCGGTGCTTGATACGTAGGGCTTCATGTCAGGAATATGCTTGTTCACCAGTTCGATATATGACGGACAGCAGGAAGTCGTCATGAACTTCTGTCCTTCTTCCAGTTTTTCCAGCAATTCGTGTGCTTCGTTGCTGGTAGTGTGCATGGCACCTTCAGCCACTTCAATCACATCGGCAAAGCCAATCTCCTTCAATGCACCGTACACTTGTTCGATGGTAGCCTTGAACTGTCCCAATACGGACGGAGCCGGAATGGCAATCACCTGTTCTCCCTTACGGATAGCTTCCAGCACGTCGAACACCTGAGAGATTTCGAAGATGGCTCCAAACGGACAGGCATTCAGACATTTTCCACAATAGATACACTTGCTTTCGTCGATGTGCTCGATGTAGTGCTCGTCCTTGCTGATGGCTTTCACCGGACAAGCTTCCTCACAAGGCACCGGAATGTAGACGATGGCGTGATACGGACAGCTCTTGTGGCAGATACCACAGCTGATACACTTGTCGTGGTCAATCTGTGCCTGACCAGTCTTCTTGTTAAAATGTACAGCTCCCTTCGGACAGTTCATGTAGCAGCTTCTTGCCACACAACCCCGGCAAAGGTTACTTACTTCGTAGTTCACCTGTACACAGGAAGAACATGCTTCGTCGATGACACAGAGAATATTTTCCTTGATTCTTTCCTTGCGTTCCAATGCTTTGCGGGCATATTCAGAAAGCGGAGTCAGCTCATCCGTTTCATCGGTCATATCCCAGCCCAGCAGCGGAAGCAACTTATATTTAGTAACGGCACGTTCCTTGTGGATACAGCAGCGTCCTACCGGCTGTGAGCGGCGAGGGCTGATTTCCAGAGGAATGCGGTCAATTTTTTCTACTAATTGATTTTCTTTCCATAAAGCAACCAGGTTTTCCAGCAATTTATGCCGGACAATCATTACGTTGTTTGTAAAAGCCATAATCGAAATAAAAAGGTTTGTTAGTTATTGGTTATCCTAAAATTATAGAGTCCGTGTGCGGTTTACTCTTCCGTTTGTCCCTCGGCAGCTCTCAGAATCAGGGTTGTAGCTCCCAAGGTAATAATAGCTCCGTCTTCAATGCGGATTTGGTCTTTCGGTCCTAAAATTTCATTCATCAGGAAAGTTCCTGTGATACTGTCGTTGTCGCGCAGGGTATAAATGATTTTCCCTTGCTTGTTCTTCTTGACGTTGATGTAGCAATGCCGGCGGTCCAGACTCGGGTCATTGCTTTCGATAGGGATGTCGATGTCATTACCTTTGCATCGGCGGCCGATGAGGTTATCTCCCTCATGCAGCGGAAGTACCTGCTTGTAGGCAAATACGTTTTCCACTGCCAGTATGTTGCCGAAATCCTGCATGCCTTCTTTCTCGTCGATTACTTCCTCCTTGCGGTTGGCGGCATTCAGTTTCGATTTTCCGATACGGATGCTGAACTGCTTCTTGCAGTTGTCACAGATAAAAACGAGTGACTGTCCTTCTCCATACTTGGTTTCATCAAACTGGATGAAGTTGTCACATTTGGGGCATCTTACTCTTTTCATTCTGTTTAAAAGGGCGTATTTATTTTGAAGTGAATACCCAGGCACTCTTGAATTCTTCCTGATTGCGCAGTGTCTGCACTTTCTGGTAAGCTTCGCCTGAAGTGGCATAACTATCCAGTGCGATGCGGAAGCGTCCGTTCGATTCAAGTACCTGACAATTCTTGTATCCTTTCTGCTGGAATTTTTTCAGTTCACGTTGGGCATCGTCCGATGTCGGCAGGCTGGCTACGATGATGTAGGCCGTTTTCTTGCTTGCAGCAGGCTGTGCGGAAGCCGGTTTCGGCTTTTGTGTCGCTTTTGCTTCAGCTTTGGTGGCAGCCGTTTTGGTTACGGCTGTTTTTGCTGCAGGCGCGGCTGCAATCTTTTCTGTCTTCACAACTACCGGTTTCAGCGTGTTCACGTTGTTGCGGACACGCTTTTCGCCCTTCTGTTTCTTTACAGCCTTTTGTGCAACTGCTGCTTTCGGAGTCGTTTGTATGCTGGTGGCTACCGACTGGTTGCGGATGGCATCAAACATACTGATTGAGCCCAGCGAAGCATAATTCGCATCGTCCATGTACGTGTTTTCCACCGGAACGGAGAGCACGAAGAACAAGCATACGGCTGCAGCTATGGCCACTACATTGCGTGTGAAATGGCGCAAGGAGAAATGTCTCTTCGGTTTGCTTGCTGCTTCCTGTATTTCCGGAACTAACGGCTTCGGAGAAGACACAGGCAATGTCTGCAACTGCGGAAGCGTGAAACTTTCCAGCCCGTACAGACTTGGGGTGAAGAAAGATGAGGCTGCCGGTTCAAAGGCATAACCGCCGTTCATATTATAGTAGATTATACCCACGTTGTGCAGGGTGACCTGACCCTGCTGGTACAATTGGTCTTTTATTTCAGCCACAGTCTTTTCAATCCGGCGGGTTGCATCGGGAAAGTCGGTGTTAAAAGCTTGCATGTACGACTGTACCAGCAGCCCATCGTTCATTATCAGTTGCGGATTGAAACCAATGGTGCGGAGGGGCGGCATGAATTCTCCTTTCTGGATGGAGTATGCAGCCTGCCGTTTGTGGGCAATGAATCCTCCCAAGCCGGGAACGATGACACAATCATTCTCCAGCAATAATACTTCTATATGTTTGGACAGTTCAATCATATTGCAAAAATAATACATTTTTCTCTTATGTGGAGTATCTTTCAACGGGTATTTTTTATACCGATAGGGGTTTAACCAACTCTTCTTTTTCTATCATGTAGTCTGATATATTCATGTGTCCTGTATCGAGACAATTGTAAATGCACGAAGCCCCCGGCACTGCCGAAGGCTCCTGTTTTTTATTCTCTTATCTCACTTTTCAATAACCGTCGATACAATCCATTGGTGGATTCTCCGTGTGTTCTATCACGTGCTCCTTTCATGCCAATATTTATTTGATGGAATGTATTTCTCTCCATTCCATCAGCAATTCATCGGCAAGATATTCATCGCTAAGGCAATGCATATCCGCCACTCCATTACTTATAAGCTTATAAGTTTCAGAATCATAAGAAAAGCAAGCGCATCTTCATATTTCATCTGCAAGACTATTCCAAAAGACCTGTTCCACCTTCCCCTTTTATCGGGAGAAGTGGGACGGGAAACTTTCAGTGTACCATGAGTTACAGCATGGCGGCATACTTGCGTACCTGCTTCAGACGCTCCATAAAAGAGGGGTCTGCAGCCGCCTGCTGCATATTGCAATCAAGCTGCATCCGCATCAGTAGCGAAGCACTGATACCCAAAGCTGCCTCGAAGAGCATCGCTGTCTGCGTAGTAATCGGCCTGCGGCAGTTGAGAATGTCATTCAATACCTTGTAGGAGATGCCCATCTGCTCGGCCAACCTGCGCTGCGAGAGCTTGCGTTCTTCGGTCTCTTCCTTCAGCAGTTCGCCCGGATGTATAGGGCGTTGACAGATGTATTTTCCCATAATTATTCTATTTATAATGGTTTGATAATTCAAGTATATTGTAGATGGTCACCACCGTTTCCGATGAGACCTGTTCTACCGTGAACTCAATGCGGTACTGGTCGTTCACACGGATGGAGGAAATACCAGCCTTGTCACCTTTCAGCACTTCATAATGAAGCGAGTGGATGACGTAAAGCTCTTCCACGCTTCTTGCTTGTTCCAGCACTTTGATGCGCAACTGGTAGCGTGCCACGATATTTGGCTGGAAACGATGTTTCTTGTCCGTCGTTTTCCCTTCCTCGTACAATTGGCGCAAATAGTCCTTATCAAAGTTTATCTCCATTGCTTTCCGTGTTATTATTCACGTAGCAAAGATAAGAGATCTCTCTCATATATCCACAAAAAAAGTGGAAGTATTTTATATCACTGCCATCAGTTTCACCAATCATGGATAAATCCACTACCTTCATATATACCTCGTGTACATCCTTGCGGAGACTTCTTATTTTGTAGGTAGTAGCTTCCAGTTCCTGTTGTCTGTTCTGTTCATTGAACCAAATATAGACGATGCCGAAAATGACGAATACTATCAGCACATATCTTGCCGCTATCTTGGTGCGCAGGTGTCTGGTTGCTATTGTTTTCTGTTTCATGCGGGTTACCTCATTTTTTATATTATTCTTTTCTCCTTATTAAAATGCAGCCCACTGACCTTACGGTAGCGGGCTGCGGTGTCTGTATGATGTTACCGGGCACAATACTCCCGCCCGGAATGGGAGTTCTTTTCTTTTGGGGTTATACTTCGGTTATTTTCCGTTTCGGGCGGAATTTTTCCCGCCCGACGGTTTACTGTTTCTTCAATGTAGGCAATGCTCCGGTGAGTTCGTACTGCCAGCCTTTACCGCTCAGGGCGGCGTTCATCTGTGTAACGGCATTCTGCCAGTCGCCGTCCGTCACTTTGGTGGTTTCGATGGTGGTGCTGCCTCCCTCATTGTAGCCGATGCCTGTGTCGGGATTGCTTCTCCAGTAGCAGGCGGTGATGACAGGGTCATTGAAAAATTTATAGTTCCGTCCCGTTACGCCGCCTGTGGTTCCGGCCGGGCCGCTGACAGTCCCATTGGCATGATAGCAGGCGGTCAGGGTACCCTCATCATTGGTTCCCGTTACGCCGCCTACATAGATGGTGCCGCTTCCGCTACCGGTCACGCTGCCCCAGGCATAGCAGGCTTTGAGGGTGCAGGATGTGTTACTTCCCACCACGCCGCCGACAAAGTTGCCGCCTGAGTTGATACTTTCAAGGGTCGCATCGCCCGTGGCATAGCAAGCGGTCAGGGTGGCACCACTATCCGTCAGACCTGCCACGCCGCCGGCTACACCCCCGGCATTCACTGTGGCCGAGGAGCTACACCCGGTAAGGAAACCGCCCGATTGGTAGCCTACTACACCGCCAGCAATGCCGCTGCCGCTGACGCTGCCCGACACCGAGCAGTTTTCAAGGGTGCCATAGCTGCGTCCCGCCACGCCGCCGACAGCGCTCATATCGTTATTGCTTTCTATCTTCACCTCCTCCAGCGTCACATCCTTCACCGTGCCGCCGGAGCCGATGTGGCCGAACAGACCCACATATTGGTCACTTCCCGTAACGGTCAGCCCCGTAATGGTATGGCCGCCGCCGTTGAAGGTGCCGGTGTATTGGTGGTTATAGTCTATGCCTATCGGCGTCCAGTCCATATCTGTGAGATTGATGTTTTCAGTCAAAGTAATGTTGATACCGAGATTACCGTTGTTGGCTATGTCTGCCACAGCCTTCAATCCCTCGGCGGAGGTCACGGTGTAGTTGCCCTGTCCGTTGTCGGTATATCCCTTGTCCTTATCCAGCGTGATGTTGTAGAGTACGCCCGCCTTCGGGGTGAAGGTGGTGGAGAGGGTGCGTTCCTCGGTGCCGTTCGCCCGCAGCTTGGTTATTGTGTAGCCGGGCACCACGTTCGCCTCCCAGCAGTTGATGACGTTGCCGTTTTCGGTGTATTCGCACTTCTTCATCTCTATCCAGCCCTCTTGCGAACCTTGTCCGGCCTTGCCTTTTTCATAAGTACACTGTGTATAGGTATAGAGCTGGAGACTCTGCACCTCGCCGAGTGCATCGGCTGTGGGCGTGACGCGCACCTTGGCCAGTTGGTGGGTGAAGGTCAGCGTGACGGGTGTCTGGTAGTTGCCGCTGCCTGTGCCGTACAGCAGGTAGGCAAGACTTTGGCCTTGGTCGCTGAGGTCGAGGGTGCCGCCCGTGACGGGGTACCAGGCGGTGACGGTATGTTCGCCGGTGTCGCTCCAGTACAGGGGTGTTTCGGCTTTGACGGTGTTGTTGTCCTGCACGATGTAGATGCCCTCCTCGCCGTTTATCTGCACGGCAAACCGGTCGCCCGCGCTGAACACGCTGCCCGTGCCGTCCCCGGCCTCGCCGACGCGCGTCGCCGGTGCGCCCCAGGGCTGTGCCTCGCCGCCCTCCACGCCGAGGGTGATGCGGGCTATCTCAACGGGGTATTGTCCTTCGGGCAGACGGTCGCCGTCCGCCAGTTCGTCCTTCGTGCAGGCTGCCGTGGCAAGGAGCAGGGCGGCTGCGGCAAGAAGCAGATGGATGGAATGTCTTTTCTTCATATCGGGTTGTCTTTTTATTTGTTTCCGTTTAGTGCTGCCGCCGCCTGCGAAGGCGGCCGTCGCACCATTCTGTCTATGGGCAGCTCCGGCTTGACGCTTGCGCCGGGGCAGCGGTGTGCGGGGATTACAACTCTGCACTTGCATCGTTCGAATCTCCGGATTCCCACGGGTTAATTGTGGGGTCGCTCACCTCGATGTCCTTATTGTTGAGCGTTATGTTGTAGGTGTAGGCATAGCCTGCTGTGTAGAAATTGGCTGTGGGTGTAGCAGGCAGTTTCAGTTGGGCGTTGTAGCTCTGTCCGTTGTAAGACACTTTAAGGTTAAGAGAGGAGGTCACTTCCTGCGGGAGAATGATGACTTGCGAAGTGGTGGCACCGCCCAGCTGCATGGTAATCGGCGAGTTGGCGGCTGCGGTTACGGCAGTCGTGCCGGTAGCCGTGTCGAATGTGCCTTCGTGCTTCAGCCCCTCCAACGTGTAGCCGGCAGGTTCCGTTTCGTTGAAAATGAGACCATCGCCTGCCTTGAAGGTGAATTTGATGAGACTCATGCGGTGGTGGAACGCATGGTCGCCGGTGAAGCTCACCGTCGGGTTCTTGACATCGCCTGTGGCTCCCGAGGCAAAGAGGAAGTCGATGCCCGTGCCCTGTTTGTCGGCTGCGGTGCTGACGGTCACCGTTCCGCCCTCAGCCTGATACGGATAGTAGGCATGGAAGGTATGCGTTTCGGTGTCATTGAAATAGATGGTCGTACCGTCGGTTACGAACTTACCGTTCTCTCTTTTGTAGAGCACGTTGGTAAAGCCGGCGCCGGTGACGCCGATGCGGTCGCCTTCGGTCCAGTCGGTTCCTTCCGAATTGACGCGGGTAGCGGGCGTAATGTCGGCGATAAACTGGGCGGCTACCGGGCCGTCATTCAGGTTCTCATTGTCGTTGTTACAGGCAGCAAGTGTCAATGCCAGCGCTGCGAAAGCAAAAAGTCTTGTCTTCATCTTATTCATTATTAATTATTCATTATTAATTTTCTTACATTTCCGCACTGGCATCACCACCTTCTACCGTTTCCCATCCGGTAATTTCGCCCTTGCCTTCTTCCATGCCGACGGGGGTTTCCAGTGTTCCGGTCACACGGTAGGCGGTGGTCATATCGCCGTTAAAGCCCTCAAGGGCTTCCGTCAGGTCGACTTCCGTGCGCTGTGTGCGTCCGCCATCGGTAAAGACGATGTCCAGCACCAGCGCCTGCACGTCTCCCATCGTACCCAGCAGGCGGGCGTCGGCCGTGAGCTTGCTGCCGTCACGGGTGAAGGAGAAGACCGTGGTGGTCGGTTCGCCGATGGTCTGTCCCTTCTCCATATCAAAAATTCCGGCTATGCCGCTGAGGGTGGCGGTCACGCTCTGTATCAGTTCGGGGCGTCCCTGCGTCACTTCCAGTTCCAGTTGCAGGTCACGTACACGCTGCTGCGGAACAGGGTTGACACGCAGCGTGTCGTCAGCTGTTACAGTTATCTCCTGACTGACGGTCTTCAGATAGCCCGGCAGGGGGATGACGGATGCACCGTCCGCACGGCTCTTGCCATCAGGGGCATTGACCCGTGCCATCCGTCCGTCGAAAGTGAAACCTTCCGCACGGTTATAGATTACCATACTGTGTGTTCCCGGATTGAGCAGGTCGGGATAGGTGAATGGCGAACCTGTAATGTCGGCCACCTTCCCGTCTATGTCGAGTACATAGTTATCGTCTGCCGACACTCCCGTCAGGCTGATGGTGACAGCTCCCTTGTCGGGATGCGGCGTATCATAGAGCGTGTCCTTCACGCAGGAAGAGAGCAGCACGGCGGCTG
>ENA-UOJA01001598-UOJA01001598.1-human-gut-metagenome-genome-assembly--contig:-C19-NODE-1598-length-18007-cov-6.836230_pt1 | contig 18007 bp, 27 predicted proteins | sample MGYA00242337_ERZ723884 | MGnify/ENA metagenome assembly ERZ723884
AAAACATCATTCTTTCTGTTCCACTCGTTATACCATAGTTCTATCGTCTTGCTGAACTTCATCTCCGCGTATACAGCACCAGCAAGTCCGCCCAGAACCATAGTCACAATGCTACCAATAATAAAACCCCAAAGTGCCCACATGACAGTTCCTTCCTTATCCTGCGTATCTCAAAACACCATTCCACGGAAAACTATACCACCCACTTACTGATATCTCGTTTCCTGTTTGGTCACCCGTTCGTCCGCCAGTAATTTCGCCTAATTCATTGATATGTGCTCCTACGTTCTGCTGGCCACCAATATACATCTCAGTATGGGCAGATGTGTTTAGAAGGATATCACCACGCTGCAATTGGCTTACATCATTGCCAACACCGCTTAACCATTCCCATCCTGCCCCAGTGAATTGTTGAACCATCGTTTGAGTGTTACCATATGGTGAGCTTCCATAGACATTGAATCCCGCTTGTTTCGCACAGTAAAGTAACAATGAGCTACAGTCATAATCTGGCCCCCATCGATTGCTTTGGTCGTATCCATGGGAATCGTCACTAGCTATATCTAGGGCAAGCTGCACCATACCTTCAACATCTTGAGATGGTGCTGTGCTTCCTCCACCACTGTTTAGATTAGAACTTGACAGCTTATTGAATATGTTGGTTTTACACCAACTTGAACGGGTTCGATTGCGGATTTGTTGTGTATCCTCCCATGTTCCCTTTGGTTGAAATCTATAGAAATCAAAGTCGTTGAAATAAATCCATCCATCTGTTCCAACAGTGCCGATATAGGAACATGCGCTTCCATCGACTTTAGTTGCTTCAATCTTAACAGCTGTCATCGCGTCCACCTCATAATGTCTCGCACCCAACCCTTGATTTTCTGGTTCTCGAATCGCATATTGCCGCATTCATAGGCAGCCTTGAATAATCGAATTCCAGCCCCTTGGAACTGCCCCGAAAGAATGAGCCTGTTCGGTTGATGGTCTTGCGTCGTTGTCGAGTACTGTATTTCGCAATTTGGGTCATAGTTCGGTGAGCAATAGAACGTGTTGTATTTAGGGTCGAACCATACCCCGATAGGTTTCTCATGGAACCATAGCACGAACTTCATTTTCGCATTCTTAGGCTTCTTCGCAATAAACGTGTCATCATCCAAGAGAGTTTTATTTTGAATAGCGTAATCGCGATAGCGGCTATCCCCAACAACATGTGAATAGAATCTACTTTGCATTTTCGATGCCGCGACTTCTGGCGATACAACATTTTGAATGAGCACATCCTTATTGCGAAATACCTTGATTTTGCCTGGTTCTGGCAATGTCAATCCGAATTCATCGAAATACGGGTTGTTCGTTGACAGTGCGTTTGCTAGAAACCAAACTCGAACATCTCTCTCACGTGCTATAGTCTCGTAATACTCGAAGAATTTTGTTACTTCGTCGAATAAGTAATGCGGTGCGCCTATACCTCGCTCGTCAATAATGAACTCGTCGAAAAGAATATCTGTAACACCTGGAAATGGCGTTGATTTCAATTTCATCGCCGTAGTTAGCGCATGGGCGTAACCACCTATCTCTTTATCGATGAATAGTTTATCCGATTCGACTTTGAACTCCCTGTTGCTCATGAATGGTGATATATCGTCCCAAAATTGGCCGTCTCGCTGCGTAGTGAGCTTTTTAAGCTCCTCCTTGGTTCGGCGCAAATATGTGAATTGACTTCCATTTTTGATGAATTGCTTTGCGAAGTCATATTTGGCACCGAACGACTTGCCTGTTCCTCGACCACCACATATGAAATTGAACAGGCAGTTATATGATTTAGGAACATTTATGTCCCAGTATTTTTGAAAATTAGGTTTCATGTGTCCTCCTGAATATGAAATAGCCCGCCCGCGCTATGTGAGGATGTAAATCAAAACATAGCGTTGCAGGACGGGCTACAGTTACCAGGATTGTTGAAGGCGTGCGGCTCATGGTGCTACCCAGAAAACCACTCCGCACCTTATCAGGGTGAGCATCGGATAATGGTACTTGCACGGTAACTTCAAGTCCCGATGGGACTATTATCCCCTAATTCTTTGTGTTAGTAAATAGCTTCACAATCTCTTCATTTTCTAAATCAGGATTGATTTTAACAATGTTTTCCAAAATACTAACAACTTCCATGGCGAATATCAATACGCAAACTGGAATAACAAGGGGAACGTTGAATCCTAAATCAGGAACATGCATGACGAACATTTCTATGCACCATGCCAGTACAATGCACATGACGAGAGAGCATTTATGGAAAAGCCCTTCTCGCATCTTCGTTGAAGATATTTCATGGTTCTTAATCGCAGCAATGAAACCGCTGATTACATCGAACAGCATCAAGCATATGCAAGCTATAATCGCCCATGCCATAGCATCCGTAATCCCCAATAAAGGGAAGCTCAAATCCATCATTTTTTCCTTTCAATAGTGACTTTGTAATCGTCATTCTCAAGCACTGATATATCAGAATCAAGGCTAGGGTTATCGCTCTCATCATCAGATGCAGTATTTTCGCCCAATGCATAAGCCATCCATTGATTCTCGGTTCCATAGAACAGCGAGCAGTCAAGGTTTCCATTGTACCCTCTCACTCGTCCATCAGAGCAGAATTGCCAGGCCACTACATTGCCCTCGGCTTCTGGGCATTCCCAGCTTTCGGCCTGCTCGAAGCTCGGGGAGGTAACTGCCGGGTACTCTGCTACCCATCTGGCGCAGTTCGGTTCAACTCCGCCTTTGTTGAATCGCCAGGGGTTGGCGTATATCCACGGCCAAACGCCTGTCTTATCATGCACTTCCTGCATGAAAGCGTTCACCCATCCGACGCTTTGGTTTCCCTCCCAATCGAGGATAGGTATTCCCTTGCGGAAATATCCTTGGCAGTTGCGGACAAAGAATGTCGCTTCCTCGCCCGCGCTGTTGCTGCCTGCGAAATGATAGAAGCCCCAATGCTTTCCAGCGTTTATGCATTGCTGAATCCACCCGTCGCAGTACGGGTCTACGAAAGTCGCGCCCTCAGTTGCCTTGCACACAACTCCGTCAACATTGGGTAGAAGGGCAGGGAGATTGATACCTCCCTGCCAGTTCGATATGTCTATGAACTTAACCATTACTCTATAACCACTACCCCAAATGAACGGTCTGAAGCATTAGGCTGAATGTCCTTTAGGTTATTCAAGGAATTCTGATTTCGCAAGCAAAGAACTCCACCATACATATCAACCAACCTATGTCCGCCTGTCGTGATGTCACTTGTAATCTCGGTATAGAGCGTGAGCGGTGCGCCAACGGCTCGGAACAACGCTGCCTGCTTCGCATTCGCGAGATTGTGGTATGCAGCGGACGCTCCATAGATTGTAGCGCCGCCGCGTGCTTCTAATCCGCCTACCGTTTTTTCATTGAGATTCACTTCCGTGTATTTCGGAAGGGATATAATATACGGAGTTGAAGCTAGCAAGCTAAGACGGAAAAGCGAAGTAGAATGACCCAATTCCGTCATAGCCGCACCAACGTCAACCGTATTGCCAACGGTAACAGTGGTAATCGGGTTTCCATCCTCGACCTTCGGGATTTCTGTCTGATTGTCGAATACGATGGCAACACCTGCATTCCATCCACCAGTCGGGTAGCCCTGGGACATTTGTCCTTGCAGCTCCACGCTCCATACGGCGGGAGAAACATACGTAGAATAATTGCGAATCAACGGGTTGTTGTGCATCCAGAGTTTGCCATCATACAAAGTCACCTGCTCGATTTCTTCTCGCCAAATGCAATTGAGGGTGTCGGCAATCGGTACTGTCTTGATGTAATGCAATTCGCCGTCATACAGATTGAAGCAATTCGAGCGCGAAGAAATGAATACGTCGTATTCCTTGTTGTAGCTCATTGCCTGCTGCATTGAATTAGAATATGCGGTGTTGTTTGGCAATTCAACAGAGCCGATAAGCGTTTTCTTGGTGCAAGACTTGTTGACGTAATAGAATTGCGTCAAGTATTCGGTCGCCCAATAATAATGTTCGTCGTCATCCTTGTAATGTCCGAATCCCCAACATGCTTCATCCATGCCGAATTGGCCGCTGTCGATAGTCCGGGCAAGGGAAAGATTTCCTCCATTCACTTTCAAGAAGTAAATCAAATTACCCCTCGACGTTTTGGAAGAACCAGAACAAATAAGCTCTCCATTGTAATAGCTCATATTGTTGCCTTTGAATGACGGGTCTCCAAGGTCAACGACTGTAACAGTGTCGCCAGTTTCGACGTTGAACAGCGCCACGCGGGATTTGGTCGGGCTAGTGTAATAAACAGCGTAGTATTTGTCGCCTACTGGGCAACCACCTTGCCACTCTTCGTCAGTTGCAATATGCGCTCGGAACTTTCCATCTGCGTTGGAAATCCTGTCAGCAATCAAGTTTCGCTTGTCCGATGCCTTGATGCCATCGACGGCAGTATCCAATGCGTCTACTCGACCATCGATGACGTTAATCGTCTCGCCTTGGGTTTCTACCTTAGTATTCAGCGCATTAACAGAATTGCCAAGATTCTCGGTCGTCGATTTCAGGGTCTCGATTGTCGCTCCTTGTTGAGTTTGGGTATTTTCGAGAGTAGCGACTTTCTTCGAGTATTCCCTGACCTCTTGGCGGTACTGCTCAATCTGCGCGTTGTAGTTGCCAGTCTGCGCCCAGAATTCCTCATTGGTGATATCGATTCCGATAGGTACATATTGCATCGAGGTGAATGAATTGCCCTGGTGAAGAACAATGGTCAGCGGCTCGTATTGGCGGTCATTCGACCATTGCGCTGGGTTTGCGAACAGCGGCACGTAACGCGCCCCGACGTACTGCGTAACACCCTTGGCGATTCCCTGCGCTGCATCTTTCAAGGAAGTCGCTTTCTGCAATTCCTGCGAAACGACCGCCTTGATTACATCCATTGTATTGTTGTCGATTGCCATGGTTTACCCTTTCTTTAGTGCCAATCTCCAGGCAAGTTTACTACGAATCCAGTTGTATGGACAGTACCACCTGGTTCGGCATTCAAAGTGCCATCAGGTGATATAAGAACATAACTTTGGCGTGTTACATTATCTTTCGTTGCGGTCAAATAATTAATAGCTGTCACTGATTGCGGAAGCGTCATAGCCCGTATTGTTGATTACACCCTGGCCGTTGACTTCGCATCGAAGAATCAATCGCCCATATTCTTCTGTTCCGTAAATCGCGCCAGTGTCGAATTGCACATCCTCCCATGTGGAAGGTTTGTAGGCGCAGAAATATCCGTCTGAAGTCAACCCGAAGAATACTCCTGTCAACAGCATGTCTTTTACGATTGACGGCGCGTTCTCGTCAATCCAAGCCCTAAGCAACGCTTCGTAGTATTCTTCAAAACCGCCATCTACGAAATCATCGAACTGCTCTTTCAGCGAATAATAGAGCCGTTTCAGCTCTTCGGCGTTTGCGTCGGTCTCGCCCAGATGCTTGATTACCTCTTCTAGTACGCTCAACACCTTGGCAATCTGCTCGTAATATGACAATGATTCGTCATATACTGACGGAATAAGCCCAGCGCACCAGTTGTATAGCCAATCGATTGACTTGGCGCAAGGTTCGTCTGCCATTACCTCTCCTTTCTCTAATACCAATTTCCCGATAAGTTTACCACGATGCCGTGGGTTTTAATCGATGAATTAGGGTCGCTGACCAAAGTGCCGTCATCCATTATATGCATCATAGTTAACCTAGATGCCGACCCTTCAACAGCGACAACGGGAACTATTATCTCCGTGTTAGGTCGGTATCCTTCTGGCAGCACGCCGATAATACCGTCAACGCCCACATCGTAATCGCCTAGGAATTGAAGCTCGTTCGTCAACGACAACATAACCCCAGTGTTGGTGGATGTCACACCGTCGTGCAATGCGACCTCCACTTTTCCCTGGAAAATCTTGAAGAAATTAGGATTTCCCAAATCTTGCATGTCTAGCTCCAAACCTGCATGAACAGCCCCTGCACCTGAACATTGTCGATTACCTGCATGTCGAGATTGAGAATCTTCTCGCTCAAATCGAGGAACGCTTGGTAATAGCGCGGGTCTGTAACGAACTCGTCCGTCGTGTCCTTGTTCGTCTCGTCCCGCTTGATGGTTCCATCGCTTTTCGATTTGGTTCCCACCGTGGTATCGTCCGCCGTGTCCTCGATGGTGAGGTTGGTGAGGTAATCGCCAGCATCGACCTTCGACACGAACAATTCATCCTGAGGAGTGTCAGAGAATTTGTTGGTAGACTTCCCTGTTGATGACGTAGACGTGTCCGCGCTTCCGTTGCCGCTTGAGCTTTCGTCGAAATCTCGCAGCATGTCTACAACCTTGTGACGCTTGATGCCCAGAAGGTGCTCCACGTTCAAAAGCTCTGTCTCATACATCTTGTTGTAGTACGGCATAATCTCGTTGAACGTGTTAGAGCACCAAAGGCAGAAGTGACCAACAGTCTCGCATCCGATTTCGCGCATCCAATAATGGCGAATGAACTTGTCATTTAGCTGTCTCCGTTTGGATTCGTCGTAAATCGGATACTCGTCCAATCCCAACCGCGCGTATGCGGGTGAGAAATCCTGCTTCCATTCAGGCATGGCTGGGTTATAAGACCCAGCATCCTTGACCCACTGTGTAACGAAAGTCCTTAACTGAATAGTGTCTTGAGCCATCTATACCAGCTCCCATCCGACGGGCGATGTCATGTTGTCGTAAGAGAATTCCTCGATGAAATCCCCTCCGTAATCAATGACCAGCTTGTAATCGATTTCGCTGATATAAATCCTCGGCTTCAAATCGGTTACCGAATCCTCGTCCCAAAGCGTATGGGTTACCTTTTTTCCAGCTTCGATGGCCGCGATGGCTTCGTCTTTGGTCATTCCGCCACCTTCCAATCGTCGGCTTCCATAAGCTCCTCGTTAGTCGGCATGTATGGCATAATCGGCTCGCCCTTCTTATAGAAAATGAGCACTCCATCCTCAATGCCGATAGTGTCATTCCTCCACGTTTTGCGACGCATCCTTAAGCGGCGGTTCGCCTTCATCTGCGTCAGCATCTGCTGAAACTCCATAGTCCACCTCCCTGAATTCAACCTCGATGTCCAAACCCCATTTGGCGTTTGCGCTTTCGACTGCCATCTTACGCGATGCCAGGCAGATTTCGCGCTGAATCATCGTTTCTCCAAGATTCGACATGATTTCGCTCGTGATTTGGCGTTCCTTCTTATCGTCGTTCGTGTTTTCGATGCCGATGAAGGTCAGCCATTCGTTCCAATACTTGTTCTGGGTAAGCATGACCTCGTTGGCTATATACGGCGTAGTGAAATCCACCGTGTCCATGAATCCGATGTCTGTAGAATCTGCTGCGGCAGTCCAGATTCGCCCGCTGAACATCTGACGAATGAGCTTGAATCCGCTCATTTTCTGCTTCTCGGGGAACTTGAACACCTTAGCGACCTGCTGCTGCTTGACATTGGTATCGATTGTCATCTGATACATGGTCATTCGCTCTGCGAACATCTCTACATAAGACAAAAGCGGAATCCTAAGCCTGTTGTCGAGAATCACTACCGAATTCGTATCGTCTAGCGCGTAATTCTTGCCTTCTACGGGATTGTAGGCCATCGGCTCAGTCGGCATGAAGTAGATGTCCATCTTGTCGTTCTTGGAATTGACGGGCATGACGGCGAACCCTTCTGGCGCTCGCGCCTGCACGTCATCCTTCAGCGCATCGTCCTTGAAGAGAACCGCGCTGCCGCTCGTCGCTAGAAGGTATTCTAGGTATAGCGGGTCTATTCCTTCTGGAAGGTTCTTCCACTCGTAGCGCGTAACAAGCTGCATCAGCATTTTCTGCATGAAGTAGTTCTTCGTGATGGAGAACATGGCCGCTGGGTCGATTTCCTCGTATGCGAACGGGTCGCCGTCCTGAGACTTCTTGCGCTCCATAGTTCGCCAATGCGAAGCCATGTTAGCGCAAAGCGGCGCGTACCCAGTGCTGAAGAACCAGCTTCCAACGCCTATGTTCCCATTGGGGATTGCTCCCATAATTCCTCCTTAGAGAGAGTTGTCCAATCCGAAATTGCCAACATCGTCAACGTGCCAATACCAAATGCCCTCGTCGTGCATTCTGTTGATGGCATCCATGGCGTACTCTGGAACCTTGCCGTTGAAATCGGCGTGGCGGGTCTGCACGTAGTTCCAACACGGTCTGCCAGTTCGCGCGGGAACCTTGACCTGCTCGATGCAGTAGCCGTAGACGCTGAAGCGGTCATCGATGGCCTTGGCGATATCAGCCTTGCATTGCTTTTGGTAAACGTAGGGAAGCCCGATGCGCATTCCCTGCTTTAGGTTGCTCGTGGAACCGCCTTTGAGCTGATTCGGCTTCAGCGCAGCTTCCGTCAACCCGCCCGTCATCTGCGTAGCCGCCGAAGCAACCGTTCCTGCGCTGATTGCCTTGCTGATTTGTCCCGCCATGCCAGCTATTCGCATCTGCGGAATCATCATCGCGATTGTTCCAGCGGTATTCGCCAGCGACCCGATGAAGCTTGATGTCATGTATTGCGAGAAAGCGTCAACGTTCCAATTCACCTGCGGCCATCCGCTCGTCACGATGGCGTATTCGTAGTTGGGCGAAACGCCATTGTATTTGTTCGGTGATGCCATCATGCCAGAGTTCTGCTCGCACACCATGTACCAGCCGAACGATACCTCCTTGCTTCCTCTAGACCCGTTCACGGATTGAAAACGTTCTGGCATCAATTCCAGCTCATTGGTAGTGTCGCTCAAACACACAACGTTATATGGATACGTGAAAAGCTTGTTGTTCTTCGGAACGTACCCATCGATATCTGAACAGTTGACGGAGTATTTCTTCTCCGCCGTGTATGCCATCTCACCGCTGTTTATCCACACGCCATGGCCGTTATCGCACGGCGTAACGCCGTATCCATCGTCAACCATGCCTTTAGGCACCATGAACGCGCCGATAATCGCGTCAGCGGCACCAAGCTCCGTCATTTCCTTCGTGAACCATTGAAATTCCGCCGTGTTCGGGAACGCTAAAAGGGACGCGCCCGAATACACTCCGTTGTACCTGTCTCCTCCAACGGATATCGCCAACTCTACTGTTCCTCCCGCGATATCCGTCTTTGGATACATGGTTGTCATGACAACTGCGTACATATTTGAAAGAGAAATTCCCTCGGGGGGATTCTGGTCGCGATTGGTCTGAATATAGTTCCCCACATCCAATCCCTCGCTCATGGTGTGCTCGCCGATGCCGTCAGACGTTACTATTTCGCGCTCGACGAATGCGGCTTCCCATGCGAAATCGAAAAGCCATGTCTCCAAGTAATCGGTCTGCAATGACAGCGTGGTCGTTTCTTTTGCCTTGTATTGCATAGACGTGATGAAAGCATAATACCATTTGCTTCCATAGTCAGCATTCTGGTATGCGACGTAGTTGCAGCCCGTAAGCTGCTCGAAATTCAGCGGAACGTCCATCGTCATGTTCTCGCGCTGGTATGTGAAGTCATCGGCAGAAAACGTCGTTAGATGAGAAGCCATCCACGATTGCTGCTCAGACGCGCTACCGAAATAGCGGCGATGGTTAACGTCGCCGCACCATGGTACCCAGCCTATGCGGACTTTGGTGTTCGCCATCAAACCCTCCTTTTATAAGAAAAGCCCGCCCAATTCAGGACGGGCTTTCAGAATTACGCTATTAGGAAACGGTAATGGTTGCGGTTGCTTTCTTGGACGAATCCTGGAGCGAAGTCGCGGTAACCTTGATTGCCGTTGCGGACGGCTCGTCGGACGCTATATGGAGACGGTTGCCATTTAGAACGGTGCCGCTCTTGGTCGCGCCCTCCATAGTCCATTGAACGTTGCGGGAGTAAATTCCCGTGCCAGCGACGGTAGCCGTGATAGTGATATCCTGCCCAGCCGAGACGGTGGCTACGGTCGGGGAGACCGTAACGCCAGTGACCGTGGATGCAGCCGACGTGAACGCGATGGCCTGCTCGAACGGGCTGATGGAGAAAATCATCCAGTTGTGAAGCAGCTCGTTGGTATATGCGCCCTGCGCGTTGTAAACGTTATCAGTCCAACGGTCATAGGTGTAAATCTGGAAGAACTTTGGGCCGAAAACGATGATAGGCGTTGCGTCGATAATCTGTTTCTCTCCGGAAGTGAGCTGTTTGAAGTTGTCATCGTTCTCGAAAATCAGCGCTAGACGCTGCTCGTCGAGATTCGAGAAAGAATCGATTTCGGTCACGTTGCCCACGAACTGAGCATAGGGTAGGTTGAACGCCTGCGCCCAAGTCTCTACTGAAATATCGGCGTTGGCCTTGGCGTTGATGATAACCTGCTGCTCGGATTTGTCCACGACGTTCATCACGCCAGCTGCATTGAACTTGCGGGACGGATTGTCTAGATACGTGGAGTATTCCTTAACCATCTTGAGCGCACCGTCTGCGGCTTCCTTGGAACCATCCTGCGCGGGAATCGATACCTGCGCCATATGGCCGCCAACGATGTATTTTGCAGTCATGTACTTCCAGGTCTGATAAACATCGTACTCCAAGGCTACCCACATCTGCGCTAGGATGTTCGCAATGAGGTCGTTGACCTTAGACCAGGCATAGAAAGCTTGGCGTACAGAACGACGTTCAACGGTAACCTTGTAGAACTTCTGGAAATCGAGCATGTGGTATGCGCTCATAAGGTTTGGAAGCTCGCGTTTGAACAACTCCTCTTCCGCCGTGGAAGGATTGTAAGAGTGCGGGTCGCAGATATCCACGAAAATTTCCTGAACGGTAGAACCTGCTCCCTCGTACTGGCCTTGGTAGAACTTTGACCATTTGTTCATCCACATCATACGCTCAATCGCGACCATGCCGATTTGGTTGACCAGTGCGGGAACGAACGTGTTCATGTACGGCTGATAGTTCGTGATGATTTGGCCGATTTTGATGATTGAATCGTTGTCATCATAAATAAGAACTTCGTTGGAACCCTCTCCAACAGCGTATGCCGCAACGTCATTGTCAACTAGAGCATGAGCCAGTTCTGGGTTAGCATTCACGGCCTGGTTTACGATACCCTTCGTGCCCTCTGTGCCGAGGGTTTTCATGACTTTCTTAACTGTTGCCTGTCCTGCCATGTTAGTTTCCTTTCTCGAACAGCGCGTCGATATCCTTCATCGTGGTAGGATACGACACTTTGGGATTGTTGTCCACTGGTTCTTGAGCATCTGTCTGCTTATTGCTCGCGAAGAAAGCATCGACGTACTTCTGCTTCTGCTCCTTCAGCGAATCTTCGGCATCGACTGCACGTTGGATTGCATCGTCGCGCTGCTTCTCCATGTCTGCCAGCGATTCGGCGGACGTTGCTTCAATCGTCTCCTTCTCGTCGGCGATTCCTGCGACGGCCTCCCATATTTCCTGGGTAACGTCCTCGAATTTGGTGTCTTTGTATGCCATCAGAACATCCTTTCCTTGATTGTGTGCTCTCCCTCGACAAGCAGAACGCCGCCGTTTACTGTCTTGCGCTTCAGCTTGCCTGGGTAGCTGCTTCCTACCTTGAAGTTGTCGAACGTGACGTATTTATGGCATGAATCGGGCATTCCCGCCACATGGATTGACGGCTTCCTGTCGTCCACCGACCAATCAAGCTCCTGGCACATGTAGCACTTCGCCCCAAGGTATTTCTGTTCCTCGTAGACGCTCTCGAACTTCCAAGCCCCGAGCTTCAACGGGTCTATCTCCATACCTACTGGCTTGGAGAATCCTACCAGCTTGCACGAATCCGTGTCGCAATACGCAAAACGGTTGTAGTTCGCCTGGCAAGCGTTGATGGTCTTGTATCGCGCCCATGCCGTGATGAAGCATCCGACTGGCAGGTACACGCTCTCCTTCGTCTCCTCTGGGAGAAGCACGTATTTGACCTTTCCCGTCTCGTCTAGGACGGGCTGCTTGGAAGCTGCCACGGTTTTAGTGGCGAACTTGCCGTAAAGAGAATTCAACATCAGCTTGGCTATGGTTGCCATACCCTCGTTGCCTTCAGCCCTCGACTTCATCTTTACTTCGTTCCAATACTCAACGTACTTCTTGAACAGCGTCCTAGAAGCCCTGAACTTCCATCCGTCCAACGGCTCGTAGAAATCGATTTCGTATTGTTGGAACATCAGCTCCAAATCTACGCTCGTCAACGTCAATTCCACGATGCCTTTTGAATCCTTGGCATACTCTCGTGGATTGTGTAATGGAGATTTGTGGATTTGTATTGTCGGAATGTGGTCTGTCTTGACCCTGAACGAAACCCTAATCCTCTGTATGAACAGCGGATAAAGCTCGTCAGTCTCGTATTCTCCGTCGTAATGTATTGGCTCGCCGAACGGCAGCAATTGCCCATCGGTAGCCGCCATCACGGACGGGTACAGCGAATTGACATCGAACCCTATTCCATGGCCTATGCATCGACCCTTGTATTTGTCTGACGCATAGGTGAATCCTCCTCGATATGCCTGACGAAGCTCCTCGTCACAATCGATTATTGGGAACACCTTGCGAAAACGCTTCTTGCCGCCTATCATGTCTATGTACGTGTGGAGAGCGTTGGAACCAGCAGTCATCTTCGTCAAGCCCTGGTCCAACATAACGTCCATCGCCATCGCGTCGATTCTCACGTCATGGTCGATGTAGTCCCACTCCTCTGGGGTAGGCTCGTATCCTACCTCGCGATACCTCTTGTAATCGATTTCCCCCTTGGCAATCGGCAATCCGAACGCTTCAGGGATTTTAGCTATCTTCAGCGGAATGACCTTCAGGCTGTCCAAAATTTCGACGGGCTTACCTCCACAATAGAGCTTCAGGCAATACCATACGTTCATGTCCGAAATCAGCGAAGTAAAAACGCCTGGAACGAAATCCTGGTTGTCTTTCCGCCATTCCCATCCATTCTTCAGCAGCCAATCCACGATGTAGCCGCCGTCGTATTGTAGGTTGTGGAAATACACCGTCTCCCCTTGACGATGCTTCAGCCATTGCATGAAGGATTCGATATCCAACCCCCTATAGATATTATCGGTGTTCCCGATTTCAGACGCGCACCAAGACCAAACACGCACCTTCTCCTCGTCCCTCTCCTCTATAGTCTCAAAGTCAGCGCACCACCTAGACACATGGCTAACCTCCTAATTGGGTCTTGTACTTGTCTCGGACATTCTTCCAATATTCCCTGATTCGCCTTGTCCTGATATCATCATCCGTTGGGTCGTAAACGAAATAAAGCGTCGCATCTATGTCAGCCGCCGCGGTGTCCTTGTAGACTTCCTCCAGCGGTATCCCCGCCTTTCGCATATCTGCTATCAACGTCTCGATTTCTTTAACCAAATCGCTTCCCATGCCCATAGGGTCGAACACGGTATGCAATGCCCTTACGTATGAATCGAAATATCTGTTGACGGTAACGCTCGCGTCCATCCTATATTTGTTCACGCGATTCATCACGGTCATCGGACGGCCTTTCTTGCCTGGAACATCGCCAGATGGCACCCAATCTATCTTCGCGCCTATTGGTAGGGCGTTCGACATTCCCTCCAATGCCATCCTGTCCTTCGGCGTTTTGCCCCTCCAATACTCGAATCCCTTTCGATGCGACGTCGCGGGCACCTTGACCTTCTCGACCTCGATGCCCAGCTTCTTCAGCATGGCTACGCGAGATTGATTGTATGCCCTTTTCATGATTGAAGTTTCATTGAACTCATATTTGGTTATCAAAGTTCCACTAGGAAGCTCATGCACCTCGCCAGCCTTTGGGGACTTGATGCGCTTAAGTCTGTTGACCTCTCTAATGTAATCACGTTTGTTATGGATACGGGATTTGATGTCATCATAGTCCACCGATGGCGGAAGATGAACTTGCATAGGAAGCTTGGCTTCCATCTTGACAACCTCGCGATTGTATGAGCGAATCAGGTTCTTCAGGGTTTGCGATTCGGAACGTCCAACCCTGAACTTAGCACCCATCGAGAACCGCCTTCAGCTCGACTGTTGGCATATTGTGGCGCTCCCAAGTCCCGTCATCGCGAAGAACCTCGACGCAGTATCCTCTCGTCTCGCACATCTCATACCATTGGATAGCTGCCATAAGGCGGAAATCGACCAGGCACTTGAAACGTCTTGACATCGAATCGTTTAGCCATGCTATTCGCTGCGCCAACCCTTTCGAGAATTTGTCTCGATGCAAGGCGGAAGAGAACTTGAAACGCACATTGCCGAACATGTATTCATACGGTGAATCCCTCAACGAGGTATATACTGGTGAACGCGCCATAATCCCTCCTTAGAGACTGATTACCAATATATTGTCTCTTATTTCCAATGCTTGAATTGGCATCAGTGCCATATGAAGGGGCGTCGTCATGAGACGCCCCGAGAACACTTCTTCGTCGTTGACAACCTCAACCGCCTGATACCTTGAGACGTAATCGAGCAGGTCAACGATATCCAGCCTATCGGCGATAGTTCCGCTTGCCACGGGAATCACCGCTATCGCCGCTATCGCCGCGCGGAGGAAGCTCGACCTCCTTGCCGATGATTTCGACCTTTGAGCGACGCTCGCCGTCTTTATTCTCCCAAGAAGAATAGCGAAGCTTGCCATGAATGGTGAGCTTCATACCCTTCTTGATGATATCGGCCAGGGCATCCGCCTGAAGACCGAACATCGTCACATCGAAGAAGTTGGTGTAATCCTCATTCTTCGCGTAATCGTTGACGGCGATACCGAAATTCAGGATGGACACGCCACCATCGGTTTCACGGAATTCAGGGTCGTGAGTTACATTGCCAGCTACAATAACCTCATTGATATTGCTCATTGCTACTCCTCGGTTTCGGTGGATTCTGCAACAACCTCTTCCGCTGTTGCCAGCGATTCAAACTGCTCCCAGGGCATCGAATACATGGTCTTGCCAATGATTTCGGCTTCCATGGTCGCGCCAGGCTTGACATGAACGCCAGCCGCCTTGAGAGCGGTTCGCATGTCCTTCTTCGTGCAAGACGTGCCTTTGTGAACGCCAAGACCAGTGACCTGGCAGCTGTAGCCCTCATCGGTCTTTACCATCTCAATAAGAGATACCTTGTAGGTGTTGACGGTGCGGGTAATCTTGTCAGCCATTTCAAATTCCTTTCTCGTAGGTTACCCAGTGCTTATACAATACAACTATTCGTCGTCATTGTCCATAATGATAGAGTTTTCTTCAATGATTTTCATCATTTCTTCACACTCCATCATTTCACGAATAAAGTCATAGTCCATCTTTCCTATCTTTCCTTTGCCAGTCGCGGCAATTTTGGCTCTCAACTCCCAAAGCATGTCATACAATACTGTCGTTTCGACATCATCACTGAACAAAAGCGATACTATATAGTCTGAAAATTCTTCAGCATAATCATCGCCTAAATATTTCTGGAATAGATAACGGCCATACATGCGGAAATTAAATGGAGACATATTTCTGCCATTTTTTAAGTAAATTCCACCATTATGCAGCATGGCACAAGATGATTTTTCATTGACGATGTTCCGAAAATCCTCGTCTGCAAAAACAGTTGCAACAATGCCTGCGTCAACGAAATAATAACCATATTTTCCATCAGATGATTCATGCTCGTAAACTTCAATTCTCAACTTTTCCATGAGCATTATCATCATAGAAGTATCAACCTCCTTATTATCGTACAACGCTACCATATATTCCTGAAATTCTATTGCATCCATCTCGTTAGTGTACCTCTTAAACAACCCATAAAAATCACGATTGATTTGTACAAGCTTATTGCGGAATTCCTCTTCAGTCATTTTCCAATCCTCCCCGCCCACTTGAGCTTACCGTGGTTGAGTTGATAACCATAGCGCCTACCGTATTCATCCCAAATGAAAATCTTGGCGTGTTGGTCATTCTGAATAAGAACGTAATGCGCGAAATTCTTCATGTCCTCCTCGTCATATAACTCTTCATCGAATTCATCGATGCAATCTCCATCGTCGTAGAGCTTGAAATGATACTGCATGGCTATTTCTCCTTTTCGCATCGAATCGTCTGCATTTTCAGCAACTCGCTACCACCGAAAATGGAGATGACGAAAACATCCCAGTCATAATTATTTCGCGCTAAATCGCTTACCAATGAATAATGGTAATTATATGAACCCATCGCTTCATCGATATTATCGAAATACTTTGTGTTACGGGTTTGCTCAATTACTCCACCTTTAGCATTGAATGCAGACATCAAAACTTCCACAACAAACATCGGTCATCGTTCCTTTCTAATTTGACGGTCATAGCTTAGAATATTGACGGTCATCGTCCTATAGCGGACAGGCGAATGTTAACTTCAGGTAATTTTGATAAAAGTTAAGCAGGGTTGTTAACCCCGCCTAACTTTATCTATTTGATTCGGCGCCTAACACATAGGCGATTATCAGGGTAAACGCCCAAACAGCAGCGATACCCCATAGCGCATTACTTGCAATGAACACTTTTATACTCACTTTCTGCTTTTTCTTGCGCTTTTTTGGATTCACGCAATATGCTATATATTTGCAACTCACGTTGAACTATTAAGCAGCGTACCCATGCCGCCGCCGTGGCGATAAACGCCATGGCTAGAATTATTTCTTTAAGCATTGCAAGGCACCCTTTCTGGATATTTGCATTCGGCTTCAATGTCTGTTTTTGTGAACCAAATAACAGAACCGTTATTTTTTAGGTTCTCAAAAAGATAACCTCGAATACCGTACTGACTATGCTCTCTGATATACTTTCGAGCGTCTTTCATAGTAAAATCGCCATTAAAGCACCTATAAATATAGTGCATAGTTGCATTGGAATACGACTTATTTAACCCGTTGTTATAGTGCTGTGTCCTAATGTGTACCATGAATAGCCCCTACTCGAAATAAAGATGATTATAATTGCGTGTAATAAACGCAAGCATAATGCAACCGTTCAGCGGGTTTTCAAACTCAAATTGAACGCTGAAAGTCATGCAATTATGCCCTACAATCCGAAAGTCACGCCCATTAAAATGGTCACATAGTTTTCTACAATAATTATAGGCGTATTCTTTAGCGTAGCTATAACTTCCGTAAACGTCGCTCAAATATACGCCCTCTCCACCACGGCAGGGGGCTTCTGCGTAGGGGTGACACGTGAACGATTCAAGCATCTCTTTAGTGAAGAGTTCGGACTTTTTCATTTTGTTACCTCTTTCATGCTAGTTTACTTTTACCCGCTCATTAATGGCGTTGCTTAAATGCTCATTAATATTTAAATGTTGCGATTGACGATATACGATACTACTTTAGCGTATGCGTCACGTGGGCATGCCGATTCTAAAAGCCACATCTTGAAGTAGTGCACACATTCGCGCGGTGTTCCGCCATTCATGTGAGTGTTTTCGGCGGCTGTTCCATATTCGCCGCCGTCGCCCTTAAGAATGATACGGTGGTAGCCATATGCGGATTGAATAGTAAAATGTTTGCCCTCAATCTTCGGCACAGTGTCGTTAACGTATTCGACGAAAGCACGCAAGCCGCAAATAGTAAAACGCTTCATTTTTGCACCTCGCCGTTGTGAATGAAAGTAGATTCTAACACAACGGATTCACCGTCAATGCGTGCAATAAGCGAAACATATATATTAGAACTACCGTTAACCGAATGCATCTCGCTAGCAATACGTTCGCCTATAATATTAGAATTATAGGCAAGTAAAGCACAGTCTAATGAATCAGAAAAGAAACGTTCATCAGTTTGCTTTTGCTCCAACGTTGCTTTAACGTTATAATAGTTACGAATAACTTTAACGGAATACTTCATAGTAAACCCCTATCCGCAACGCCATTAATGAGCGGGTATTTTCTTTCTAATCTTTAT
>ENA-UOJA01001606-UOJA01001606.1-human-gut-metagenome-genome-assembly--contig:-C19-NODE-1606-length-17952-cov-10.393194_pt1 | contig 17952 bp, 15 predicted proteins | sample MGYA00242337_ERZ723884 | MGnify/ENA metagenome assembly ERZ723884
GACAACAGCAATTTATGCAGGAAAAACTTGCATTTTGGGAACAAACGTGTATAATAAAGCTGTTATAAAAAAGACCATCACAAAAGTGATGTGGAAAACAAAAAAATGGGGTGCTCGCACAGGCGGGCTGAGAGTAAGCGTACGCTTTAACCCGGAACCTGATTTGGATAATGCCAACGTAGGGAGATAATGGATCACAAGTGTGTTTTTTTGTGCAGGAATCTTTGGTTGGGTTCCTGCACTTTTTATGGATAAGACATCTGCAAATGCTGGTTTGTGGGTGATATGAGTTTCCCTGTGTAGGGTGGTTCTGGGGGGTTACGATTGGCAAATCGCATCAAGCCGGGACTGTTTTGTTCCGTTGTACGAAAATAAGGCAAGTCTAAGTCAGCCTGATTTAATGTTTCTCGGAGTGACGTGTGCGTCTTAAACGCCCCGTCCGGGGGCATTAAGACTTGTGCTGCCGTCCGTGGCAGCACAACACTGTGTTACGAACAGGCAGACTAAGATTGCCTAATTTTCTCCCAAAGTCACAAAACGAATCCCGGCTTGATGCGATTTGCCAGCCACTAAGTTGTGAGCCACCCTTAGCCGGGAAACTCATTTTACAACCTTGGGGGTGCGTAAATTTTTGTGACATTCATTTCAAAAAGGTTGAAAAATCTCGACGCAATCTGTTATATCTATGCTTTTAAACATACATACTTGGAATAATAATCTGCATTATCAGTCTGGTAATTTACGAAATGATTAATGTAATGCAACATAGCAGATGAAACTTCAGACAAGTCATTAGGCTGAATATCAGTGATACAGCACACTAGGATTTTAAGCATATTCTCATTCGTGCGAATATCAAAAATTCACACCCGCGCCCCCAGTTTTGAGATGAACCGCCCACCCAAATGGTGTTCACAACCTAGAGGTGGGCATCTTGCGCAAAGCTGGAGCTGATTTTGTGACTTTGGGAGAAAATTAGAAAATCTTGGTGTGCCTGTCTACATACAGTGATGTTCTGCCACGGATGGCAGAACAAGGCAGCATCGAGTCATGGATGACTCGTTGTTGCCGTTCACGTCACTCCGAGAAAATCTAATTCAGGCATACCTAGACTTTTCTTATTTTCGGACAACGGAACCAAAATTACTCCGGCTTTGCGCAAGATGCCACTCACAGACCTGCGACACACCATTGGGACGGGCGATTTATTTCATAAACAAACCAGCATTTGAAGGACCGTTTATTCATACATCACTTGTGTCACAGCGGCAGATTGGGGGCACCACCTTAGGTCGCTATATAAAATTAATGCAAAACAAAGGAGGCAAATCCTCTGCTCCTGCAAGGGCACATGCTATGCAGGCATAGCAGACATTTTGCTTCGCAAAACAAAGGAGGCAAATCCTCTGCTCCTGCAAGGGCAGTCGCATTTTGCTTCGCAAAACAAGGAGGATTTTATGTACACAGCATTAACAATCGCTGGAAGTGATTCCAGTGGAGGCGCCGGCATCCAGGCAGATATTAAGACAATGACCGCAAACCGCGTATACGCGATGAGTGCGATCACGGCTCTGACTGCCCAGAATACGACCGGCGTAACAGATATTATGGAGGTAACTCCGAAATTTTTGGCAGAGCAGCTGGATAGTATTTTTACGGATATTCATCCGGATGCGATCAAAACCGGAATGGTCTCGTCGAGTGAACTGATCGAGACAATTGCGGAAAAACTGACAGAGTATCATGCAAAAAATATTGTGGTGGATCCTGTCATGGTGGCAACCAGCGGGGCAAGACTGATCAGCGGGGACGCCATCAGCACATTGAAAAGTAAATTATTGCCTCTTGCAACTGTTATCACTCCGAATATCCCGGAAGCGGAAGTGCTTTCCGAAATGGAGATCAGAACAGAAGCAGATATGGAAAAAGCAGCAGAAGTCATTTGTAACACTTTAGGCTGTGCGGTTTTATTGAAGGGTGGACATCAGTTAAATGATGCCAACGACCTTCTTTTCCAGAAAGGGAAAGAGCCGGTGTGGTTTCATGGAAAGAGGATTGACAATCCAAATACCCATGGAACAGGCTGCACGCTTTCTTCTGCGATCGCATCGAATCTTGCAAAAGGAAGGGATTTAGAAACTTCTGTCAGGTATGCGAAAAATTATATTTCCGGTGCACTTGCCGCCATGCTTGACCTTGGAAAAGGAAGCGGACCTATGAACCATGCATTTGCGATCGAAGGAGAGTACGAAGGATGAATGAAAAGAGAACTTCCGTTTTTTCAAACGGATTAATCTGGTTTGGTGCCGGTGTATCCTTAGCTGAAATACTGACAGGTACATACTTTGCGCCGCTAGGCTTTGGAAAAGCAATAGCAGCGATTCTGCTCGGACATCTGATCGGCGGACTTATGATGTTTGCGGCAGGAATGATCGGAGCGAAAGAGCACAAAAGTGCCATGGAGACTGTAAAAATGAGCTTTGGCGAGAAGGGAAGCCTTCTTTTTGCCGTATTAAATGTATTACAGCTTGTCGGATGGACTGCGATCATGATCTATGATGGAGCACTTGCGGCGGACGGCGTTTTACATACCGGAAACTGGGTGTGGGCAGTCATCATCGGTGCTTTGATCATTGTGTGGATTTTCATTGGACTGACCAATCTTGGCAAATTAAACACGGTTGCCATGACAGCACTTTTTATTTTATCACTGGTACTTTTTAAAGTGATATTCTTTGGCAGCGGCAGCATGACACCGATTGTGGATGACGGAAGTTTAACGTTCGGAGCAGCCGTAGAGCTTGCAGTGGCAATGCCGCTTTCCTGGCTGCCACTGATCAGCGATTATACAAGAGAAGCAGAAAAACCGTTTGCAGCAACACTCACAAGTGTGATCGTCTATAGTCTGGTCAGCATTTTTATGTACATGATCGGTATGGGAGCGGCTATTTTTACCGGTGAATATGACATTGCACAGATTATGTTAAAAACCGGTTTCGGCGTTGTCGGACTTCTCATTATTGTATTTTCCACGGTTACAACAACCTTCCTGGATGCCTATTCCGCAGGAGTTTCTAGTGTTTCCATTTCCTCAAAGATTCAGGAAAAATGGGCGGCAATTGTTGTTACTGTGATTGGAACTGTCGCAGCAATCGTTTATCCGATGGATAACATTACAAACTTTTTATATCTGATCGGTTCTGTTTTTGCTCCGATGATCGCAGTGCAGATCGCAGATTACTTCATTTTAAAGAAAGCAGATGCCGGAAAATCTGCATTTCAGTGGCGTAATCTGATCGTATGGCTTGCCGGATTTGTGATTTACCGCATATTGATGCAGGTGGATACGCCGGTTGGAAATACGCTGCCGGATATGGTGGTCACAGTCATTCTCTGCCTGATTGTGGAAAAAGCTGCAGGGGCAGTAAAATCAAAATAGGAACTGTTGCAGTCTTATCATTCTTTTTTTAGAATGTGGTATGTGGCAGATTCTGGGAAAAGAGGACAAAATGAAAAAATTTAATTTAAAGAAATTGACAGTTACAGCAATCTTAGCAGCAGTAGCGGTGGTGGGAAGTTTATTTTCCTTCCCGGTATTCGGTTCAAAATGTGCACCGGTACAGCATCTGGTAAATATTTTATGCGCAGTTACCGTAGGACCGTGGTGGGCACTGGCACAGGCATTTATTGCGGCGCTGATCCGTAATCTGTTAGGACTGGGAAGCCCTCTGGCATTCCCGGGAAGCATGTGTGGTGCATTGCTTGGCGGACTTCTCTATAAGTATGGGAAAAAACTTCCATTTGCCTATATTGGCGAAGTAGTTGGAACCGGAATCATTGGTGGAATGCTCTCTTATCCGGTGGCATATCTTGTCATGGGTAATAAAGCAGCGGCGTTATTCACATTTGTTGTTCCGTTTCTGATCAGCACCTGTGGCGGAACGATCATTGCCATTATTATTACTCTGCCGTTGAAAAAATCAGGTATGCTTGGCAGAATGAAGGAAAGTTTAGAAGAGTAAGATAGAAATCAAAAATTTTGGATTATCATTTACCACGATCCGGCTGGATACCGTGGGTTTTTAAAGAAAATGTCGGAGGCTCTGCTATTGTTGGCAGAGCCTTTTTTAGTTTGCGCGCCATGGGCGCACTCTAACGGGTGCAAGTCCCGAACACGCCCAGATAGTGGGAAGTGTATAGCTGAACAGCAAATATCGGAGATTTAAGGCAGAAGAATTATCGGAAACTGACATTGCATGGATCTTTGATCAGGAGTATTTTGAGCATCCGCAGTGTCTGAAAATGTATAAATGGAAGCAGGGATCAAAATAAATTCCTGAAACTCAAACTACAGATATAATGAAAAATATGGAGGCAAGTGAAATGAATATTCGAAGAGCAAACGAAAAAGATATCCCAAGACTGATTGAATTATTAGAGCAGGTGCTTCAAATCCATGCAGATATAAGACCGGATATTTTTATTCCGGGGACGACAAAGTACACAGAGGATGAACTGAAAGAAATGTTAAAAGATGATACAAAGCCTGTTTATGTAGCTGCAGATGAGAATGACGTATGCTTAGGATATGCTTTCTGCCAGTTGAAACAGCAGCCATTCTCCAATAATATGGTGCCGTTTACATCGCTTTTTATCGATGATCTGTGTGTCGATGCAAAAACCAGAGGACAGCATGTAGGTGAGAGCCTGTTTGAATATGTAAAGGGCGAAGCGAAACGGTTAGGCTGTTATGAAGTGACATTAAATGTCTGGGCAGGAAATACCTCCGCGGAAAAATTTTATGAAAAAATGGGATTAAAAACCAAAGAGAGACAGATGGAATATATATTGTAGAAAATGAAAAATGGGAGATTCATATGTGTTTGCAGAAGATTAAAGATGAAATAATTGACGCTGGAAAAGAAAGTGTATTGGAAAATATGGTGAGTCTTTATATGCATGAATTGTCTGAAAAAGAAGAAATTTTAGATGGTTACGAAGTTTATACGCAGCTATTTTGTGTATAAGATTTTTTGTTGAGCACACCTATGAAGCTTTCCCCCCTGGCAGCAGAGCAGTTACAGATCCCGTTCCCGTGGCACGGAAACCATGTTTCTTCCGGTGTATGAGGTCACGGATGAGATGTCAAAGTATTGTATTAGCTGGATTGGGGGTGAAGATAAAAAATGGGTGAAATATGAGGAAAATAAAAGTGGTTCGCCCGATTTATAATAGAAATTTATCAGATATAAAAGAGAATGGGCGAAAAGTGATGGAATTCATTTCAATAGCCCACGGAAATCAAAAAGTCAGGGCGAAAAACAGCAGAAATGAAGAAGATTCCCCCAAAATGCCTGTGGAAACGCTGAAATGAGGAAGAAAGAGGGCGAAAATGTCTGAAAAAATCGGATTTTCGCCCTGTCATCTGTTTAAAATTATCTCACGATCGTATCCCGGATCTGGTCGAGTGACACCTCATAGTTATGGCCGGCAGAAATGGCTTTTAAATCTTCAAACTCTGCTTTCTCTTTTTCGACACCGTACCCGCAGCTTTTTTTGATCCGTATATCGCCGTATGCGGAATGGCAGGTTTCGATTTCAGAGGTAAGTTTGGCGCGGTCAAACATCTGATAGCGCACACCGCGTGTTGTGGTGTGTAAAAAGAAAAGGGAAGTCAGACGTTCACGGTCTTTTGGCTCACAGATACAGGTTAAAAGAATACCCGGACGGTTCTTTTTCATCTGAATCGGTATTGTGTATACGTCCAAAGCGCCCGCCTGTAAGAGCAGTTCAGTTGCAAATCCGACCGCTTCGCCTGTCATATCATCGAGATTGCAGGAGATGGACAGCACGGAGTCATCAAAGGATGGGGCTGTGTTGGAACCGGGAGAAGATTCGCCGAGGAAAACACGCACACAGTTGGCGGCAGCAAAATCCTTTGTTCCCATACCATAGCCGATCTCTGTTACATTCATAGGCGGCATGGCTTCGAAAGAGGTCACAAAATGTTTTAAAACAGCAGCCCCCGTTGGCGTACAGAGTTCGCCCTGAATATTTCTACTGTAAAAAGGAATCCCTTTTAAAAGTTCTGCGGTGGCAGGTGCCGGAACCGGGAGTGTGCCGTGGGCACAGTGTACAAAGCCATTTCCGACATGAACCGGAGAGCAGAGAATGGTTTCCGGTGCAAGCAGGAACAACAGATAGGCACATCCGGTCACATCCACAAGCGCGTCGATCGATCCGACTTCGTGGAAATGGATCTGGTCTAAGGTGGAGTGGTGCACTTTTGACTCTGCTTCCCCGATCAGACGGTAGACCGCGGCAGCGGAGTCTTTTACGGATGATGGGAAAGAAAGCGTGTGGATCTGTTCTAAGATCTGGGTGTAACTGGTATGGGCATGCGTGTGGTGGTGTTCATGGTGCGAGTTGTTGTCGTGAGTATGTGTGTGCTCATTTTCGTCATGAATATGATCGTGAACATGCATGAGTGTATCCTCGTCATGAGAGTGTCCATGTGAATGCATGAGTGTATCTTCATCATGAGTGTGTTCATGTGAATGCATGAGTGAATCTTCATCATGAGTGTGCTCATGTGAATGCATGAGTGTATCTTCATCATGAGTGTGTTCATGTGAATGCATGAGTGTATCTTCATCATGAACGTGTTCATGGTAGCATTGTGTACCATGATCGTGTGTAGGGGATTCTTCCTGTGCATGGATTGTCATGTGCCCATCTTCATGAATGTGCTCAGGCAGAACATCATGGGAATGTTCTTCCTCCCCGTGTACAGCTACCCTCATGTGTGTGCCGCTGATCCCGCATTTTACTGCCGGTTCCACAGAAAGTGTCACACCGTAAGGTGCAAAAGCCTGATTCATGTCCGATAAAAATTTTTCTTTTTGATCACAGAGTTCATAGAGGGCGCCCATTAACATATCGCCGGCAACACCCATATTACATTCTATATAAAGTGTTTTCATAAATAATCCTCCCTGGTGCTGAATTTGATATTTTTTAATATGAAGATTTACAGTTTGTCCGTGTTTTTATGGCAGGATGATGGTCTGTCATCTGTTTTAGGGGCTGCCTGATGATTGATCATGCTGGCAAGGTAACCTGCACCAAAACCGTTGTCGATGTTTACGACGGAAACACCGCTGGCGCAGGAATTAAGCATCGATAAAAGTGCTGAGATACCACCAAAACTTGCGCCGTAACCAACGCTCGTCGGGACGCCGATGACAGGACAGTCGGTCAGGCCGCCGATGACGCTCGCAAGCGCGCCTTCCATCCCGGCGACTGCAATGATCGCATTTGCCTTTGATAAAAGTTCCATATTTGAGAGCAGACGGTGGAGCCCGGCAACGCCGACATCGTAGAGACGGATGACATGATTGCCGAGTACCTCTGCAGTCAGCGCAGCCTCCTCTGCAACCGGGATATCGCTTGTCCCTCCGGTGGCGACAACGATCGTGCCGTCAGCGGAATAATGCTCGGTGCGGTTTACGATGCCGATTTTTGACAGCTCATCGTAAAAAAGATCAAAACGTTCGGACAGGTACGCCGCGGATTCTGTCGAAAGTCTTGTGATCAGGATATTTTCTTTGCAGTGGGAGAGCAGGCTGTTTATAATGCCCCCCATCTGTTCTTTTGTCTTAGATGCACCGTAGATCACTTCCGGCGCACCCTGTCTGACTTCACGGTGATGATCCACCTTGGCATATCCAAGATCCTCAAAAGGTGCCAGCTTTAACTGGTCATAAGCATCGGAAGCAGTAAGCTGCCCCGATTCTAACTGTTCTAATATATGTTTGATATGATCATTTTCCATAGTAATCCTCATTTCTGAGCAACTTGTTGCGAAGAGGCGACGAGAATCTCAAATTCTCGTCTGTCATGTTTTTTATGCCTTGTCATAGAAGCTATTTGTTTTTGCTCAGAAACAAATAGCCGTGCGAAAAATAAGCTATCGAGCTTATTTTTCACACTAATTTCTCCTTCATTGCAATTCACTGCCTATTATACTCACATCCCACCTTATTTGCAAAAATAAAATGCACACAATTCTCTGGGTTTTGGAAGAAATAGATAAAAAATGGAAACTGTTTTTGGTAAATTAGTTTCTTGCGGGTATGAAAACAAGATGATACAATATAGGAAACTTAAATAATAAAAATAGTTTCCATGTAATATAGAAGAAACGGAGAACATGATGGAATTAAGGGAGAGTATTTTAGAGGGAACCTTAAAGGCATTTAACCAGAAAGGGTTAAAATTTACCATGGATGATCTGGCTGGAATCCTTGGCATGAGTAAGAAAACGATTTATACCGTGTTCCGTGATAAGGAATCACTTTTCTTAGCGATGGTAGATTATCTGTTCGATTCAATCAAAGAGAGCGAAAGACAGGTGTTAGAGAATGAAAAATTATCCACACTTGAAAAAATCCGGGCGGTTTTAGGTGTTTTGCCGGAGAGTTACCGGGAAGTTGATTTCAGACAGCTCTATCTGTTGCGGGAAAAGTATCCGAACATCTACAAACATGTGGAGGAACGGTTAGAAACCGGCTGGGAGACAACGATTTCCTTATTAGAGCAGGGAATGAAAGAGGGCGTGATCCGGCCGGTTAAGATCCCAATCGTAAAAATGATGCTGGAGGCGGCATTAGAGCAATTTTTCCAGAGAGATATCCTGATCTCTAACGGGATATCCTATCAGGATGGTCTGGATGAAGTAGTCACGATCTTAGTGCAGGGAATCGTTGCGGAAGGGAAGTGAGGATGATGCAAAAACGCATTTACTGGAATGACGGGTGGAAATTTAAGGAAACATACGAAAATCAAATGAGAGAGACGGCTTATCAGGATGACGCATGGGAGGATGTCAGACTGCCGCATACCTGCAGGGAGACACCATTTCATTATTTTGATGAGAGCAGTTATCAGATGCAGTGTTGTTACAGAAAACATTTCTTCGCACCGGAGGAATGGAAAGATCAGACTGTGATCGTAACGTTTGAAGGAATCGCACATGAGAGTGAGGTGTTTTTAAATGGAGAAAAGATCGGAGAACACCACTGCGGCTACACGGCATTTTCTATCGAACTCAGTGATAAGTTACGGATCGGGGAAGAAAATGTGCTTGCAGTCCGCGTAGATAGCAGAGAAAACCTGAATATCCCACCATTCGGATATGTGATCGATTATATGACTTATGGTGGAATTTACCGTGAAGTTTATGTGGATGTTAAAAATGAAAATTATTTAGCAGATATTTTTCTACACAACGATATCGAAAAAAGTAAAATACAAAAAAACGGAGAGCAGATAGCAGATACTAAGCTGATCTCTGAAATAAATGTTTTTAGCAGCGGAAAAACCAACCGTCTGAAAGATCTGTTTATCCGGCAGAGCATCAGAGAGCGCGGCACGGAAAACTACAGACTGCTTGGCGAGACCCCGGCAGCAGTAAAGACGCAGCTTTCCTTTCCGATATCGGACATAAAACTCTGGGATCTGGAAACACCGGTACTCTATGAAGTGAAAACAGAACTTTTGCAAAATGGAAATATTCTGGATGAGGACGTTACGCTGTTTGGATTCCGGACTGCAGTTTTTTTGCAGGACGGCTTCTATTTAAATGGCAAAAAAGTAAAGCTGCGAGGATTGAACCGCCATCAGAGTTATCCATATGTCGGCTATGCAATGCCGGAATCCATGCAGAAACGGGATGCAGACATTTTGAAAAATGAACTGGGCGTAAATGCGGTGAGGACGTCCCATTATCCGCAGAGCCGGCATTTTGTGGAGCGGTGTGATGAACTGGGACTTCTGGTCTTTACGGAAATACCGGGCTGGCAGCACATCGGGGATGAAAACTGGAAAAAACAGGCGGTCGAAAACGTAAAAGACATGGTAGAGCAGTATCGGAATCATCCGTCTGTGATCCTGTGGGGTGTGCGGATCAACGAGTCCGGGGATGATGACGCATTTTACCGGAAAACAAACAGCGTGGCACATGAACTGGATCCAACAAGACAGACTGGGGGTGTCCGGGCACATAAAAAGAGCAGCCTTTTAGAGGATGTCTATACCTACAATGATTTCAGCCACAATGGGACAAACCACGGATGTGAGAAAAAAAGTGCTGTTACGTCTGATAACAGCAAACCGTATCTCATCAGCGAATATAACGGACATATGTATCCAACGAAAAGTTACGACTGGGAGGAACACCGTGTGTGGCATGCCATGCGACATGTAAATGTATTAGATGCAGTTGCCGGGGAAGCGGATATTGCAGGAAGTTTTGGCTGGTGCATGTTTGACTACAATACACATAAGGATTTTGGCAGCGGCGACCGTATCTGTTATCACGGTGTGATGGACATGTTCCGAAATCCGAAACTTGCGGCTGCGGTCTACGCGTGTCAGCAGGAAAAGGAGCCGGTACTTGAAATCAGTTCGTCCATGGATATCGGGGAACATCCGGGCTGTAACCGCGGAACGATCTGGATTTTTACCAATGCGGACAGTGTACGGATGTACAAAAATGACCGGTTTTTAAAGGAGTATACCGCATCAGATTCGCCGTATAAAAATCTTTCACACGGACCAATCGCAGTGGATGACTTTATCGGGGATGCCATTGAAAAAGAGGAAGATTTTAAACCGGAGCAGGCAAGGAAAGTGAAGTATATCCTGAATGCGGCGGCGCGGTATGGACTTTCCGATCTTCCGAAAGGCGTGTATTTGGCGGCATTGAAGCTGATACTCATGTATCACATGAAGCCGACGGATGCAGTGGCTTTGTACAACCGTTATATCGGTGACTGGGGAGGTACTTCGACAAGCTACCGGTTTGAGGCAGTAAAGAATGGAAAAGTGGTAAAAGTGGTCAGAAAAGAGCCGGTCACTTCCATGCATTTATCCGCAGAACCGGACCATCAAAACCTGACAGAACGACATACTTATGAAGCTGCGGAAATCCGTATCCGTGCCCTGGATCAGAATAATAATATCGTAAGCTTTTACCAGGAACCGGTTGTACTGTCGACGGAGGGACCAATCGCCATCATTGGACCTGAAATCATTTCCCTGCAGGGAGGCATGGGCGGCACTTATGTCAGAACGACCGGGGAAGAAGGCGTCGGGATTTTAAAGATAAAAGCGGCACAGATGGAAGAGCAGAGAATACTGTTTGAAGTGAAAAATGACAGAAAATAAACGGTCACTGTGTTTTACAATGTGAAAAGAAATTTTGAAAAGAATTTTAATAAACACAAAATAAGGAAGGATGAAGTGTAAGATGACAGAACGATCAAAACAGATTTTTGGAAACGACATTGCACCGGGTGCCTATAAAAAAGCAGTCCGGTCAAAGCAGAAATTTATCCGTAAATTCGGGGATGACAGCACAAAAATTTATCCGACCTCGATTCAGGCAAATCCGTATATCGGACCGGAGCTCGGTGTTTCAGATATCCGTGTAGGCGAAGAAGGCACAGCGGATTTTAATACGGAAAAAGGAATCATTGTCGGAAACATCCGTATGGGATTTGGTCATTACCGCATTTCCATGGCGATCGCTTCCGCAGCACATGCGCTGGGGTATGAACCGTACTGGATGGATTTAAATTCCTACGGACAGACCACCTGTACCAAAGTGATCGGTGCGCAGAATGATCTTTACTCCATGGGTTCCCGTCTGTCACAGAAGAGCAGACTCTTTAACCGTCTGGTGTGGGAGCCGATGAACTATGAGGGATTCCGCAAACTGACCTACAATGCAGCAGATCAGAAAAATGCAGAATTGATGGCTCCGGTGTATGCGAATATCCCAAAGGATATCCCGGTCGTCGCAACGCATGTGTGGCCGGCGCAGGCTGCACTTCACGCCGGAATGAAATATGTGGTCAATGCGATCCCGGACAACTGGCAGATGGCGCTTCATTTAGCGGAAGGCAGCATTCACACGGTGCAGACGCACTATGCATACCAGGGGTACCGCATTTTAAACGGAATGCAGGGGAATGATGTGTTGAATCCGATGCCGGAAGATGCTCTTTTTTATACCGGACATTATATCGACCATGAGCTTGTCAGCAATATCGAGACGGACTGCGCAGCGAGAAAACAGAGAAAAGAGGAGGGAAAACCGATGCGTTTTCTCCTGACGATCGGCGGTGCCGGTGCACAGAAAGAAATTTTTGCAGAGATCATCCGTTTTTTGCTGCCACAGATCAAAGAAAAGAAAGCGGCGCTTTATGTCAATGTCGGTGATTACCACAATGTCTGGGAGGAACTTTTGAAGGAAATCCCGGAGATGGGACATTATGCGAAAGAACATTTTAACGACTGGGAGGATACGAAAAAATTTGCGGAGGATGCGCTTAACAAAGATGTCATCGGAATCCACGGCTTCTGGCATGAAAATATTTTTGAAGCGGTATACTGCACGAATCTTCTGATGCGAAGCTGCGATGTGCTCGTCACAAAGCCGAGTGAACTTTCATTTTATCCGGTGCCGAAACTATTTATCAGACGTGTTGGAGGACACGAGCAGTGGGGAGCAATCCATTCCGCGGAGATCGGTGATGGCACATTAGAGTGCAGGGATATCCCGCACACGCTTCAGATGATGAAACTGTTTCTGGAAGAAAAAACACTGCTCTGCGATATGTGCGACAACATTGTAAAAAATAAAGAAGCCGGAATCTATGACGGGGCGTATAAGGTCGTGGAACTTGCATTTTCGATGAAGCAGAAAAAATTTTAGGAAGGAAAAAATCCTCTGCTCGCCAGAGGACTCGCATTTTCCTTCGGAAAACAAGGGAGGAAAATCCTCTGCTCGTCAGAGGGCTCGCATTTTTCTCCGAAAAACAAGGAGGATTTATGAAATTAACAGGAAAAGAGAAAGTCTCATACGGACTTGGGGCGGTCGGAAAAGATATGGTTTATATGTTTTCGGCAAGTTATGTTTTATATTATTATCAGGATATTTTAGGAGTCAGCGCGATCGCAATGGGAATCATTCTGATGGCGGCGCGTGTGTTTGATGCATTTAACGATCCGATCATGGGTGTGGTCGTTGCAAAGACGCGCACAAAATGGGGCAAATTCCGCCCGTGGCTGTTTATCGGGACACTGACAAATGCAGTGATTTTGTATCTGATGTTTGCGGCACCGCCAAAACTCGATGGAAACGGACTGGTGGCATATGCGGCAGTGACTTACATTTTGTGGGGTGTTACCTATACCATGATGGATATCCCATACTGGTCGATGATCCCGGCTTTTACGGAGGGCGGAAAAGAGAGAGAAGGACTTTCCACACTCGCGCGCTCCTGCGCCGGAGTCGGTTCTGCGATCGTGACGATCATCACAATGAAATGTGTCTATATGTTAGGGCAGGGAAATGAGCGAGTCGGTTTCAAATGGTTTGCGCTGGTGGTTGCAATTCTGTTTTTTGTATTTATTTTAATCACCTGTTTAAATATCAAAGAAAAATCTACCGTGGATGTGGAGGCACCTTCGGTTGGACAGATGTTCCGTTCCCTGTTACAGAACGATCAGGCGATGACGGTCGTTGTGACAATTGTTTTGATCAACTGCTCGATTTACATTACATCCAATCTCGTCATTTATTTTTTCAAGTATGACTTTGGCGGTGATAGCTGGTACAATGCCTATACCTTATTTAATACGTTTGGTGGAGCAATGCAGATTCTTGCCATGATGCTGTTTTTCCCGATCCTGCGCAAATTTCTGGGAACGATCCAGGTGTTTTATACCAGTTTTGTGATGGCGATTTTAGGATATGCGGTTCTTCTGATTTTAATGTTTGTCAATATGTCAAACCTGTATCTGCTGTTTGTTCCTGCATTTTTTATCTTTTCAGCAAATGGAATGTTATCCGTTCTCACAACGGTATTCCTTGCGAATACGGTCGATTACGGAGAGTGGAAGAATCACAGAAGGGATGAGAGCGTGATCTTTTCCATGCAGACTTTCGTTGTAAAACTTGCTTCCGGTGTGGCTGCGCTTGTGGCATCGATCTGCCTGACCGTCTGCAATTTAAGCCAGAATACGGACGGAGCAGCAGTTGCGGCAGCGGGAAGTTCGGTCGCAGGACTGCGCCTGACCATGACAGTATTCCCGATCGCAGGACTGCTTGTTGCGGTATTTTATTTCCGCAAAAAATATATTTTAAGTGAGCAGAAAGTGGAAGAAATCGCAAAAGAGATTAAGGAGATGAAAAAAGCATGATCACAGTCGAAAACCAGTTATTTTCCCTGCATACCAGACATACTTCTTATCTGTTCCGTGTCATGGAAACCGGACATTTGGAGCACTTATATTATGGAAGAAAAATTCATCCAGCCATAGACGGATTGATGGAACAGCATGCATTTGCGCCGGGCAATACCAATATTTATGACAGTGAACATCTGCAGTTTTCCTTAGAGGACACATGTCTTGAGATGTCCTCTTTCGGGAAAGGCGATATCAGGGAGCCTTTTGTGGAACTGACACTTTCCGATGGAAGCGAAACGTCTGATTTCCTGTTTGAAAAATTTGAACAGGGAACCGGAAAGGAAGAATTTGAGACACTTCCGGGATCGTATGATGAGTCCGGTGAGGTGGAGTGGCTTGGTGTGACACTGCGCGATAAAAACAGCGGAGTCATATTAGAACTCCATTATTATGTCTATGAGGACTGTGATGTGATCACAAGGAGCGCAAAACTCATCAATGAGAGCGGGGATGTGGTAAAGTTAAACCGCCTGATGAGCCTGCAGCTTGATTTAGAACCGTCCGACTATGTGTTTACAACATTTCACGGGGCTTGGGCACGTGAAATGGGGCGCACGGACGTACGGCTGGTGCCGGGAAAATATGTAAACGCCTCTTACACGGGAACGTCGTCGAGCCGTGACAATCCGTTTGTGATGCTTGGAAAAGAACATACCACGGAGGATGCGGGGGAATGTTTTGGATTTAATCTGATCTACAGCGGCAATCACTATGAGGCGGCGGAGGTCGGCAGTTTTGGAAAAGTAAGAATCGTATCCGGGATCAATCCGCAGTCGTTCTGTTTTACACTTGAGTCAGGGGAGAGTTTTGAGGCACCGGAGGCGGTAATGACCTACGCATCAGACGGATATAATGCCATGAGCCAGAATATGCACCGTTTTGTGCGGGAGCACATTGTGAGGGGAACCTGGAAGAAAAAGGAGCGCCCGGTGCTCTTAAACAGCTGGGAGGCAGCCTATTTTGACATTAATGAAAGAAAACTGCTCTCACTTGCAAAAGCGGGAAAAGAGGCGGGCATTGAGCTTTTCGTCATGGATGACGGCTGGTTTGCGAAACGTGATAATGACACGAGATCGTTAGGAGACTGGCAGCCAAATCCAAAGAAACTGCCGGGCGGTTTAAAGGGGATTGCAGATAAGATCAGGGCGATTGGCATGGATTTTGGAATCTGGGTGGAGCCTGAGATGGTCAATGTGGACAGTGATCTCTACCGCAGCCATCCGGACTGGGTGATCGAGATTCCGGGAAAGGCGCACTCGGAAGGGCGCAATCAGAGGATCCTTGATCTGACCAGAAAGGACGTGCAGGATCATATCATTGAGGAGATGGGCAGAGTATTTTCCTCCGCGGACATTTCCTATGTAAAATGGGATATGAACCGCACATTTTCGGATTATTTTTCACAGAGTATCCGTCCTGAAAGGCAGGGGGAGGTGGCACACCGGTATGTGATGGGACTTTACCGCTGCATGAGGGAGCTGACAAAGAGATTCCCGGACATCCTGTTTGAGGGCTGTGCTGCGGGTGGAAACCGTTTTGACCTTGGTATGCTCTGTTATTTCCCACAGATCTGGGCGAGCGATGATACAGATGCGCTCTGCCGTGCCGAGATCCAGACCGGGTACAGCTACGGCTACCCGATGTCCGTGATAAGCGCACATGTCTCCGGCTGCCCAAATCATCAGACACTGCGCACGACACCGCTTGAAACACGTTTTGCGGTAGCGGCGTTTGGACTGCTCGGATATGAGTGCAATTTCTGTGATCTGAAAAAAGAAGAGTCAGAGGCCATCAAAGCGCAGATCATTCTTTACAAAAAATGGCGCAGTGTGCTGCAACAGGGAATTTTTTACCGTGGCAGGAGTTTTACAGGGAACGGCAGAGGAAATGCGTTTGGAAAAAACAGTGTCCTCTGGAATGATGACAGCAATGTGACGGAATGGACGTGCGTCTCGCCGGATCAGTCGAAGGCGGTCGGCTTCGTCATGCAAAAGCTTGTCGTGCCAAACACGCAGTTCGGGTACTATAAACCACAGGGACTCTGTGAGGAAAAGAAGTATCATTTTTATAACCGTTCTTTAAAATATAATGTCAAAGAGTTCGGGGATCTGGTTAACACCGTATCACCGATCCATATCAGACAGGACTCCATTGCGCACAATCTGGTTGCAAAGTTTGTGAAAATGGACGGGGAAAAGGAGAATATTACGGCATACGGGGATACCCTGATGTATGGCGGCGTGAAGTTGAAACCGGCATTTTCCGGCAATGGATATAATGAGAATGTGAGATATTTTCAGGATTTCGGGGCGCGGATGTATTTTATGGAAGAGGCTTTCGAAGATCATGCTCTATGATTTTGGTTCGTCGATCTTAAGGAGCATCGGGGACAGTGAGCGCCCGCTTTACAGCCTGATCGCTGCGGTATGTAAGAGAGTGCACGAATTCTGGGTGCTGATGATCATTTACCCGATTTCGTGGGTTGTGATGGGAATTGCGATGATGATCGCGTATACGTTGCTGCGGAGAAAGATTTTGGCAAAAAGTAGTGTAAATCAGCTTGAATAAAAAAATATAAGGGGAAAAAATGTCTTATATCATATCCTACGTCGGAGCCGGCGGAAAGACCAGCAGCATTTATCAGGATGCTGCAGCGTTTGTAAACGAGGGGAAAAAAGTCATGATCACAACTACAACGCATATGTATGTGCCAAAAGACCGGGTGTTCATTGATGGCAGGGAGAAAAGTTGTGAGAAGCTGCGAGAGGAAGTAGCCGGGATTTTGAAAAAAAACGGGATCTGTGTGTGTGGCACAATTTTAAGTGATAATAAAAAAACAGAGATTTATGCGGTTGGAAAATGTGCCGGAAACGATGCTGTTGAAGAACAGCAGAAGATGGAACCGGAGAAGTTTAAAACTTTAAGCGTTAAACAGCTTACAGCAGTATGCAAAGAGGCAGATGTTGTCCTGATCGAGGCGGACGGCGCTGCACATAAGGCGGCAAAAACGCCGGAAGCATGGGAGCCGGCGGTGTATGCACAGAGCAATAAAGTTGTGATCGTCATGGGACTTCACGCAGTCGGAGGAAGTGTGGATGAAGTGTGCCACAGACCAGAGTGCGTAAAGGAAGCATTAGACTGCGACGGAGCGCATCTTTTGACCCGTACGGATTTGGATGTACTGATGGCGGTCTATGAAAAAAAGATCGGACAGCAGTTTCCGGGGATGGAGACGGAGCGGAGATATTTTATAAAAAGTTCTTGACACTACCGCTTTACCATGCTAAAATCGAAACAACTTAAAAAAAAAGAAACGTTAAATCGTTGAGCAAAGAGAGTACTTCATAGGATATCTCACAGAGAGTCCGTGGCTGGTGGAAACGGACAGATGAATATGAAAGGAATGGGTTTGCGAGAGCAAAGCGAACAGCGTACCAGATGGTATGGTCAGTAGCGGATGCCGTGTCCTCACGTTACAGAGGTAAGATATCGGACAGTAAAGAAAGATAGCTGTTTGTGTGTCGGATGAGGTCAGACATGATTGGTGGCGGATATTTCCAGTTTTTGGAAATATCCGTTTTTTCATTCATAGGAAATTACGTCCTATGAATGAAAAAGCCCTCCGGGCGGGAT
>ENA-UOJA01001617-UOJA01001617.1-human-gut-metagenome-genome-assembly--contig:-C19-NODE-1617-length-17805-cov-6.241352_pt1 | contig 17805 bp, 29 predicted proteins | sample MGYA00242337_ERZ723884 | MGnify/ENA metagenome assembly ERZ723884
TCTCCGCTGTTTTTGTGTTTATTAAATCTTTTGTTTTCAGTGATTGACGGAAATAGACTATCTGTTATAATAAATATAATAGCTTTTTAATGTCAGATAATGTCTGTCTGGGAGAAGTTGTCAGGGAAAGGGTGGAGTGAGATCAAAGGATCAGGTTATAATAAGATGTAAGGATTACAATCGTTACATAAGGAAGCATAGAAGGAGAGACAATATGGGAGCATTGATCGGTGGAATTATTTTACTTGTCGTAATCGTAGTAGCAGTTGTCGTAGGGGCAGTTTCAGCCATTGTAGCGGCAGCAAAGGATACATTAAAGGATGAATGATCAATAGATTTTGAAGGAGGAAGATATGGTTCAGGTTGGATATGTTTCTATTGGAAGTGGGAAACCGAAGATTTGTGCATCGATCACAGAAACGGACCGGAAATCTATTATTGCAGCGGCAGATATTTTGCTGCAAAAAAGAGTTGACATTATAGAATGGCGCATTGATTATTATAGAGAAGCGGGACATTGGGATATGGTTCTGGAGACATTGCAGCGGTTGAAAATGTCGTTATATGGCAGACCGCTTCTGGTGACCTTCCGTACCAAAGAGGAGGGAGGAAGTCAGGAGATAGAGACGGCTGCCTAACGGGAGATGCTGGATCACATTGATCAGAGTGGACTGGTGGATATAATATAAGTGGAGGTATTTAAGGATTTTACCTATGAGGAGCTTGCGGGCGACAGAACGCCGGAGGTGCAGGAACGCTTTGAAAATCTAAAGCAGTGGATTGAATCACTTCGTCAGAGAGTAGTCGTTGTGGGGTCTTATCATAACTTCGACAGGACGCCGGAGGATGCAGAGTTAAAAGACAGACTGCAGATTATAGATGAGAGCGGTGTGGATATTCCGAAGATGGCAGTGATGCCGGCGAACCGTTTGGATGTTATGAGATTGATGATGTTTACCCTGCAGATGGCAGAGCAGATGGATAAGCCGCTGATCACCATGTCCATGAGCCGGATTGGCAGTATCAGCCGGATCTCCGGGGAGGCATTTGGCTCTGCAGTGACCTTTGGCAGCATTGGCCAGGAAAGTGCTCCGGGGCAGCTTCCGGTCAACAAGCTGGAGGAAATGCTGGATATGATCCATCAGAATTATCAGTAAACTTCGGTGAAGGCATCAGGAGAAAATGACAGACAATACAGGAGGAATACGGTGTACCAGTTAGAGGAACATATATTTTTGATCGGCTTTATGGGAGTCGGCAAGAGCACCATTGCCCGGATACTCAGCAAAATGCTCGGAGTAAGGGAGTATGATACCGATCGGATGATCGTCGCCAGAGAGGGAAGAGAGATATCTAAGATATTTGAAGAAGACGGAGAACTGGCGTTTCGAAAAATGGAGACCGATCTGCTGGAGGATCTGAAGGGCTACAAGCCTTCGATCATTGCATGCGGTGGGGGTGTTGCTATGCGCACGGAAAATGTAGAAAGCATGAAACGACAGGGAAAAATCCTTTTGCTGACGGCATCTCCGGAGACAATATATGCACATGTGAAGGACAGCACGAACCGTCCGCTGCTAAAGGGCAGGATGAGTGTTGAGGGGATTGCAGAGCTGATGGCAAAGCGGGAGCCGAAGTATATGGCGGCAGCCGACATTTGTATGCTCACAGATGGGATGACGCCGAGGATGGTGGCAGAGAAGATCGTAGAGATCTTAGAAAACAGTACTCCGGTCAGTTTAGAGACACAGAAATGATCATTGGATTTTAGACAGGATTGAAACGAAAAGAATGGTTCAAATAATAAAAAATCTGTCATCGCGGAAAAACACTTGAAAAATACAGGAGTTTCCTGTAAAATATTTATAGGATTGTGCGGTTTTTGACCGCCACTACATGAAGGAGGATTTTAAGATGGTATCAGCAGGTGATTTTAGAAATGGACTTACGATCGAAGTGGAAGGAAATGTCTTCCAGGTTATCGAGTTCCAGCATGTAAAGCCGGGAAAAGGTGCAGCCTTTGTCCGTACAAAGCTTAAAAATATCAAGAGTGGCGGTGTGGTAGAGCGTACATTCCGTCCGACAGAGAAGTGTCCTCAGGCACACATTGACCGTTCTGAGATGCAGTATCTGTACAGTGATGATATGTTCCACTTTATGAATACAGAGACATATGATCAGATTGATATGACCGCAGATCAGGTAGGAGATGCTTTGAAGTTTGTAAAGGAGAACGAGATGGTTCAGATGCTTTCTCATAACGGAGAAGTATTCGCAATTGAGCCACCAAACTTCGTAGAGCTTGAGATTACAGAGACAGAGCCTGGTTGCAAGGGTGATACAGCGACAGGTGCCAGCAAGCCGGCTACTGTTGAGACAGGCGCCGTAGTACAGGTTCCACTGTTTGTTGAGACAGGTGACAGAATCAGTATTGACACCCGTACCGGTGAGTATATGAAGAGAGTTTAAATTTCATAACGTAAATAAAAGGGCGTGGTTCCGAGGAAACCCAGTGTTTCCAAGGGATCACGCCCTTTGTGCAAGTTGCTGTAAGTAAGCGTTATAAAAGGGACGTAGAGAACACGTAGAGAACAAGTAGAGAACAAATCACAGGTATTTCAGTTTATTGATCTCTGCTAAAAGTTTGGCAAAAGAGATATGAGTGTATACCTTTTCCGTGACAGAGTCCAGTTCGTGTCCGACGATTATTTTTACATATACAGTATCTAAATTCTGCTCTTTTGCCTGAGAGATAAATGTGTGTCTGGTATCATGCAGGTGATGCGAACTGCCAAGCAGTTCATTCAGTTTCTTGTAATCTCTGGTGACAAAGTTATTATATGGAATCTTATAGCCTGTATTCCGGACGATGAGCATATCTTTATCCATAGCATAAAATTCCTTAACCAAAGGAAAAATGTCATCGTGGATAGGAACAAGGCGTATGCCGGACTTTGTTTTCGCCTTTTTTATATTAAGAGAGTGTTCCCGGATATCACAGCAGTCATGTGGAAGCTTCAGAAGCTCATTCACACGCATTCCGGTGTATAACAGGATCAGAACGATTTTGGCAGAAAGAAGATCTTCCGTCCGGACAATATGCCAAAGTTGTTCGATTTCATTCTGGGTATATGGAATACGGTCGATCACGGCTTCTGTGTAGTCGATCTCAACAAACTGTGCGTAATTTCGATCTACAATATCATTTTGCAGCGCGTACTCATAACAGCCGTTCATCACGCATTTGATATTTAGTTGACTGGAAGAGGAGAGTTTGCAGTTATCAATAATTTGCTGCAGAGCTTCTGTTTTTATCATTCTGATGGGTAAATCGGCAATGGCTTCAAGGTGTTTCCAAGCGGAACGATAGGAAGTAACGGTTCGCTCGGATATCTTTTTGAATTTTCGACCAGACCATTTTTCGTAGCAGTCTGCCAGTGTTATCGTATTGTTTTTCAGATCGTAAGGATTGGCGTTGAATGATGCCAGTGCTTCTAAACCTTCCTTTTTAGTCGGAAAGTAACCGATAATGATTCTTTTTTGCTTGATCTTTCCTGTCTGCAGATCAGGATCCCAGCCGACTGTTTTTTCAACTATCCAAGGTTTACGTCTTTTACCGGAAAGCTTTTTGACAGATCCATATCCATTCGGTAATTTCATAAACATCATTCCTTTCTGAAAAATAAAAAAGAGTGCATTGAATAAACGCACCCGGAATGATATAATATGCTTGTTTGGGGCGTATTGAATATCATTCGGTACGTTTTATCAGCAGTCCGGATTGCCGTCCGGGCTGTTGACTTTTTGTGTACATTTGATATAATGAACTCAACAGGGAGCCGGTAAGATAGATGAAGCCTATCCGCTCCGGCGTTAAGTTTACAGTTATAAAATAACCGTCCTACCTTTTGCAGGGAGCAGGACGGTTATTTTTTACGATTCACTAAAGTGATGATCGCACAAATCATAATTACAAAAGTGAATAGATCATCATATGTAACCATGTGACCACCCCTTTCCATAGGTATTGGAACGGATGGCAAGCCGTCCTACCGGCTCTCGGTTCAATTCATTTGACTTTTTATATTTTCAAATTACATTTTCTCAATATTTCTGCCGGTTTTCCACCACTTTCCCGATGATTCGCACCGGCTTCTTTTCAATCTCCTCATTTGAGAACATCATTGGCTCATAAAGAGGATTAAAAGAGAGTAAGCTGATCCCTCCGGAATATTTCATCAGGCGTTTGCAGGTAGCATCGTGACCATTGATCATAGCAATGACAATATCACCACTTTCTGCGTCATCCTGCTGGCGTACGATCACGACATCTCCCTCGCACATTCGAGGCTCCATGCTGTCTCCGTGTATCTGTAAGCCGAAAAACTCACCGGTCTTAGCGAGAGATTGAGGAATCTCCTCGGTATCAATCACATCCTCGATCGCTTCCAGTGGAATACCTGCAGCTACACGACCGAGAACCTTTATTTGAACGGCTTTACTTAGTGATGATTTTTTTATATTATCATCAGATATTTTACGTTCTATAAGATCAGATTTTAATATATGGAAATAATCAGCTAAAAGCTGCACTTTTCCCATTCTAGGAAGAGCAATACCCTTTACCCAGGTATTAAAGGTTTGAGGAGAAACATTGATTGCCTCAGCTACTTCTTTTTGTGTCTTGTTATGTTCCTGCAGCAATCTTATAAGATTTTTTGAAAAAATGATCTTTTGTTCTTCATCTGTCATTGAATCGCCTCCTTTTCTTTATTAGATAATACAATAATATTTGAATTAAATCAACCAAAAATCAAAAAAATTTTGATTTCAGTCTTGACATCAAATTAAATTTGATTTATAGTGAGTACAGATCAAGGAGGTGAACGTTTTGAAAGAACTAAGAATAAGTCTCGCTGCAGCTAGGGTAAATGCTCAATTGACGCAGAATGATGTAGCAAAAGCACTGAATGTAAGCAAACAAACAGTTAATAATTGGGAGAATGGAAAAACAGAACCCAAGATGCAGCAGAGCAGGGAATTAAGTGAGTTATATCAAATTCCTTTGGATTATATTTTTTTGCCAACGAAATCAAATTAAAATGGATTTTCATACAGGAGGTGAACAGAAAGAATGATATTGAAGCAGGGAATAGTTATTTTATTGATTTTGTATTTAACAAGCTTTATATGCATTCGCATAATGAAGAAAATCGAACCGGATAATGATTGGTATAAGCCGTATTCGTTATTTATTGACCTTTTAACGACGGTGATAATAATGTTAATCGTATATCTGAAGCTAACTCATTAAAAACCAAAAGAGCATCATCATGTTTCTTTTTGTGAATGAGCGAGTTGATTTCTAGCAATTTAGTGCGATATGTATCAGAAAAATATGCTAATGCAAGTGCGTGAACAGCTCCATATTTTTGATGTGCTGTCTCCGATCCTGGATACATCAGTAATTCGCTTGTGTAACGAAGATAATTTTCATACACTTCGCGTTGGTAGAAACGAAGTTCCTTTTCCTGTTCGAGTTTTACGTCAATTTTACGCATTTTGTAATGGTAATGGTTATTTATCAATGCTGTCAAAATAGGGGAAAGGGTAGAGCAAAGGGCAATAATTGCGGTAATTGTAAGTGAAAGATCAATTTTCATTTCATCAATTCCTTTCTAAATATTGTATTGGTATAAAGCAATTATAGAAGCTCTGGAAGAAATGTGCAAGAAAAAAAGAGCATCTAACTGTCAACAAAGCATGGGACGTTCTGGAAGCAGTTAGACGCAAAGTTCACGAGTCTGCATTTAGCAAACCGTTGTGATAAGACACAGTCAGGAGGCGAAAAAAATGTTTTGGAAAAAGAAAAAAGATAAATCAGAAAAAGAATGGTATATCAAGCAGCTTGCCGGTACAGATCCCTGCAATGTAAAGAGAGAAGAGATCCTAAAGACAATGACCATTGACCAGTTGAAGGAAGTAACAAAAATAGTCGAGGAGATTCGGAAGAGAGGTACCACAGGAGAGTGTAAGAACTGCCACAAGATGAATGCTGCAATGCGGATATATAGTTATTTTGAGTGGAGCCCAATCAATGAGACACCATTCACTTTAGGCTTTGATCCGAAGACAAATACCATCATGGTATCTGAAGAGATGCTGATGTACTTTGTGCAGTTGGCGAACCCGGGACAACAGAAGCGGGAAATTAAGCTGTTCAAAGCATTTGAAGGGGTGTTTGATTAAAGAGCTCCGCCATAAAACATGGCGAAACTCTCATTGAAAAATTCAAATAATCATCTAACTAAGATGTTTTAGCGCAGCATCTTTAGCAATTTCTATAAGAATCGACAAAGATGCATTGACCCCTCCGGAAATTATTTTTTTCCAGATCGACTCATTACGAATATTAGCGAGAAAAGTATCTCCATCGGGAGTCAGATTACTAACAAAAATGATCTTGCCACATTCATAATACGTTACGCCACTGATCAGCCCGGCGTTTCGCAATTGAAGAATGTGGTGAAAAATCTTTTCGTAGTTTTCATCGCTAATAAAATCAGATGCGGGATTCTGATATTTGTAATTCCACGGAGTGGATGGTGTGCATTTATCCTCGATGCTTAAGAGCAGCGCACGGATGCACTCTGGATCTAATTTCATATGCATACCTCCTTTCATCATTACTCGGCTCTGGCGGGAGCCTGTAAAGAAAGTATATCACAGAAAGGATTGTAAAGAAATGGATTTAGAAACTAAGTTCTTTTTGGACAGGAGGTGAAAAAATGTTCTGGAGAAAGAAAAAAGATGACGTAAAAAAGACAGTAGTAAAAATAAATGCAGCAATGCAAATGTATAGCTGCTTTGAGTGGGGACCTGATCGATTTAAACCATTTCGTTTAGATTATGACGAAAGTACAAAAAGCATACTGGTACCCGAAGAAATGTTGATGTATGTTATACAACTTGCAAATCCGGATCAGCCAAAGCGAAATATCAAGTTAATAAAAAGCACCCAGGAGTAAAGATATGGGTGGACAGAAGTTATAAAAGAAAGAGGTGAGGGAGATATGGCAGTGGAGGAATTGAAAAAGCAAAGAGTATCAGTTGAACAGGCTGCCAAGATCCTCGGTGTATCGCCGCAGTTTGTTCGTGTGGCGATGCAGCAGGGGGCATTGCCAATAGGTGTGTGTATCAAGATGAGTAGCGTCTGGACATATCACATATGCCCGGAGAAGTTACGGCAGTATCTGGGATATGGCAAGACCACTATTGAGGAGAAAATCGAAGATTTATAAAACAGCATTTCGGCAGGTACAGCAGGGGGCGTATCAGAATCCTTCTCCTTTAGTAATAATTGCAGATTAACATAAACACAATGTTCTACAAACATATTAGATGCGCCCTCCGCTGTGCCTGCCGGACAAGCAGGAAAGGAAAAGAAAATGATGAATTTATTGAGAAATAGTAAAGCGGAGAGAACGACAGGAAAGAAAGTGAAGATCGATGCGGAATATTATAGCAACCTGCAGTGCAAGGAATACTTGCTTGAGGCAGTCGCAAAGGTAGTGGTGGATGAGAGTGACGATGCATCCAAGGTAACAAGGATCGCAGCTATTCTGCAGATACAGATCCCGCCTGAATTTGAGGAGGGATATATTGGAAGATGTTAGATTGTTTTACGCCGCCGGTACCAAACCGGCAGGGCAGGCGGACAAGCTTCCGCCGGAATGGCAGCAGAGAGTAGATCAGGAGGACGTCCCTTCCGTGCGTCCATATATACCGACAGAACTGGAGTACATTGGCACGGTAGTCAAAGGACAGATCTGTTTTGATTATTATACATTGCCTGACGGTCAGCTCCGGCAGGAGTACCGCCGCCCGGAGCAGGACATTATTCTGTCGTACCGGGACGAGGAGAGCCTGCAGCACGTCCGGCAGAGGGCAAGAAAAAAGAGAGCAGCTATCGCAGAGCCGCCCTCGGAAAATGTCGTATGACACATCAACAAATTCATCATACGGCATAAGTGGTGAAAAGTCAAGGAAAGCCAAGGGTTATAAGCCCTTTGGCGACCTTGTAATGAGTATTATAAAACGAAGCACAGAGGATTCTTATGAGCCGTATGAAGAAAAAGCAGACGTACCATCAGTATGACTTTGAGGATGTGTACGGGAAGGAATGGAAAATAAGTCCCCTGCCGGTCAGCAGAGACGGGCAGAGGAATATAGAGGATTGTTATGACAGCTCTGTACTGGGAGAGGAGTCCGAGGCGGAGAGGGTGGATAGACGCATGAAGGCGCTGGCATCCTGCCGGATCATGCTGCAGCGTATCATCTCCGGAGACTATGTGGAGAGTAATATCTATCCGGTCTATCTGAACCGGAAGGATGTACCCAGGGCGGAGAAGTACCGGACCAGCCGGGAGGCACAGAAGCGTCTGAATCAGAAGAACCGTCAGAAGAAATATATCCGGATTATCAATACCAATTTCCATGCCGGTGATCTGATCGTCACGCTGACATATAAGGATGGCGAGTATCCGTCTCTGGATCGTGCCCGGAAAGATATCAAGAATTATTTAGCAGCCATCGGCCGTTATCGAAGAAAGCAGGGGATGACGCCGTTGAAATATATATATGTGATCGAGTATGTGGATGGACCAACCAACAAGGTCAGGATCCATCACCATCTGATCATGTCAGCCATGGATAGAGACATAGCAGAGAGTAAATGGACAAAAGGCAGAGTGGAGAGCAAGTATGCCGATCCAGACGATGACTTTGGACTGGAGGGCTTTGCCCGATACATCTGCAAGCTGGAATCGAATGGAAGGCATCTGATCCAGCATTCCCGGAATCTCAAGAAACCGATCGTCCGGGAGAATGTGACGAAACTCACCCGCCGGAAGATGCGGGATCTGGTTCTTGCCGGGGATGATATGGGTCCGATGATGGAGAAGATCTTTCAGGGCTCCTGCCGGTATATTGATTCCAAGACTTATATATCTGACCTGACGGGAGGATTTTACATATATTCGAGATTAAAGAAGAAAGAGGTGAAAACCATGGAGACAAAAACGGCGTCCGATAAAGCAAATGCTAAAGCGGACAGCAATTTGAAACCGGTCAAAATATACATTGATATGGACTGGAAAGGCTCCTTGAAAAAGGGAAGTGCTTCCTACTCCATCGTACTGGAGACGATGTTTAAGGGACGGACTTATACTGCCGTCCATCACGGCGAGGTGGTCAATACTACACAGAACCGTGCCATCCTGCATATTTCCAGAATCGCCCTGTCCCATCTGAGGGGAAATTATAATCTGGAGATCCATGCGGCCAGCGGGTACCTTGCCGGAGGATTTAACCTCTGCCGGTTCCAGTCGGCAGCAGAGCGGGAGTACCAAAACACAAAGAATGCTGACCTGATCGACAAGCTTCTCAAAGCGGCAGCAGGACAGGCCATCCGTGTGGTACCGGAACAGCATCACGCCTATACAGACTGGATGCGCAAGGAACGGGAAAAAGGGCAGCAGGGCGAAAGAGACCCGAAGATGTGGGAAAAGACCATTGATGATAAGAGATAGCCGAAGGGCGGAAAGGATAGAAAGATGATTAAATGCGAAATCCCCGGATGCATTCGTGAAGGATGCCACAGACATCATATCGTGTTCCGTTCCCAGGGCGGGCCGGACATTGCAATGAATCTGATCCGGCTATGCCCGGACCACCACAATATGTCCCCAGAAGGGGTTCATATGAATCCCACACTGGACAAGCGTTTGAAGTGTGTGCTGCAGCGGGAATATGAAGCGTTACTTCCGGAAAACGAGCAGCCGGTGGAACTGGCAGCCGACCGGATTGGTATGAGCCGGAAGAAAGCAGAGAAATATTTTTCGAAGGTCCCAAAGAATCCGGATGGCACAATGGACCGGGAGGACATTATCCGCCGGTTGATGGGCGGAAGACTTTATTGAGAGGAGAAAGATGATGGCAAAAATCAAAATGGATTGTATTTTTTATGACGGTATGAGCAGTAAGCCGATTCAGAGCCGGTGCAGGAGTTTGAAGAAACTTTATTGCAGCTGTGAGAAACAATGCAGTTTTTACAAAAGCAGATCTGACTACAATATGGACGGCAGCAGGAAGGTCAAACGGTGATCCTATGGGAATCAGATTATCGAGCTGTAAATGGCCGGACTGCTTTCATTGTGATCGTCCGGACTGTGAATATACCGGGACGATCAAAGAAGACAACAGGTATTTGACCAGATTAAAGTTATGGAGCAAATACCAGCACGCCTGCGAAGCGAGTAATGCAGCGCGGATGGCATACGAAAATCACCACCCAGAGGTAGTGGCAAATGAAATATATGCAAGGACAATGCATCCGCTGCCAATGGCAGCAGAGGATGCAAATGTATATAAAAAAGCACCTGATTCATCAGGTGCGTTGTAATCAATAGCGGGACTCGAACCCGCGACCATGCCTTTCTAAGAGGCGCGCTCTATCCACTGAGCTATATTGCTAAATTAATTCGTTTAGGACTTAATTTTAGCATAAAAATATTATAAATGCAAGATATATCAAGAAAGGAGAAAATCTCAGACTAGGTTAATGAAATACTAGAGGTTTTTGAATAATGAAAGATAGAAATTTAGAAGAATACAAAAAACAAAAAAAAGAAGCAAAGCAGAGGTTCACAGCACAGCAGAATCTCCCTTACGAGGTGAAAGTGAAGAGAGCTGCATTACGAGTGCGCGAGTTTATTACAGAAATGGACAAAAGATATTGCAATGCTCATGTGAGTGTAGGTGGGCTGGATAGCATCACATTACTTCTTTTTATCCGAAAGCTGGGATATGACATACCGGCGATATCGGTATCAGGAGTAGAAGATAAGAGCGTCCAAGCTGTTCATAAGCAGTTAGGAGTGAACCGGCTTAGATCCTACAAATCAAAAGTAGAAGTATTAAATACCATTGGCTTCCCGGTTATCTCAAAAAGAATAGCCGGTAAAATTGATCTGCTCCAGCATCCGACAGAAAACAATAAAACTGTGCGCCATGCAATCATAACAGGCGAGTGTGGAGCACAGGGGCATTTTGCAACAAACAGCCGTATGCAGTTGCCGCAAAAGTGGCTACAGTTATTTGCCGGGATGGCAAATGAAGAATATGGCACACATTATCAGACAGCTCCGTTCCAGGTCAGTAATAAATGTTGCTATTACCTGAAGGAAAAGCCGTGTGATGATTGGGCGAAAGAACATAATAGCTGGCCGTTTCTTGGAATGATGGCAAGCGAGGGAGGTCAAAGGGAAGAAGCTCTTGTAGAACACGGGTGTAATTATTACGGAAAAACTACAATGAGATCTGCGCCGTTTGCACCATTTTTGAGACAGGATATTTTACAACTGGCGTTAGATCTGGAAGTACCGGTGCCGGAAATTTATGGAGAAATAAAGAGAAAACCGGATGGGACTCTTTATACAACAAAAGCCCAGCGGACCGGATGCAGTATGTGTGGTTTTGGGATACATCTGGAGGAGAGACCTCATCGTTTTGACAGACTCCGGGAAAGAAATGAGAAGGAATGGCACTTTTGGATGTATGAATGCTGTACAGATCCGGAAACGGGAGAAAAATATGGCTGGGGAAGAGTGCTGGACTGGATTGGTGTCGGATGGGAAGATATACCGGCGCAGCAGATCAGTATGTTTGATTATCTGGAGGACGAGAGATGATAAACGGAGAATTGATAGTTGACAATTTTGCCGGCGGAGGCGGTGCTTCCACTGGAATCGAACTGGCAACCGGAAAGAGCGTTGATATCGCCATCAATCATGATCCCGAAGCGATTCGGATGCATAAAGCGAATCACCCCCACACGAAGCATTATTGTGAGGATGTATGGCAAGTAGATCCCGTGCGGGCCTGCAAGGGGCATCCGGTCGGTCTTGCTTGGTTCTCGCCCGACTGTAAACATTTCAGTAAGGCGAAGGGCGGTAAGCCAAAGGATAAATTCATTCGTGGTCTTGCCTGGGTAGCCTGCAGATGGGCAGGGCTTGTCCGGCCGAGGGTCATTATGCTTGAGAATGTTGAAGAATTTAAAACGTGGGGACCGCTGAACAGAGGCCATCATCCAATTAAAGCGAAGCAAGGGAAGACCTTTGGAAAGTTTGTGCAGCAACTTCAGGATCTGGGGTATGAGGTACAATTTCGGGAGCTGGTGGCAGCAGACTATGGTGCGCCAACAATGCGCAAGCGATTTTTTATGATTGCCCGGTGCGATGGAAATCCGATTTTGTGGCCAGAGCCGACGCACGCACCTAGAGATAGCGAAGAGGTAAAAGCTGGTTTGTTAAAGCCATATGTCGGGGCATATACACAGATTGATTTTAACAGGCCGTGTCCGTCTATTTTTGATACATCACAGGAGATCAAGGAAAAATATGGCATCCGCGCCGTGCGACCTTTAGCTCCAAAAACGATGGAACGGATTGCAAGGGGATTGAAAAAATTTGTCCTAGATAATCCGGAGCCGTTCATTGTGCCTATTGGATATGGAGAAAGAAAAGGACAAAAGCCAAGAATCCACAGTATTGAAAATCCCTTGCCAACGATTGTCGGAAGTGGTAAGCATTATTTGTGCGCTCCGGCACTTATTCAGTATCATTCGGAAACCGCAAAGGGGGAAGTGAGAGGGCAGACCATAGAGGATCCGATCATGACGGTAGACGGATCAAATCGATATGGTTTGGTGACTTCGTTTCTGCATAAATATTATGACGGTGGATATAAAGGAGCCGGGGACAGTGTTGAAAATCCGCTGCCAACGGTCACGGCGTGGGATCATAACAGCGTAGTAACGACAAATCTGATACAGATGAATAACCACTGTGATGGAAGAGACATTGCTGATCCGCTTCCAACGATCACTGCAGGAGATGGGCATTTCGGAGAGGTGCGGGCATTCCTGATTAAATATTATGGGAATGGATCTGCTGAGGATGTCACGGAGCCGTTGGATACAATAACTTCAAGGGATCGTTTCGGGCTTGTGACAATACAAGGCGTGGACTATCAGATTGTTGATATTGGACTTCGGATGCTAGAACCACGAGAACTGTACGGATGTCAAGGTTTCCCGGATGATTACATAATCGATCACGATTTCGAAGGACATACATATCCTCGGAGTGAGCAGGTCAGACGTTGCGGCAATTCAGTCTGTCCGCCATTACCGGCTGCAATGGTACGCTCCAATCTTCCGGAGCTGTGTGTAGCGGAGAGAATGCCAAATATTACGAGAGATAGAGTGGAAGCCGAAGAAAACGGACAGTTAGCATTTGCGTGAGGAGGGTGCAAAATATGAGTGACAGATCAAGGATAACTGCAATGTTATCGCTTTCGATTCAGCGGCATATATGCCCTAATAATGATCCAAGAATTTACTGGGCTAGGGAAGTGACTTTCAACTATGCCACCACGAATGCGGTGCGTGTGGATTTTATGAAATTCAAGCCGGTAAACAATACAGTGTCCGGTATAGAGAAGGGAGACTTCTACTGCTATGAGGTGAAGTCCTCGGTAGAGGATTTTCATTCGAAGAACGGTCACAATTTTCTGGGAGACTACAATTACTATGTGATGCCGGAAGAAGTGTACGAGCAGATCAAGAAAGAGGTTCCATATCATGTAGGCGTATATGTTCCGGATGGAATGAACTACTGGGGTGAGTGGTACAATCTCAAAGCTATCAAAAAAGCAAAGAGAAAAGATAGGAACAGACCAGTATCAGAAATGTTGCTGATGATGTTCCGATCTGCTGCGAGGGATAGGAGGAATGAAAAATGAGAGAGCGCCCAATTTTATTTAACACGGAAATGGTACGAGCAATTTTTGACGGAAGAAAGACTTGTACGAGGCGAGTTGTTAAAGGGTATATTCCTAAAGATGCAGAACAGATGGAGGAGTAGACAAATGGTAAGTAAGGAGACAAAGGAAACGATCTTGGCTACGATAGACGAAGTATTCCAGAAAATGAATTCTATATCGTGGATCGATCGTCAAAAGGCAATGTCCAAGGAAGCATTTAAGAACACAGAAAAGATCCTGTACTGTTTCAATGTACTGAAAGAGCACGTTTCCAATGAACAGGAATATCTTGACATTGCATTACACGGAAAGAGCAAGTCAATCACCTCATACATAAAAAATGGTGGAGAACCAGTGGATGATGATACGAAGCTGCGTGACCGGATGGATTCGTACCGGCGCAGTCTGAATGATGTGGAGAGAGTAGAAGCCGCACTGGAGCATATCCAAGGAATGAAAGGCTATGAAGTCATCGAGGCAAGATATTTTAATCGTAAACCAGGTGGCGATAATTACACTTGGGAAGAAATTGCCGGGACGCTGGCCGGATCAGACGGATATTCAGAGAATCTGAATGAAAAGACGGTCCGGACATATAAGAATAAGCTGATCAAGGAAATGGCAGTTTATTTGTTTGGATCAGATGCAATTTGATTTGATTTCGCCCGATTTGTGACCCTAGACATATGCTTTTTAACGTGTTAAAATTTTTACAATTAGTTTTTTGTTATAATTCATTAAGACGTGTTTTCTTTGCGGAAAATACGTCTTTTTTTGTTAGGAGGATTTCTATGAGTGATAAGACGAGAAGAAAACTTTGCAGTAGAAAAATGTGGATGAGTATTGCCAGCTTTGCATCAATGATTGCGGTATATTTTGGGACAGCAGACAGTGAGGCACAGAGAATTGCCGCATTGATTATGGCAGGTGCTTCAGTAATTGGATATGTGATCGGGGAGGGACTTGCCGACAGTTCTCCGTCTTACGAAATGTCCGAGATTGTCAGCGAAGGAAATAATGAGGAGTTATGATCGACTGGAGTAATGTACTTGTTGCCGGAGTCGGATTTGCCGGAACATGTGTCGGTTCATGGGGCGGATTAAAGCTCATGAGCTATCGAATAGAGCAGCTTGAGAAAAAAGTGGATAAGCATAATAACTTTGCAGAGCGCATACCGGTCGTTGAGGAAAAGCTGAAAGTATGTGAGCATCGTATCGCAGATTTGGAGGATGATAAAAGTGGCAGTTAAAATTGGACATGCATCAATCGATGAAAACGGAAGAGTTACCGGAGGGAAAGTCGGAGATCAGACCGGCAAAGAGATTTGTATCCGTGAATGGTATAAAAAGCCTTGGAATGTGATGTTGATTTGCACAGATGAAAAGATTGCCAATAAAGCAGCAGATTATATGGAGCAGATATGTAAGAACGACAGTTATGGATACGATCAGGGACAGAGAACAACGGGCTATACATCCATTAAAAAGAATGGTGTGGCGAAAGGAAAGGGAGAATTTGACTGTAGCAGTCTTGTTGCTTCCTGCTATAATCTTGCCGGTTTAAATGTCAATGTAAATTGCACAACAAGAAATCTTCGCAAGGCACTTCTTGCAACAGGGAAGTTTAAGGCATACGAAGATGCTGCGCATATCAACACATCAGATTATGCACTGCGCGGCGCCGTGTATTTGTCAGAAGGTCACCATGTTGTGCTTGCTCTTGGAAAAGGAAGTAAGCAGCTTAACAACAAGAATCAGAATAACAGCGAATACGGTAGCAGATATAAAGTAACAGCGGATATGTTAAATGTCCGGAAAGGACCTGGAACAAAATATCGGATTCTGAAAGTGTTACGGAAAGGCGCAGAAGTGAAGATTTCTGAAAAGCAGGATGAATGGGGGAAATATTCCGAGGGCTGGATCAGTCTGAAATATGCAAAGAAGGTGTAGCCTATGCAGAAAAGGAAAGCTGGAAGAAAAGGGAAATATGAAACACATATCAAACCATTTCTTCCGGCTATTTTAGAGATGCGCCGGACGATGACCGAACGCCAGATTGCCGAGAAGCTGGGGATTGCATACAGTACCTTTTCAAAATACAAAGACCAATTTCCGGAATTTTCGGAAGTGCTGGAAAAGGGAAAACGTAATCTTGTAGCAGATCTGAGATCTGCACTGATCAAACGGGCGGAAGGATATGTTTACACCGAGATCCACGAGACAAAAACGCAAATAAAACTTCCGACAGATCTGCAGATGAAATTGCTCAAGAGCGGCGTATCTGAGGAAGAATTAAAAGAACTCTGCACAGCGCAGCTTGTCAAACGTGAGGTTAAGCATAAGCAGGCACATCCGGATGTGGCTGCGATCAATCTTGCATTAAAGAATTATGATAAGGATAACTGGTCGAATGATCCACAGATGCTTGAACTTCGTAAGAAAGAGATTGAGCTGAGAGAGCGGCAGATTGAACAGAATGAATGGTAAGGAGGAATTATTGTGGCAGAGGAACAATATGAACACGGCAGCAGTCAGGGAGAGAGTTATCGTGGTGTTTATGGTTTAACCACACCACGCGAAAAAATATATGGATATGATAAATATGGTCAGAGAAAAGAAGTGGTTCCAATCAAAGAAGTAGCAGGTCTGGAATTGGAAGAATATAAATTTCGATGTTTGCAGGAAATAATGGAAGCAAATAGGACAATTATTGGAGCAGTAAGAGATTCATTGGAATCATTGCAAGAAGCCATCGCTACAGATGTGACAGAAAATCAGATCAAAATAATAACTGGTGAGCTTAGTAAAAAAGGAACTATTATATCTCAACAGCTGGATGCGCTAACAAGCTCTTTGGAAAAATATAAAAAGGAGTCTATTGATATCAAGGACTATCCGGATTATTTATGATTACATTAGAAAATTTTTATCAGAGCAAATCTTGGTGTAAACTAATGCAGCAGATTAAATTACATCGTCAGAATGAAGATGGTTATATTATCTGTGAATATTGTAGTAAACCAATATTGAAAAACTATGATTGTATTGGACATCATAAGATTCCATTAACTGAGGAGAATGTCAATGATGTGTGTGTTGCTCTGAATCCGGACAATATACAGCTTGTTCATCACAGGTGTCACAACCGGATTCACCATAAGCTGTCATATGATTATTACCACAGAGACGTGTGGTTGGTATATGGTGCGCCCCTTTCGGGAAAGAATACATACGTTGAAGAGATTCATGAGGAGGGAGATCTGATCGTTGATATTGATGCCATATGGCAGTGTGTTTCCGGCTGCCAGCGATATGTGAAGCCGAACCGACTGAAAAGCGTCGTATTTGGTGTTAGAGATAAACTCCTCGATGATATCAGATATCGCCGCGGAAAATGGAAGAGGGCTTATATCATCGGTGGATATCCGTTGATATCTGACCGAGACAGGATGAGCCGTGAACTTGGTGCAAGATGTATCCTGATTGATACAAGCAAAGAAGAATGTTTGCAACGTTTAAAAGAATCAGCAGATGGACGGGACGAAAAAATTTGGACGAAATTCATAAACGAATGGTTTCAATTTCATTCAGAGCCCCCCGATGTCGGCTGATTTTTTGTGCCTTGGGGAACTGTTAAGGGGAAGGGTGTTCTCGCAGAAAGTCAAAAATCAAAATTTTTGGATTTGAAAAATCGGAAAAAATGAAAACGGGGGCGAAAAAACTGAGAAATAATGTATATATTGATTGTGATCGTGATGAAATCACGAAAATAGACTATGAGTTCTCGGAAAACAATGTAATATGCTTGTATTTTCGCACCGAATTAGAGGAATCTGTTGAAATCCAACTAATTGAACTGTTTAAAACAGAGAAACTTGCTCTGCAGATACAACCGGAGCAGCCGGATTCTTTTGAGATCCCA
>ENA-UOJA01001618-UOJA01001618.1-human-gut-metagenome-genome-assembly--contig:-C19-NODE-1618-length-17803-cov-6.942641_pt1 | contig 17803 bp, 8 predicted proteins | sample MGYA00242337_ERZ723884 | MGnify/ENA metagenome assembly ERZ723884
CTTTTCCAGCATCGGCTCCGCGCCGAGCCAGAGGAAGACGAACGTAGCGACCGCGCGTACCAGATCGACCGGGATGCCGGTGACATAGTAGCTCATGATGATCTTCCAGTTGACTGTATTCGACCACATAAGTGCCGACGCGGGATTCATAATGCCGCCGAAGATCACAGTCGAGGCAATCACGCCGAAAATGCAGAGGCTGAGCTTCGACCGCCGCAGAACGCCCTTGCGGTACAGAATTCCTGCCAGCCAGCCGATGATGCCCATTGCGAACATCTGCCACGGCGTCCACGGCCCTTGGGAGAACAGCATATTCGAGACAAGCATGGTCATGGCCCCAACAAGGAACCCTGTTTCTCCGCCGAAGGCTACGCCTGCCAGAATCGTCATTGCCACGACTGGCTTGAACTCCGGCAGCATGAAGAACGCGGCGCGGCCCGCGACATTCAAGGCAACGAGCACAGCAATCAGCACCAATTCCCGCGCCTGCGGTTTGCGGCCCTCGAAGATGAGGAAGAACGGCAGCATACATTCGAGCAGAATGAGCAGCGAAATGAAATAGTACCGTTTCCCGCCGAAACAGTACACGCCGATGAACAGCGTCAGCGGAATGAGCAGAAGGATCAAAACCGTCGCAAGGATCGTGCGTTTTCTCAGCTTTCGCTTTTCAACGGGCGTCTGGATGAGATAATCCGGCCTGTCCGCCTTGCGGCCAATGGACAGTGCAAACACGAGCAGCGAGAGAAGCAGAATGCCGTAGAGCTTGAGTTGGCCGCCCGCAAGCGTTGTCAGTCCACCCGCGTCCACCAGCTTTGTTAAATCGGTCACACCAATGGCCTGCACGATCAGCGCCAGTGACGCAAGACCGGACACGGCGGCAAGCACCTTGCGCCAGATCGGGAGTTTTTTCAGCGCTTGGGATTCCTTCTCCGGTGCGGGCGGAATGCGCTGATACTCCGGCAGCGCCGGTTCCGGCTCGACCGCGCCGCCGCAGGCCGCGATTACGTCTTCGGGCGTAACGGCTTCCGGCAGCACATCGCGCGCAATGCGGTTCGCGGAGGTCGTGTAGAAGCTGTTGCCGCTGAAAAACACGCGCGGCGCAGCCTCGGTGACGATATTGCCGTCAAAAAACAGGGCACACCTGTCCGCATACTTCGCGCAGAATTCGATGTCATGGCTGACCATGAGAATTGCCACGCCAGACGCTTGCAGCGTCCTTAAAATCTGCCCAAACGTCTGCTTGAATTCCGCGTCCAATCCCTTCGTCGGCTCGTCAAGAAGTAAAATGTCCGGATTCAGAAGCAGATTTTTTGCCAGCGCTGCGCGCTGCTGTTCGCCGCCAGATAAATCATAGGGATGGCGGTCAAGCAATTCCGACAGCTTGCAGAGCGAAACGACTTGTGCAAGCCGCTCGGTTTTCCGTTCGGATTTTGGTAAAATCTCCAATAAGTCCTCGCGCACCGTGGCTTTCACAAACAGCGTCTGCGGGTTCTGCGGCAGCATTCCGACAGTGCCGGTTATATTTAATTCCCCGCGATACGCTTTTTTCAGGCTTGCCAGCAGCTTGAGCGTGGTGGTCTTGCCCGTGCCGTTGCCGCCGAGCAGGGCGAGAAATTCGCCCTTTCGCAGCTCCAGCGACAGACCTTTTACCACATCCGGCAAATCCTTGTCATATTTGAACCAGAGCTCCCGCGCCGACACGACGGTTTCCGTGTCAGGCGTGTTTTTTGTTTCTTCGGGAATCGGTTTCAGTTCGTGCTTTTTTGCGTAATCCAGCAGCCAGTTACGCCCATCACAGACAGAGATCGGGCAGGCTGCCTCGGAATCCGTCGCTGCCCAGATGCGCATGGCGGTAGGCATGGCCAAAAACATCGCGTTCCCGCTGGACTTTAATTCCGCGCCCACCTCGGCGGGTGTTCCGGTGCAAAGCAGCCTGCCGCCGTCCATGACGGCAACACGCGAGGCGAAGGAGAACGCTTCTTCCAAACGATGCTCCGTCAGAATGATCGTCGTGCCAAGCTCCCGGTTGATCTTGCCAAGGGTAGCCAAAAAATCCGACGCCGCAATCGGGTCAAGCTGGCTCGTCGGCTCGTCGAGAATCAGCACCTTCGGCTGCAAGACCATCACAGACGCAAGATTCAAAAGCTGCTTCTGTCCGCCGGACAGCTCCGTGACCGGCTTGTAGAACCATTCCTGAATCCCGAAGAACGACGCCATTTCTGCAACGCGGCGGCGGCTCGTGGGCGTGTCATAGCCGAGCGATTCCAGCCCGAACGCCAGCTCGTGCCAGACCTTATCCGTGACGATCTGATTTTCTGGGCTTTGCTGCACAAAGCCGATCTTCTCGGCCTGTTCGCGCTGGGACAGTTCATCAAGCTGCTTTCCGTCAAACAGGATTTGCCCGCTTCTTCGTCCGTGCGGCGCAAGCACAGTTTTCATCTGCCGCAAAAGCGTCGATTTCCCACACCCGGACGGGCCGCAGAGCACCAGAAATTCTCCCGGCCGGACGGACAGCGAGAAATCGGAAATCGCGTTCTGCTCCTGTTCGGGATATGTGAAATTCAGATGTTTGATTGCAAAGAGTTCCACTGCCTGTCCTCCCTTCGGTCGAGCATCATCGGTGTCAGCACCAGCGCGAGATACACGAGCATGAAGCTCACCGTCATCGGCGTGAATGCGGCAGCTTTTATCGTCGGATAATACCGGAAATACGTCCCGCCCGCCATCCAGCCGGAAACGAGATACGCCCCGCAAAAAATCAGCCACGCAAGCGCAGCCTTGTCGCGGTCATCGAAGCGATAGATCGAAAACGCCGTGCGCCCCGGCAGGCCATAGCCGCGTGAGCGCATGGAATCCGCCGTTTCAATGGCATTTTCGAGCGACCATGTGACCATGATCGAGAAAATTTTGACGGCATTTCCGACACGGCGGAACACACTCCCATTTTTCGCATCGCGTCCGATACACGCCTGCGCCTCCGAAACCGTCTGCATCTGCGCCTTGAATTTCGGAATAAACCGCAAAACCATGGACAGAACAAGCGACAGCGCCGGGATCACGCGCCCGAACAGGTACACAAACTTGTCTGAGGTCATAATCTCGTTGTAGCTGGAAAACCAGAGAACGACGCTTGCCAGCATGACCGCAGCCGCAGCGCCATAAAGCATGGATTCCAGCGTCAGCGGATTCCCGGAGGGCAGATACGTCAGAATCGTCGCGCCCTCATGGTTAAAGGCCGGATTGACCAGCGCTGCAAGCACTGCCATGGGCAGCAAGCCCATGACAGCGAAGCGCACGGCCTTCCGGCCTTTTAAATAAATGTCATATGCCAGTGCCCCGGTCAGCGAGATCGCCAGATAGACCGGGTGCATGAGGCACATGGAAAAGAGCAGAACGAGTGCGTAATAGAGAAAATTGACTGTTGGATGATAGCCGGAGAAGGTATCTCTGTTTTTCATGCTTCACCGCCTGCCGCATAGCCGCCGCCAATGTCCTTGCCCAGTTCGCAGGTGTATTCCCACTCCACGACGTCGCCGTTTTGAAGCTGGTAGCGGCTGCATCCGTAATTCGGGAACCAGTCGTTGACCTTGTACATCCAGCCAGACGTTTCCCCGCAGTCAAATTCGTAGAGGTTTCCAATGCCCTCAATGTAGGCGGAGTTGTAGATCGGCGTCATGGAAAACTCCATGTGGAGCTTATTCTCCCGGCAGACCTGCTGGAGCACGTCAAAGACGCTCTGCCCCTCCTGAAACGTGACCTCCACAGGCTTCAGCAGCCAGCCGTCCTCCGGCACCAGTTCGGCCTTCTCCTTGTCGCACAGCTCCATGTGCTCCAGAATTGACGCGCAGGAAATGGAGATCGTACAGGTGTACTCCGTATCACCGACCGTCACGTTCTGCGGCTCGACGGGCTGCGGCTTGCCCTCCGGAACGGGATCGGTCAGGTACTGATCCTGACCCTCCTTTCGTTCGGGCTTGCCGTAGCCGTTTCCCGCCGCGCACCCGCAAAGGAGCAGAAGCGCCAGAAGGAGCGTGGCCAGTCTGTAAAGCTGCTTCATTGCATCACATCCGTCATGTCATAGAGTGTGGTTTCGCCCGTCTCGGCACGATGGATGGCGGCCAGCGCGTAAAACGCCTGCTCGGTCGCCATGCCGTCGTCACCGCCGCTGCCGTCACGCACATGCACGAACGCGCCGTTTTCCTGCGCGAAGCGCAGAAGCGCGTCTTCGACGGTAATTCCGTTCTTCGTGAAGCGCTCGTCATCCAGCGGAACGCCGAGCTCCGTCAGCGCCACGATCACCTGCGCGACCGATTCGCTGTTGCTGGACCCCCACGAGACATACCCGCCGTCCGGCTCCTGCAAGGAGGAAAGGACTGCAAGACCGCGCTCCACGGCTGCCGTCACGTCCGCCTGGTCGCGGTATTTGGCAAGCGCCTGCAACGTCATTGCCGTAATATCCACGTCCGGCTCCCCACCGGTCAGTGTCCAGCCGCCGTCCGGCAGCGCCCGCGCAAGCAGCTCGTCCACATACATCTGCCGCGTCGCCTGCACGGCGGCGTCCGGATTCTCCGGAATTTCATAGTTCCCGCTGTCCAGCGCCAGCAGCGCGAAGATCGTGCCGTTGATGCCCTGCCTGGTGACCTGTTCAAAGTCGGCAAGCGGTTTGAGAAGGTCAAATCCGGCCACATCAGCGGGATTTTTCCCGATAGCCGTCAGCGCCAGCACCGTGCGAGAATATTCGGTGTATTTCCGGTCACTCAACACACCGTTCTTCTCCCGGACTGCCGCTTCTACATTTTCGTAATAGGCGTCAAAGTATTTCTGCGGAACCTTCACACCGGAACGCGCCAGCCCGAAAATCAGCCAGTCTCCGCCAACAGAACCTGTCCCCGGCTCGGCGATCTGCGCTTGCAGATAGCCAGCCGTTTTTTCAAGCTGTGTTTCCGGTTTGCCGCAGGCGGTCAGGGAGAGCAGCAGAGAAAGCAGGAGCAGGATACAAAGTAATTTAGAACCAGATCGTTTCATGCGCTGCATCTCCTTATCATTCGAGAACCGTTGCGGCGGCACAGAGCGGCTTACTGTCTCCGTCAATATAGAATACGCGAATTCTTGCGCTGTCCGGCAACTTCACACTGCCGCTGATGGTCAGCACCTCCAGCTTTGTCAGCATTCCGTTTTCATCATAGCAGGCGATCAGGACCTTATGCCCTTCCGGGATCTCGCCGTCAATAGAAAGCGTATTTGCCGCCGGGCGGAAGCTCCATGTGATATCGTCCGTGAGCGCACCGGTTTCGGTCGTATCACCCACATGGATCGGAATCGTTGTCGTAATCGAGGTAACGTTATTGCCGGTGCTCATCTTATCGCCGGCCGGCAGATTCCGGTACATAGTTTGCCCGCGGCCAAACTCCAGCGTGATCTCCTCCGTGCCGTCTGCCAGAGGCTCCGACGGGGCGGACACCATATCGGTCACATCGCGCGTCGAACCGTCCGTAAGCGTCGCCGTCACGACCATGCCGGTTTTGTCAAAGGTCTCACCGGCTGCGTACTTCGTCTTTTTGGGCATCGTTGTGACCTCGATCTTTTCAATGCTTCTGCCGAACGCCATCAGATAGCCGGAATCGTTTTTGAAGTAGAGCGTGCCGTCGCTGTCTGTGATCGGGCTGCAAATGGCATACTGCGCCTGCTTGTCAAACGGTGTAAACAGCGCATAGGCTGTTCGATATGTTACTCCATTGAAAGTCTCTGTTGTCAGATAATCCGCTTTTGTCTGCCCCGGCTTGTCACGCAGGACACGGAACGTTCCCGGCGTATAGTTGTCGATAAAGTAGACATAGACATATCCGGGGTCCTGCTCATAGGCTGTCGTCAGAAGGCCGCTCGTCTGCGGATAGCCCTGCGTCTCTACGCTATACGCAATTTTCCAGTTTGCCAGATCGATAACCGTGATGTTGTGACCGGAGTATGCTGTAAACTGGCCCGTTCCGCTGACGCCGATATACGCGCGGCCATTATAGACGACCGGCGTAGAGGTACTCATAGCCAACTCATCCTGAATTCCATTCTTTAACGTCAGCGAATCACAGTCGGTAATCACTTTGTTTTGAACCTTTACTCTGTAAAAACTTCCGCCTTTTGACGTGAAATAGTACGCATCAGTGTCTTTGTCATAGCAGATCGTACTGCGGATATCACCATCGAGGCCGCTCTTCACGTCCAGGACTTTGCCTGTCAACGGGTCAAGCAAATAGAGATAAGAGCACTGTGCCTCGCCATCATCTGTGCCGACCATAACGAAGTCACCGCAGGCATAGGCCCCGGCCCAATAGAAGCCGCCGTTTTGTGTCATGCGCCATGTCGCAGCTTTCTCTTCCATCTCGTTTTCCGGATCTTCATCCGTCAGAGAAATGCACACGAAGCAGCCGTCTTCGCTTTCGCCGTTCCAAAAGCCCGTGTAAGCATAGCCATTCAAGATTGCAATCGGGCAGTTTGGCTGGTCGCCAACCGGGTCTGTATAGAGCCACAGAGATTCCAGCGTTTTTGCGTTGAAAGCCTGAATCCGGCCATTGGACAAGCCGACCAACAGGATGCCGTCCGCATAAGTCGGGCCGTTGATGGCAAAGCTGGACGCACCCGCCATATCGCCCGTGGCTTCTATTGCACCGGTCGCCTTATTTACACGGTAAATGTGCTCACCGGCATAGACAATCAGGCAGTCGTCCACAAGGATGGGGCTGCTGACCGCGCCATTATCCCATCCCTTGCCCAGTGGAGAAGCCCAGTAGAGCATACCGTCCGCCGCGCTGACCGGCGTTTTTGCGTTTGTAATACCGTTGTTGCTGTCCGTGCCGCGGAGATTTGACCATTCGGTATCAAGATCACGGTCGATTTCCGGATTTTCTGCCGCTGCCTGAAGTGTGACCGGTACCGCGGAGAGATTTGTATAATCTTCCCCGTCAAAATGCAGGACAGTCTGACCGTTTTCATTCGCGATTTGCAGCGTACCTGCCTTTGCGGCATATCCGTACAGTGAGATACTGCAATAATAATTGAAACCTTCTGATAGTGCATAGCTCCCATCGTCTGCCGGCCAGACACGATTTCCTGCACCCTGTTCGTAAATATAGATCAAAGCATTCTGCGGATCTGTCTGGAATGTAACGGCAGTCGTTGCTGCCTTTTTTACTGTGATGATATAATCGCTGGAAGTACCGGGGGCATATTGATTCGTAACCTTGATTTGAACAGTTTCCTCTTCCTCATTGCCAGTCAGATTCACAGTTGCGGTGCCTTTTGAAGAAACCGGCTTCCCGTTTACCGTGATCACATAACCATTGTCCGTGTCACCGTACTTCGGGCTTTCTGTATGCTTTTGTAGCAGCAGATCCAACGTCGTTGCAGCCGCAGGGATCAATATGCTGTATTCTTTTTCATCCAGACTGTAGCCTGTCTGCTGACTGTTTTTTCTCTGGAGCGGAAGCGAACTGCCGCTATAGCTTGCGCTGATATTTTTCAGGCTCAGGCTGCGCTCCAATGAAACAATATAATCTGTATAGTAGGTCACACCGTCTGTATTATCCGTGTAGGTTACGCGAATGGTAACTGTGTTGCCATACGCACTGCCCGGAAGCAAAACTTTTGCAAGGCCATCGCCTTCAAATCGGCTTTCCAGTGTGACCTCGTTCGTTTTTCCGCAGTCCGAGGCTGTACTCAGCATACTATAAACTGCCGTACAACTGCCCCTGCTGTTCGTCCTCCATACATAGACGGAACTGGAGTTGTCCGGAACCGTAGCCGTATAGGTATGCACAGACTTTGCAAAGCTCGGTGATAACTCGATATCCCCCTTGTACTTTTCATCGGCAGCACTGCTGAGTGCAAGAGACGTTAGCCAGTCCTCCTGTTTGACAGAAACCTGAATGATTTCATTATTGCCAAGTGTGAAGGATTTTTTCGCGTGATAGTAGGTGCCCTGCGTTGCAACATACGAGTAGTCCTCGCCCGGCACAAGCGTATAGAGATAGTTGATCGTATTCCCGGCGCCGAGCGTTTTGGTATAAGCCAGTTCCTCGCCATTTTTATTCACAACTGTCAGGTCAACATCGCTGGCCGTTGCAAACGTGATCTTCTTGCCCTGACCGGGCTGGATCGTCAGCGTGTAGGTCGTCGCATAGCTTCCAGAGGAAACCTGAATTGAAACCGTCGTTTCACCGGAGACCGTTACGGTCACGCTGCCGTCTGCGTCCAGCGCGTTTCCGTTGACCGTGATGGAAGACCCGGAAACCGTAGCAGTCGGATAAATTTTCAGTGTTTTTTCGGAATCGAGGATCTTATAAGTATATTCCGTCTTGGTGCTGGAGAAGCGCTCCGTCGCGGCCTGCGCCGTTCCGGCGGCGTTGGTCACGCGCAGACTGCCGAGCGTCGGCATACGGTCGAGCCGGAGCGTCAGATCCATGCTCTGCGTATAGTTGTCTGAACCTGTCTTGCTGGCGCGGAGAATGACCGTACTGCCTGCCGCACCGCGGGAGAGCGCATTGTCGATGCTGGTCGCCTTGGACTTGGCCGGGATGTCCTTTTCTCTGGCCGCGCCGCTTACATCCGTGTAGACTGCCTTGACCTTTGCACCGGTAGTGCTCAGTTCAAAATACGGATACAGGCGGCCCGTAAAGCTGTCCGGCACCTGCACGGTCGCGGTATGGTCTGTCAGCGTATACGCATAGCAGTTTGCATCGAAATCCGCGTCATAGCCGCTGGAAATTTTCAGACTGCTCTCATTGAACCAGTCGCCGCTGGGCAGGCTGGCACTGACCGTCATTGCCTTGCTGACCGTGATCTTCCCGGAGACCATCCGGTTCTCCTGCCGGACATAGAAGGTGTAGCCGCCCGCCGGGAGTTGGAGCGTACCGGTACGGTTGGGGTCTGTAAACTGCTTCCCATAGTCATTGACGGCGGACACAGTATAGCTATCGCCGGAATAACCGGAGAAGGTCACGGTATACTGGGTTTTCTGGCCGTCTTTATAGGCGTTGATCTTTGCCGTGATCGCATTTGCATAGCTCTGCGCGTTCTCACTGGCAACACCCAGATAGCCGTCCAGCGCCGTCTGATATTCCTTCGCCGCGGCATTCTGCACATCGGAATCTTCTTCCAGATAGTCCGCCATGACCTGCATCAGCGTTTGCAGGCCGGAAGACGGGGTGCTGTTCATAGCTTCACTGAATCTGAAATGCGTCACGGTATTGGCAGCGCTGTCAATGGAAACGTCACTTGGCGTGCTGCCGTAGATATAGTTGCCGATGACGCCCTCGATTGCCGAAATAAAGCCGGTGCTGGCGTCCGTCGTAAAGCTGTATTTACTGGCGTTCAGCGCCTGCCGGATGGTCTGGCCGTCCGTAAAGGCTAGCCGCACCGGCGCAATGAGCAGTTTACTTGCTGTTTCGGCGGAGAAATAGAAGTAATTGTTTGCATTGACCGCCTGTGTCGAAATTGCGGCTTCTTCCACAGGTTCCTCTGCAATTTCTTCCGTGCCGGTATCCTCTACGGGCACAGCGTCTACGGTTCCCGGCTCTTCGACCGGCTCTGCGTCCGCTGCCAGCACGCCGAGCGGCAGGCAGGACAGGAGCATGGCAAGCAGGAGCAATGCGGCGGTCATTCGTTTCAGTTTCATCAAGATTCCTCCCATCAGTACAGGCAATCCAGCCATTTCAGCCGCAGCTTTCTCGGCCAGTTTGTGTGGGTTTTCAGCAGGTCAAGGACGGACGCATGGAACTGTTCCATGCTTGTCCGCTCCTCATTTGTGAGCGCTTTTGCAGAAAACAGCGCCCGTGCGTTGAGCATCGTCATGTCGCGCAGACGGGAAGTAGCTTCCTCGCCAAAACGCTCTTTCATGTCCCCGCAGAGCTCCAGCATGGAGCCTGTGCCGCGCTTGAGGCCCATCGCGGCCAGCAGCGCCGCGCAGTCTGTAAACAGGCAGGCGGCTGCGGCGGACTGGTCTTCCTGCGTGAATGCTTCGTTTCGCTTTTTGAGGATGACCGCGTGACGGATGAAGACAGCCGCAAGCAGCAGAAGCAGCAGCGCGGCAACGAGGATGATCCAGAACGCGGGCTTGTGGAGAAGTCCGGTTCTCTGGCCGCCGTCCGGGGTGTTGTCCTCCGAATCGTCCGGCTCTGCGTTGTCCTGCTCCAGCTCCTGGCCCTCGGTCACGCGCGGGCCGTCGCCGTTTCCTTCTTTCCCCGCGCCGACCGGCTTGATGCCGCTCTCGGTCTGCTCGGCGGAGAGGTCTTCGAGCCCCGGCGTCAGCGCCAGCGGCAGCCAGCCCACACCGTCCTGATACACCTCGACCCATGCGCCTGCGGCGCTTGCGTCCACATTTACCGGCTCACCTTCCGCGGTCTTGACCGCATAGCCCTCAACATAGCGGGCGGGGATGCCGTAATAGCGGAGCGCCAGCGCGGCAACAGTCGCGTACTGATACGTTGTGCCGTCCGCGGTATCCGCCAGCGGCAGCGCGATATCACCGCTTCCGTCGAAGCAGCTCTCCAAAAAGGCCAGCGCAGCCGTCTGCGCCTGCTCTTTCGTCAGGCTGTTTGCCGGGCCGTAGCTTTCGCAGCATTGATCCAGCACCGCGCCGAGCTGCGCGCGGAACTCCGCAGGCACGGTCAGCGCGTAGGAATACACGAACTCGCGGTACGCGCTTTCCATCTGCAAGTACGATCTCACGCCGTCCGACGTATCGTTTTGCAGGAAGTCCAGCAGCTCCGGCAGAATCGTCTGTGCATCCGAAACCGTCTCATAGGAATATCCGCGCTCACCGCGCAGACCGCTTGTTTCAACTGTGGACGGCTGGATCCTGTTTTTTGCCAGACCTGCGCGTTCCGGCAGCACCGTACACGGCTCATAGCGATACAGGCTGCACCCGGCAAGGTTCTGGACACTGACGCTGCCGGACTGATAATTGCCCATCAGCCGCGCAGCCGTTGCCAACTGGCTCTGCGGATAGAAGCCGGACTGATGCAGCCAGTAAAAGAGGTCTTTTTCCTCTGCGGCGGTTTCCGCGTCCAGCGCAGACCATACGTCGTTTTCGTAGCTGTCACCGACGAAGCCGCGCAGATAGAGCGTCTGCGCCGTATCCGCCGTGACGGACAGTAGGGTGTCCGTGCTTTCTGTCTTTGTGACCGGTTCGGACAGACCACCCTCCGGCAGAAGTCCTTCCACTTTTTCGTAGCGCCAGTGATGCAGAGTGTCTTTCGCATTTTGCGAAAGGGCCTGCATCGTGCCTGTTTGCAGGAAAATTGCGGCTACGCCCGCCACAATCACGCCCACAAGCAGGAAGCTCGCCGCCGAGACGGCGTTTTTGTTTTTCTGCCAGGTCAGCATCAGCAGAGCAATCGCTGCCGCAGCAAGGAGCAGGATACCCGGCTGCACGAATGCTGCCGCTACGCTCAAGGCTGCTAATAGAACTGCCGTTAATGTCGGTACGCGCGAGAACGCGACACTCATCATCGCAAGCAGAAGGCCCGCCACGATCCCGGCCAGCCAGAGGCCGGTGCCGTCTGTTTCGGCAAGCGGCAGGAGGATGCCTTTTTCCGCCGCCCAGAGGCCGCGCAGTGTATTCCAAGCCGCGCCGAAGCCGTTCAGGAGCGGATTCCGCGCGAACAGGACAACGAGCAGCAGTGCCGCCAGCAGGATGGGGAACAGCAGCTTCGTTTTTCTGAAATGTCGGATGGCCGCAGCAACAATGCAGGTCAGGATACCTGCACCCAGCAACCAAAGCATTGCCGCAAAGCCGCTTACCGTGTAACCAATCGCGGCAAACGCGAGGAAAATCAGGATGCTGGCAAGCAGATCAAAGAGCGTACTTTTTTGATCGCTGCTTTCCTGGTAAACGCCGGCACGCAGGCCGGTATTTCTTTTGTTCTTCATAGCCTGCCCTCCTTACAGTTCCAGCTCGGAGAGCTGCGTAGCATAATCTCTCTCATTGAACTGCTCGCCGCAGACAAGCGCGGTCAGGCGGCCAATCGAGGAAAGCTGCTCCGTTTCTGCTTGCTGTTCACCGGAAACATAAATCAGATGCGACCAGCTTCCGGCAGATACTTCTTGGAGAAGCAGCGACGCACCGCTGACGCCTGTAGCCGCTTGCGCCGTGAGCAGGCGCGGCATCAGGCCGATCAGGTCGTCCATGTCGCGGATCTGCTGGAATACGCAGCGGCCTGTATCGCCCTCGTTCCATCCCACCGTAAACTGGACGGACTGGGAAAGCAGATTCCGGCAAACGGAAACGACGATCTCGGCTTCTGCATCCGTTCTGTCTACCGTTGGATTTTCTTCCGTGCGCTCCCAGAATACCGCGGCAGAGCGCGTAATCGGCAGCGACGGATCTTTGACGATCAGCTTGCCGTATTTTTGTGAAAGTTTCCAATGCACCTGCTTTGGACTATCGCCGGGAATATAGCCGCGAAGCCGGAACATCTCAGACAGGTCATAGCCGGGACGCTCGTTGGAATAATCCTCGGTATCATCGATGTGCGCCACAGCGGGAGAGATCGCCAGCGTCTGCAAAAACGTATCTGGCTGCACCACGCACGCGCCGTGCGCGTCAAGCTGTGTTTTCACGCCGATGAGACCGAAGCAGTCATACAGGCGGGCAGATTCCACAGTCAAACGGATTCTGCCGCACCACGGGCTTTGGAGTGCAATCTTCATCGTCCGTTTGCCCTTCGGCCAGATGCCGCCGCTCACGTTTACGATCTGCGTCTCTCCGTTCAGCTGGTTCTCCAAGTGTACCCGGCAGGAAATCTGGCAAATTGGGAAAACGGTCGGATTCTGCACGGTCAGCTCTGCTACGCCGCTCTCACTCTTGCGCAGATTCACGGGCAGCCTGACCGCCAGTTTCAGCTTTTTGGCCGCGTACAGGTTGACTGGCAAGCACAAAAGTGGCAGCAGCACCAGGCTGGCGGCAAGGCCAAGCGCGATGGGGCTGGCTGTCTGAACCGTGAGGACAAGAAGCCCCAACGTCAGCAGCAGCCAGACAATTTTTCGTACTATCTTCATTTTTTCAGCACCGGCATGTCCACGGACTTCAAAATCTCTGCCAGAATGCCCTCCGGCTTTTCCTCCATCATGCGCGCCTTGCTGTTGAGCATCAGTCTATGCGCGCAGACATCCGGGAAGATTGCCGCCACGTCCTCTGGCATGACGAAGTCACGGCCATGGAGATACGCATACGCCTTCGCCATCCGGCACACGGCCAGCGCGCCGCGCGGGCTGACGCCGAGCGCCACCTGCGGATGGGTTCTGGTCTTTTCCACGAGCGTGGTCACATAGTCCAGAACGGGATCGCGCATATCCACTTTTCGCACATCCTGTACCAGTCCCAGCAGTTCTTCCTTGTTGACCACGGCATACGCCCGGTCAAGGGGATTATCCACATGGCGGTCACGGAGAATGTTGACGCTGCTCTTGTGGTCGGGGTAGCCCATGCTGACGCGGATGAGGAAGCGGTCAAGCTGGGAGTTCGGCAGCATCGTCGTACCGGCAGAACCGACCGGGTTCTGCGTGGCGAGAACGATAAACGGATCCGGCAGATCATATGTCTTGCCGTCCACGGTGACCTTGTGCTCCTCCATGGCCTCCAGCAGTGCGGACTGCGTCTTGCTGGAGGTACGGTTGATCTCATCTGCCAGCAGCAGATTCGTCATGATCGCGCCGGGCTTATAGACAAACTCATCTGCCTTTTTATCATAAACAGAGAAGCCGATGATGTCTGACGGCACGGTATCCGACGTGAACTGCACACGGCGGGTTTCCAAGCCAAGGACTTTTGCAAAGGCCATAGCTGTCGTGGTTTTGCCGACGCCCGGCACGTCCTCCATGAGAACGTGGCCCTGCGCCAGAATTGCCATTAGGATTTTCTCGACAATTTTATTCTTGCCGACGATGACGGATTCGATCTCCTGTAAAATCTCATTGATCTTTGTATTCATAAACTGCTCCTTCGTTATTTCTTTCTTTTATAATGTTCCTTACAGATCTCCGCCGGAGTCTCCTCCGCCAGCGTCACCGCCGCCAGTGTCTCCGCCACCGGAATCACCACCGCCGGTATCGCCGCCGTCGCCGCCACCACCGGTGTCACCGCCGCCGCCAGTGTCTCCACCTTCGCCCGGATCGGGGTCAGGTGTCGGCGGCTTGTAGTTTGGGTCTGGTGTGCCGCAGACGGTGCAGACACCTTCGCTGAACGTATGATAGTCTGTAAACTCGCCCGCTGAACCGAACTTCTCCAGCTCCAGTCCACAGATCGAGCAGTAGCCGATCAGGTGCGAGCAGGTAGACCGCGATGCATCCGGCACCAGCTTGCCGTCGCAGTCAAAGACGTGGATCTGGCCGCAGACATCGCACTGCCAATCGTCGCCATACGGGACATAGTGATGCTCGCCGTAGGTATCCTCCAGCTTTTCGTGGCAGATCTGGCATTCCTGATAGTGGTGCTTATGATCGTCATCGACGATCCACACGTTCTGCGGCTTATGTCCGGCTGCGGGGGATTCTTCTTCCTTCTGCGCATCGCAGATCTCACACTTGGAGGTTTTCACGCCCGCTTCGGTGCAGGTGGCTGTGTCGGTCAGCTCTGTCCATTCATGCGGGGACTGCTCCGTAAAGCCGCAATTCTTGCACTTCGCGGTATGCGTATCTGCACCCTCGTCTGCGGTATATTCCAGCTCATGTGCACGCGGCACGCCGATCTTCTCGCCGCAGTCCTTGCAGACCTGCACGCACGTTCCATCGCCCTGATTCTGATATTCCTTGTTTTCATGCGGGCAGCCCTCGACCATACCGCAGCTGCGGCAGACGTACTTTGTCGTGCCGTCTTCTGCTGTGACCGTCTCATAGCTGTGATGGACCGACCAGCTGCCATTCATGCAGGTGATGCAGTAACCCACGTTATTGCCGTAGCCGCTTTCGCCCGTGCCGACATCCCAGCCGTAGGCCAGCGTGTAGCGGAGCGTCAGGGTATCGCCGTCCTGCAAATAGTAGCCGGACATGGGTGATCCGGGGTAGAAGTCTGCACCGCCGATGGAATACATCCAGCCGGAACCCATCGTGTAGTCAAATTCACCGATACCGGTGCTTGTACCGGACAGCGGGATGCCGTTGCGGTAGATGCAGCGCCAGAGGATCGCTTCATCGCTGCCTGCGCCGAAATAGCTGTCGATCCCGGTGAGGATCTCGTCCTGTGTGCTGCCGAACTGACTCCAATTGCCGCTGAGTGCATTCGCGCGGCTGCCAAGGCCGGAGCCGTCGTCCATGGTCTGTAAATAAAAGCCGGTATCCAGCGTACCGCTGTAGGCGCAGCGGCTGGCCGGCCAATGGAAGCTGTCTGCTGCCGTGCCGAACGGGTCGCCCGCGTCATAATCCCAAATGGCTTTTGCGACCACATAGGAGACAGGCTCCTTGGACAGCACATCATAGCTGATGGGGCCGCGGACACCGAGACCCAGCACGCTCATGTCGATATAGATGCTGGCCGTGCCGATCTTCTGACCTTCCTCGGTGCGCTTGCCGATGAGCTTCAGGCGCAGCTCACCGAAATTGCCCTTTTCGTCCTCGGCATAGATATATAATTCATGCTCGTTTTTGTCGCCCACGTCCAGATTCTCCGGAACGAGCAGATACTGCTGCACATAGCCGGAGCTGCTTTCAAACTGTACGGTCTTCCCATCCAGTTGAACGATTAGCTTTGTATCCGTGCCGGTTGCAAGAATATGGCTGACCGGATTTCCCTGTGCGTCTTCCGTCCACGCCTCGACGGTCAGGTTGACCTCCTGCCCGTTGGTGACGGTATCGCCGTCGCGCAGGTTCGTCTTGATCTTGACGCTGTTTTCGCCCCTGTGTTTATACGGAATGTTAAATACAAACGTATAGCTGTCGCTGCCTGTGCCGGTGGCCGTGACCGTAAATGTGTTGCTGCCGGTCCTGTCGCCTTCCAGCAGGAGCGTCACGCTGCCGCTGGGGGACGGGAGCGTGACCGTTTTGAAGCTGCCGGACTGATAGCATTTTACAGATTGGATGGTCACATCTGACGCTTCCTCGCCGCGGATGGTGAATGTGTAGTTAAGCAGTCCTTCCGTCAGCTGATCGTCATAGACCGGCTCGGCGTTGACGGTCCTCTTGTTCTCGCACGTCAGCACGCAGGGCTTCTGCGCGCCGTCCTCCATGACCGTGTAGGACATTTCCATGCTCACGTCGCTCTGGTAGCGAATCGTAATTGTGAAGTTCACCGTGCGTTCCTTGACCGCTGCGGTCACGAGAACGGTATAGCTCGCGCCGTTTTCGGCGGATTCCATCTGTACAGAACCGCTGTCCGTGTTCATTGCCGCACCGTTGAAGCTGGCGCTTGTGATCTGCGCGTCCTCGGCGCTCCTGCCGGTCAGGCCGAGCTTATACAAAAGCTCACTGTTGCTGATCTGGTTGTGCTTGATGGTCAGCGCCGCGCGCTTGTCCGCATCGCAGAGAACGTTCTGCGCCGTGACGGACTTTTCGTACCATGTAAATTGCATCTGGAGATCAAGTCCGTCCTCATACGTCACAACGAATGTATAGCTGATGGTCTGCCCTAGCACCTCGGCGGTCACGGCGAGATAGTAGGTCTCCGTGTCCTTGCCGTCTGCCGCAGCCATCTGAATTTCGCCAGATTCCGGGAGCGTCCCGCGCTCACCGTCCGTCGCCCAGTATTCCGCCGTGCGGATCGTCGCGTCGTCTGCGTTTTCACCAAGGAAGGTCAGCGCGTATGTAAATTTACCTTCGGTCAGCGTGTCGCTCTTGACCGTGCGGCTGACAGACCCGTTGGCCGGGCAGGTAGCCTGACCGGTCGGCTGCCAGGTAAGCTGCAGATCGAGGTCAATGCCGCTTTCCAGCCGCAGCACGAACGCAAACTCCACATCCGTCTCCACGGTTTCGCCCTTCTGATTTTTCTGCGCCGCATGGGCCTGCACGGTGAGAATATAGTTCTGGTACTCCGCGCCGTCCGGCAGCGTCATATCCAGCACGCCGCGCATATCCGCATCCTGCGGTACGCCATTGCCCACGGCAACCCGCACATCGGTGATCTTTGCATCTTCCGCGTCGAGACCGGTGAGGTTCAGCTCATAGCGCAGTCTGCCGCGGTCAAGCTGGGCAAGCAATACACGCTTGCCGACAGACTCTCCGGGCGCACAGACCATGGAGCTTGCCTGTGAGCCGTACTTGTACCACGTCAGCAGCGCGCCGAGGTCGAGTTCTGTTTCCGGCAGATCCTCGTCCGTCTCGCCGGTATCCCCGGCTTCCTCACCCTCGTCGCCCTTGTTGGAATCCGTATTCGTGCCGATGGCGGCATCGGCCAGGACCTCCTGCTGGGGCTTGCCTTGCGGCTGCTGCTCCGGCTGAGTGTCCTGCCCCTGCTCGGTCTGGTTTTCCGTTTCCTCCGGGTCAGGCTGCTCCTGTTCGCCGGCCAGCGTACTGTCGGCGCTGCCGCCCGAACCGGCTGCGCCGGTGCTTTCCGCTTCGCCGTTTCCGGCGTGACCGGGCGCCTGTCCTGCTTGCAGGACGGTGATCTCCTGCGGCGCGGCTTGCAGGATGGGATTGTCCGGCTCGGCCGACCGCATGCCCATGAGCGGCAGACAGATACTCAGCAGCAGCGCACAGATCAGTACGCCGCAGCCGGCCTGCTGCACCCATGGGTACCTTTCAAGAAATTTTTTCATGTGTGTTCGCCCTCCGGGAAAAGGGCTTCCCCCTTAAAAAAGTCTGCATTTTGTGCAGCTTATTCGTA
>ENA-UOJA01001621-UOJA01001621.1-human-gut-metagenome-genome-assembly--contig:-C19-NODE-1621-length-17794-cov-7.268110_pt1 | contig 17794 bp, 13 predicted proteins | sample MGYA00242337_ERZ723884 | MGnify/ENA metagenome assembly ERZ723884
GCCACTCCATGAAAAGTTGAAGGGGTGGCGAAAGGTAGTATGACATCTAATGACCTGCCGTGCATTTTCTCCCAAAGTGTATAGGCCGCCGCGACCAGCCCGATGACGCACAAGGACAACATGATGACGGCATCCCCGAAAACCCCCGCCATAAACACACCTCGTTTAAGAGTCCGGCCAATGCAACCTTAAACATGTCAAATCGCAGCATTGACGGATTGTGGAATTTCACACACATTGGGACGGTGTATATCGAACATTGGGACACCCCCTTTCTCAAACATTGGGACAGTCCGTTACGGCGCCGAGCGAGTTAAGCTTCGGCGCTTTTTTATTGGAGGAACGCAGGACGACGGCGAACGGACAGCTCAGACTTTTCCACGGCTCTCCCGGCCGCTCACCCTACTAAGTGGGCTGTAGGCCGGGAGAGCTGTGGGAAAGTCGTGTTATCGGTTCAATCAGTCGCGTTTAATTCTTGGAATTGCTCCGTACTGTGCTTTATCTCTCATGGAAGGACCGTCCATTTCCAGTCTATGGCTGGATTTAACGAGTCGGTCCAAAATTGAAGCGGCCAGTGTCGCATCGTTAAGAAATTCAGCCCAATGCCTTACCGGCAGCACACTGACAACCAGCGTGCTTTTACAGTGACACCTTTTGTCTATGATGTCATACAGGCCGGCCAGAGCTGATCGGTCAGCGGTTCCGATTCCCCAATCATCGAGAACCAAGAGGTCTACTTGTTCCAACTCTTTACTGAGCTTCCTGTATTCCAAAAGAGCAGTTTCTCCGGCCTTAATTGCAGCCAGCAGGTGAGCAAGTCGGTAAGTTCTGGCAGTGAAACCGGCTAAACAAGCCGCCCTTGTCACGGCTGATGCCATCCATGTCTTACCGCAGCCGGTTTTCCCGGTGATGATGAGGTTTTGGTGGTGCCGGATCCAGTCACAACTGGCCAGCTGGGCAATCAATGCCTTATCCAGACACCTGGCGGGGTCATAGTCAACGTCACTGAAGCAGGCATCGACGTAGCGAATTTGGGCATCCTGAATGCGACGCTTGAGCGATTTACGCTGCCCTCTGTTTTGCCGGGAGCCCGAGAGCTGGGAGCGCTTTTCAAGATACCGATACTCTGACGCCTGAGCGTCCCCGACTCACAGAGCGTGCCATCGGGGGTTGGGGGCATTGCACCCAAAATCGAGCCCCGCGTGAATTTTTGCCATGATGCCCCCAGAATTTTCTCGATTTTTGATCTTGCACCAGCCTGCCTTTCTGAAAAATCAAGCTGGTGCAAAATTCAGGCTAGGGTTTTTACCCCCCCCCAATTCAAAAAATCATCGAGAATGATCGTGTGTTGGTTTCTTAACACAGATATCGCTTTTGTCTACTTTCGTTTGGGAAGAACAAAATGAATTCTACGTTTAAGGTTGTTTTCAATAAGGCACGCGGTGCCTTGATGGTGGTTAACGAAATTACTTCTTCTGTTCAGGTAAAAGGAACGAAGACTGTTGTTGCAGCCGCCGTTTCTGCTCTTGTCGCCGGCGGCGCCATGGCTTCAACGGAACCTGGTCTGAAAGATGGAGTCTTTACCTGGGATAATCCCACAGTCGTATCGTCTAGTGCAAACATATCGATCCGTGGTGCTAATGCTCAACTAACGGGTGTACCTAAATATCAGGCCAATACCATAGTCATCTCAAATGGCTCATTCACCGGGGCTCGTGCTGGATTCTTTGCCTTTGCTGGTTCGCAGAATGTTACGATCAAGGATACGAAGTTCTCCGGCTCCCAAGACACCGCTCTTTTTTTCAACGGACACAAACATTCCGACCCAAAAGTAACAGTGGATGCCACTGGTTTTGCAAAGAGCACAGTAACCTTTGACAATGTAACCTTCGAAAAAAATCACGCTACAGGTAACGAAGGGGTAGCTGGCGGTGCACTATATATTTACGACAAGGTCGACATGTCGTTCAAAAATGGAAGCTTTAAAGGCAATTCCATCAGTTGCAATGATAAACAAGCGTATGGTGGTGCAGCAGTTGTGAAATCAGGGAAAGTCGTCTTCGAAGACGTCCTTTTCGAAAACAACGTTGCCACTTCCAAGAGTGGTATTGCAACGGGTGGTGCAATCCTCGTCGACATCACGACAGGGATTAAAGACAATGGCAAAGTTACCGCAGGTGACGTCACTTTCAAGATCACCAAGGACATGACCTACTCTGGCAACAATGTCGTTGGCGGACCTGCCACTGGTGATACCTACGGCTGGTATGCCTATACGGGTGGCGGTTTCCTTTTCCTTGACCGCGCATCTTTCGGTACCTTCGATATTGATGAAGGTAAAACACTAACCCTCGGCACAGATGACGCCACCGGCGATATGGACGCCACCGGCGATATGGACTCCATCGCCAGTGCACTACCGAACACAAGCAAACAGGATCCCCAGTTCTCCACTCTTACTAAGAAGGGCGCTGGTACACTCCGTCTCAATTCCTCGCTCGACAAGTATTTCGGCATCTTCAACGTTACTGAAGGCTCCGTCGTTCTGAACCAAGCCTGGAACAACCGTGCACATACGACCGTCACCGGAGGCCTTCTCAAGGCCAACAAGGGCATCACGCTTGATTCCCTAAAGGCATCCAAGGACGACCTAGATCCTACCGGCGAACTTACAGTTACTGATAAGGGTGCTGTTGAAACGACCGCTCTGACGCTCAGAAATTCTGCCAACTCCACTGCCTATAAACCAGCCGTTACCATCACGGGCGGCTCTCTCACGGTCACCGGCAATCTTGCCGTTGACGCAGGCACTGTTAGCGTCGAAGGTGGTACGCTGAAGATTGGCGGCACCATCAATGTTAAGACGGACGCCAAGCTTGCCGTCTCTGGCGGCGTTCTTGATGCTAAGAGTACTTCCATCTTCACCGATTTCAAGACGGACAAGATGAAAGTCAACACTACGATCGGCGACGTAAAGAACTTTACGGGCGGCACCATCAACATCAGTGACTTTACGGAATCGTATACGCTCGATGATCTGCTGGCCATGCAGAAGCTCTTCAGCGAAAACAATGCGGTGAAGGTCAGCATGACCAACGGCAAGCTCAACAGCACCAACGCTACGCTTGACAAGGTTCTTGACACCGGCTCCAACATTGCCGGTGAAACGGTTACGACGACGCTTGGCGCAACCGGCACCGTTGTCACGGTCCCCGACGGCAACGACGCCACCATCGGTTCCGTCAAGGTTGAAGCACCGGAAGGCTCCACCAATGCCGCGACTGAAATTGCTCTCAAAAAGGGCACTCTGACCATCGCCGGCGGCCTTAACGGCGAAACCAAGCCTCTCGTTGAAGGCGCCCTCGCTGAAGACTTCAAGCTGACTGTCGGCGACTCTACGAATGCTGCCGAACTGGTTCTCGGTTTTGATGAAACTTCTGTCGGAACGCTGGACAAGACCGTTTCCGTCGCCAACAAGGGCACACTCACGGTAAAGGCCGGCTCCTTTGACATTGCTAAGGTGACGACTGTTGCAGGTGCCAATATTGCTGTAGCCAACAGTTCCGTTCTCAAGCTTGGCGAACTCTCCGGTGCAGGCAATGTCAGCATCGGCAACAGCACCAGCGCCGGCAAGCTTGAAGTCAAGAAACTTGCTCTGACCGGTCTCGTCTTCCTTGATCCAGCATGGGTTGACGGCTCCTCCGTTTCCGACGCCTCTGCTCTCGCCGTTACAGACCTTACAGCTCCTGTGGCTGCCCAGCTCGTCGCGGGTCAGAACTCCATGATTTCGCTCGGCGCCACCAGTGCAGCCGCCAACCAAGCATTTGAAACGCTCGCCCAGATGAATGGCCTTAGTTGGTCTGCCACCGGCACCACGGCAGGCGCTTTTGTCAATGCTCCGGTTGACCTTGCAGCTACGGGTCTTGTGTATGTTGACGGCTCTCTCACTGCTGCCCCGACTACCACCCTCACGGCGGGCACCGTGACCGTCAACAAGGACGGCATGCTCGTGGTTAACCAGCAGAACATTGGCTCCGCTTCCGTCTTCACCGTCGCCGGTGCTGATAATGCTACCGTTGCCTTCGCCGAAGGTTCCACGCTTGGCATCGTCAACGCTACCGAAGCTAAGGTCAAGCTCGCCAAGACGGTGACCGGTACGGCTAAGGTCGTTACCGACAACCAGTTTGTCAACGGCGCTCTTGCCGACGGTGTTGTTACGACCACTGTTGACAAGCAGAAACTTGCCGGTGCTGTCGCCTCCATGGGTGTTCAGCAGATGGCTCGCCGTGCCGACACGGTCTTTGCCAACACGATCGCCGATCGTACGGCTCAGTCCGTTGCCGGTGAAGGCGTGGCTCTGTGGGTTGACGTTGGCGGCGAACGCTATGAAGCCGACGACCTCGACAACGGCGCTCAGTACAAGGCCAACATGTTCTACGGCGCCTTCGGTGCCGACGTCGGCGTGACGCCTGACGCCCGCATCGGCGCTGCGATCCAGTACGGCTCCGGTGACTCCAAGAGCGACAACTACGGCATCAAGAACGACATTGACGCCGTCACGTTCGGTCTCTACGGCTCCTACAACGTTACGGATGCCGCCAAGATTGTCGGCGAATTCGGCTGGACTCACACCACGAACGATGTCACCTCCTCCGAGCGCCTGCTCACCAACGACTTCGATGCTGACATTCTCAGCCTCGGCGTCCGCGGCCAGCATGAGTTCCAGGTTGGCGCTGTCAAGATCGTTCCGAGCGTCGGCGTTCGCGTTTCCCGCATCTCCACGGATTCGTTCAATGTGGGCAACGTGAAGGTTGACGTTGACGACCAGACGATTGTTCAGGTTCCTCTGTCCGTCGCCTTTGCGGCGAACAGCATTGACGCCAACGGCTGGAAACTCAACCCCTACGCCAAGGTTTCGTTCACCCCGACCTTCGGTGATGACGAAATCAACGTTCGCGGCTACGACCAGTCCGCACTTGACACGCTGCCTGTTCAGGGCAACTTCGGCCTTTCCGCCACCAACGGAAATGTGACCTTTGGTGCAGCGCTCTCCGCCGGCTTCGGCCAGGACGGCGCCAAGAACTTCGGCGGCAAGGTCGGTGTCAAGTACGTCTTCTAACGCGTTTTCATCCGACCTAGCCTAGTCGGAAACAAAAGACCCCGGCATCTCAGTCATGAGGTGTCGGGGTTTTCGCATTTTAGGTCTGCGCGCACTGCTGTCCAAAATAGACTCTGCTATAGAGTTTCAAATAAGAGATTCCCAATTTTCTGTACTACGAGGCATGCGAATCATCGGAAGCGGCTAGAGCTCGCTCTCGTGCCTCGCGCTCGAGCGTCTTCTTGTTCTTTGCCCCCTTCGGACGACCGGGGCCGCGTTTTGGCTTGAGCGGCTCTTCCGATTCTTTGGCCAAGCGTTCGAGTGTAGATTTGTTGCGACTACCCTTTGGGCGTCCTCGTTTGCCAGGAACCGTCACATTGGCTGGGGTCTCTTTGGGAGGGTTGACGGCCAGTCCCAGTGTGGTCAGCAGGTTCATTACCTTTGGAATGGTGTGCACCCAAGCAGGATCGTCGGCTTGCGGCGGCACCGAACCATCGACGCGACGCCACGCAGAGGACAGATCATCCATCAGGTCCGCCCACGAATCGTCTTTAAGCAGGCCGGCATCCTCGGCCTTTCTAAGCATACGGCAAGTGAGAGTCGTCGAAATGAAGTTGATGAATTCCGAACCGATCACAGAGAAGTCGCCCTGAACACTGGTTTGGTCGAGACATTCGCCGTTCTTATAGCGCCGAAATACAAGTTCTATCTGCCAGCGGTCTTCATAGCATCGGTATACGACTTCGGGATCAAGGTCCTGATCCGATTCGAAAACGATGGTGCCAAAGGCTACCTTCTTTCTCAGGTAGGCCACGCTATCGAACTCGTGCTTCTTAGCGTGTTCGGCAAAGGAGTGCTCTTCCAGCTCTGCCTGGTGAGTATCGCGAAACGAGTAGAGGAATCGCTCGCTGCTCAGCTCCGCCTTCTTGAAAAAGACGGCTCGATCGAAGTTCTTCAAGACGCCTTGGAACTCATACATCTCGTGCGCTGCAATGCGAGAATCGTTTCGCTTGAGCGGGGTGAGGAAGTGAAGATCCGGACACTCGCGAAGCTCCTGGGCGATTTGTTTTGGCGGGAATCCCTTGTCGGAGAGGACGATCCCCTTGCGGATGTCGTTGTTGACGATAAAGGCTTGGTAGGACGTCGCGTCGATTGAGTTGCCAGGGAAGACCTCGGCGCAAAGCGGCTCCATGCGTTCGAGATCGTAGGCGTAGATCACGGAGATGTCGCGGCAGCCTTTGACGCGGGCCTTGCGGGATAAGGCCGACAAGTCGTTGAAGGAACTGCTGGCCTGCTTTAGCGTGCCGTCGATTGCTACATGGTGTGTCTTCTCGACAAGGCTAATCCGCTTTTTGTAGAAGGTCTCCCGTTTAGCGCCGTCTTCCCCGAGCTTTTGCAAGAACGTCGAGATCGTGTTGGCGGACAAGGCGAGGTCTGGGTAGTAGCGGCTGATAAAGGTTCTGCGGTACTCAGTGCCAACCCTGCGAGCGGTGATTTTTGGCTTGAGAACGCGAAGTGACGCCAAAGCCATGATCCGCTGGGCATCGCTTGCCGAATAAACGTCATAGAGATCCTGAAGGAGATCCTCCGAGCAGGAGTGGATGAAGGCGCTGGCGCCGTAGGAAAGCATATCAGGCGTCGCGAGCGAGAGGTCATCATGGAGCGGTACGTAACGGCCGTCGACAATATGACCGATGATTCGGCCGTTGATCGGCTGAGGGTTACCTTTGGGGCCGTACTTGAATCCTGCACGCTCCCGAACTGCATAGAGATTTGCACCCTTGGAGCCGGACTGCACTACCACAGTATTTTTCGGCAGCGCGACACGGCGGATTTCCTCTGGGATCGCCATAATTAAACCTCGAGTTCTTTAGTACTCATATTGTATTATCTGTACTAAGGAATGGCTTAATAAAAATCAAATCTGCAGGGGATTTTTCGTGTCGTTTGTACAAAATGCGGCAAAATTAAGGGCCGGATGCTCGATAACTAGCGATCCGACCCTAAGTTTGAAGAACACAAGAGATCAAACCCTTACTTTTGGGGCGATTCTTAGTTCAGATAATTGGGAATCCTTTAATCAATACAGAGAAAAACCGCGTTGCACTTCTACAACAGGCTTGACAAACCAAACTCAGCCGATCCTGCTGAGTTTTTCCGTCAAGGGCTTTTGGTCATTACCCGACGTCTCCTGCGCGATGCGTTCGCGCTCGGCATCGGTGAGATCGGGTAAAAACGTCCCCTGCTGAAACCGCCGCTTCCACTCGCGCACGGTGTAGCCTGAGAGATTAAGAAAACCGGCCGTGGCTTTGTAACCCCATCCGCGGGTAAAGAAGATGTAGGCCCTGATCTTGATCCCGCGCGAATAGCGGGTCGCCGTGGTACGCGCATCGTCCTTGGTTTTGTCCGTTGCAGCACCCCGGGACGCAAGTGCACCCGCAGGCGCCTCTTTGCTGACAGGGGCATCCTCGGGAGCCTCAGCTTCCGACTCAGAAGCTTCAGCGGTCACCTCGGGCGCGGGCTTCGCGCCTTCAGCGGCAAGAGTTCTCAAAACCGCAGCAAGCCGCTCGTTTTTTGTCTGCCCGATCTCATCCATCCAGTCGGGATGGTAAGTGTTGACGTGCTGCGGGACGCCGTCAATGAGTTCATCGGCGGCAGAAACGTCTTCGACCTTTGAAGCGGCTTTTGTCCGGCCCGGGGCCGCGGACTTCACGGGCTTATCCTTCTTTTTGGGATAAGGCTTACGCACGCGGCGACGGGCACGGTCTTTTTCCGCGTCCGTAAGTCCGAAGAGATCCGGTTGTTCAATATCGTGCATGGCCAATTAATCCGCTTACAGCCCGCAAAGGCCTTCCTGCGGGATATTACCCGCGCGGCGCAAAAAGCGCGTGAGAGGGCTCAAAATCCTCAATGTCGGCGTTCCAGATATTAAGGCTCCCCGCCTTCATGTCGTAGTAAAGCGCGTGCAGGGAAAGTTCCCCCGCATCGGCCTTGTCGTGAATCCAGTCATACGACAAAAGGTTTTCAAGCGATAAAAGCACCGCCCCCTCTTCACAGCGCCGGGTGCGCAGGACCGCGTCTTCCATGGGGTTTTCAGCCTTAAGTTCCGCAAGCACCGGGTTTGCCAGCGACACCCAGCGGGAGATATAGGGTTCTCCCGCGATTTTTTCCGGAAACATGAGCCCGTGAATGCCGCCGCAGCCTGAGTGCCCCATCACGATGATGTGCTTCACTTCAAGGTGTTTGACCGCGTATTCCGCGGCGGCAATGACGGCGTCGGCGTGAGCGGCCTCGTCCTTGCTCGGGACAATCGCCGCGACGCTGCGGATCACAAACAGGTCACCGGGCTTACAGCCCATCAGAAGCGCGGGATCCGCGCGCGAATCACAGCAGGCAATGACCAAAGTCTTGGGACTCTGGCCGTGCGCGAGCGCGTCAAAGAATTCGCGCTCCTTCATAAAGTAGGATTCCTTGAAGCTGTGGAACCCATGAATGAGATCGTGGAAATTAGCGGACATGCTTGCCGCTCCGAAAAACAAATGGTGGCAGGAGTTTAGTGGGCGCGCCGCGCCCGGACAATAAGCCGAAATGCTCACATGGATTAAGCAAAAGAAGGCTGCCGCCCGTTACGGTGTCCAAACGATGTCCTCGTACGAAGGCACGCTTTTAACCATCTTGTGGTCGAGCATCCACGCTCCCACGCGCTTCACATCACTTTCCGTAGGTAAGGGCGGAAGGCCGTCGGCGGTCCCGAAAAGCGAAAAGCGCACCATCTTGTAACCCGCCGCGACGGGCGCCGGGATGAGTCTTTTCTTCACCATCACCGCGCGGTATTTTTCGGGATCGGCTTCGATCAAACGGGCGGCCTCTGCCACAGCCTTACGAAACCCGGTGACGGTTTTGGTGTCAAGCTTCTCTTTACGCAAAGCCACAACCGCAAGCGCTTCGTTTAGCCCCGCATCGTCCCAGATCACGCGGCCGCCCTTCTTTTCAACCACCGTCACGAGGGGCTCAGGCAAGAGCGCCGTCTCGACTTTGCCCGCCAGAAGCATCTGAAGCCGGATCGGAATCTGACGGATTTCGACGTTTTTGACGGCCCCCGCCGGGAGCTTTTCCTCCGTCTTCATGCGGTCAAGGAGGTAATCAATAATCGTTGCCGCACTCATTGCGGTACCGGTGTCCTTCAGGTCCGAAAGACTCTGAATGCGGTCAGCGGCTTTGGGCGACACCACAAACCCGAACGCGCGCTGCGAGGCTGCTGTGTGCGTTGTCGTGAGAATGACTTTCTGGGCCGCACCCGTTGCGTTTTGGGTGATGACGTTCATGAGGTCCCCGAAGTGCCCCGCCAACTGCCCCGCGCGCATCGCGGCTCCGACTTCAAGGGCGCTCTTAAAGGGCACCGTGACCACGTCAAGCCCTTCCTTTTTAAAGAGCCCTTCATCGACGGCCGCCTCAAGGACAATGGAGTCCGCAGCGGGGAGCACCCCGATCCGGAGTGTTTCGGCGTGAAGGGCCGTTGTGAGGCACAGGGCGAGCGCCGCGGCCGCCAGTCGGAAGGTTCTCATGGTTAAGTCCCGAAATTCTGAGTTTTCGGGACTATAACCGAAACTCAGCCTCTGAGTTCAAAGCGGATGGGAAACCTCAGACGCACGGTTTTGGCGGGGCTGCCCCATGCGCCTTGGGCTTCCTTCACGGCACGTAAGGCCGCCTTGTCGAGAATGCCGTGGGGACTTGTCTCAAAGAGTTCAAGTTCCGTGAGGCTGCCGTCCGCGGCAATCACAAACTGCACGATGGTCACGCCCTGAAGCCTCATCACGCGGGCCTTGCGCGGATAATGCAGCACGCTTTCCACGGCGCGTTTGACGCGCGCAAGAAACGGATCGTCGGTTTTGCCGTACACCAGCGTTGAGATGCCGCCGGCGTCGAAGGCACTCTGCGCTCCGGCCACCGGTGCGGCCACCGCAGCCGTGTGTTTTTCCTCAGCGGGTTTTTCCGCTTTTTTCACGGTTTCAGCCGGTTTGGGCTGAACGGTTTTGACGGCTTTCGTTTTCTCGGGTCTGGGCTTGATCCTAGGCTTGGGTTTAGGCTTTTCAACAACCTTCTTTACGACGGGCTTGGGTTTCACTACCGGCACGGGCTCGGGGTCCGGCGTTTTCACTTCCGGTTCGGGTTCCGGTTGCTTCACGGGTTCGGGCTCAGGCTCCGGTTCCGGCGGCACGGACTCGGCCCGGGCTTGAGAAACAGCACCCCCTGCGACCTGCGCAAAGGAAAGAGCCACGGACGCCTGGTTGCCTGCGGCTTTGTAGGTCAAAACCGGCGCGGCATAAAAGACAAAGGCAATCACCGGCAGATAGAGCGCCACCGCCGCCGCAAAAGACACCGCTGAGCGGCGGCTAGCCGTCTTTACGTTCTGTGGCGATTCGGAAGTTTTCATGCTGATGTTCTTTTAAAAGGTCAATCACGCGGATGAAGTGCTCAAACTTGGACTCCCGGTCCATTCTGAGAAGCACGGGTTTATCCCGCGGGATTCCGGCAATCGCCTCGGCGAGTTCTTCAAACGACACCCGTGTGCCGTCGCGGAAAAAGTCACCGGCTGCATCGACCTGCACGAGTAACGGGTCCTTCGCGTTTTCAGCCTGAGACGCCGTTTTTGAAGCCGGGAGATTAATCTTGATCTCACCCTTGGCGATAAAGGTCGAAATTGAGAGCACCATCGCCAGCAGCACCAGCATGATGTCGATGAAAGGAACGATGTTTAACGGTTCCTTCTTGGGAATCTCAATCATGGCGCAACTCACTTGGCGGCGTCTTTCCATTGGGCGGAAAGCACGTTGATTCTGCGCTGCAGGCCGTTATAAATCACAAGCGTGGGGATGGCGACCGCGAGCCCCAGCGCCGTGGCTTTAAGCGCAAGAGACAACCCCGTCATGATGTCGGAAGCATTGATGTTGCCGCTCTGCCCCATGTCGTAAAAGGTGATCATGATGCCGATCACGGTCCCCAAAAGCCCGACGTAGGGGGCGTTCGAATAAATGATGTAAAGGGTCGTGAGGTTGTCGGTGAGGGCCTTGTCGTAGCTGTCTTTATCCGCGTAGCCGGAGGGCTTCACAGACCGCAGAAACAAAAGGCGCTCAATCGTGAGCCACACGGTCACAAACCCCATGAGGCCGAGGATCGCGAAGATGATGTAGTCAACACTGTCTTTGATGAGTTCCATGGCAGAAAAATCCTGTCCGTTTAAACGGGTTAAACCCCGAAAGCCGCTGCGCAGTCAATGCCGCTGCGGCCCCCGGGGCTCTTGTCTTATGACGGCCGTTTAGAAGTCATAGGTGTAGGAAACCCAGAAATTGCGGCCGTCCAGGTACTGGCGGTAGAGGTTGCCGTAGCGGCCCGGCGACGTTTCCGTCCACTCGACCGTGTCCTTATCAAGGACGTTGTTCACAGCCACGGAGAAGCGGTGGTTCTTCGCCACAACGTAGGTCGCACCCACGTCAACAATCGTGTAGTCCTTGTATTTGTTGCCCAGGCCGATGCCGGTCCTGGTGTTGTTGCAGATCATGTCCCACTTGGAGGTGGATTTGACGTAGGCCGAGAGCGGTCCCTGCTGATAGTCGGCACGCAGCTGCAGGCTGTGACGCGGCAGTTCGTTGGGGCGCTTCCCGCTGTCGGCGCCTTCGGTGATCTTGGCGTCAGTGAGCGTATAGCCGCCGGTAAAGGAGAAACCGGCAAACTTCGCGGTCTTAAAGAGCACTTCAATGCCCTTGGCACGGACCTTGCCGTGGTTGATGAGGCGCTTGTCGCAGGCGCTACCGTCGGCGTTGCAGTAGCCCGCTTCCGTTCTTTCTTCCGAGGCAATCAGGTTTTTAAAGTCCGTGTAAAAGCCCCCGAGCGTCACCTGTGCGGCCCGCCCGAGATCCACAGTCGTGGAAAGTTCATAGCTCCAGCTTTCTTCGGGCTTTAAGTTCGGGTTGCCCCAGGAGCGGTCGCCGGGCTCACTGCCGTCGTAATAGCCGTCCACAACCTGCTTGACGTTGGGCGTTTTGTAGCCCGCGGCCACGCCGCCCTTAAAGCTCAGCCACTGGGCAGGCTTATAAACGAGGTAAGCGCGGGGCGAAACATTCGCGTCAAACATGTCGCTCCACTGGTAGCGGGCACCGACCGTAGCGTTTAACTCGTCGTTGATGAAGTACTCGCCTTCGGCAAAGACGGCAAGCGTTGTCTGATCAAAGGGCCCCTTTTGCGAAGCCGTCGAAGTCGACGGATTTTCGTAGTCTTCGTAGTTGGCTTCCACGCCCGCCGTGAGACTCATGCTGCCGAAGCGGTCGAAGTCAAAGGGCATGATCGCCTTGGTGGCAAAGGTATAGGTATTCGTCTGCTTTAAGGGGTCCGAGAATGAACCGTGGTTTTCAGAAGCCACCGCCTTTTTCGTGGAATGCGGCGTGAGCGTGGTCTTTGTCTTCATCTGCGAGAGGTTGTTCCACATCAGATAGCTTTCGGTGCGCCCGAACCCGTACTTGCCTTCGTGTCCGAGGGCGAGGTTGTATTTGTGGTACCACTGCTGGGCCTTGATGGAGCGACTGCTCGTATTCATGGAGCCGCCGGAAAAGCGCGTGAAGTCAAAGTCGGCAAAGGTGAAGTTTTGGGGATTGACGCTCCAGTTCAGACGTGCGCCCACATTGCTCGTGTAACTTTCGCTCGGCGAGTGTCCGGCGTAGGCGCCCTTCGGGTTCATGATGCCCGTGTCTTCGTGCCGGTAGTAGCGGCCGCGCAGCATCAGAGAAAGCGACTCGTCAACCAGAGGAATACCGAAGAAAAAGCTCCCCGCACCGCTGTTGCCGTAGCTCTTTCTGTGTTCCTGGAAAGTGCCTTCAGCGGTCACCGATCCCGTAAGTTCCTTCACGTGTTTTTTCGTGATGACGTTGACCACACCTCCGACGGCATCGGTTCCCCAGACGGTGGAAGCCGGGCCGCGCAGCACTTCGATGCGTTCAATCATTCCCACGGGCGCAATAAAGGCGGTCGTCGGATCAAAGCCGTTGGCTTGAATCGCGGAGCTGAAATTCTGGCGCCGCCCGTCCTGCAGTATCAGCGTATAGCCCGCGTCAAATCCGCGGATCGAAATCGTGGAATTACCCATCTTTGTGGAATCGAGATCCACCCCCGGAATGTCCCCGATCGCGGTACCCAAGTCACGCACGGGTTTTGTCTGCAGTTCTTGGGCGGGGATCACCGAGACGCTCGCGGGCGCTTCACGCACGTCCTGCGAGTAGCCCGAGGCTGAAACGACGGACGTATCCAGCGTGGTGTATTCATCCGAGGCAGCCTGAGCCCAGGCGGCGTTCACAGCGGCTGCCAGCGGCAGCACGACAAAGAGGGTTTTGTTGGTTGTTTTCATGACAGTAGGAAAAATTCTCCCCGGTTCCCCGGTCGTTTCGTCAGGCCGCAATGCGTAGCGGCCCTTCGCGTTAAAGTCCGTGAATACTACTGAAATGCGCGCAAATGAGAATCGTTCTCAAGCATTTTCAACAACTTCTGACCAAATTCAGCCAACCGGCGTAAAACACACCCCCGAAACCATACAAAACAAGGCTTTACCGTCGTTAACAGAGTGTTAACACATATTTTCTCTGCAATATGTCGGAAAACACCGACACCGCCTTCAGATTCTGCACTATTTCATTTAACTTCAGAGAGTTGCAGCATTTACTCAACCAACCCCGATGAGCTTCCGTTAACGTTTCTCCCAAAATTGTAACAATTATTGAATAGGAACGATTCTCATTTACGGCCTCGGTTAAAGTCCTTCCGTTTTTCACACAACCCGTCGATTTTTTCCTGACAGGCATGACCAAATCCACCTGGATCCTTCTTGCACTCACGCTCGCTTTAGGCCTCGCGTCACTCACGGCGGGCGCGGCCGACATTTCGCTTGCGGCCGTCCTCACGGGCGACGCCGAAGCGCTCCACGTGCTCCTTGCCTCGCGCCTGCCGCGGCTGGCGGCAGTTCTGTGCACGGGCGTCGGAATGAGCATTGCCGGGCTCATCATGCAGCAGCTCTGCGCCAATAAATTCGTCTCCCCCACAACGGGCGCGACAATTTCTTCGGCGCAGTTGGGAATCCTCATAGCGCTGCTCTTTTTCCCGGACTCAAGCCTCTGGTCGCGCGCGGCGTTTGCGTTTCTCGCGGCGATTGCCGGTACCTGGGTTTTTGTGTGGTTTATTTTGCGGATCCCCATGAAGGACCCGGTGATGGTGCCCTTAATCGGCATCATGTTCGGCAACGTCATCGGCGGGATCACGAGTTTTCTCGCGTTTCGCTTTGACATGACGCAGGCCCTTTCCACGTGGCTTGTGGGGCACTTTTCGTTGGTTCTCCGCGGCAACTACGAGCTCGTTTATCTTGTGGTCCCCTTAATTGCCGCGGCCTGGATCTACGCCAAGTGGTTCAACATCGTCGGGATGGGAAAAGAGTTTTCCAAAAACCTGGGCGTCAACTACTCCCTCGTTCTCTTTGCCGGGCTCTCGATCGCCGCGATGATTACGGCCTCCGTTGTGACGGTCGTGGGAAGCATCTCCTACATCGGGCTCATCGTCCCCAACCTCGTTGCGATCTTTAAGGGCGATGACTTACGGGCGACGCTGCCGGATACCGCCCTTTTCGGTGCGCTTTTTGTGCTCATCTGCGACGTGATCGGCCGCCTCATCATCATGCCGTATGAACTGCCGATTGAACTCATCATCGGTACCGTCGGGAGCCTCCTTTTCATCGTCCTTATCTTTTACCGGCTCAGATTCGGCCGCAGAAGTCTCACGAAAGACAGGCTCCTGGAACTTTTCGGCCTTACCCGCAGAGCGCGTCCGGCCTGCTGCAACCCCGCGGTGATTAAATGAATACTGTCAGACTTACACAGCGGCGCCTTAAGACCTCCATGGTGGTGCTGGCCGGGCTCGTCCTGTTGTTTATCGGGCTCTATCAGTTTGCGTTCGTGAACCCGAAGTTTTTCGCCTACGCGATGGGCTTAAGACTCCCGCGGCTTGCGGTCATTCTTATCGCCGGTTTTGCGATTTCAGCGGCCGCCATTGTCTTTCAGACGATCATCCGCAACACGATTGTGACACCGTGCCTCTTGGGCATGAATTCGCTTTACCTTCTCATTCACACGGCAGTCGTGTTTTTTCTGGGTTCCGGCAGCCTTTTTGCGGTGAACCCCGTCTACGCCTTTGCCGCGGACGTCATCGTCATGGGGTTCGTTGCGGGCTTTATTTACTACACGATCTTTCAGAAAACGGGCGGCAATGTCCTTTACGTGCTTTTGATCGGCACGGTGCTCTCGACCTTCTTTTCGAGCATGCAGAATTCGCTCACACGCATCATGGATCCCAACGAATACGATGCGCTTTTAAACACCCTAACGGCAAGCTTTACGAACGTCAACGCCGCCTGCATCATCCCGGGGGCGCTCCTTTTGGCCGCGATTGCCTGGTGGCTCAGAAAAGACCTCGCCATCCTTGACGTCATCAGCCTCGGCCGCGAACAGGCGGTGTCGCTCGGCGTTGACTACGAAAGGACCCTGAGGCGCCTCATGGTGGGCGTCGCGCTTTATATCGCCGTTGCCACGGCGCTTGTGGGACCGCTTTCCTTCCTTGGTCTCATTACCGCCAACGTCGCGCGCCAGCTTTTCACCACCTACCGCCACACGTGGCTCATTGCCGGGAGCGCCTGCGTCGGCATGCTCATTCTCACGGCCGGCCAGTTTGTGGTCGAACACGTCATGGTCTACGCCGTACCGGTGAGCGTCTTTGTGACGATCGGGGGCGGCATCTACTTTCTCTATCTCGTTTTAACGGCCGGCAAAAGGTAACGCCATGCTCAAAATCCAGAATCTCGTAAAGTCCTACGAGGACACGACCGTTGTGGACGACGTGACGCTTGACATTCCGCACGGCAAAGTTGTTTCCATGATCGGGCCCAACGGTGCGGGCAAGTCCACTGTGCTCGGGATGATTTCAAGGCTCATTGCCCGCTCCTCAGGCCTCGTGGAATTCAAAGGAAAGGACGTGCAGCAGTGGGAGAGCCGGGAACTTGCAAAGCACCTGGCGATTCTCACGCAGACCAACAACGTGCAGATGAAGCTCACAGTGCGCGAACTCGTTGCGTTCGGCCGTTTTCCGCACAGCGGTTCTGCTCTTACCACAGAAGACGAAGCCGTCGTCGAAAAAAGCATCCGCTACATGGAGCTCGAAGACTTCGCCGATCGCTTTATCGATGAGATGTCAGGCGGCCAGCGGCAGCGCGCCTTTATTGCGATGGTCTTGGCGCAGGATACCGAGTACATCCTGTTGGACGAACCCACGAACAACCTCGACATCTACCACTCCGCGCAGATGATGAAGCTTGTGCGAAGGCTCTGCGATGAGCTCGGGAAAACAGTGATTCTCGTCTTGCACGAGATCAACCTCGCCGCGTTTTACTCCGACTTTATCTGCGCCTTTAAAAACGGGCGGATCGCTGCGGCAGGAAGCGTCGAAGACGTGATGACCCCTGCGACGCTCGAAAAAATTTACGGGGTGCCCTTTCAGATTCACCGCATTGACGGTAAGCCCCTTGCCATTTTTCACTGACACTTTAAAGGACAATCTCATGACGCTTTCGCGCCGACTTATGCTCTCTGCGGCCGCCGCTGCTGCCCTCACGGTTTCCCTTCCCGCTTTTGCGGCGGACAAAACCGTCACGGTGAAAACGCTTAACGGTAAAAACCAGCTTATTGACATCACGGTTCCCGCAAATCCCAAGCGCATTGCCGTCGCGGACTATGCGGTTTTGGATACGCTCGACCATTGGAAGCTCACCGACCGCATTGTGGCTCTGACCCAGACGACGCCTCTGGCATACCTCCAGCAGTACTTTAAAAAGAGCGCGAAGGTAAAGAACATCGGCACCTTGAAGGAAATCGACTTTGAGGGACTGATGGAATCCGAACCCGACGTGATCTTTATTTCCGGGCGCCTTGCCAAAAAGTACGACGAACTCACGAAAATCGCGCCGGTGGTTTACATGACCACCGACCGCACGAAGGGAAGTTTCGCAAGTTTCGCCGCGAACCACATGAACCTTGCCGCCATTTTCGGTAAAGACAATGAGGCCAGGGCCGACATCTCTCACTTTGAAGGGCGCATTGAAAAACTCAAAGCCGCCTCTGAGGGCAAAACCGCGCTCGTGGGCCTGGTGACCGCAAGCCACGTGAACCTTCTCGGCAACGCCGCCCGCTGTTCGATCATCGGTAACGAATTCGGCTTTAAAAACGTGGCTCAGAAAGCCAACGCCAACCACGGCAACGAAGCCTCCTTTGAGCTTCTACTGAAACTCAACCCCGACTACTTCTTCGTTCTTGACCGCGACTCCGCCATCGCGCGCCCCGGCGCCAAACTCGCGCAGGACATTTTGAACAACGAACTTGTGAACAAAACGAAGGCCGCGCAAAACGGACACATCGTCTACCTCACGCCCTCGGCCTGGTATCTCGCCGAAGGCGGCTACACGGCCATGAACATCATGTTCAGCGACGTTGAGAAAGCGGTCCTTGCAAAGTAACCAAAAGTATTGACAAAGCATCGACTTTTTACAGACCGGAGAAACGCATCGTCAACTACCCCTGACTGAAGTCAGAGGCTTGGCAACAAGTCTTGGTTGACTAG
>ENA-UOJA01001634-UOJA01001634.1-human-gut-metagenome-genome-assembly--contig:-C19-NODE-1634-length-17676-cov-50.502979_pt1 | contig 17676 bp, 15 predicted proteins | sample MGYA00242337_ERZ723884 | MGnify/ENA metagenome assembly ERZ723884
GTATTTTATGAATTTACCGATTTTTTGTTGCCATCACGTATATCGTTCCCTAAAAAAATCTTCTTTGTTTCCGCACTTTTTCAGCGTAAAGTAGAATTTTTCAAATATGCCTTCCCGTCGGCATCCAGCTCAATGCTGTTCAGAAGTGGCAGTTTGTTATCGTCGATGAGCTTGAGGATTAGTTCTCCGCAGAGCGTGTTCTGCCAGGCAAACCACTCACGAGTGAAATCGTATTGGTCATCTTTGTAGAATGATTCGTGAATAAACCCGGTGCCGGCATCTGTATTCATCAGCATCAGAATGCAATCCAAAAGTTCATCGTCATCGGTGGAGGTGAAAGCGCGCATCATTATGCTCATCGGCCAGATATTCTCAAAACCGATATGCGGTCCGCTGATGCCTTCGCCTGCCGTGCCCTTATAGAAATACGGATTGCTGTCACTCCATACGAAACGCCTGGTATTGAGATATATAGGATCATTGGACATGGACGGATCGAGGTATGCAAGCGACAGGAGGCTTGGTGCATTGGCATCATCCATCAGGAAATGGTTTCCGTAGCCGTCCACTTCGAATGCATAGATGTTTCCGAACTCAGGATGATATACGACTGCTTCCTTCTTGAGTGCCGCAGCCACTTCATCTGCGATCGCACGGCATTCTTTGGCCATCTTCTTGTCCTTGTTCACCTTTTCGAAGATCTCGGCAGCTTTTCTGAGTGAAGAAACCGCGAAGAAATTGGACGGAACGAGGTATTCAAATGTAGTGGCATCGTCTGACGGACGGAATGCTGAGGCGATCAGGCCGCACGGTTTCACCGGATTGCCATGCCCCCGGTAGCATTTGGTATCGAGCTGACGGTCAGTTACTCGCAGGAATATGTAGGAGCCAGGTCCGTCTTTACGCTGCTGTTCTCTCATCACCTCGAGGACCCGTTTCATTCCGGTCATCCATTTGTCGCCGAATACTGATGTATCTCCGGTGACTTTCCAGTACTCGTAAGCAAGGCGTATAGGATAACATTGAGAGTCGATTTCCCACTTTCTTTCATAGACATTCGGATCTTTTGGCGAGCCTGTATCGTCAGTCGTCCAGCCTTCTCCTGTCGGGCCGTCATTGAATGCATTTGCATAAGGGTCAATGCCAAGAGACAGGAACTGCCTGTTTATGACACCGGCTATCATTGCCCGAAGATGCTCATCTTCAGACGCATAACGGACGTACGGCCAGACCTGTGCTCCTGAATCCCGCAGCCACATCGCATGAATATCGCCTGTATAGACGAAAGTGTCAGGGTTGCCGTCACTGTCTTCGCGGAAGTGCACGGTGGTGTCAAGCGTATTAGGGAAACAGTTGCGGAACATCCACGCGAGTTTCGGATTCGTAAGCTGCGCCGTGACATTGTCTATCACGCTTTCGATTTTCTCTGATGTGAACAGCCGCTCCCCTTCTGCAGGTCGCCTGGATTGGAAGTTCTGTGCTGAAACAGCCACTGAGGCCGTTAGGGTGAAAAGAAGTACTGTCAATCTTGCTTTATTCATAACATTGAAAATTATATTTTCCGTCGGCAAAGATAATATATTTGTTAACTTTACAAAAACACAGATTGACAGACAGTTATGGCGATAAAGATAACTACTTCATTGACAGAAGGTTCTCTCCAGGGCAAGAGCCATTGGTGGGGATTTCCCGACCTGCCGGACGGGGTGGAGTTTCCGCTTCTGCAGGACAATGACGATGACTACGATGGCGAAGGCGAGCTGCTGATGACGTTCATCTGTCAGATAAAGCTGGACGAGATTGCCGGATATGATGAGGAAAACCTTCTTCCGCATAAGGGAATGCTGTATTTCTTCGCCGACCTCGATTATTTCCTTGGCGACATGGAAGCGCCAGCCGAGGGTTTGGGTTTCTGGCCGAAGGAGGCGTTCAAGGTAATCTATACGTCTGAGGATAAGAACTTCAACACTCATATTATTCTCAATGAAGCCGGCGAGGCGGCTTGCCTATGCGACGAAGCGATCTGTTTCAAGCCGACTGCTGATTTCGACTATGGTCACAAGCTTCTCGGCATGCCGTTTTTCGAGGAAATCCACGAGGCGGCCCCAGAGTACATTTCCCTTCTCCAGATAGACGAGGACGAAAGATGGAACCTGCGCTTCTACGACTGCGGCATGCTGAATTTCCTCATCCGCAAAGAGGACCTGGCCGCTCGGCGCTTCGATGCCGTCAGGCTTTACTTCCATTGTATGTAACGGTGAATTGGGACTTTCGCAATCTGCTATTTTTTCTGTAATTTTACAGCAGAAATTATGAGGAAATGACAAAAGTGCTTTTTGTGTGCCACGGAAACATATGCAGAAGTCCGATGGCTGAGTTTATAATGAAGAAGATGGTCAAGGATGCAGGGAAAGAGAATGAATTTGAAATAGCATCCGCAGCCACATCGACGGAGGAAATCGGCAACGACATCTATCCGCCGGCCAAAAGGACATTGACCCTGCACGGAATTCCGTTCGAACGCAGGGCTGCACGCAGAATAACGGCGGAAGACTATTCCTGCTTCGACCATATTTTCGTCATGGACAGGAACAACCTGCGTAATCTGGAACGCATGTTCCCCGGGAAAAACGCCAACGTATCCCTGCTGATGTCACTCACAGGCAATGCACGTGATGTGGCAGACCCTTGGTACACTGGCGATTTCGAGGCGACTTACAATGACATCACCCAAGCCCTCTCACAATTCATCGGATTTTGATTTAAAATGCTCCTGAAAGATAGACTTCAACGAATTGCTTTCGCACGGATATTGTCAGACCTGATAGAAGATGATTCCATCATTGAAGACGATGAAATGAGTTTTCTTGAAGATCTGAACGAGCGTTTCCGTCTTATAAATAATTCAATACCTTTGCCATGACATTCACCCCAAAGATGAACAAATCATACTTATCAAGCTGCCTTGCGCAAGGCTCTCCGGAAGTGGAGAACGGAGCCGGAAAGAACATTATACCCGAAGCGGAAAAGGAATCTCTGTGGAAGAAGTTCCTGGACAAGTTCAGGGACCCGATCATAATCATTCTGCTCGTAGTATTGGTCTTTTCGGTAATCGTATCCGTATATGAGGTGTATTGGCTTGGAAAACCGGCATCATCCCTGATAGAACCTGCCGGAATACTTGTGGCGATTCTGCTTGCTACCGGTATCGGTTTCATATTTGAGGTACGCGCCGAGAAAGAGTTTGAAGTGCTGAATAAGGTCAAGGATGAAAGACCAGTCAAGGTAATCCGCAAGTCCAGCAACGGCAGACAGACACAGTTCTACGAAATACGCAAATGCGATGTCTGCGTAGGTGATATTGTCCAGCTCGAAAGCGGAGATGAGGTGCCTGCGGATGCCATTGTCCTTGAAGCTGCTTCCCTGAAGGTGGACGAATCCATATTCACCGGTGAGCTCTATGCTGACAAATATGTAACTGTACCTGAAGGCAAACAAGATACTACTTTCCCGGCGAACATGGTCCTGCGCGGCTCCACGATTATCGAGGGGCTGTGTGTTTGTCGCGTGACTGCTGTCGGAACCGACACGGAGGAAGGAAAGGGCGCAAAACTGATTCAGGAAGAACAGGAAGTCACCACTCCCCTTTCGCAACAGCTTGACAATCTGGGAAATATGATTACTAAGGTGAGCTACATCATTGCCGGCCTTATAGTAGTGGGGAGACTTTTCTATTATTTCTTCCTGGACGGGAACATTGACAACAACACTGACATAGTCCAGATTCTGGAATACGTGCTGAGTTCGATAATGATAGCTGTGACCCTGATTGTGGTGGCTGTTCCTGAAGGACTTCCCATGAGCATTACCATCAGTCTTGCGCTGAGCATGAAGAAGATGCTCAAGGAGAAGAATCTTGTCCGGAAACTGCACGCATGCGAAACAATGGGAGCGACCACGGTCATCTGTACTGACAAGACCGGCACACTCACAGAAAACAAGATGAAAGTCCTTCAATCACAGTTCTTCGGAAACGATGACATTATCAGCAGAAGCATTGCGATAAACGCCACTGCCGGCCTGTCCGAGGATGAAGAAGGCAATGTCAAGGCTATCGGCAATCCGACTGAAGGAGCACTGCTGATGTGGTTAAAAGAAGAGAAAGGCATTGATTATCTTCCGATTAGAGAAGATTGCACTATACTGGACAGGAAGAGTTTCTCCTCATTGACGAAAAGTATGGAGACGCTCATTGAGAATCCTGACGTGAAGGGCGGAAAGATCCGGCTGCTGAAAGGAGCACCAGAGATAATCATTTCCCGATGCACCGCTTTCCCTGAGGGTGCAACTGCCGAAAATATCAAGGACACGCTGAACGGGTGGCAAAGCAAAGCGATGAGAACGCTCGCATTTGCAGTGCAATACATTGCCCCTGACGGAAATGAAGGCGATCTCACATTCGTCGGAATGGTCGGGATAGCCGATCCTGTTCGTCCTGATGTGAAAGACGCCATAGATATGTGTCAGGGGAAAGCCGGTGTTCGGGTGATAATGGTTACCGGCGACGTGGCAGTGACGGCCAATGAGATAGGTCGTGAATTGGGCATCATCAATGATGGTGGAGAGGACCTGACATTGAGCGGCCAATCCTTCGAGGAGATGTCGGATGAACAGGTCATGAAGATCATTCCGCGCCTTAAGATATTGTCCAGAGCCAAGCCGGAAGACAAAGCCAGGCTTGTCACCCTGCTGCAAAGGATGGGCGAAGTGGTCGCTGTAACCGGAGACGGGACCAATGACGCTCCTGCACTCAAAAAGGCTCAGGTCGGTTTGTCAATGGGAGACGGCACGGCAAGGGCGAAAGAGGCAAGCGACATCACCATAATCGACAATTCGTTCTCAAGCATCAATACGGGCATCCTCTGGGGACGTTCCATCTATCTGAATATCAAGAGATTCATTCTCTTCCAGATGACAATCAACGTATGTGCCTGCCTTGTGGTGCTTTTGGGTTCATTCATCGGAATGGAATCCCCGCTGACAGTCACACAGATGCTTTGGGTGAATCTGATTATGGATACATTCGCGGCCATGGCTCTGTCTTCGTTGCCTGCCGATCCTAAAGTGATGAACGAGAAGCCACGTAGTCCTAAGAGCCATATAATCGACAGAAAGATGGCCAAGTCGATATTCTCCGTGAGCATCTGCTTCTTCATATACCTGGCTCTTCTGTGGCAGGTCCTCTGGCATCTGGACATTACAAGCATGAGCGGCCTTTTCACTAAAGAAGCAATGAAGTCATTCTTTACGGAATTCCTGTCCGGCCACACTGCGGACAATGCCCTGACCACTTACGAGAAAGGCATCTTCTTCTCAATTTTCGTTGTGCTGCAGTTCTGGAATCTGTTCAATGCAAGGTTCTTCAGGACAGGCAGAAGTCTGCTGGGCGACCTTGTCATGCTGTTCAAGAACCCGAAGGAAGGAAAGAAAGCCATAGGACGCGGATTTGTCATCATCGCTTTCGTAATTCTCGCCGGCCAGTTCATTATCGTGAATTTCTGCGGCCCTGCATTCAATGTTGAAGCTCTGTCTCTCCAGGATTGGGGAATCATCCTTCTCTTCACGTCACCGATTCTGATCATCCCGGACATGTTCAGGACAATCCACAATCACTTAATATACTGATAGGCAAGACGTTCCGTGCCGTTCCAGCAGCGGATGACGCCACAGTAGCTGAAGCCTTCCTTGAGGATGGCCGCCTGCATGACTTTGTTGGCTCTGTGAGTGTCGATACGGATGCTGTCGTATAGGGTCAATGCAAACTGAAGAGCAATGTGTAAGATGTGCTTAACCTCTCCGGATGAGGCAATTCGGTGGATAGTGGCGTAGGGTGCAGAGTCAAGCCATTGGCCTTCATATATTTGCGCATAGGTCGGGTCATCACCGCCGCGCAGGACGAAAGTGGCGACAACACGTCCTTCCGAGACGCAGACGTAGCTGTCCCCACTGCTGATATCATCCAAAATGAGCTCTTCGCTTGGGTAGCCGTCTCCCCACTGGTCGGGATTGCCGGTCATTTCCATAAAAGACCTTGCGCGGGCAAATATATCTTTCAAATGCTCAATGTCATTTAATTCAGACTTTCTGACAATTATGTTATCAGAGCATTTCATACACTCTGTAATCGCATTCTTAAAAACAGGATATACGAAAAAGGGTGCCCCAAGAAATCCGGGTCACCCTCTTAGAAAATATTAAAGGCTGTTGATGAAGTCGGTCATCTCCTGACGATGCTCCATTGCGCTGTGGAACAGAGCCATCTGGGCACGCGCGCGGACAAAGTTATGGTCGATGTACTTGGTCTTGAAATAGGTGTCGCCGTTAAGATAGTCAGCGAGGAACCTCACAGCCTGCATAAACGGGAACATACATGCAGCATAAGGCAGATTCTCCTTCTCCACGTCAGTCAGGAAGCCTTTGGTGAACTCGATATATCCACGTGCGAACGCCTTGAAGATATCCATATTGAAACTGATCTTGGAAGTATCCGGTTCGTCCTCAGGCGCGGTATTGGCCGCAGTGCGCAGGAAATCACCGAAATCCGAGAAAACAAAGCTCGGCATCACAGTATCCAAGTCGATGACACACAAGACGTTGCCATCCTTGTCGAACATCATGTTATTGACCTTGGTATCGCAGTGGCAGATACGTTTAGGCAGCTGCCCGTCGCGATACATACGCTCCGCCTTGCACATCTCTTCACTGTGCTCGTCGATATCATCCAGCATTGCCACTACCTCGTCACTGTGGTCAGGGTCATCAGCAATCGGCTCTCTTCCATCACCATCTTCCGGTTCGTCAATCCTGCAGCGGCAGTCATTTTCCACGGCGTCGATAAGCTGAGCCATACGGAGTTCCATATTATGGAAATCAGGAATTGTCTCGCCGAGCTCGGTGTCGAGGTCTGAAAGCATTGACTCGAAATTACCGAAAGCCTTGCCGGCACAGTAAGAATACTCCGGATTTACAGTCTCGTAAGTGTAGGCGTCAGGAATGAAAACAGACACTCTCCAGAACTTACCGTCCACCTCAAGATAAGTCTTGGCAGAGTCCTTTAAAGGGATAAATCTCAGCACTTTACGGTCAATGTCATTTTCCCCTGCCTCGACAAGTTTCTTGCGGATGTGGGAAGTTACAGCCTCGATATTGTTCTGAAGCATGTCCACATCCTGGAAGATGGCATTGTTGATCCGCTGCAGCACATAGTCAGGCGCATCGCCGGCTGTGGTCACCTTGTAAGTGTCATTGATAAGTCCGTTGCCGAGAGGCTTGATTTCACTGATTTCGCCCTCAATCGCGAAATTTCCCAGTATGGTATTCAATTCGTTCATTATTAGTTTATTATGATTATTTCCAATATTCGTAAAACAGGGTTATAGACTCAATTCCCGCATAGAACTGACGGAGCAGATAACTCTCGTTCGGAGAGTGGATGGTGTCACGCTCAAGACCGAAACCCATCAGCAAAGGGTCCGCACCGAGAATGTTCCTCATGTCCGCAAGCACACAGATACTGCCGCCGCCACGACTTGGAACAGGCTCAATACCATAGACTTCCGTCATCGCACGGGATGCAGCCTTGTAAGCCGGAGAAGTGATCGGGATCAGGAATCCGTTGCCCGCCTCCATCTTCTCGACGCTTACCTCGACATAAGGAGGCGCTATCGCGAGGATATGCTTTGCAGCCAGGTCAATGATCTTGTCAGCCTTCTGGTTCGGCACAATGCGCATGGAAATTTTGGCATGAGCCTCTGACGGAAGCACCGTCTTGCTGCCGACTCCGGTGTAACCGCCCCAGATTCCGCATACATCCAGACAAGGTCTTATCGCCGTACGCTCAAGCGTAGTGTAGCCCTTTTCGCCCTTGACTTCCTTGATGCCGATGCTCTCCTTATATTCTTCCATATCGAACGGCGCACGTGCGAGTGAAGCCCTGTCCTCAGCAGAAAGTTCCTCCACATCGTCATAGAACCCCGGAATGGTGACTCTTCCGTCCTTGTCTATCAATGACGAAATCATATCACACAGAGTATTTATCGGATTGGCCACAGCCCCGCCGTAATGTCCTGAATGCAAGTCCTTGTCAGGTCCCTTGACATTGACCTGAAGATAAGTCACGCCGCGCATTCCGCAGTTGATGGAAGGCACCTTGTCGGACAACATTGTCGTGTCCGAAACGAGAATTACGTCGCAGGCAAGCCTTTCCTTGTTAGCTTCTACCCATGCCGGGAGATTCTTGCTGCCGACTTCCTCCTCACCTTCGAAGATGAATTTCACATTGTGCTTGAGCAGTCCGTTCCTTACAAGGTACTCGAAAGCTTTCACGTGCATAAAAGTCTGGCCCTTGTCGTCATTGGCACCGCGTCCCCAGATGGCTCCGTCATGGATTTCCGGCTCGAAAGGATCCGAGTTCCATTTTTCGAGCGGTTCTGCCGGCTGCACATCATAATGACCGTAAACCAATGCCGTCTTAAATGTCGGGTCAATGATCTTCTGCCCGAAGACTACAGGATTCCCTTCTGTCGGGAACACACCGGCCTCATCTGCACCGGCCTCCCTGAGAAGTTCTGCATAACGCTCCGCACACTTCCACATGTCCTGTTTGTTCTCCGGCTTCGCGCTGACCGAAGGTATTCTCATAAGCGAGAACAGTTCCTCGAAGAACCTGTCCTTGTTTTCCTCAATGTATTGCCTGATTCCGGCCTGGTCTGATGTCATATATCGAAAATTTAGTCGTTGTTTCCTATCTTCAAATCCGCCACAATGAAATAATGGTCACTCGGGAGAATGCCATTGACAGCATCCGTCAGCATCTTGCAATACACAGGCTGCACAGCACCGCGCATGAAGATGAAGTCGATTCTCGGCTTCGGTTTCTTATAATTCTCGCCCTTGAATCCATGGAACGAATTCCGTTCAGGGATGCCGAGCGTCTCATAAGCGTCTTTCCATCCGGCCTCATGCAAAAATCCTGCTGCCGCCTTCTTCGGTCCGGAATTGAAATCACCGCACAGGATCTGCGGAAAATCTTCCGCATACTGCGAGGTCTCGCGAATAGTCAGCTTGGTCTGTTCCTGACGAGCCAGCTCAGTCTTGTGGTCCAGATGGATATCCATAATGCGGAACTCCTCTCCTGTTTTCTTATCTCTGAGTCTCAGCCAGTTACAATGTCTCGCACGAGTCGTGTTCCATGAAAGGCTGCCACCGATAAGCGGATCTTCAGAAAGCCAATAGCAGCCGGAACCGGTCATTTCATACCTCGAAGTCCTGAAGAAAATCACATTCTTGCCAATGTAATGATACCCTTCAGTGTACGGATCCATCTCCGGCCCGGTAAAGCCGAATGAAGTATAGCCCTTGAGCTCCTTTTTCATATATGCATACGACTCATAGATCACCTCCTGCATACAGATGATGTCCGGTTTCTGCGAAAGAATCACGTCCCTGCAGACCTCCTTCCTGTTTTCCCATTGGCCCGGAGTATTTTCGTCCTCACTGAGTCCAGTAATTCTGATATTGCAGGTCAAGACCCTGTGCGTGCCTTTTTCCTGAGGAGCACGCACTATCTTGGCTGTCGCCGCTACTGTCATTGTCAATGCCAATGCAGCGGAAAGTATGTATTTCAATGTTTTCACGTCGGTTCAGTGTATTAAAGATGTGTGATTGCCTATTAGTCTCTGAGATACGCTCCGCTTTCGCGCAGGTCCTTCCGGACTTCTTCCACATTGACCTTGGAAACAGGCACACCTTCCTCAATTGCGATTCTGGCAGCTCTTCCTGCGCCCTCGCCCATCACCATACAGGTGGACATCACGCGGGCTGAAGCCATAGCCTCATGCGTCATCGATGCACAACGGCCCGCAACAAGCAGATTTTCAACATTTTCCGGCACGAGCATACGATACGGGAGGTCGTAACAGTCAGGGCACCACATCATAGTGCAGTCATCTCCGTGGCTGTGATGGATATCCACAGGATAACTTGCCACACCTATCGAGTCCTCGAACTTGCGGCAGGAGAGGATATCATCCGCCGTCAGCACATATTTGCCTTTTATCACACGGCTTTCGCGTATTCCCATAAATGAAGCGACCTTGTCTCTCCAGGCATGTTCGAATCCCGGTATGAAGTCACGCAGATATCTTTCGATTTCATCATTCTGCGTACGAGCAGTGATTTCACCATTGGTGTAGCTTTCCGGTTTCGTGGAGTCCACTCCGCAGACTCTGGACATATTGACCCAGATCTCATCATCCGCAAGTCCGGTAATGAGGATGGTCCTCGCTACAGGAATCGAATAACCCTTTTCGCGGGCTTCATTGATCTTGTTTCTGAAACCGACGACGATGAACGGCCCTTCCTTGAACTGCTCAGGCGGCATCACGTCCATATCATACTCCTCGTGGTGGTTCACGATGGCATCACGGAGTTCAGGGACATTGACACCTCTCATGCAGAACATGAGTGTAGGAGGCTGCATTCCGCCGTCCTTGTCGCCCTTGTGGCATTCCACGCCTGCACGGTAAGCCACATCTGCGTCACCGGTACAGTCAATGACGGTTTTCGCAAGAATCGCTTCACGGCCTTCCTTGCTCTCGACTATCACGCCCTTCACCTCATTGCCCTCCTTGATGACATCTGAGCAGAAGACATAAAACAAAATCTTCACACCGACCTCTTCGAGCATTCCGAGAGCCACATCCTTTACCTCTTCCGAGTCAATGATGGTCAGACTGACGTGATTCTTGCAAGGCTTGTGTTCAGACGCCTTGCCCTTCGCGCGCAATCTGTCGATAAGCATCTGGGGCAGGCCTTCGACTACCTGATTTCCCTTCCTTCCGAGGAAACCCAGAATCGGGAGACCGATGGTGAGATTGCCACCTACATATCCCCTGCTTTCTATAAGCATGACTTTCAACCCTTTACCGGCCGCAGCCCTTGCTGCCATAATTCCGGAAGGGCCTCCGCCGACAACCAGAATATCTACCTCATCTTTCACCGGAATGTCTCTTGCCGGCTCTTGGACAAATTTTACCATACCTTGATTACTAATAATAGGTCTTGCCAGCACACCGCTGACAGACTGCTAATTTAACTATTTTCCGTCTAAAACGTATAAGTGGGCCCTTAAAAATTGCGCAGGAAATCCACGGCAACAGCTGCAGCCTTCAGACGGATTCCTCTGGAAAACAGATGGTCGGCATGAGGAATGACATGAATCTGAGCCTGCGGCAATGCCTCCTGCAGTTTTTCGGAAAGATTCAGCTCCACGATCCTGTCCCTTTCGCCCATCAGGACACAGACAGGCCCCTTGTATTTGGCTATTCTTTCAAATATCCCCAAATTCTGCGCTGTGGTGAAGTACGACCGCGAAAGCCTTGATCCCCAGACTTCCACAAATTCAGGAATATTGACCGGATCGAAAGTCTCGATGGCGACACGCCCGGCCCTGGAATCCAGTTCAATGTTCACTGCCGGAGCCAACAGGACCAATGCTGAAATTGACGGGTCCTCGGCAGCCGTCATCAATGAAACCAGACCACCCAACGAATGGCCGCAGAGCACGATACGTCTGTCCTTGTAGTGTGCGACAACATCATTCAAGTCATCCACTTCCGTAAGCGGAGTCATTTCAGTGATATCGCCGCTGCTGAGTCCGCTTCCACGAAAATCGAAACGCAGCGTATCATATCCGGCCTTGTTGAGACTGGAGGCAAAACCCATAATCGGATTCTGCCTGCAGTTCATCATCAGTCCGTGGCACAGTATCACCAACTGCTTCGGTCCACGCCCGGAGCCGTCATCCGGGCACATTGATTCAGAAGCGTCTCCCTCTGTATATATGGCGAAGATATCTCCCCGCGGAGTAGGAATAGTCAGTTCCATTTCATTCATTATCTGCGGCCGAAGCCCACTACAAGTCCAGCCTTGGCAATTATACCCGGTTGAGGCACATTGCCATAGTCGAAATATTTGTGGTTCAGCACATTGTTCACCTCAGCGTATATATTATAGGAAATTCCGCGACGCACCTCGCTCCATGACACACGTGCATCGACCAATGAATATGGACGATACGGCACCATTCCCTTGGAGACCTTGTTCTCGAAGAGTTCATAATTGCCTTCCCTGTCCTGCCATCTCCACGAAGCATCTGCGCACAAGCCCTTCCAGATATGGAAACCGGCCTTCACCACCACCTTATATTTAAGGTATTCCAATGCATATTTAGACTGCACATCCGCTCCAAGTTTCTTGTCCTGGTCAATGTGGCTGAACGCGACATCCAGATTTCTCAGGAAGAAATCATCACGGACAAGCAAAGCCGGGAAATCCACCCTTGCGGAAAGTTCCTGACCGAAGGCATTGACCCTGGTATAATTGCCAGAACGCCACTCTGCATTGGCCCCTTCCGATAAGTCCTTGGTCCAGTCAATCATATTGCGTCCCATATTGTAATACACTGTCAGAACGGCATTTAGCCACGGCCTCGAGAATTTCAGACCGCCTTCCACTGACTGCATTTTCTCTGCCTTCAGATTCTTGTCGGCCTGATGTCCGCCCACGGAATAATACAATTCCGTAAAAGTAGGCATTCTCAATGAAGAGTTATACGATGCATACACCTTCCAGTCGCCCAAAAAGCGGTAACTCAGATTCACTCCCGGATAGAACTTGAAAGGCTCGTCATTTCCGGTATTCTTCACCGCCGCCACACCTGCCGTAGCCGCCAGATTGCGGCATTCGTAACTGTGTTCGAGATAGATACTGTAATTCGTGCGCCTGAGCCCTTTCTTGTACTCGGCCTTCCCTACTTTCTTGACAGACTCGAGATCCTCACCAAGATTGGTGCTGATAATGTCTTCATCTCGAACATCGGCACCGAGCGCGGTCTTGCCCGCCACTGTCTCTATCCAGGCCGTCAATCCGCCACCTAAAACACTGGTACGGTGATAGTTGAACGGAACTTTGGATTCATCGCCGCGTACAAGTTCGAACCTGTCCTGACCACGGTTCCAGTAGAATTCAGGCCTGAGTTTCACAAAACCCTTTGTCTGGGCCTTGACAGCCACGAAAGACTTGAACGTATGCTCGAACTGGTTGTCGAATTTGGCGCTGTAGAATGTATTGGAGCCGAAATTGCGCAGACTTATGCCGGTAAACCAGTCCACATCCGCCTTTGCAGAAGTGAAACCTCCCTGATAATAAGCCTTGACCGTCTCATAGTCGGTATTCAGGCCCCCGTCAGCATTGCGGCTGAAACCGTCTGAGCGCAGATAACTTGCTGAAATCTGGTTTGTGACTTTTCCCGTAACGATGCCCAGACGCACACCGCCATTGAAATAACCATAGGAGCCGCCTTCGACATGGGCCGCAACTTCCTTTCCCACAGGCTTTTTCGTGACAATGTTGATGGCCCCGACAAGTGAAGACGAACCGTAAGCCACGCCTGCCGGCCCGGAAAGGACCTCGATATGGTCAATGTCATTGACATCAAAAGGGAAATCGACTGCATTGTGGCCGGTCTGCGGGTCGCAGATATTGATGCCGTTAAGGAAGACGGCCACCTGGTCGCTCGTACCGCCGCGCATGGAAATATCCGTCTGCGCGCCCATGTCGCCCCGCTGCCGCACGTCGATGCCTGCCACATATTTGAGCACGTCATTGACACTTACCACTGGCAGGGACGCCACCGCCGTGCTGTCCAGCAATGTCACGATTCGTGTGCTCTTGCCCAATGCCATAGGCACTCTCGCCCCCGTAACCGATACTGAATCCAGTACAATGTTCTTTTTGAATGAGTCTGAAAGTTCTGCTGAAAACGCAGAAAAATAGTTTGACGAAATCATCGTCAGGCCTGCCAAGAAACGGCAAATCCGTGTTCGTTTCATAAAAAAATCTATAGTTTTGCAGTTATGACGCGCCAAAGTTATAAAATTTCACGGAATATCTGTGAAATAACGGAACACGGACCGTCAAGATTCTTTCACTTTTTCGAGATAGGTGACACGGTTGCGGGCCATCAGTTTATCCTGCTGTTCCACGGAGAGTTGTTCGCCGGAAGGTCAAAGCAATCCTGTACGGATGCGCGCTTCTTCCTTGATGTCCATCTGGCAAGTCCATGAGTCGCTTTCTTGGGGAGTTTGCCGCGGCCAGGTTTTCAAATGACGACATAAGAAAACGCCACCGGAATTCGTCACTCCGATGGCGTTCAAGCAGGAGTCGCTTACGCAACATGACCATATTCCCGAAGGAAATCGTCCCCAAGCCTCGCTCTGACGGCTGCACGCCCTCTGCTCAGACTTGTAGAAACCACACCGGAAGAGTACCCTGTGAGGTCGGCCATCTCACGTGTCGACAAATCCTCCTTAAGGTTAAGCCTCAGCATATCACCAGGCTTTCCCGAAACGGAGCCCACAGCCTCCCGAATATGGTCGAGAGCCTCGTTCGACTCGACTTCACAGCAAGTCTCACATCCGCAAGCTGAAGCCTCAACAGCAGGATCAATGTACACATCACCCTCCTCATTAGTGGTTTCAAGCGGAATGAAAACGGCCCTCCGCCTCATTTCCTTCTTCAACGCATCCTTGTAGCAGTTCACTGCAATCCTGTTCACCCAAGCGCCGAGTTTAGACTTGGCAGGACTGTATGAATTCTTGTACGTCTCTGCTCTCATAATGATGTTCTGATACAGATCCTTCAAGTCTTCGTCACTAATCCGCCATGAGCCCCTATTGGCTAAAAGCAAACAGCTTTTCCGTGCAGCTACCATCATATCTCTTACGTAACCGGTTGTACCAGAGATATTTACAGATACGAAGGTCATAAAATCGGAGTAATCGTTGTTTCTCATATTTCTGTCTTATTAGAGAATCATTGCTTGCTGTCACCCTAAGCAAATGGGTAATTTGCGTCACCGAAAGATTCCGTCCGCAAAATTTTAATAATAAATAAAGGAACGCGTCAGGAACCCACTGTGCAATAATCCCTATCAGGACATAATGTATAACAAAGAACTACACTCCAACTCCTTCTTATCATATACCGGCCACTGCAGAAATTCTTACACGCTTCCCGAAAAAAAGCTTCCATCCTGCAATCCGTCCGGTAACACCTGCAAATATCGAACTGAAACCTGGATTTTCCAATACCCCATGAAAGATTTTATGATTATTAAGGTATTTTCAAATATAAATCGTATATTTCAAAAAAATCCACAATTACCATGTTGTATAAAGAATCAGATTTACCCGAATATATCAAATATTGGAAAGAAGAATTTGCAAAAGTATTGAATTGGTATTACACTGATTGGTTGCACAACTTCAACGATTCAGGTAAGAACATGATATTGAGTGCGAAACACAGATCATTTGGAGATTTACTTGGGCCCATTTCACTTCTTTTCACCGAGTTATCTCCAAGTCCCAAGGATAATATTGAAAGGTCTGAAACACGGAATAAAATATGTTCAAATGAGTACTTCTTCTCTGCTTCTATGTATTATTTGTCCGTAATCCCGCAAATTATATCAAAAGCACTACAACCTGAAATAGCACGTAATTTTTTAATATCATCAGGATGGCCGGCAATCTCTTTGGGCATGGGTGGATATATGAGTGCTGAGCAAATATTATATGAGTCCGAGTTATTACCATACCCAAATGAAGTAGATAGATATATCTCACTTATCAGTATTATCCATAACTTTCACAGGGAAGAGCTCTCAGATTATATGCTAGGATCTTCCCCAAATCTCAACAACAATGCTTATAGTAGCTTTTGCTCTGGAGTAAATAACGATACGCAAAGGATATTATTGGAACTTGACAGACAAAAAGATTCATTTATCCAAGTTTGTTCTGATATAAAATCAGGGAAAGAGAAGCCTTGGAAACCGATGTATCTTGATAGCAATTGCGATCTTTGAGCATTTCTGAAAATATCAAATATAATTTGGATCAAAAAGAAATCATCATCGCCATCGCAGTTTTTGCTGCCACTATATCAAGGTTGTGTAACCAACACATCTCAACCTACGTGGGAGAGACTATTGAGATGGCCAAAGCACTCAAGTGTGACATTGGCGACCTTGTTCGTATGGACGATTCGACGCTCCTTAAAAATCAAGAGTAACCACTCCAAAGCCTTCCATTATGCCTATCAATAAAAATGCGCTTTTGCGTTATCAGATACTTGACCGTTGCTTTAGCGACCGTCATCGTTACTATGAGATAGAAGACCTCGTTGACAAAGTGAATGAGGCTTTCCTCGACCTATATGGTACGACTGTAAGTCTTCGTCAGATTAGGGCAGACATCACTTACATGCGTGACCGTATAACTTATAACGCCCCTATTGTAGCATATCAGTTTGACGGCAGAAGGTGTTATTACCGTTATGAAGATATGAATTTCAGCATCTTCAATAACGAGCTTTCAACCGATGAAGTGGTAAAACTCCGTTCAACAATCGAGATGCTCAGCCGGTATCGTGGTATTCCCGCAAATGCATGGCTTGAAGAAGTTATTTCAAAACTCGAATACCGATTTGGCGTAAAGTCAAACTCTGATAACGTTGTGGCATTTGAGCAGAACGAGCAACTGAAGGGCTTGGAGTTCCTGTCAGATTTAATTGATGCAGCTGTAGCTCATCAGCCTCTCTTGATTCATTACCGCACTTACGCCGATAAAGAGAAGGAATCTGTACTTCATCCATATCATGTAAAGCAATACAACAATCGTTGGTTCCTCTTTGGCTTGGAAGAAACAAGCCATGGTACAAGAATTGCCAATCGCCCACTAGACCGCATCGTTAAGTTCAAGCGTGCCGATTTAGATGTTAAGTTCATACCTAACACAGAGGTCGATTTTTCCAAGCATTTTAAGGATGTGGTGGGTGTCACTATTCCAGATGACAGCATACAAGTAGAAAAAGTTTTGTTTAGATTCGACAAGAATCGTTTCCCCTATGTTGTCTCAAAGCCTATTCATCACAGTCAGACGACTATAGATGAAGAGAAGTATCTTATCCAAGTGGAAGTACGTCCGAACAAAGAGCTTGAAGCACTCCTGTTATCGTTCGGTCCACAAGTAGAAATACTCCAACCACAGTGGTTAAGGACGCAATTTTCAGAAAAAATTCAAGAATATTTTAAAATTTATTCTTCTATGCAGATAGACTGCACAGCAGAGTCGTAACTTTGCACCCGAGATTTGATTTGTTTAATCTTTTAATTCGGTTTTTAAGTATGCAGAATACACAGCAGCAGACCTACAGTGCAAATTACGTAATCAACATTGTATGGATCTTCATGAACGACGCAAGAAGACAGATGTCAACCAATGACATTTTTCCTTTAATGTTGGCTTTATTGTATTCTATTCACAAAGGTTATCCAATACAGATTATTGATGATAATCGTTTTGAGTTTCCTCATAATGATGATGCGTTGCTGAGTGACCTTGTAAAGCACTTTCCTTTCGATATTCAAACTCATGCTCATATACGTGACCTTATTCATGAATTTATGGGCATCGGGCGTGATAAGTTTAATAAAGTTTAGGGAACGATATACGTGATGGCAACAAAAAATCGGTAAATTCATAAAATACT